>Ga0208373_1001686_pt1 | contig 27999 bp, 28 predicted proteins | sample RifOxyC2_FD_184036 | JGI IMG/M metagenome (GOLD analysis project Ga0208373, IMG submission 184036) | Soil microbial communities from Rifle, Colorado - Rifle Oxygen_injection C2 (SPAdes) | ecosystem: Environmental > Terrestrial > Deep subsurface > Rock core/Sediment | place: Rifle, Colorado... | reverse complement strand
TGATTATTTAAATAAAAATGAGAAAAAACAACCGATTATTTTAGAAGCACAAGGTGATTCTTATACGGATTACGAACGGATTTCCGCCTTTACCGGACTGCCAACTGTTGCTGGTTGGTGGGTACATGAGTGGCTCTGGCGTGGCAGCTCAAATATTGTAGGAGACAGAATTCCTGAAGTTGTTTCCCTTTATGAATCAAGCGATATTGATCTAACTAAATTATTGATTAGTAGATACCAAATAAAATATGTGATAATCTCACAGTTGGAACGCCAAAAATACCCTAATTTGGATGAAAAAAAATGGTTAAAAATAGGCAGATTAATTTTTAAGTCTGCTAGTGGTTTTGGGGCTTTGTACCAAGTAAATCAATAAACGCAAAACCCCGTTATTAACGGGGTTTATCCCGATGAAAATCGGGATTGACAAACCAATTATTTTTTGCTATCTTGGTACCGAGCATTACTATACGTCGTTCCCTCAAATACGAGCGGTAGTGATGCTCTTTTTTTACAGATGATACAAAGTCACTGGAATCTTTAAATTCTTTTTTGCTAATTTTCTAAATTGATCTGCAACAAATCCAATTAGCTCGTTCTTTTTTTGATATTTAGTCTTAAAGCTTATTGATTTCCTCATACCCCTCACTATAAACAAAGTTAAATTGTTTGTCAAGACCTATAGAAAAATGCCCTTCGTCTATGAGACATCTTATAGTATTAATATGCCCTTATTACTTGTCCTAACAACATAATAAAAGTTATCCAAAGTCGGTGGATAAGTAGTATAATGAATAAATGAATTTTTCAGTACTCACCTACAATACTCTTTTTAACAAGGCTTACTTACATATAAAGGCTATTATTCATGATCATTCCCCTGATATTCTCTGTTTACAGGAAGTTGACATTTCAGAAAAAAATCTAAAAATAATAAGGCAATACGATTATCATTTGGCTGATTATTCAGGAACATTTATCAAATTTGGGAAAGCTTTTGGAGTCGCAACTTTTTATAATTCTAAAAAATTCAAATTTGTCAATTCCTTTTCCCTAAAGATTGGTTCTAATTTATTCGAATTACTCTATAAAATACCTCAACTGATCTTAGGAGTAAACAAGCCAAGAACCATTCTGCGCACCGATTTTATCAGCAAAGTAAATAATAAAAAGATTATTGTGTGTAATTCCCATTTAATTGTTTTAGCTTCAAATTCAGTTAGGATCAGGCATATTAATAAAGCCTTAAGTTCATTAAAGATCAGCCCCAAGATATCTCTTGTTGTTACCGGCGACTTTAATTATCTGCCATATCATAGAAAAAGATTGGATAATATCATGAAAAAATATAATTTAATTGAAGCGACTAAGAATATCAGACAAACCGTTGATTTTTCTCCCGAAGGAAAAAAGGAGGAATTTTCTTTTTTACAAAATTTCTTTATTAGAAGAATCAATCATTTTTTTGGAAATCAAATGAAAAATGATTATATTTATTACCGTGGCATTAAACTTACTAAAACTGAACGTATAGAGGTCCGCTTCTCCGATCATTATCCAATTATTTCAACTTTTGAAATATAAAATGATAAAACTATTAACTTCAATCAGTAATAAAATCTGGCAAAAAAAAGTTTATCAGTATATATTCTTTGCCATTGCCTCATTTATAACAATATGTTTTATGGGTTATTACTTCGGCACCTTTGACCAGGCCAGTCACATCCCCTATCTAAAAAAGTATGCTGATCCAAGTCTTTTTCCCAATGATAAATTTTTTGACATCCGTTATTTTCACTATTCATTTTTCTGGTTCTTCTTTATTCCATTTTATCGACTGGGAATCCTAGAAGTAACCATGTTTATTACTCACTTTTTAGCTACATTTATCACTTTTCTGGCTATTTGGAACCTGGCAAAAACGTTGTTTAAAAACCCAATCGCTTCTTTTTTGGCTGTGATAGCTTTTATTTTCCCCCATATTGGTTTTGCCGGTTTTCCTATATTTGAATTCGGTCTTCTCAACAGATCTTTTGTTCTCCCCTTTCTTCTACTTGCCATAAATCAATACATTAATAAAAAAAATATTTACGCGTTTCTAATTTTGGGTTTAATGTATAACATTCATGTCGTTTCTGTAAATTTTGTTATAGCCGTGTTTCTTTTTGATTCAGTATTGCGAATTAAAGAAATTGGTATCAAAAATCTGACAAAACAATTTATTATTTTTCTTATTTTTGCTTCACCGGTTTTGGTTTGGAAATTCAGCAATTCACACGTTGATATAGGATTGGATCGAAGCTGGTTTTATATAATCAACAATGGTCTTTTAGGAAACCTTTTTACTCTTTTAACACTAAACCCCTTAATCAATTTTATTATCTTAAATGGCATTGCTACTGTCATTATCTTTCTATTAACTCTGCCGATAAAAAAATCGACAAATGATTTAACTGTTAAAAACTTTATTTGGGCTGCCCTGATAATCTTACTAATCCAGATGGTTGCCGGGACATGGCTCCCTCTAACAGTAATTATTCAGTCTCAGATAATCAGAGTGGGTCTATTTATCAATTTTTTTGCTTACTTATATTTCAGCGGTTACATTGCTAAACTAATTTCTTCTAAAAAAATAGGAGTTAGTAAAATTGTATTGCTTATTCTTGTTTTACTTTTTTCTATTGTTCCTTTAATTCCTCTAGTTATTTTACTTTTATATAAAAAGATTGATCACAAAATTTTAATAGAAATAATCAAATATCTGATCATTTTTGTTTTTTTAATAACTCTTTTTATTCTCAAAATTGCTAACATTTGGAGGCCCGGTATAAATATTGGCCCAATAAAAGATGATAGCTATGACGTTCAAATGTGGGCAAAAAATAATACGGCAAAAGATGTTATTTTTATTACTCCACCAGCTCTTTGGTGGTTTTATAATTTAGAATGGAGAGTTATTTCAGAAAGATCAACTGTTTCGACCTTATCTGAGTTACTTGAAGGGGCATTTTTACCCTCCTATATAGATTATTGGCGTCCGCGGTTTGAAGACGTTGCCCCTGGAGCCCTTATCCAATTTTCAGTTGATCCCCTTAAAAATATTGAGATTACAAAAAAAGCATACAACTTTCTTTCAGAAAAAGATGTTATAAGAATATCTAAAAAATATAACGCAAAATATTTTGTCTCAGAAAAACCATATCCATACTCATTTCCAATGGTTTATCAGAACAATCATTTTAATATTTATGTTTTAAACCTCGTTAACTAACGATTGAAGGGCTTTTCTTATCTGTTTGATTATTTTTTTTGAATTACTGATAAATGTTTTTTTTGTTTCAAGCTTTTTAATTTCCTTATATTCCGCTCCACCCATCTTATACTCAATAATTTTATTTTTTATTTCTCCGCCAAACAATCTATAAGCTGTTGTTACAAAATATTTATAAATAGTTTTTATGTTACCTTCTTTTTTCCACCGTCTTAAAGAAACTGTAATAGTGTTATCTCTCATAAATTTTGGGGAGACACCCCATGAAGAAGCTCTTTGAATAAGTTCATGATCTTCTGATAAATATAATTTTTTATCAAAACCACCAATTATATTAAAAAAATTTTTTTCTAAAACCATCAGCCCAAAGGAAAATTTTTTTGACATATTTTGGGAGAATTCGACTAATAGATTTCCAATATCAAACAATGGTTTGTACTCTTCGTCACCTTTTTCAGGAGAAAGATAAGGAATTATTATTAATCCCCTTTGTTTTTTTAAAAAAATAGTCAGTTTATTTATAAAAGATGGCTTAATTCCTGCGTCTGCATCCAAAAAAATGATATAAGCTCCTAAAGACTTTCTTGCACCATAATTTTTTTGCGAAGATACATTTGTTAATTTTGTTTGATAAAACTTAATTTGTAATTTTTTTTTGAATGCCTTTACTACTTGTTTTGTTTCATCTTTTGAATAGCCATCAGCTATTATCACCTCAAAATCCTTTTTCGTTTGCTTAGTAAGGTCGCCAAGCAGATTTGGAAGATAGTCTTCTTCATTTAAAGTCGGAATTACAATCGAAAAAAACGGTTTCATATGAGTTTACATTATAACATTTGTTAGAATAATAATTATGGAAGTTTCTGTTGTCATACCAGTATTTAATGAGGAAAAACGGATTAAAAATTGTCTTGATTCTTTGATGTGTCAAAAGGAAAAACCTGATGAAATTATTGTCGTCGACAATAACTGCACCGATAAAACTATTTCCATAGTAAAAAAATATAAAGATATAAAAATAATAAGAGAAACAAAACAAGGAATGATCTCGGCGCGAAACACTGGGTTTAACAATGCGAAAAATGAAATAATCGCCAAGTGTGATGCTGACACTGTCCTTCCATCCAATTGGATAAAAAATATTAAAACTAATTTTTCTCAAGATTCTTCCTTAGTTGGTATATCAATGCCTATAAGTCTTAATGATGTTCATTTAGTTGGAAGTTCAATTTTTCTCTTTTATATCTACATGCTTATTCCAAGACTTATTATTGGCGTTTACCCTATGGTTGGACCAAGTTACGCAATTCGCAAAACTGTTTGGAACAAAGTCAGAAGTAAAATTTGTCTTGATGATAAAGTGGTTCACGAAGATATCGACCTATGTCTACACGTTAAAAAATATGGAAAAATATTTCATGATAAAAAAACGATCGTTTCCTCGTCAGCAAGAAGGATAATCACTAACCCTCTATCATTTTTTGGTGAATATAATATCAGATTCTTCAAAATGTTATATTCACACCGTTATTTAGCTTGAGCTTGATACATTCTTTCCAATTCTATTAAAGTCGTAATTTCTTGCGGATTTTTATCATCGCGGAATTTTTCTAAACGGGGAAAACGAAGAGCCATTCCGGCTGTATGGGTTGGCGACTTGGTTATTTCATCTGCTTTAATTTCCACCACAATTTTCGGAGTTACCCAAACATCACAAATCATCATTTTGTCAACAAAATAATTTACCGGTTTTTCTTTAACCTTTAACATTTGAGATTTAATCTTTAACTCTCTCCATTCCTCGTCCGTTAATCCCGTCCCAATTTTTGCTACCGTGACAAACTTATCATTTTTATTATCAAAAACTCCCACCAAAAACGCTCCCATTCCAAAACCTGTCCTCTTACCTTTGCCAAAGTCGTAACCCATGACCAGGCAATCTATCGTGTCATTTATCTTTGATGAATAACTTCTTTTGTATTTGATCCAGTTCCAACCCCGAGCACCTGGTTGATAGATCCCGTCAATTTTTTTTGCAATTACTCCTTCCAATTTTTTAGCGATCGCTTTATCAAAAATTTCTTCAAGCCTGACTTCCTTATCGACTTCTTCCTGATGATCAACAATAATTATTTGTTTGCTGATATCTTTATTTTTTATCGTCACCCGTTCAAGGGCACGTCGACGTTCAACAAAAGGTAGTTTAATAAAATTCTTGCCGTTTAAAAATAAAAGTTCAAAAGCAAAAAGTTTTAAAGGCACTTCGATCGCCTTTTCTGTAATGTCATATTTCCTTTTTCTTTGAACTGTTTCCTGAAACGGAAGAAACTCTCCTGTTTTCGGATCATAGCCGATTGCCTCTCCTTCAATAATCAACTCTTCTGCTTTGATTTCATTCTTTACCCCATCAACAATATCCGGGTACATATAAGTCACATCCTCAAGACTTCTAGAAAATAATTTAACTTTGGGAAGGTCCGTCCCTTTAGGGTCGGACCTTAAATAATGTATCTGAAGACGAAATCCATCAAACTTCGGCTCAACCAAACATTTCCCAATTTGTTCTATTATTTCTTTGGCCGATGACATTCTTTCCGCCTTCATCATGATAATCGGGGTAAAAACTTTTGGTTCAATTGCCTTTAAACCATCTAGCCCTTTTTCTTTTAGTGTTTTTCCGATAAAACCAAGATCAGGTCTAACGTGATAGGCTGTTTCAATGGCTGGTCTTAAACTTTTATCACCTTTCAACATCCAGGAATAGGCATCCAATATCGTCATATCTGAAAATCCTAAACGGATAATTCCTGTTGGTAGGCGAACCAAATATCGTCCGGATAACGGGTCAAGTTGACGGATCAACTGTGATAATAGACTGATTTTGACATCTTGAGAACCGTTTCCAGAAGCCGTTGCCAACCGATAAAAAAAATCAAAGACATCTAACACATTCATGTCTTTCTCTTCAAATGAAGCATATAATTTTTTGAAACTTTCAACTGTCTGTCCAAGATCCCCACTTTTTTTAAATTCTTTTTCAAAGTAACTTCGATCAATATTGAGAGCAGACATCGCTGATTTTATGATAGTTCTTTCCGCCATACCGAAATCAATTCCCTCATAAGCCGGTCCAACTTTTCCCTGAAGCAAATAAACAACTTTTGCTATTTCTTGGGCATTTAAAGATTTGAATAATTCAGCTAAAATTCTGGTAATCTCCAAGCGTGAAGAATTTTTTTCAATTCTTTCAAAATACTTAGAAAGTTCAGAAAAATACATAAAGTAATTATAGTCTGGTCCCGCCTAGGGCGGGAGACAGGAAATATTGATATAAACTTTAGCAGACGAGGTGGGAGTAATTTTTTTCACTTTCGAGAGGGGCCCATCCGACCGAAGGGATGGAAGGGAGAGACTCTCGTGTGACAAAAAATTATGACCGCCGAGTCAACTAAATTTAATACCGAACTTTTAATTAAACCATTGTATAACGTGCTGATTTTGTTGATCCGATTTTTTTAATCAATCCTTTTTTTATCAACTCCTGAAGATCCCGTAACACCGTATCTTCTGACACATCAGAAAAAACATCTCCAAAAGTCTGATTTTGGATATATCCTATTTCCTGAATATACTCAATCATCTTCATCTGCCTTTCCGTCAAAAATATCTGTTGCCCACCAAACTTTTCCTTTAATTTAACATCTTTGGATAACTTCAAAATTTTTTCCTTAACCTTTTCAAATTCGATTCCGGCGCCAGAGGTAAAATACTCCAACCAGCTGCTCAAATCCCCTGCCGAAGCTTTTTGTAAATTTTGATAATAAGTAATCGCATCCTTATCGTAATATTCCTCAAGCGAAAAAAACCTGCGGATATCATAACCACCTAAAAACAAAATCAAAGTGGCAAGGACTCGGGAAACCCTTCCGTTACCATCTAAAAACGGATGGATCCTAACCAATTCATGATGAGCGATTCCTGCTTTCAAAACCGGATGTAGTTTGTCTTTGTCATCGCGATTTAACCAATAAACAAATTCTCTCATTAAAAACGGTACTTCGATCGGAGGTGGGGGCCGAAATGTAATTTCACCATTGGCGGAATTTCGGATGATTACCTGCTTCGTCCGATATTCTCCCAATCCATCGGAAGATAAAATTTTATCAGTTAAAATTCGATGTAGTTTTTTGATTATCTGCTCAGAGATCTTATCAATTTTTTTGTTTGCCTCATCATCAATAAACTCAATTACTTTTCGATAATTAATAATCTCCTGAATATCACGGGGCCGGCCGATGACGTCCCGTCCCATTAAGATATCTTTTGCATCACCTTTTTGTAGATTGTTGCCCTCTATATGGGTACCGTGATAGGCCGATCTGATCAATGCCTCTTCTTTAAACTGCTTTTCCCAAAGTGGCAAAAGAGGTGAATGCTTGATCACTTCTTCGGCGGCTTCAATCTTTGAAATATTAGTTAAAATTTTATTAGTAATGACAAAAGCAGGGTTGAACATGGGATAATTATAGCATTAACATTACCAAAATTTCTAATTTCTAATTTCAAATTTTTAATATGTGTTTTTGATATTTGATATTTGATTTTTAATATTTCTTTGGTTACACTTGAACCATGGTCCAGGCTTTTACTATTAGTCCAGATAATTTTCCGGCTGCTAAAATTGTCAGTATCCGTCAGCTCACTAACATTGCCCTCCCATTAGCGATGACCGGCGCCGGTTTGATTTTTCTGGTGATTACCCTTAAAGCCGCCTTCGATATATTGACCAATGGCGATAATCCCGACGTTTTAAAGAAGGCGTACGCATCAATTACTACGGCAGTCTTGGGATTGATCATTGTTGTTGCTAGCTATTTGGCCATACAACTATTAGGAGTTGTTTTAAAAACTGATATAATACCAAAATGAAACTTTTAGCAGAGGTCGATCAGGGAATTAAGGATCTTTTTGGTGGTATTTCTCCTCCGGATGCCATGAATCTAGGTGGTGACGATCCTTCTCAGGGTTTAGGTAATTTTATTGGTTTTGGTATTAGGATGTTTATCTTAATTGCCGGCATGTTTTTAATTCTTTATCTTCTCTGGGGGGCTTTTGACTGGATCAATTCAGGCGGTGAAAAAGAAAGGCTTACCAAGGCGCAAAACAAAATTACCAATGCCTTAATTGGTATAGTTTTAATTTTTGTCGTTCTTACCGCATTTAATTTATTGGCAGGAAATATTTTAGGAATTATCGTGGCTGATCCAGATGGTAATGGTTTTCAAATAAAGCTACCAAAGTTAGGAGAATAATTTAAAATTGAGTTGCTACCACTTTATCACCTGTTATCGTCCTCAATAAATTACCTTCTTTTTGTCCATTAATTATCAAGCAGGGAATTTTATGATCAATTAAGATTAAGCATTCTTTAACTTTACGTTTCATCCCTCCTGAGGTGTCCACTTCCTTGTTGTCATAAAACGCTTTATCAACCTCAGAAATATTTTCTTTATTAATTTTCTCAATGGTTTTTCCCTGATTATCCAACACTCCGTCAGTCGTTCCGCAAAAAATAACTTTTTTAACAACATAACCTTTATTTTTGAGATATATAGCATAATCAACTAAAAACCTATCCATAGATAAAATTGAAATTCCCAATTTTTTGTCATCAATTAAATCAGCATGAAAAACGGGCATAATATTTTTCTTCAACAATTTAACAATATAATCATATAACAATTTTGTTATCTGTCCATTCTCGTATTCAGCTATCTTCGACGGCTCGACTGACACTGCTTTTAAACCACCGTTAATCAATGCGGAAACAACAATATTATTTATTTTTTTGACAGCATCCTTGATAAAAGGCAGTCCCTCTTTTAAGTTATTTTCATATTTTTTTGCCACAGGATGACCAAATCCACCAGCCCCTGTTGCAATAATAAAACTGACCTCGTCCTCCGAAGCTTTAGCGAAGGAGGATTTTACCTGTCTAACTAGATTTTCTATGACATCAAGCCTTGCGATGTTAGTTTTAGTTTTATCCGTAATCAATGAGCCGCCAAATTTAATTAAAATTATTTTTTTCATTAATTAAAAATTAATCACTCTATCTTATATATCTTGTTTTCCAGAAGGGCATAAACAGAATCTTTGTAGACAACAAGATCTGATGCCGTAGATAATATCTTTGAATTTATTTGTTCTTGATAGCTACCATTTTTACCCATAATATAAACTGTTCCTTTACTTTTATTCCAACCATAAACCTTTTCCAAATCACGGCTGGAAAAGATTTTTGTCATATTAACATTACCGTCGGGTAAATCGGTCTTAAATTCATCGCGAAGGCCAGATGTATATTTAACCATAATAGAATTACCGACCAAATAGACAGAACCGTCGATGGAAAATGAAGTTACTTGGGATAAATCAACTGACTGCCCCTGCTGAAAGTAAGAGGTCTTACTTCCAAATCCATCTTCTGTTTTCATATATTTCCAAATTTCATCCTTTCCTTGATCCAACAGATAAATGTTGCCGTTAAAAACCGTTAAGTCTATAATCTTTCCCCATTCGTTGTCTTTTTCAATTATTTTTTTAACTTTTCCGTCAACTATCTGATAAACCCCGTTACCTTCAATAAAAAAATATTTTTTTTCTTCAAATAAGGCAATAAAAACTGATTTTTTTAGCTCTTCCGCTTGATCCTTATCTAATGATTTATTATTTAAAGAAAAATCAAATAATACTCCATTATTTTTATCTAAAACTAATAATCTATCATTAAATAAATATAACTTGTCACCTTTGGCATTTTTATTGTCAATTGTTAAATCAAAAAATTCACTGTATTTTTTTTCTTCTTTTTTTAAAATTTTATTTTCTTTATCACTAATTAATTTTTCTATCTCCTGAATTTGATTGTTTTTAGTACCGACTTCCTTTTTAAGTTTTTCTACTTCAATTTTGCTATCAGATAATAAGTTAAGGGCGCTTGACATATTTAAAAAGGCCACTTGCTCCGCCTTATCAAGTTTTTGGCTAACTAATTCGCGGATCATGTTGATTTTTTTTTGATTATTTTCATTTGATCTACGTATATATCCTAATCCAACACTCCAAAATAAAATTACTCCAAGAATAAAAACTGTGATAAACGTCAAAGTTTTTTGTTGGCCAAAACGAAGATAAAAATCCTTTAGATTAAGGGTAAAAGCTCTTCCGTCAGGTTTTTCAAAAAAATCATTAGCGGATTTTAGCTCATCTTCAAATTTTTTTAGTTTAATAAATAAAGCTGTTGTTCCGCCATCATCTTTTTCGAGTAATTCCGGAGTAATTTCATCAATGATATCTGAGATTGGTCGATGATCAAATTTTTTATCTAATCCAGCTTCTCCTTCCAATAGCTTCATGAATTTATTAAAAGTAAAGATATAGACATCATCCTCGACAATATATCCTGAGGCCGTTTCGTCGTTCTCAATGAGAAGAACAAGCTTATTATTTCTACGAATATATACTTTTCCTTGATTAACGGTTTTTAAATAAAAAATATTTCCTTTTAAATAACCGGCTGAAAAAGAAAACCCTGAAGGAAGATTCTTTTCCTTAATAATATTCGTTATAAAAGAATCAAATTGCTCCAAGTTCTCGATCATGATTGAAGTTATTTTTTCTCTTATGAAAGACGTTAATTCTCTACCTTTATCAGGGGTAATTCCCGTTTCAATTTCAACTGTCAAAAATAAATTGTTCTCGTCAACAAGACCGGAAAAACCATCAGGTTTTTCATGACCCAGATAGAAACCGATGTCTTGCTTGAACATACCGTCAAATTATGAATATTGATAATAATACTATTATCAATATAATCAATGAAATTGTTACTTGCAATGAAGTCACAAAAAGAATAAACCAGTTATATTTGTCCCGAAGGGCCTTATCCATAACTTTTACTTGTTTGGAAATGACCAAAGCATATAAAAAATAAAAAAACGCAATTAGCAATATGATAATAGAGAAAAAAATATTTAATATTCCTATTTCGTTTATGGTAAAGATTAAATTATTAAGATCCATGTTTTTTTCCTAATAACCTATTTATAATTTGGGCAACTTCAGAAGGATGGGGAATGTTAATAAACTCAACGTTAACTTCTGATCCGGCCGTCTGGACAAAAATTGATCCGTAGTCAAAATATGATCCAAAATAGCCACCGCTTTTTACGGTTATATCTTCAATTTTATTTAATTGAGCAACTGTTATTTCTTTATATATAACCGCATAAAAATCAATGTCGATAACCCTTCTATTCGTAACAATGCCAACATTAAAATACCAATTTAAAACATTAATCCATATATAACTAAAAATAAAAACAATAAAAAATAAATTTGTTATAAATATTTGTTCCAAATTAAAAAAATCTTTAATCAAAAAATTCAAAATAAAAATAAAAAAAATGAGTAAAATTGAGATGAGTATCCACCCAATCTGTGTAAAAGGATGGCTTCGCAACAACAAGGAAACCTTCTCGCCGTCTTCGTGCGTGTCAAATTTTAATTGTGGGTTAACGATGTAGGAATAGAAAGCTGAGCTTTTTTTATTATTGTTTTCCATTCTTATATATTATATACTATTACTCGCCCTGGTTACTTGAGCGACTTGGTCCCACCCTTTTCCATCCCGAACAAGGCAGTGAAACGAGTCAGCGCCGATGATACTCACATCGAAAGATGAAGGGAAAGTAGGTCGTAGCCGGGGCATTTTTTTTGGAAAAAACAGTCAAACGGTTAAAACCTAAACAGTAAAAAAAACTATTAAACTGTTAAACATTAAACATATGTTTTTCTTGTTTAACAGTTTAGTGTTTAATAAGTTTATTTAGGTTCTAACAGTTTAAGGTTTAACTGTTTACTTTTGTTCAAATAGTATCTTTTTCGGTATTTTAAATATTGTTTCGTCTTTTATCTCCTCTCTCTTACAACTCTTAATTATTTTCGCCAGATCAATATTTTTATCTTTAATTTTGTCTTGGATCAAATTACTATTGATTAAATCATCAACGCTCAAGAGTCCTAAATAATTTTCCGCCATATTTACATAATTTGTCAGTTGGCATTTCTTCTCCCCGCTTATTTTTCCTGTCTCCCATATATAAAGGCAGTCACCATTTAATAAATAATTAGTAGTTTTATTTTTAAGTAAAATCTTTTTGTTTTTAATAAACAGATTATCACAAACAATCGGTCCCTTAAGATCAAATTTGAATCCATTATTTTGTAAGGTTGATATTGTTGTAGGGGCTTGATTTATCAAGCCCGTTTTTGAATTTGTTAAATCCGTCTTTGATTGATTAAATTTTAAGAACAACGAAATAATCAAAACAAAAATAGGAATAATTATGACAGCTTTTGAAATGAAGGAAAAAAAATTGTCAAGACTATCAGTGTTAATTTTTTTCATATTTATCATATCTTCTTATCCACCTGTTTCAAGTTTTTTCAATTGTTCTAATTCAGGAAGAGTTTTGCCAACAATCCCCTCCAAATCTCCATGCATACCAAGCAGATTATCTTTTACTCTTTCAATGCTTTTTTCTTCGCGAGCCCATTTTTTCGTAAACCAGTCTTTTTCTTTTTGTAATTCATCGCGTAGGTTGTTGTAAGACTCGTAGATGGCTTCAACCCGTTGTTTGAATTCTACGCTGGTCAAATAATTCCATAAAATCTCCTTCTTTTCTTCTTTGCCGCTGTTAGCGGAACGAAGACTGAACAGTTCTATTAAATTATTTCTCAGAGCAATAGCAGCTCCAATCAATGTTCTGTAATCAACTACCCAAATCCCTTCTTTTATTCCAAAACTATTTATTTCTCCTGGTAATACTTGGGTAACTATAATTGCCAATTCTGCCTTTATTTCCCTCTGGTCTTGTTTTAACTTGAAAATCCATCCTTCGGTCCAAACTTTAGTCCGTTTCGATTCCCATAAAATTGTTCCACACTTCTTTCCGACATTATTTTTTACAACCTGGATTAAATCCGCCCCTCTTATGCCTTTTGGGACATCAACTATTTCATCAAAAGGAAACTCACCTGTCAAAATTTTTTTCAGCTCGTCTTCCATTACTTCACCCTGGGTTTGTTGCGACCCTTGCTCCAATTTTCTTTTGTATTCGTCGACCATCTTTAAGGCGTCGTTCAATTTTTTATCTTTTTCCAAAATTTTAAGCCGATATTCTTCATCAGCTTTTTTCTTTTCTTCCCCACGAATTTTGTCTTCTGCAGCTGATAATTTCTTTTCCATTTCGATTTTTTTCTCTTCGCTTTCTGATTTGATCTGCCTTAAAAGCCTGTTTAATTCCAACATCTGTTCCTGCATGTTCTTATTTTGTTTTCTCAGTTCTTCCAACTCGTTGTTTTTATTTTTTATTTCAAAATCCATCTTTTCCTTAAGTTGCTTTTCCAGTTCCGGCTGTAGGGTTTTGGCAAACTTATTTTTTTCCTCTTCAAGGCGGATTTTGTAGAACTTGGCATATTTATCCTGGATCTGGTGGGATAAAGCCTCAGTCAAAGGAATAGATTTTTTGCAATTTGGGCAGATAATCGTATCGTTCATATAGATAAGATTATAGCAAACAGAAAGTCTTACTTTTTTGGTAAAATATAGTCGTTCATTTTAACTTTGCACTTTGATATTTGATTTTTGATATTTCTTATGGGGAGTGGTGTAACCTGCCCGCAATGCTTCGCATAGCGATGCAGGCGGGTGGTAACACACCGACAATATGTTTTATTATACTTATGTCTTAAAAAGTAGAGTAGATAATAAACTATATATTGGATGGGCAATAGATTTAAGACAAAGATTGAAACAACATAATAATGGACTAGTTGAAGCAACTAAATATAGAAAACCATTAGAATTAATATATTACGAAGCTTGTTTATCAGAAAAGAAAGCAATAAAAAGAGAAAAAAGTTTAAAAACTGGGTTTGGACGATCGTATCTTAAAAGAAGATTGTAAATTTGGGGAGTGGTGTAATGGTAACACACCTGCCTTTGGAGCAGGTTACTCAAGGTTCGAATCCTTGCTCCCCAACTCGGGTTCGGCAAGCTCACCACTAGGTGAGATTGTGCAAATAATAATTAAATCTTTGTTGCAGTAATCCAAACCATACCTGAAGATACTTTTGAATCCTCGGATTCTTCTGTAATTCTAAGACCTGCACAGTTATGCATTGTTCCCTTTATATCTGTAACTACGGGCAAAAAAGGACTTGTAATGTATTCTTGTTTCGTTTCAAATCCTATTTTTTTAAAAGCTGACTCAATAGCATATCCCGAAAAAAAATGAGTAATTTGTTGAAAAATAAAAAGAAACGCATCTTCATTAATATCTAATTCTTCTGCATCAGGTTTTTTTTCATTTTTTTTCTTTAACATATACATTACATAGGCCTCATAAAAACTAACCAAAAGATCTCTTATTGTGATTTTCATGTTAAAAACACCGCCACCTTTATTTTCATTTTGCTGTGAACCTTTGAATATTTGATCAATTAAAATCAAATCTTGTTTATTATCAAACAAACTAAATATTAAATTCGAAAAATCCTTACTATTTGGAAGCTTACCTGGAAATCCTTTTGCAGTCATACTTTTTTCTGTGAATAAAACCATTTCTTCAAATAAATAAGTTACGCCCAGAATAGTTGATGCAAATTTTTTAATTTCCTGATCTGGTAGGTTTAATTTCTTTATTTTATTAAACATTCTAGCCAATCTAATTGCTTCTTGTGCTCCCTTACTAGATAAATTTATATCACGATGTAAATTTATTCCTCTATTGATTAATCCGGCTTCATATTCTTTTTTAACAGCATCTTGTTTAAAAAAATCAGTGGGCAATTGATGCGGTAACCTTGCCCAACCTAAATCTGGTCCAAGATCTAACCCAATCATCACTTGTCCTCCATTAACAAGAACTCGTTTTATTTCTTTTGCTGTTTTTTCTAACTCTGAAACTGATAAAACATCAAATACTCCAATACCAGCAACCATATTAATAGTCTTATCTTTTGCAAAACCTAAATTATCTGCACTTATACCACTTTTTGTACTTGCTTTTAATTTTGGCTCAGTTATTTCACTAAAGGTTTCGTCTCCTTGTCCTATTTCAGTTGCAATTACAGTACCACCTTTTTCTTTAACTTCGGGATAAATTGCGTGTTGAGTAAAAATACCACTACCAGCGCCAACCTCAATAAGAATTCCCTGTTCTGGAAAACTTTCTCTAATTTTATTTCTAACATTTACTATAGTTGCTGCAAACAAACCTTCAGAAAATACTTCTCCACCTTCAAGGGTTTCATATCTTTTTCCAACTAATCGTTCATAATCTCCTTTTTTGTATATTCTTGGATTACTATTATCTTTTAAATGAAGACATTTTATTATTGTTTCCATTTGTCCCTGAAGTGATCTAGGGTCAGCTAAAGTTTCTATCCCTATCTGTTCACTCAGATACATAGGAATAAGAGTATTTTTTTGTAAAAACATAGCCTATATTATATATAATTTAGCTTTAAAAAGCAAAACTATAGGATAGTAAAAACTATATTAAATGGATCTCACCTTTTTTATACTGTCTCATTTGTCTAATTTAGCCTGGAGATGATACAATGTTATAAGGATCAAACGGGTCCTGACCGACCCCCTCAACAAATTTAAGAACTAAAACAAAGCGATTCATTGTTTATTAACCTCAAATTTAAAAGATTTTTAAAATCCGAAAAAAGTCTGTATACTTATCTTCAAAATATGTTATTTTTTTTCCAATCAGTGATTTTTTTGATCGTTTTTACTCTTTTATTTATTGGCATAAGACAAATACCCGGAATGAATTTAAATTCATTAATCTCAACCGGTGAAGGCGTTGGATGGCTTTATTCTGAAATTGGTCTTATTTTTGGAGTCATGGCTGCATTTACAATTCAATCCCAGGCAAAAAAATGGGATGATCTCCTAAGCTCGATTCGCCAGGAAATTATAAATCTTCGCCGGCTTTTTTGGCTTTCTTATCATTTGCCAACCGATGAAGCAAAAAAATTACAATTTAGTATTCAAGAGTATCTTGGGTTAATCACAAACGAGGGATGGGAAAATATTGATACTGGTAGTCGTTCAGAAAAATTAGAGAATTCTATCCATTTTTTGCAGGAAGTTGTTTTTAATCTACCCAAAAATACTCCCGAATATTCTTCAACGGCAACTGCTATAATCCGCAGTATTTTCGAAAGTCGTGAAGAAAGAATTTATCATAGCTCAAAAAGAACACCACTTCTTCTTAAGACAACAATTTATACAGGGGCGCTATTGATGATTGTCCTCTCTTACTTTATCGGAGTAAGTAATTTTTGGATCGACTATTTGTTTACAGGAAGCATTTCCTTTCTGACAATTCTTATTGTCATGGTTATTGAAGATCTTGAGCATCCATATCGACCCGGACATTGGCATATCACACAAGAGGCTTACCGCAAACTACATGAGGAAGTCGCTGCGAATAATTTTATAAAAGAAACGTAATCGAGATGGGATTAATATTCGATTGTCTCCGGGACGGTCCCGTCAAGATGAAACACGCCGGTTTTGAAACTGGCATCTTTAATATCAGCTCCGCCTATCTGAGCTATTCTCCGTTCTATCATATCTCCCAATCCTATAGCTGCTAATTTAGTGATTGATTCCGGAACGGTGACTCGCCCAATTTGAAGAGTAGTCGGATTGACAGAAAGGATATTATTTGTCATTCCACCCGTACCTTTTACATAAAACGGTAAATCTCCGGAAACATATTTTATATATTCTTTTCCCTTATCGATTTCAGAGTTAGAGTATCCGAGATTTTTTGCAAAAGTAATTCCCGTTGCGATTTTAAGAAAACCTGAGGCTTCACCTGTCCCATCTGGATTGAATCGTACTTGAACATTGTATAACGGAAAATATTTATTCCTCATTCCCCAAACAGCAAAAACCGAGGTGATTTCCTAACTTGAAAGATCAACGTTTAATTTTACTTTTCCAGTACCGTTTGGTTTTCCATACTTAGTTTCAAATGCAGTTACAAGCGCTGGATCCGCCTTCATTCCCAGATCTACCTGCTTTGCTAAAAATTTCGAAAAAAACGGCATAACTCCAATATAACTTAAACCTGCAACAACTATCGTCACCAGGACAAACAAGAAAATAAATAATCTTTTCATATTGAGATTATTATCTCACCTTTATGTTTTTTTGTAAATATATTCCCGATTTTTGGGTTTTGAAGTAGTATGCAAATCCTGACCGATCAGCTCAACAAAAAAGAAACGTGAAGAAAAGATAAATGAAAAAAATCAATTCGCTAACTGTTCAATTTGGAATCCGTCGGCCAAGAAGCAATCATTAAGATAAGCTGTCATATTATTTAAGTCATCGGGCGTAGTTCCGGTTAGTTCAAAAAACTTCCACATAATTCTTCTTACCTCCGTGTCGTCATCTTTCGGTCTTAAACCGTTTTTCAGTCTGAAAAATCTCAAATATAATACGTTTGCTTCCGGCGGCAGTTTTGCATCGTCAAGTTTGAATTTTCCAGATCCAGTCATTCTAATCCATTCGTTTTGAAGTGCTATCAACAAAGGGTGATCTAACCAGTTACCTAATTTCCCGTTTGTCACATCTTTGAAGAGTCGATATTTCAATTTATTGGTAACTACATGAAAAAGGTGTTTATATTCTTTCATCGAAACCATCCAGCCAAAACCTATTCCTTTTTCCATGAAAAAGTCTTCATCCATTTCTTGGGAGTAACCAACTACATCTGAAAATCTTGGAGCTCCTCTATGGGGATAACCTTTTTTAAAAGACAAAACAATGTCGTCGACCGAATCAAAATTCGCTTCTCTCCAGACAAGTTCTGGATTCCCCGATTGGCTAAACGCCCCATATTTGCCATTTTCTTTAAAAACAACAATCATATGATCGTTATCTGCCACTCCTTCAAGATAAATTAATCTCATGTCCATTCCATTTAATAAACCTAAAGTAAATCCTAGAAAAGCACCGTCAAAACAATGAAGTTTTTTCGCTTCCATCGCTTCTTGAGGAATACGGGTCACATCTTCCTTTTCATACTTTTTTGTCATAAGAAAGCGATAGATGTTTTTTGGAGTTCTGGTTTTGGTTGCCAATCCTAACAAACTTTCTGGTAATTCTACCTTAAATCTTTTCATGTTCCCAAGAACCATATCTCTCGAATTTTGCTTTATATGGCTTTCTCTTGACATATTTTCAGATATTATATCAGTGATCTTAAAAAAATTCCTAAAATTAATATATAATGACTAAAGAAATGTTTATACAATTATTAGGACTATCTGCCGGTGGACTGGTGATTATTGCTTCGCTGCCACAAATTCTTAGGATCGTTCAAACAAAAAGTACTAAAGACATTTCCCTTCCGATGTATATTATCCAAATTATTGGAATCATCCTTTGGGTTATATTCGGATTTATCACTCAACAAATGGCTGTTATTATTACCAACGGAATATTTTTAATATTAAATCTTTTTATCCTTTACCTTAAACTAAAACACGGATAAGTTATGAAATACTATCTTTCTTCATATAAATTAGGGAATGAAACTGAGAAACTTAAGCGGCTAATTAAGGAAACAAACGGTAAGTTTGGTTATGTTCCAAACGCGCTTGATTATTCGGGGGCTGATTCAACAGAAGTTCAGAAACATATCAAAAGAGATATAGATGAACTTAAGGTACAAGGAGCATCGGTTGAATTACTTAACCTTAAAGAATATTTTGGGAAGGAAAAAGATCTTAGAAAAAAATTACTTAATTTGGGTGGGTTATATGTCAGCGGTGGGAATACTTTTATTCTTCGACAGGCTATGAAGTTAAGCGGTTTGGATAAAATTATTTTAGAAATGTTTGATCGAAAAGATTTTTTATATATCGGATACAGCGCCGGCGTATGTGTGATAACTCCTAGTTTAAAGCCATATGCGATCACGGACAATGCGATGGATTTTCCGTACGAACAAATTAAAGAACAGATTTGGGAGGGGTTAAATATTCTTGATTTTATATTTCAACCTCATTATAAATCTGATCATCCAGAATCTAAAAGTACCGATAAAGAAATCCAATATTGCATTGATAATAAACTTTTGTTCAAAGCTTATAAAGATGGTGAAGTAATAATAATAGACATAGATCGAAGCTAAACGAATAAACATATTTAATAAGAGTATAATAGGCTCATCTGTGTCTGAAAATAAACCTACTATAGTTTTTTTAAGTACCTATCCCCCACGTGAATGCGGTATCGCCACTTTCACCCAAGATCTACTTCACTCTTCCCAAAAAATTACAGGAAGTGGATTTCGATACAAAGTGGCCGCATTTAACTTGTCCCCTTTGGACACTTATAAGTACCCGAGAGAAGTTGTCTGGAAAATTGATGAAAACAGTAAAAATGATTATCTAAATTTAGCCAAGGCCGTTAATGATGACATTAGTATTTCGGGAGTAATCCTACAACATGAATATGGAATTTTTGGGGGTATTGATGGGGAAAAAATTCTGTTTTTCATGCAAAACTGCAAAAAACCAATGATTGTTACCCTTCATACAACATTGCCTTCACCAAGTTCCAAAATGAAAGATATTACTGAAAAAATAGTTAAGCTTGCCAGCAACATCGTAGTACTTACGAAAAGCTCAAAAGAAATAATAGAAAATATTTATCCAAAATCAACCGGTAAGATATTTATCATTCCCCATGGAATCCATAACGTCAGATTTTCACTACAAAAAGAATATAAAGAAAAACTTGAACTTGACGGTCGGACCGTATTAAGTACCTTTGGACTTTTAAGCCGAAATAAAGGTATTAAATATGTGATTAAGGCTTTACCTGATGTGATAAAAAAATATCCTTCAATAATTTATCTTATTTTAGGCGAAACCCATCCGGTCGTTAGAAGAAAAGAGGGCGAAAAATATCGTTTGGAATTAGCCCGTCTTATTACGGAATTGAGTTTAAAAAAACATGTTAAATTTTATGACCAATATTTAAGCCTTTCCGATCTTTTAGAATTTTTACAAGCAACCGATATTTACATTTCAACTTCCATTAATCCTAATCAGGCGGTCAGCGGAACACTATCATATGCACTGGGTACAGGTAGGCCGGTAATCAGTACGGAATTTTCTCAAGCAAAAGAAATTGTCACTTCTAACATTGGAAGACTTGTGCCAATAAAAGATTCTCCTGCTTTAGCGTCAGCACTACTTGATTTACTTAGTGATGGTAAAAAACTAGAACATATGGCCCGTAATACCTATGATAAAACCCGACCCATGTTATGGAGTAATGTGGCTGAAAAATATACCAATTTACTGGCGAGAACAATTGTCCCACCGATAAATCTGAATCATCTTTTTAATATGACAGACAACGTTGGACTGTTTCAATTTGCTAATCTCTTATCTCCAAACAAAGATTTGGGTTATACATTAGATGATAATGCCCGCTCCCTTATTATTTGTAGTTGGTTAATCAAACAAAAATATTCCAAAAAAATACAGTCTTTAATAAATATCTATTTTGCTTTTATAAAAAAATGTCAGCATCAAGATGGCTCTTTTACTAACTATATCGGACATAAAAATAATTCACCAACCGATCAAAATAAACAAGAAGATCTGTCTGATACTCAATCAAGAGCAATGTGGGCTCTCAGTGAGATTATGAATAACCAGATAGTATCTGGCAAAATCCAAGATCAAGCAAAAAAAATGTACTTGCTGTATTTAGAAAAAGGGTCAGTTTTAACACATTTACGAGCCAAAGCATTTGCAATTAAATCTTTTGCCTTGGCTTTAAAAGTTTTGCCCGTTCATCAAAAAATTATTTTGGAAAACATGAAAAAATACGCCGATTCACTCATTGCTGCTCTAAAAGAAAATTCCTTCAAATCTTGGTTCTGGTTTGAGAAAGATCTGAATTACAGTAATGCCCTACTTTCTGAAAGTTTACTAGTCGCGGGCAATTTTTTAAAAAACTCTGTATATATCAGCAAGGGAATCCAATCTTTAGAATTTTTGATCAAAAAAACTTTTACCCCGGATATGTATATGCCCATTGGTCATTCTCATTGGTATGAGAATAAGAAAAAAAGAAGTCAATATGATCAGCAGCCTGAAGATCCAACCGCTATGATTTTTGCCCTATCTTATGCATATAAAATAACTGATAATGAAGAATATAAAAATTTGGCAAAAAAATGCTTCAGTTGGTTTTTAGGAAATAATGGTTTGAATAAACCGCTTTATGATGAAAAAACCGGCGGATGTTATGATGGGTTACATCCGGACCGGGTTAACTTAAATCAAGGGGCCGAATCGCTCGTTTCCTATCTTATGTCAAGTTATACTATTTCAAATTTATACTAAATGAAAATAAATCATATTAAAAATATCTTTCCCGATATTCAACTTGCCCGCTATAATCTGGGAGTCTGGCAGAATTCTAAAGAAAATCTGTGTTTCATAGGACGAGAAGTTATAAAGGCAGGAGAGACTGGCGAACCGGATAATGGAATATTAAAACTTTTTGAAATAAATAAGGATGGAAAAATAATCCATGAAAGAGTTATTTGGAAGCCGCTTTATGATGGTATAAATTTGGAAGACCCAAGGGCGTTACGGTTGCCAGACAAGAACTTGATCATTGGTTTAACTTGCGTCCTTCGGGATAAAAGAGGACTACCGGTCGTCTTTCCTTCAATTGTGAAAATAGATTACCTTGATTCCTGGAAACAAAATTTACCACCTATTCTTGTTATTGATACATTCGGACCGGGAAAAAATATTACTCCAATTGACAAAAATATTTATCTTTTCCGACCTGATCATTCTGATTATCATCATAAAATTTTAGTGTTTACCCTTGATTCACAGGTTCCAAAAAAATTAGGAGATATTGAATTTTCACAAAATCTGCCTTGGGCAATGTATAAGATCGGAACGGCCATGCCCCCTTTTTGGTTTACCCCAAACGAAGCTCTTTTTATTATCCATGGGATTACAAAACAAATAATTGACGGAAAAGAAAAATATATTTATAGTATCGGCCGGGCTAAATTAACCCGTAAAAATAATAGATTCCAGGTGATGGTGGCACCTGATCCAATCCTCACTCCAGATGACTTTTTGGACAAAGACGGGTCACCTTTAGTTGAAGAGCTCCATCCTGAATCAAGACGAGTTGTATATTCTTGCGGAGGAGTAATCAATAAAAATAAACAGGATTCCTTATCTTTGTATGTCAACGTCGGCGACCGGGCCACTTTTGAGGTTGAGTTTTCTTTAAATGAACTAAAGCAAGGACTTTTTTAAAATATAAACTATAGATTTTTTTCAAAAAAATTGACGGTTCGTTCCATGGCCTGTTCAAAATAGGGAGAACTTATATTATGTTCTCCGCCTTCATATTCATAAATTTCATATATTTTATTATTATCCTTTAATACTTTTACCAAATCTCTGGAGTAGCCGATATTAACAACAGGGTCGTTGGTTGAATGATTAATCTGCAAAGGACTTGTTAAATATTTAATATTTTTAGTTAAAGAAATTGATGTCCAAAAATCATTGTTAAAATTAATCTCTTCTGGATTCAATCTGATTTTTTGAATCTCCGGTGAAGTCTCCCGATTTTGTTGTGATTCCCCTTCTTTGGTTTCAAAAGGTCGATGGACATAGCTATTGTCACTAATTTTGTACTTGGCAAAATCTTCATAACTGTAGACGGCTCCGGCCCAGATCACTCCAGCTTTAATATCGTCTGAAACGAGCATTGCTCTTAAAACAGCGTTCCCCGCCATACTATGCCCCCATACTCCAATTTTTTTTGGACCGACTTTTTCAAATTTTTGCAGACTTTTTAAAGCACTTATGATGTCAATTGTATAAGCAGATGAAAAATAAGATCCTGACGAATCTCCTTCCGACCGGCCATTTCCCCGAAAATCTATTTTAAAAACTATAAAACCATTTCTGGCTAAATAATCTACGTAAGAAACATAACCTTCGGTTGTTTGATATTGAGTCGGCGGTACGTATCCGTGATTAAATATAATCGCCGGGAAACCATTCGCCGGAACTTTATCGGTTGGGATTGTTAATAAACCATAGACTTTATTGCCTTCACTGGAATAACTGGCAATATATCTTTTATAATTAATGCCTTCGACTAATTCTTCTTCTATTTTTATTTTTTCTGAGGATATATTTAGGGATCTGAGATAATCAATACTTATTGGGGAAGCTTCGGAATTGACAACTGTCTCGTTTATAATAGAAGCAATATTTTCTGTCTTTACTTTTGTCTGATTGTTCTTGTTCAATTTAATAAATATAACAACTACAAAAGAGATGATTAAAATTAAAAGAATGATCAAAATATTTTTCATACAATATATATAGTACCATGACATATTTTATTTATCTTCTCCGCTGTTCGGATAAAACCCTTTACTGCGGACAAACAAAAGATCTTAAAAGAAGAATTAAGGAACATAATGACCCGGATTCAAAATCTAAATATACCAGGACGAGAAGGCCGGTAAAATTAGTCTATTTTGAAAAATACAAAACAGTCAATGAGGCTTTAAAAAGAGAGTTTGAAATCAAGAAAATGAAAAAAACGGAAAAGGAAAAACTAATTAAAAAATGATAAATTGGACTTGACATAGCATTTTCAGGATTTTATAATCATAACTATTACTTGTCAAGTATTAGTTAATTATGATTACAACTGCCGTTATTTCCTTCAGAGAATTCTTGGAAGCCTTTTTGATCGTTGGGGTATTTTTAGGTATCTCCAGAAAATTAAATATAAAAAAAGAGTTTGAAATTGGTTTGGCAGCTATAATCGGTGTGGTTATTTCCTTATTACTTGCAACCGGAACTTACCTGTTTGGTGATCAGGTCCGTGGTGTTTTGACTGAAAAAAATGCTGAATTATTGGAGGGTTATTTGATGATTTTTTCGGGAATATTCATTGCCTATGTCGTTTTCTCCCTGCATGATGTTATTAATCGTAGTCGCGCTGGTACTTTAATTAAAGCTCAACAAAAATTACAGGAAAAGGTTTTTGATTTCTCTCTATTTTCAACAATTGTTTTTTTAGTTATCAGAGAAGGTTTTGAAATTGCTTTATTTACAGCCGGCACCTCTTTATTTTCCGTTTTCGTTCAAAATTTTATCGGTCTGATGCTTGGTTTTGTATCAGCGTCAGCACTTGGAATAATGACTTTCTTTGCTTATATTAAGTTTTCTATTGGAAAAGTATTCAAGTACACAGAATATTTGATAATAATCCTGGGAGCTTCGTTAGTCCAAAACGGAATAACTGAATTATTGGAACATAGTTTTAATATCCATCTATCAAGAATTTTGTCTGTTCCGCTCAATTTTTTACCTCATAAAAGCACCCTCGTCGGCCATATGTTGAAAAGTTTCTTCGGTGTTAGTCGTGAATTTAGTTTTTCCAAACTAGCCATTATGGGAGGTTACGTTTTGATTATTTATTTATTATTCTTAAAGAGAAGAAATTTACAAACAAAAAAAAATTCCTGATTTAATCTTCAATATATACGGTTTTGATATTTACAAATTCTTTTATTCCGTAAGAAGATAATTCTCTCCCAAAACCTGAAGCTTTTGTTCCTCCAAAAGGAAGTTTTGGATTTGAACGAACCATGGAATTAATATAAACATTACCTGCTTTGATATTTTTTATAAAAAAATTTGCTTTCTTTTTATTTTTTGTAAAAACAGTTGCTCCCAATCCATAACGGGTGTCGTTCGCAACTTTCAAAGCTTCATTGTCATCTTTGACAATTATAATCGCAGCCACCGGACCAAATGTCTCATCTCTATAAACAGGCATCGTTGACTTAATATTGGTTAAAATCGTTGGTGGATAAAAAAACCCCTGTCTATCTAGTTTTTTTCCTCCGGTTAAAATTTTCGCTCCCATTTTCAATGATCTTGAAACTTGTGATTCCAAATCATTAACTATTTGTAAGCTTGAGAGTGGCCCAACTTGGGTCATTTTATCCATTGGATCCCCTACCATTTTGCTTTCCATTTCAATCTTAAAAAGAGATAAAAATTCTTCGGCAATTTTCTTATTAAGAATAAATCTTTTGGCCGATATACAAGTTTGCCCGGATACTAAAAGCCGAGAAGCAGCTCCAACTTTTACTGCTCTCTTAATGTCTGCGTCTTCAAGAACGACAAAGGGGTCGCTTCCCCCAAGTTCGAGGATCACTTTTTTTAAATTAGCTCCGGAGACTTTGGCTATTTCCCGCCCGGCTTGTTCGCTACCGGTCAAAGTGACCCCTTTGATTCTTGGGTCGGCAATTAATTCCTGAGCCGTTTTTGAAGAGATAAGCAATGTTTGAAAAAGACCCTCCGGCATTCCAGCTTCCGAAAACACTTTTTCAATAACAAGAGCTGATTGAGGAACGTTTGATGCATGTTTAAGAATAGTGGTATTTCCCGCCATAATTGCTGGCGCAACATAACGAAAAACTTGCGAAAACGGATAATTCCATGGCATAATCGCTAAAATCGTTCCCAGTGGTTGGAAATCAATATATGACTCTTTCGCCTCGGTAGCAATCTTTTCTGGTAATAAAAGTTTTTCCCCGTTTTCGGCAAAATAGTCACAGATGTCGGCACATTTAGCGACTTCAGGGACTGATGAGGTGATCGTCTTACCCATTTCTAAAGTCATCACCTTCCCTAATTCTTCCTTTCTTTCCCTTAATATTATTGCGACCTTACGAAGAAGTTTTGCCCTTGTGCTAAATGGTGTTTGACACCATTTATTAAAACAGTTCTCTGATATTTGAAGCTTTTTTTCTAATTCTTTTTTTGAGATCTCGACAAAAATTTTTAAAATCTTTCCATTGGTTGGATTAATTGATTGAATCATTTTTATAAAATACAGGTTTTTTCCTGTAACTCTTTAACTAAAATTCTATAATCATCAGAATAATCGATCGGAACCTCGATTAGATTGACTCCTTTTTTATTAAAAGTTTTTTCCAAGCATTTTTTTAAGTCTCCAATTTTTTCGACTCGATAACCATTGGCTCCGTAAGATTTTGCGAGTAAGACGAAGTCAGGATTTCCAAAACTTAAAGCAAAATCATCTAATCCCATTGATTGTTGTTTCCATTTGATCATTCCAAAAGCTTTATCACATAAAACAATAGTTGTTAAGTTTAATTTTAATCTATTGGCTGTTTCTAATTCCTGGGAATTCATTAAAAATCCTCCATCACCACAGATTGCAATAACTCTTTTTTCAGGAAAAATAATTTTTGCTGCCATGGCTGATGGTAAACCCGCACCCATTGCGGCCAAAGCATTGTCTAGAAGTAAGGTATTTTGCTTTAGGGTATGATAGTTTCTGGCAAACCAAATTTTATACATTCCGTTGTCAAGAGTAACGATGTCTTTTTCACTCACGTTTTGTCGTATGATTTTTACTATTTGCTGAGGAGAATATGGAAAACGATCTTCCTTGGTAATCAACTGAAAATGAGAATTTAAATATTTTTGCATTTTATAAAAATAAGAAAAATCCCATTCTTTTTGCTTACTGATTAACGCACCGATTTGAAAAACCGTGTTTGCAATATCTCCAACCACTTCATGTTGAGGAAAATATATTTGATCAACTATCGCCGGAAAAAAATTAATATGAATTACTTTTCTTTTATCTTCTTTCCCCATGATAAATGGCGGTTTTTCAATAGTGTCATGGCCGATATTGATGATCAGGTCAGCTTTATTTATGGCGCAATGAATATAATCATTTTCTGACAATGCTGCCGTTCCCAGGTATTGTGGATGTTTCTCGGTGACGACCCCCTTACCCATCTGGGTGGTAAAAAAAGGAATGCCGGTTTTATCAATAAATTCTGTCAAAACTTGTGAAGTCCTTTTTCGGTTGGCACCGGCACCAATCAAAACAAGTGGATGTTTTGATTTTTCTATTAGTTCAACGGCTTGTTTAATGGCCTTTTCTTCAGCGATCGGGCGTCGCGTATGATTGTTTGTTATTGGAGTTCCTGTTACTATTTCTTCAGCAACGTCTTCAGGAAGTTCCAGATGTACAGCTCCCGGCCGTTCGACCTTTGCCAATCGAAATGCTTCTCGAACCATCGTCGGTATCATTTCTCCATTAATTATCTGTTTGGTCGATTTAGTAATTGGTTTAAACATTTCTACCGTATTAATCATCTGAAAATTTCCCTGTCTGCTTTTTTTTATTGGTTTTTGGCCGGTAATAAACAATGTTGGCATACCGCCAAGTTGAGCATAAGCAGCACTCGTCACCAAATTAGTTGCACCGGGTCCAAGAGTCGATAAACAAACTCCAGGAATCCCAGTTAATCTTCCAATTGTGGCAGCCATAAATCCAGCCGTTTGCTCATGTCGAGTAACAATAAAGTTGATTGAAGAATTTTTTATCGCTTGAAGTAATAGTAAATTTTCCTCTCCCGGAACGCCAAAAATATACTTAACCCCTTCGCTTTCCAAACATTTAACAAACAACTGTGCACTATTCA
>Ga0208373_1001685_pt1 | contig 28001 bp, 27 predicted proteins | sample RifOxyC2_FD_184036 | JGI IMG/M metagenome (GOLD analysis project Ga0208373, IMG submission 184036) | Soil microbial communities from Rifle, Colorado - Rifle Oxygen_injection C2 (SPAdes) | ecosystem: Environmental > Terrestrial > Deep subsurface > Rock core/Sediment | place: Rifle, Colorado... | reverse complement strand
CGGCGCCCGGGTCGTCCTATCGACATCCAAAAGAGAAGGCAGAAAAATTGTGCTGACATTTTCTCCGCCTATAACGGTAGATGCGGACAACCACGAAGCGGTTATCCGTGATGTTAGCCGGCATTATGAAAACTTTATTCAGCACCATCCAGAACAGTGGTGGATATTCCTTAATAGTCACGAGATAAAAAGAATGTTGGAGGGGAAATGAACCATTTCTTCAGGCGCCCGCTTTTGGTCTTGCTTACTCTGGCCGGCCTGCTCTATTTTTATAAATTAGGGGGTTTTTCACTCTATGATGCAGCCGAAACGACGTATGGAGAGTTTGTTAAAGGAATCTTAACCACCGGCGACTGGCTGACGTTGCACTTTAACGGGGAAATTATTTTTGATAAACCGCCGCTCTATTATTGGTTGGTTGCACTGCTCTCAAAGATTGTTGGTTTCAATGAATGGGCAATGCGTTTTTGGGCCGCCCTATCCGGGGTCTTGACCGTCGCCGTCACTTACCTGTTAGCCAAGACCCTTTATAATCAACGGACCGGCTTTTTCTCCGCATTGATAGTCATGACCGCCTTCCAATTTCTTATCCAGTCGCGAATTGCCGAATTGGATATCGTTTTGACCCTTTGCGTCGCCACAACACTGCTCTGCTTTGTTTTGGGTTATCGGGGAGAAAGAAAATACTATCTTCTGGCTTATTTACCGATGGGGTTGGCCCTGTTGGTCAAGGGGCTGCTCGGTGCGGCCCTTCCCTTGTCAACTATCTTCCTCTTTTTGTTGGCCAAACAAGAATTAAGCAAAATAAAAAACATGTTCCCGGTTAGCGGGCTGTTAATTATGCTGTCAATCGGCCTCCCCTGGTATTTGGCTGAATATCTTATTCATGGCCAGGTCTTTCTTGATTTCGCTTTTGGTTTTCTATTTCTATCCAGATTTGGCCAAGCGGTCTCCAGCCATACCGGCCCCTGGTATTACTACCTGCCGGCGATTCTGATTGGCTTTGCCCCCTGGTCGCAGTTTCTCCCCTTGGCTTTTTGGCAGTCGATTAAAAAGTGGAAAAATGACCCCGAATTATTGTCCCTCTGCCTGATTGTCCCAACCCTGCTGGTATTTACTCTGGCCAAGACCAAACTTCCGAGTTATATTCTCCCGCTTTATCCTTTTTTTGCGCTGATGGTTGCCCGATGCTGGGATGACTATTTAAATCAGCGTGAACCCAGGCGGCCAATGTTTTGGTCGGTCCTCTCGTATGCTGTGATCGTTGGTCTGATTGCCGTCGGCAGCTTCATGGCCGCGCAAAATTATCCGGGGGAATATGCCCAATTGGTCCCCACACTGCAGCTTCTTTTGGCTGTACTGGCAATTGGCGCTGTCGCGACAATTACTTTTTATGCGTTGAAACGTTATTCATTGACTCTCTATTCCATCCCGGCGACAGTTTTTGTTTTTGCTTTTATCCTGATAAGTGTCGCCTTGCCACAGGTTGAACCGCTCAAAGGGACAAAAGAGTTGGCCCAGTCAGTCACTCAACTCCTAAAACCAACTGACCTGATCGCCGCCTATGACATCGGTAATCGACCGGGGGTGATATTTTATAATGTCCGTCCAGTAAGATTACTAAGCAGTGAAGCAGAAGTTAGATATTTTCTTAAACACAAACAGGGTTATCTGTTTACCCAGAAAAGCAACCTAATTAAATTGATCGGGAATAAGAAAGAATCCCTGCCCGCTTTTTGCAGTAAAGGTGAATTAGCAGTTCTAAAATAAGCTGCGCTATAACCAACGTTTTATCAGCTCTCTAATAAATGCCTTATAACGATAGGCTTTGGAAATTAATTCCTCATAACGAGTCATCTCATCTTTATCAAGCTGCGATTCACCCATCAAGTCTAGAGCACTCTTCAATACGACTAAGCGTCCAATTGGAGAACGAAAATGATGATCCATTTCTCCATAATGTAAGGAGAGCATATCGATAAACCCTCTAAGTGGGAACGTTAGTTTTAGATATTCTTTCGAGGATTCCATTATCGGTCTTGGCCCACCACTAATTAATCTAATAAATTCTTGTTCCAATTCAGAAATATCCATAATCCCTAATTCATTAGCAACAGGCCGCTCATCCCGGTCGATTGGCCAATTGCGGGGATCAGTAGTACTTCCAAGATCATACGCAGCTATTCGACGTTGCCATACTCGACCAAAAGACTCATTATGACTGTTTCGAATAAACCAGGTATTTTCAATTAATCTTTGAACCGCGGCATAAGGGCTACAACCTGCTTGTCGGGCCTCAGCAATAGCTTGATGAGCTATTTTAATTATATAACCAATCGGTTGATTATTTATGAAGATTATTGGCAAAATCTGTATTGTTCCAATTGTTGCCGCAAGATCCTCAATAGCCTCTGTTTTAAACTCTCCTCTATTTGCATCAAAGGCATTATTGGCACTAATTGATCTCTCAAGTTCTGGTATAAGGCCAAGGCTACTTACATTCTGAAAAGTTCTCCGATGAACTAAATTATTCCAGACTAAAAATGAAGCCAAAAGCAGAGAAGCACAGTCTCGCACATTAAGCGCAAAGGCTTGTTTCCTAATAGCACTTCGTTGATTAATCCCAAAGCTAGCTAAGGTTTTGTGATCTAATGTCACACGCATATAAGAATTATCATATGATTGCATTATAAATTTCAATTTTTCTTATTAAAAGGTATAATATTCATATGACTAAACCAGAGCTAACTGTCTCGATTCCTACCTATAATGAAGCCAAAAATGTTGAACTGATGATCATCCGGGTTTGCGATACCCTGCGCCAAGCGGGTATTGCCGGCCAGGTATTGATCATTGATGACAGTTCCCCGGATGGCACCGCGCAATTGGCCACCAAGATGGCCGATAAATACCCGGTTAAGGTCTATATCCGGACTGTAAAAGAGGGCCCTGGTCCGGCAATTCTGGACGGCATCCGCCTTTCTGACACCCCCATTACCTGCACCATGGATGGAGATTTAAGCCACCCACCGGAAGCCCTGCCAGGTATGTATAAATTAATAAAAGAAGGCCAGGCTTTGCTGGTAATCGGCAGCCGGCATATTAGCGGTGGCGGGACCTCGGATTGGATCTGGTATCGAAAATTTTTCTCCTGGGGGGCCCGAATGCTGGGACGATTTCTCACTCCGGTTAATGACCTGACCTCCGGTTTTTTTATGTTTGACAAACAAATCTTGGAAGGGGTCAAACTTTCTCCCGTCGGCTGCAAGGTTGGTTTGGAATTGATGGTCAAAGGCAATCATCACGGTAAAGTTGTGGAATACCCAATCGTTTTTACCGAACGGGCGGCAGGCGAGAGTAAAATGGGCTGGCTGGAAACCGAACGCTATCTGCGCCATCTTTTGGCTTTGTCATTATATAAGCTTAAAAGGCTTGCTCGGTTGTCATGATCGACCTGTCGATAATCATTGTTAATTATAATGGCGAAAAATACCTTCCCGGTTGCCTTGATTCACTCCCAAAAAACCCCACAAAATTAAACATAGAGGTTATTATGGTTGACAACCATTCTGCTGATAACTCTGTCAACCTGGTCAAAGACAACTATCCTGCGGTGCGAATCATTGAGCTGCCTGAAAATCGAGGTTTCTGCGCCGGAAATAATGCCGGCTTAAAAGTTTACCAGGGCCGCTACGCCCTGTTACTAAATAACGATACGATTGTTAAGGCCGGCGCACTCGAAAAAATGGTCGCTTTCCTGGATACCCATCCCAAAATCGGGGTCCTGGGACCTAAATTACTCAATACCGACGGCACCCCCCAGCATCAGGGTGGCTTGCTGGCCAAAAAGTTTTGGCTCTCCCCTGTTCCGGTTGCAGTTGACTATGTCCTGGGGGCAGCCTTACTAATCAGGCGCCAAGTGATTGATATTGTGGGTGGGTTAGATGAACATTACTTTTTCTCCAATGATGACCTGGATTACTGCCGCATGGTCCGCCGTGCCGGCTGGCAGGTATTTTTTCTCCCCGAAGCAGAGATCATTCATCATGGCGGATATACCATAAAGAAGTTCAATCAAAAACTCTTTGTTGAAGGTTTTAAGGGGGGCCTCTACTTTGCCCGCAAACATTATGGCTTTTTGATCTACTGGCTTTATCGTTTACTCTTAATTATCGGCTTGATTCTGGCCGTTATCGGTTCAGCCATATTTTACCCATTCCTTAAACATAAAGAAGTATTCAGGGCATATATACAAATATTACATTATGCTCTGACTGCTTAGTGTCTTCGTGGCTTTAATGACACAAAGGATAAAAAGTTGATGAGAAATATTTTACTGATAAGTAATGGTCATGCCGAAGACCTGGCGGCTGCCGAGATTGGCAAGCGGCTGAAATTGGCCGCCCCGGGAGTCAACCTTATCGCCCTCCCCTTGGTTGGCCTGGGCAAAGCTTATGACCGGGCAGGCATCAACTCGCTTGGAGAAAAGAAGATCCTCCCCTCCGGCGGTTTTGCCAAAGAAGGCTTTCTCTATTTGATAAAAGATCTGGCCGCCGGCCTTTTGGCCAACTTTAGTGAACAGATCAGGCTCCTCCGCCGACTTAGAAATAAAGTCGATCTGATTGTCGGCGTGGGAGATGCCTATCTGGTAGCCTTGGCCGGCCTGTTTATTGGCCGGCCGCTCCTCTTTGTTGATGGGCCAAAATCAGTTCGCATCGCCGGTTATTGGCCCTTTGAGCTTTGGCTTTTAAAACGGTTTTGTAAAAAAATAATTGTGCAGGATCAACCAACCGCGGACTTTTTGGCTGCCAAAGGGCTCCCGGCACAATATCTGGGTTCCTGGGTCATGGACTATGTCACCGTTACCGGAGATAACTTTGGCCTGGAAAAGGACCAAACGGTGATCGGCATTTTACCCGGCACCAGGGGAGAGGCTTATGACAACCTGGTCTTGAGCCTGGAAGTCTTGCTTGAACTCTCCCGCCATAAAAAGCTTACCGGGTTAATCGCTTCAACCCTGGAACTGAACAAGATCAGGGAAAAGCTCGCTTCAACCGATTGGGAATTACTGGAAACCGCCGAAGCCGGCAGCATCAAGGCAAAGCTAATCCATCCCAGCGGGTTGGAAGCCAGGCTGGTCGAAGGCAAGTTTGGCGATGTCTGCCAAAATTCCACCTTGATCATCGGTTTGGCCGGGATTGCCAATGAGCAGGCGGTCGCCTTTGGCAAACCAACCGTCTGTTTTGTCGGCACAGGCGCCCAAACTACTTTGCGCCGCTGGCAGGAAATTCAAAATATTACCGGCAAATCAATGGAAATTATCAGCGGGACCGCCGCCGAAAAAGCCCAAGCCATCCTGGCGATTATGAATAATCCTGTTGCCATGGCAGAGATGGCCGCCATCGGCAAGGCCAGCAAACCACAATGGGGAGCAACGGAGAGGATTGTCAGGCTTGTACTCGAAACAATTTAAGCAGGTGTCGCCCAAATGCCTGGATGATCACCCAGGCATTCGACCAAGCCCCGCAACGTAGCCGGTCAATTAAATAACCCAACACGCTCAAATAGACTATCGGCAAAGCATAGGGAAAATATTTTAAGGTAAAAAGCAGCCGGTTCCTAGTATTATAGCGATCAAATAAAACACCAAACCTGGCTGGCGATTTGATCTTTTGGTTTGTTTCCAGCTGGCCAATACTGGCTCCTCCCTTGTGGTACACCAGGCTCTTCGGGGCGATTCCCAGGCGAAACTTTTTCCGCCCGCGAACAGCCCAATCGATCTCTTCAAAAAAAAGGAAATATTCTTCGTTCATCAAACCGATCTCCCGCAAATAAGCCGCCGAAACCAATGTGGCACAACCCTCGATATAATTGATTTTTTTCTCCAGCTTGAGATAGCTGTTTATTGCCCCATCATCGTAAAGCTGTCCTGAGCCGGGATGGACCGATTGCCCAAACCACCGGTCGTAATATCCGCCCCCCAGGGCGGAGATACGCTTACGGTCACTATAATGCATGACCATGGACCCGCATAATCCTATCCTGGGATCTGCCTGGGCCCGTTCCACCAGGGCGGAAAGGGCTGCCGGGTCAACAACAGTATCATTGTTCAATATCCAGGCATAATCCAGATCTCCCTGGTCCAGGGCATAACGTAAACCGTAGTTGTTGCCGCCCGCGTACCCCAGGTTTTTGCCGGTTGCCAAGACTGTCACTCTCCCCGGAACGGCTTTAAGCCGCTCGACCGAGGCATCCTCCGATCCGTTATCCACAATTACAACGGTATAATTCTGATAAGCCAAGTTCAAAACAGAGGATAAACATTCCAGGGTGTCCGCATAGCCATTCCAATTCAAAATTATTATATAAACTTTTGGCTCATTCATAATAAAAAGCTTAAGACGATTATATCACAAGGGTCCTCCCCCCTTATGATATAATCAGGAGCATGGAACGCGCAATTTTCAAAGACCGGCACCTGATTTTTGTGACTACCTACCTTGGTGGGTCAGTTTCAGAAAATGGCAAAACCATTTACCAGATGACCGATTACGTCGGTCCGGCTATTTATTACTACTTCGAAAATATCCTGCCGATTATAAAAAACCGGCCCGAGGCTTTGCTGGTTATCATCGATAATGGCTCGCAGCCGGAACTTGTCAATTACCTCAAAACCCTGCCGGACAAGAATATTTTACTCCACTTGCGCTCGGACAATGTCGGCCGCCCCCGGGCAGTGAACGAATTTATTGCCGAACATATCGGGCCGAATAACCTGCCAAAATCAGTCTGGGTAATGGATCCTGATATTATTTTTGACCAGCTAAGTTTTGACCTTTTGGCGGAAGCGGTCGTGAACCTTCCGGAATTGGGCCTCTTGGGTATGCGTTACAAAAAGAACGATTGCAATCCGGAAATCTACCTATTTTTCCCACCCAAAACCCTAACCGGCAAAAACGGCAAGACTTTTAGCGTAGCTGTCCCATTTATGGCTAATGTGGCCGGCCCCATCATGGCCATGACCGGCCAGCGCCTGATGACTACCCTGAAGTTTAAGTTTTTTCCCTTTAAAGAGTATCACTGCTATGGGCACTGCGATGCGGTGATCCACGATTATTTTAAATGGCGTAGGATCAAAAGCGGCTATCTCAACGGGACGCTGGTCAATCATTTAAAGTCCGGCTCCCGGGTAGCCCCAGAGTTGCAACAATGGATGAGCCAAAAAAGATCCTGATTATCCGCCCCGATGCCATCGGCGATATGGTCTTAACCTTTCCGGCCATACAAGCTGTCAAGGATAAATTCCCCCAGGCCGAAATCACCCTCTTGGCCACCCCTTATACCGCCCCACTCCTGGCCGCTTATTCGCCCGTCCAGCGGGTAATATATGATTATGATCTGAAGAAATATAGTTTTGACCTCTCAATCAATTTTTACAACCAATTTAATGACACTTACGCGGCTTATCGGGCCGGGATCCCCTTACGGCTTGGGGATAGTTCGCGTATTTTAACGGCCTGGATGAATAACCTCAAAGTCTTTCGCCGCTGGGACGATTTTACCCGGCATGAAGTGGAATTTAATTTCGATCTGCTTAAGCCTCTGGGCATTAAAATAAGTGAACATAAACCAAAAATTAATATCCCCGCCGGTCCCGCGTTACAGGACAAGGCAGTCGGCCTGCATATTGGGTCCAAGACAAGCAGTAGCTGGCAAGCGGCCGGTTTCATTGAATTAGCGAATTGGTTAAGTAAAGAGAGAAAAAAGATTGTCTATTTGCTTGGTGGGCCGGCCGACAAAGAAAAGGGAGAGGCCATTATGCGCGCCTGTGACGGCCCGGTAATCAATTTGGCCGGGCAACAGGACCTGGCCGGCCTGATCAGGGCAATCAGCCAGCTCCAATTTTTTGTCGGCATGGATACCGGGGCCACCCACCTGGCCGCCCTGTTAAATATCCCGCTGGTCATGATCTGCCAAAACCGGAAAGCCACCCCCTTGCGTTGGGGTCCCTGGCAAACCAGGCATCAGGTTGTTGTGCCGATGTTGGGTGCCGCCCAGGCAACGGCCCGACAGGTAATTGATGCGTCCATTATTGTTTTAGAGGGAGGGGGAGCAATCTCCCGGGAAGAAGCACTACATCATTGGGCAAAGCAGGCGCTGGGGATGGCCATCGTCCATGATGAAAGCAATCGGGACAGGGCAGAAAAACTGGCCGGCTGGCTTGAGGCTGGTAACTATCGCCATTATCTGACCCAGGGAAAAAACTTCCGCGAATTATTGGATTTTTTTATCAGCCACGACACCTTGATTATCCATCAGGTTGGCCATTCGGCCGGGATAATGCCCTGGTTGGCCCAACAATTGACCGGCTCTTATCTTGCCAGCCGGGCGGTTTTGGTCAAAGACCAGCCTGGAAGCTACCACGATACCAACTCACTGATAAATTATTATTTTAGTGCGGCCAGAAAAGCCTAGCGGGCTTCCAAAGCAGGTTGTATTGCAGCCAAAAAGAGAGCCGGCCGCTCCAATTGGGCCGGTAAAATTTGGCAATTTTCCGATAAAGGGCTAAAGGCTGCTGATGAGTAAGCAGCTTGGCCAGGGTCAAATATGTCGGACGGATATTAATATCGTAAAAGTGTTTGATGAAGCGGTGGCGTTTTAATGATCTAGCTGGTGTTTGCTCCACAGTAAAGGGGAAGTTATCGACAAAGGCCTTTTCCCATTTGGTAATCGGTTCCGGCTCCATCCCCAGCCCTTGACTGACCAGACAATTTCTGACAATTGTGATCTTGGCCCCTCTCGCCTGCAGCTCTTCCGCCAGCAGCAGCAATAAATGGAGATGGATCCAGCCATGATGCAAACAAGCTTGGTTTATTGTGAAGCCTTTTACCAGATTGAGATTAAAGATATTGGTCGAAATAAGTGAAGCCCGATGCAGGTACTCATCAAGATAACTTTGCGGAGTCAGCTGTTTAACTTGCAGTGGCCCCTCCCCTTTGGGGGTCCAGGGAGAGGATAAATAATTGATATAGTAGAGCCCGGCCTCCCTGTTTTCTGCGATTAATTTGACCAGCGCCGGCAGGGCAGAACTAACCAGCCGGTCGTCATCCCCCATCAACCAGAGAAATTCGCCGTGCGCTTGTTCGATCAGCTTAAGGACATTACCGTCAAACCCCAGGTTGCTCTGGTTGCGCAGCGAACGCAGACAACCAAAGTTTTGGAATTGCCGGATAACCATCGGAGTTGGATCACTGGAATTATTATCAGAAACCAGTACTTCTATGCCAAGTTGTTGACACATGGGGAGGATGTCCGCCAGCAGCCGAGAGAGTTGTGCCGCCCGATTATAAGTCGGGATACCAATCGTCAATAGGGTCATTGATACCCTTTTTTTACCGCCTCAAAAACAGTTTCAACCTTTAGCGATTCCATACAGTTGGGATGGATGGAACAGCTCTTTTTATAACAAACCAGGCAAGGCAGCGGCGGGGCTAATTTGGCACCCAAATTATAAAGCTCTATTTCGGCTGCCGAAGTCGGCCCAAAAAAGACCGTCAGATGTTTCCAGGTGGCAATACCAAAATGCATCGCCAGACTATCGCTCGATAACAGGGAATGGCATTGGTTAATAACGGCGCCAAAACGACGCAACACTTGCGGCTTGGCTTTCGGCATGCCTGTCTCTTTGGCAATCAGTTGGTTGCGTTCCGCCTCCTGGTCGCCGCCCAAAATCATTGCCGGGATCCCCAGCTCTTTCTTGACCCGGTTGATCAAATCAATCGTCTGCTCTATCCCCCAACTCTTCTGCGGCCAGCGCAGGCCGGCTCCGGTATTAACCCCCAGAATTTTTTCACCCGAACTAAAACCAAGGCTGGCAACATACTCTTTCCCCCATTTGATTTCATCCGGATGAAGTTTAAATACATAGGGAGAAATTCCGATCCCCAGCAATTCTGCCAAGTGCTGCTGATAGCTCTTTTGATTGGCTTTTTTTAACTGGTTGGCTTCGGCCAACCCAAAACGGGAAATGATTGACATATCAAACCAGGCCGAGGGGGTGTAGATGACCCGCTTGTCGCTGTAATAAGCCCCCAGGATCTCTTTGTGCCTGAGGGTGGAGATAAACTGGCAGACTGCCTGGTCGTCTTCGAGCCCGATCACCAAATCATAGAAATTATCCAGCTCCTGATGTTTGTCCCAGATAATCACCCGGTTGAGATAAGGGTTTTCTATTAATAAGTCGCTGGCTGAAGAAGCGGTCAACCAATCAATCAGGCTGTCAGGATATTTTTTTCTCAAACCAGGCAAAATCGAAGTGGTACGCAAGACATCCCCGATCGCGCCCAGTTTGACGATTAATATTTTCACCGTAGTTTAATAATTTTCTGCCAGCAGTTCATAGTATGACTGGGGATGGCTGCAAGCAGGGCATTTTAATGGGGCCTCTTTCCCTTCATGGACATAACCGCAATTCCGGCAGCGCCATTTGACCGGGATATCTTTTCTAAATACCGTTCCGCCTTTAACATTGCGCAGCAGCGCCCGATAGCGCTTTTCATGCTGCTCTTCCACTTCGGCAATTTCCTTGAAAATGATCGCAACTTCATCAAAGCCTTCATCCTTAGCAATTTTAGCGAAATTAGTATAGAGAACCGTCCATTCTTCTTTTTCCCCATCCGCCGCCGCCGCCAAATTAGCTGCCGTGTCGCCGATTACTCCAGCCGGGTAAGTCGCGGTTATTTCGACCGCCCCACCTTCCAGAAATTTGAAGAATTTCTTGGCATGTTCCAGTTCATTGTCAGCCGTTTCCAGAAAAATCGCCGCGATTTGCTCAAAACCGGCCTTTTTGGCCACACTGGCAAAATATGTATAGCGGTTGCGGGCTTGGGATTCACCAGCAAATGATTTTAAAAGATTCTTTTCTGTTTGGGAGCCTTTGAGACTTTTCACCTCACACGACCTCCTTATGTTTTTGTGCAATAACTGCCGCCAAAGCATCCAGTGCCGCCAAATCTGCTGTTTTGGGCACTCCTTTGATGACCACTGGCGGGATGATTTCAACTTTCAGGTTAGGGATCGCTCCAGCCAAGATGTCGACCATCCGCCCTCCCCAACCGAATGATCCGATAATGGAAACAAACCTGGTCTTGGGACGGAGAGCGTTCGCCAGAAAAGCGGCATAATTGGCCAACGGGTGCGGGCCAGCCAAAACCGTCGGTGAACCGATGACAATCGTGGCTGCATCAACCATGGCCATGGCCAATTCACCAATATCGGTCCGGCTTAAATTGAAGGGCTGGACAATTACCCCCCGCTCCAGCAAAGCAGCTATCAGCCGGTCTGCCATTTTAGCCGTACTACCGTGCATGGAAACATAGGGGAAAACTACTTCATTTTTGACCTTATCCGAAGTCCAATCCTTATAAGCGTCAAGAATCAACTGCGGCCGCTGGTAGACCGGGCCATGACTGGGGCAGATCATTTTAATTTGATAGGGGGCCAGCATTTCCAGGTGTTTTTTGATGTTCGTCCGGAAGGGCATCATTATTTCCGCATAATAGCGCTTGGCCGTGCGATAGACCTCCGGCTCATTGACAGCCAACAGCTCAGCCGAAGCCAAATGCGAGCCAAACAAATCACAGGTAAACAATATCTGTTCTTCTTTCAGGTAAGTCAAAAATGTTTCGGGCCAATGGACCCAGGGGGCAAAAAGAAATTCCAGGTTTTTATCGCCCAGCGAAAGGACCTGCCGATCTTCAATAACCATAAATTGTTCATCAGAGAGCAAGAGATGTTCTTTTAGCTCATCACGGCATTTGGCATTAGTCACGACTTTTGCCATGGGAAAGGCCGCTAAAACATCGGGCAGCGAACCCGAATGGTCCTGCTCACCATGGTGGGCAATAACGTAATCAATTTTGGATATCCCCAGCTGCTGCAGATTAGCCAACAAAAAAGCTGTTTTGGTGGGATCGACAGTATCAATTAAGAGGGTCTTTTCGCTCCCTTTAATCAAATAAGAGTTATAGCTTGTCCCATTGGGCAAAGGGATCAATTCATCAAACAACCGCCTATCCCAGTCAATGGCCCCGACCTCAAAAATATTTTCAGAGATTTTTCTAACCATAGGTCAACCCAACCCCTTTCTTAGGCCATTACCTCAAATTGGTCCTTGGCCGCACCGCAGATCGGACAGGTCCAGTCATCCGGCAGGCTGGTAAAGGCAACTCCAGGCACTATACCGGAATCAGGATCCCCTTTTTCCGGATCATAAATATAACCGCAGACTTTACAAACGTATTTTTTCATCAGAGTGCAGCGCTCCACAAGCCATGAATGTTACACAGCTCCCGCGCGGTCATTTGCTTGGCCGCCACACAAAATTCCGCTTCTGGTTTATCTCCAGGTTTGAGGAATTTTCTGTAGGCCTGGCCATCGGCCAGTAATTCAATCCATTCAATATAATGTTTTTCTTCCATTGGATGCGGGACAGCCCCTATTTTGACTAAAACACCGGCAGCCGTCTTTTCGATCACCGGGACATGCTTTTCTTTGGAAGCATCAACGGTATTTTCTGTTAACAGCTCCATCGGTTGCCCGCAGCAGACTAGTTCTCCATCACCGGTGTGGAGCATTTCCACAATATTCCCGCAGACCAGGCATTTATAAACTCCCAATTGTTTCGCCTTTGCCATAAACATCACCCCTATTGGAGCTAATTTTACTCCTTCCGCACAGCAGATTCAATCATCCCCACTTGCCTATTGAGGGGCGGTTTGTTAGTATTGCCTCACTATGGATACAACTTTGATCATCATGACGCTGGGGGGGCTTGGCTATTTCTGCGGGTTCCTCACTGTTGTCACCGGCATCCTGAAGGCTAAGCTGATAATCCACAAATCTCTGGCAGCCGCGACAGTATTTTTCGCTACCGCCCACGTACTCTATGTGTTGTATGTTTATTTCACATTAATGAATTAAAAGGAGTTGGCTTATGGAATTATTAAATGACCTCAAATTGGCTGTTGACCTGGAACAAAGGGGTTTTGATTATTATACTAAAACAGCCGGCAAGACCAGCAATCCGCTGGTTGTTTCCACTTTTAACAGCTTAGCCGAGCGGGAGTTGCTCCATCTGGAGCGGGCCAAGAGTATCTACCAGAACCTGACCGGCCAGGTCCCGCTGCCAGCCGATTTAGCTGACAAGATTTCCATCAGCCGGGCCAAGCTGCTTGCCCCTATTTTGCATCACCTAAAAAAAGGTTTGGCCAAGGATTTTAGTTCAACCTCTGACATGAATATGGCTTATAAAGTGGCTGAAGAAATGGAACAATTCAGTTACAAGCTCTATGACAAGATTAATGCCGAAGCAACCGACCCCCTGGTCAAGAAGTTTTATGCCGCCCTGGCCCTGGAAGAGCGGGAACATTTTGCCATCTTGCAAGAAACCCTGGTCTATCTCAACGACCCAGGCGAGTGGTACCGGCAGAACGAACGCTGGATCATTGAGGGTTAGTGTGTTGAGAGGTAACGAAAAGCTGATAACGTGGCCTTGGCCCCATCTCCGGCGGCAATCACGATCTGTTTATCCGGTACGCTGGTAACATCCCCAGCCGCAAAGATGCCCGGCACCTGGGTATGCGCGGAACAATCGATCATTATTTCCCCAACCTGGTTTTTAGTTACAAAATCGATGAATCCGGCATTGGGAATCAACCCGATTTCAATAAATACACCTGCAACCGGCAGCTCTTTTATCTGCCCCTCATGCTCAAGCTTGATTGCCTGGACAAATTGTTGGCCGATAATTTCCAAAACCTTGGCCTGGTGAAAATAAGCAATGTTCCCGACCTTATTCAGGTTATCGATCATGACCTGGTCCCCGGTGCAAGCCGGCTGATCATTGATTAAATAGACCTGTTTAGCAAGACGCACCATCTGCAATGCGGCATCCAGGGCTGAATTGCCGCCGCCGACAATCGCGACATCCTTGCCGGCAAACAGTGGCCCATCACAAGTGGCACAGTAAGCCACTCCCTTGTTTAAATATTTTTTTTCACCGGGGACATTCAAGCTGCGCGGCTTTTTGCCGGAAGCGATAATGACCGTCTTTGTCATTAGTGGTTCACCGGCACTAAGATAGAGTTTGAAATTCTGGCCGTCCCGCTCTATGCGCGTAACTTCCACCCTTTCGCGCATATCAATCGAGTACTTGTCCAGTTGTTCGCGAAATTTGACCGCCAGCTCTGGGCCGCTGATCAATTGGAAGCCGGGGTAATTGTCTATCTCCCCTGACCAGGCCGCCTGGCCGCCGATATGTGCGCTAACAACACTAAAATTAAGCCGTTTGCGGGCAGCATAAACAGCCGCCGTAATCCCGGCCGGCCCCGCCCCGACAATAACAATATCTCTTAAGGCATCTTGGGGCATTGTTGCATCATTTTACCCGGCATCATCTTTTGCATACCCGGCATTTTCATCATTTTACCTTCACCCATCATCCCTGGACAGTTCATCCCGCCCATCTTTCCCATCTGGCTGCCGCCGTAAACAAAAACCACCAGGGCGACAACCGCGATAACCGCAGCAATCACCTGGCCACTGGTTTTCATTATTCCCGCCTCTTTATTGGCCATGACCAAGACTATATAAGCAAAGCCCAGCAACACGAACACCAACAAGACACTCATAAACACCATTTGATTCATCATTTCAGCACCTCCATTATTTTTTATTACAATAAATCCGCGATCTTTTCCAGTAACCTGTCAAACTCAAACGGCTTGGTCATGTAAGCCTCCGCCCCACACTCAAAACTCTTGATCTCATCAATTTCCTTGGCTTTGACCGTCAGGATAATCACCGGGATATGCTTAACGCTTTCGTCCGCCTTGAGCTTTTGGCAAACCTCCCAACCATTGATTTTGGGGAGCAAGACATCAAGAACTACCAGGTCAGGCTTGAATTGCATAGTCTTGTCGTAACCTTCTTCGCCGGTCTCGGCTGTTAGGACATCATAGCCCTTGGCCTTCAAACGGTCTGCGATAGCGCGCAAAATCACCGGTTCGTCGTCCACCACCAGAATCTTATTCATTTATTTCCCCTCCTTCGCTATCGGCAGCGTAAAATGGAATGTACTCCCATGCCCAATTTTACTGGTCACCCATATTTTACCACCATGCATGGTAATAATCTCCCGGCAAATGGCCAAACCCAAACCGGACCCTTTGATCCCCCCTTCGCCAACAGTTTGACTGGCCTGAAAAAATTTATCGAAGACCTTTTCCAGTAATCCGGTGGCAATGCCAATCCCGGTATCAGCCACAGTGACCTCAAGCAGCTTTTTATTCGCCGGCTGGCAGCTGACGGTGATCTCACCATTTTCACGGTTAAATTTTATGGCGTTGCCCAGGACATTTACCAGGACCTCATCTATGGCATCGGGATCAACCTCTAACAACGGCACCTGAGGCGGTTCATTTAATTTGATTGAGATATGCCTTTGCCTCGCCAGCGGGGTCACCCCGATAACAGCTTTTTTGACCAGGTCACACAAGGCCACTTTTTTTCTGTGCAGCGTCATCTTGCCCGACTCCAGGCGCGAAATGGCCAAAACATTATCTATCAATTTGGCCAGCCTTTCCGCCTCTTCCCCTGCCAACTTGATATATTCATGCTGTTCCTGGCCAAGCTGGCCAACCACCCCATCCTCCAGATTGGAAATCAAACTGCGAATAGCCGTCAGAGGGGTCCGTAATTCATGGGAGACAGTCATAATAAACTTGTCCTTCAGGTTAGCCAATTCTTTTTGCCTGCTGATGTCTTCAATCCCGAGCATAATCAGCTCTTCATTGTTAATGGTCGTCATTGAGACAGTAATTGAGCCAAAAAAGCATTCGCCATTTTTTCGCAACAACTGGAACTCCACTTTTTCTTTGTTATTATCAGGCAATTCATCGGCTGCCAACAACTGCCGCATCCGGGGCATCTCCAACAAAGGAAAAAGCTTCAAAGATTTGATCGTCCGGCCCTGGATTTCCTCATTGCTCCAGCCAAGTAATTCTTCTACCCGCGCATTGCCCCTTACCACCTGGCCGGTCTTGTTTATCAGCAGATAGGCAGTCGGGGTAGTCTCAAAAAGCCGGCGGAACAGCTCTTCAGAGTTTTTCAGGCTCCGCTCCGCCTGCTTCCTTGGTCCGATATCACGGACCACCACCTGGACAGCCGGCTTGCCTTGGAAGGTCGTGGGCGAAGCCGCCGTCTCCACCTCGATTGGCCCACCATCAAGTTTAATAAATTTCTCTTCGATAAAAGGGACCGGGGTCCCGTCCGTCAACATCTGCTTGATTCGCGCCCCAACCGTCTTTTGACTGTCGGGGTGCACCACGCTGATTACCGGTTGACCGATCAACTGTTCGGGGTTGGCTGCCCCCAATATTTTTTGGGCAGCTGAATTGACAAAAACAATTTTGCCCTCACAATGGATGGCTATACCGTCGGGAGAGATTTCGACAATGTTACGATAATGCTCTTCGCTTTCCTTAAGGGAATTTTCTGCCAGCCGGCGGCTGATGGCCACAGCGGCAATATTGGCAAAAACCTCCAGCAATTCCCTATTGATTACAGTCTTATCCTTGGGCATGGCAACCGAAGAAGTGGCAATCAGCTTTCCGCCCATAATGAAAGAAATGCCGTAAAAACATGAGATATTGAACAATTTGTGAAAGGTGTCTGAAACCAGCTTCGGAATCTTGCCAAAAGTCACCGCTGACAAATCCATGGGCTGCGAAATCCCCTGATCATGCAGCATCAGATCGTAAGCCTGCTGATTGACCGGTAGGTTGATACCAATAATATTATCTCCGACGGTCTCTTTGAAAAATTCTGCGATCTGCAATTCGGAAAAGATATTTTTAACCACCAACGCTTTTTTCCCTTCATCATAAAAAGAGACAGTTGCCGCCACCGCACCGGTCAGCCGCTTCAAATGATCAGCAATCACCTTATAAATATCAACATCCGGAGAAATCGTGGACAGGCCCACCGCTATTTGGTTGATTATTTCCAGGGTAGAAGCATGTTCCGCCAGCTGCGTTTCAATTTTCTTCCGTTCGGTAATGTCGGTGACAATCCCCAGGATGGCTTTTTCCCCATTTAAGTCAATCAAGCTGGAGGAATTGATGGCGTCAATTATGGTGCCATTTTTCGTCAGCAGCCTATACTCATATGGTTTTGTTTCGCTGCCTTGAAGATGCGAAGCATATATTTTATATATCCGCTGTCGATCATCAGGATGGATCAGGGAAATAAAATCAAACGACGGCGCCAAAAATTCCTCCCGGCTGTAACCCAATATTTCCGAACATTTGGCATTCACGTACACAACCTTCCCCTGCCGATTTATAAAAAGCATCGTCGGGTTTTTTTCAGCAATTACCCGGAATTTTTCTTCGCTTTCCTGGAGTGCCCGGGTCATTTTCTTGCGTTCAGTAATATCGGTAATTATCGTCTGGAAAGCCGGCTTCCCTTTGTAAGTCAAAAGGCTGGTGGTCGCCTCTACATCAATCTGGGCCCCGTCAAGGCGGAGGTAGATTTCTTCGGCCAGGCCGGCAGGTTTCCCAGTTTCCATAACCTTCTTTAACCGCTCGGCAACAAGTTTATGGTAGTCAGGATGGACAATGGTGACGATCTGTTTTCCAATGACTTCCTCCGGTGTTTTGGCCCCAATTAGCCTTAAGCCGGCCGGGTTGATGAATTCCACCCGTCCTTCCCGATGGATGGCAATGGCATAAGGGGAATAATTAACGATATTGGTATAAAACTCCATGGCCTCTTTCAGGGAGGTTTCCGAGGCCTTGAGACGGACTTTATTAGCCGACTCTTCCAGCACACGATTAACCAATTCCGGCAGGTGGGCTAACCTTTCTTTGAGCAGATAATCATTGGCCCCCTTTTTCATGATGTCGGCCGCCATCTCATCGCCCAAGGCACCAGTAACCAAAATAAAAGGGAGATCAGGGTTTTTTGCCCGCGCCATCAGTAAAGCGTCTGCCCCGGTAAAAGACGGCAGCTTGTAATCAGACAAAACCAGGTCGGGGATAAAGTCTATCAGGGCTTTTTCATAAGCCGTTTTAGTGGCCACATTCAGGCAGGTGGCCTTTAAACCGCCCCTGCGCAGCTCACGCTCAATTAACTCAGCGTCTGTTGCCGCGTCTTCCAAAATTAAGACTTTTATTGCTTGCCCCATTTTATTGATTATCGGCCGGCACCTTATTGATCAGCAGCCAATATAACCCCAGGTCAGAAACCACCCTGACAAAGGTTTCAAAATCCAGCGGCTTGACAATATAACTGTTGACCCCCAGCTTATAACACTCCTTGATATCGGGCTCTTCTTTCGACGAGGTCAGGACAACAACCGGGATTGTTTTTGTCGTCTCCCCGGCTTTAAGCGCCCGCAAAACCTCGACGCCGCTTAACTTTGGCAATTTCAGGTCCAGGAGAATGACTTTGGGCCGCTTATTTGGTTTATCCTTATATTTCCCAGTTTGATTAATGTAATCCAGGGCTTCCGCCCCATCATGGACAACAAAAACATTGTTAGCCAAGTTATTTTTCTTTAAAGCGCGCAGGGTCAATTCCACATCGGACAGGTTGTCTTCCACCAACAACACTTCCATCAAATTTTGATCCATCATGCTCCCTCGCCTCCCTTATTTGGCAAAGTAAAATAAAAAGTCGCCCCCTCGCCGACTTTACCTTCGGCCCAAACGCTGCCGCCATGCCGCTGCACGATCCGTTTGACAATCGCCAGGCCAACTCCCGTCCCCTCAAACTCTTCGGCTGAGTGTAATCTTTGAAAAACACCAAAGAGTTTGTCTTTATACCGCATATCAAACCCCACCCCGTTATCCTTAATATAAAAAACAGTTTCTCCTTTTTGCCTGTTGCTCCCAAATTCAATAATTGCCTCCGGTTTGGTTCTGGTGAACTTAAGAGCGTTAATAAGTAAATTAGTCATAGCCTGCTTAAATAGGGTCGGATCAACAGATACCGGCGGTATTTCACCGAGATTGAATTTGACCTTTCGTTCAGCTAATTGGTCTTTAAGGTCGGCCACGATCTCGTTAAACATCCCTGTCAAATCCGTAACGGCTGTTTTCATAGCCACGCGGGTTGAACGCGACAATGTCAGCAGGTCATTTATCAGCTCCCCCATTTTGCTGGCATTATCTTTGATAATTTTTAATAACCGCTTCCCCTCATCGTCTAAACGTTCAACTTCTTCTTCCGATAAAATCTGTACAAATCCGTTAATCGCCCGCAAGGGGACCTGCAAGTCATGAGAAACCGAATAGGCAAAGGCCTCCAGTTCTTTATTGGCCATTTCCAATTGATTGGTTCTCTCCACCACCAGCTCCTGCAAGTGATTTTTGTATTTTTCAATTTCGGCTTCGTTTTTCTTTCTTTCCGAAATATCGCGAACCGTAGCGAGCAGCCTGGGGACACCATTAATTGTGGCCAATTTCAAGGTGGTTTCCGTCGGATGGACTATCCCGGCCTTATCCACAAAGGCCCATTCGAATGCTTCTACGTTACCTTGTTTAGCCCGCTGAAGATGTTCAACAATTTTATCCATCGTATGGATCCCGTCATTTGGCGTAAAACCGGAAACTCCCCGTTCAATTAATTCCTCTCGTGAGGCGCCAGTAAGTTCTTCAGTACTCTTGCTAAAATCGATTATGCGACCATCGTTAATATCTTGGATCAAGAACATATCATTGTTTGCATTAAATATTTCCCGGTAAGTTTTTTCTGAATCTAAAAGGCGTTTTTCTGAGTTTTTTCGTTCGGTAATATCCTTTACCACCGCATCAATGCATTTTTTTCCTGTTCTTTCATCCCTGGTTATGAGGGAATTGTGAATTACCCAGCGATCTTCACCTTTTAAGGTTTTAAAGTGGTATTCATAATTATGGATTTCGCCTTGTGCATTGGCGGCTCGCCTGACCGACCCTGGTTCTTCGGTATAGATTAAGACATCTTTCAGGTATTTGCCTTCCAATTCTTCCGAAGTCCCTTTAAAATCAAGGATTTTCACTAATCCATCGTTGGCCAGCAGAATTTTGCCTTCATCATAGGTATAGCGATAAATCCCGTCACCGGAAAATTTTAAAAGTTCGCCATAGAGGAACATGCTTTCGTTCATCTTCTGGATTTCCCTGGTCTTTGTCTTTACCCGGCGTTCAAGGGACCAGGACCACAGAAGCGAAATAAAGAGTAGAATTAGCAGCCCGATACAGGCCAAAACATACCCACCGATTATTTCCCAAAGTGGCACGTTCATACGTCTTCTCCGCTGGCGGCCATTTGTTGATAAACCTGGCCGTATTTTTGGTAGACCCGCTCGTAATCAGCCACCCGCCGCCTGTTTGGCAAAAATATTCGCTTTATTTTGACCATCCGCCCGGCAGCCTGTTCAAGGGTTTTATAAATCCCTACTCCATAGGCGGCCAGCATCGCGGCCCCCAATAAAGAAGCTTGTTCATTTTCCAAAGTGGCCACCGGCATATTGTAGATATCGGCCTGCAGCTGGTTCCAGGTTAAATCTTTTGAATAGCCGCCCGTCAACCTGATCTCCTTCACCGGAATATCCAACGAGCCAAAAACTTCCAGTATCTCCCTGGTTTCCATAGAAACTCCTTCCATGACCGCCCGTAAAATCACGGCCGGTCCATGGGCCAGGGTTAAGCCAAAAAACATGGCGTGGAGGTTAGGCCGCCAATGCGGGGCTGAAGCTCCGGCCAAAAAGGGGAAAAATAATGCTCCGTTGCTGCCAGGCTTAATTTGCTCGACAAAAGAATCAGGAATTCGCTTTGATAATCCGAACAATTTTTTCAGCCAATTGAGGCTGGCACCAGCTGAATTTTGTAGTCCTTCCGACTCCCAGGCCCCCGGCACCGCATGGGCACAGGTCGAGATCCGCATCTTCGGGTCTTTTATTGGCCTGGCCGAATAACAAAGCACCACTCCCGCCGTCCCCAGGCTGATCTGGGCAATGCCTGGTTTAACACAACCTGCTCCTAAGCCGCCACATTGTTGGTCCCCGCCTCCGGCAATCAAAGGGGTCCCGGGCAACAAGCCGCCTTGGCTGGCTGCCCGTTGTGATAAGACACCAATTTTTTTGCCTGAAGGGACCAACGCCGGCAAATTAGCCTCATTTAGACCGGCCAATTTAAGCAGCTGCTTATTCCAAGCCAAATTTGAGACATCAAATAAGCCGGTCAACGAAGCATTGGACCAATCGGTATAATAATCAGAACAGCCCAGATGGTACATGAGGTAATCATGGACAAGAACATATTTGGCTGCCCGTTGGGCTTTCAAGATCTTGGCTAATGAAAAAATCGGGTTGTTGGGGAGGCCGGTTATTTTATAATAATTCTGGTCAGAAATTTTTCGGCGAAATTTATCCAAGGCTAGCTGGCCGGTCATGTCCTGCCAGGAAATGGCATTGCCCGATGGTTTCCCAATATTATCCAGAGGAATAACTGTTGCCCGCTGGCTTGAAACAGAGATGGCCGCGATATTTTTCGGATTGAGGCGCGAATTGTCAACTGCCCTCTTGAGACATGACAAGGCCTGCCTAATGATCAATTCCGGCGGTTGCTCGATACGGCCATCTTTGAGCGTCAGGCAGGGACAGGCGGCAGCCGCACTGCCCATCTGGCGCCCTTTAGTGGAGAAAATGGCCGCCTTTATTTCGGTGGTCCCGCAATCAATCGCCGCCAAATAGTTGCTGTTTTTCCGCCTTTCCGGCACTGGCCACCCCCGTTGAACACTGGACGGATTCTACACCCATTCTAATCGATAGACAAGCCAAATATTGGTTGTTATAATTTGCCCCATGAACCTTGCCATCTTTGGCCCGCTGATACAAACCGATTTCTATTATTTGTTATTCAGTTTTTTACTTTTTTCATTAGCCATCTTTTGTTTTTTATTTTACCGTTTTGATAAACAGCCGCCGCTGGCTTGGCCATGGCTCTCCCTGGGGCTGGCCCTGGAAGGGATTAATCAATGGCTTGGCCTGCTGGTACTTAGCCAGGGAGCGATTCTTCCCCTAAAAATCGCAAGTTATCTTGTGAGCGTCAGCTTCTATTTGGCCCTCGGTATCTTTGTCCTGCACAGGGGAAAGCAGGCCTTACTTGTCAGCCTGATTTGTATAGTAGTAATTGCCCTTTCCTTACCTTTTGCCTGGCCAATTTTCATGGCTGTAAAGCTGGTAGTTATGGTTATCTTCCTTTTTGCCTGCTGGCAATATTTCCGCTATATCCGGCCAATTCCGGCGGCCATAAAAAAGACCGAACAAGTCTTTCTCGTCATAATAATTACCATTATCGCCTTAAGTTTGCTCATCATCACTATTGTCAGCAGCCGACTAAATGCCAACCTGATTGAGAACAGCAAGGCAAATTTAAAAACCCTGACCTTACTTTTGAACAATACCGCTCTTCATAATATGCAGGCCGCAAAATCACTCTCCGGCTCCCCCTGGCTCCTTCCGGCACTGCAAAACCCAAGCCCGAAAAACTTAAAACAGGCCAATTCGGTGCTGGACCGGTATCAGCAGACAATGAACAAATCGGTCTGTTATTTAATCAACCAGCAGGGGACAACCATTGCATCATCCAACCGGCTGGCCGCAGATAGTTTTGTCGGCCAAAGTTACGCTTTTCGCAGTTATTTCCAGGAAGCGCTAACCGGACAGATCGCCAGTTTTGTCGGTATTGGAGTTACCTCCCGAATCCGGGGTCTTTATACTGCCGCGCCTGTTAAGAATGGCTCAGGAGCCATTGTTGGAATCGCCGTAGTCAAAACCAACCTTGACGACAAGTTGATTGGCCAATTGCCGCTCTGTTTCGTAGTTAATCGAAATAGTGGCCAAATCTTGTTAGCCAATCCTCCCGATTTTCGCCTCACCCCCCCCTGGCAGGCCATGCCGCTCGACCAACAAATAATTGATTTTTCCGGCCGCCGGTATATTGTTTTGCGGCAAGCCCTCCTCATCCCCGAATACGACATCATCCATCTAATCAGTCCGGCTTATATTTTTCTCGTCCGTTTATTATTAATGGTGACTGGTTTTCTTGTCCTTCTAATTAGTATTTCAATATATTTTTTCTGGGTTGAAAGAGAGCTTTTTACTTCAACAATATATATTGAAAAAGAACGGTTTGAAACAACCCTGCGCAGTATCGGTGACGGGGTAATTGTGACTGACACAGCTGCGAATATCACTTTTATCAACGATGTGGCAGTTAACTTGACTGGCTGGCCCGCCTCCCAAGCCCTGGGCCACAGATTCAGTGATGTTTTCAGAATCATCGACGAACACACCAGGACCCCAATCAGCAGCCCGATTGAAGCAGCGCTGCAAACCGACCAAATTAAATACCTGACTAACCATACCGTGCTGATCAGGCGTGATGGGAGTGAAATTACTATCGCCGACAGCGCAGTCCCAATACACGACAAAGCTGGTCGGATCAGCGGAGTGGTCTTGGCCTTCCGTGATGTTACCCAAATCACCCAGACAACAGATCACTTAAATCAAAAAGTTATTGAGCTTAGCAATTTGCAGCGGGCATTGTTGAATGTCAATGACGACCTTAAACAAGACATCGCTGCCAGGGAAAAGATCGAAGGGCAATTGCGCCAATTATCGACCGTGGTTCAGCAAGCGCCCATCTCTATTGTCATTACTGATATTAACGGGACAATACTCTATACCAATCCATTTTTCAGCCAGGTAACTGGTTATTTGGCTGCGGAGGCCGTAGGGCAAAATCCCCGTCTTTTAAAGTCCGGGGAAACATCAAGCGAAGGGTATAAGGAGCTATGGGAGACCATAACTGCCGGCAAAATCTGGGAGGGTGAATTTCATAATAAGAGGAAAGACGGGTCGTTATTCTGGGAGCACGCTTATATCTCGCCGGTCTTCAATAATGACGGGAAAATTATAAATTTTGTTGGAATAAAAGAAGATGTCACCGCCAAAAAACAAGCCGATGAAGAGCTTAAGCGTCTTTACCAGATCAAGAGCGAATTTACTTCCGCGGTCTCCCATGAATTACGCACCCCGTTAGCTTCGGTCAAAGAAGGGATCAGTTTAGTCCTGGACGAGACCGCCGGGCCGCTGGGTGACAACCAAAAGAAATACCTGGCCGTGGCCAAAAGGAATATAGACCGCCTCCATCGGCTAATCAACGATGTGCTTGATTTTTCCAAGCTTGAATCGGGCAGAATGAGCATGAATAGTCAGCCGGGAGATTTGGTAAAGACAGTAAATGATGTCTACCTCTTCCATCAAAAGTTATTTCAAAATAAACAGCTTTACCTGAAATTAGAGGCTACCCCTAACCTGCCGGTTATCGCCTTTGATGAGGACAGGATCAGCCAGGTCGTACACAACCTGCTGGGCAACGCCCTGAAGTTTACTGATCAAGGGGGAGTAATTATTTCCATTATGCCTGACAGCTGGAACCAGGGGATCAAAGTCTGTGTCGCGGACAGCGGGTTGGGCATGCCGGCCGAAGACCTGCCAAAACTATTCGGTAAATATATCCAACTGGGCGGGGCCACCGGCCGCCATGTCGGCGGGACCGGCCTGGGGTTGGCTATCTCTAAACAGATAATTGAACAGCATGGCGGCAAAATCTGGGTTGAATCGGAGCTTGGCAAAGGGAGTAAATTCTGGTTTACTATACCTGGCCAGGCAACAAAGGAGTAACCCATGGCAAAAAAGGTTTTAGTGATTGATGATGAGCCGGATATTGGCCTGCTGCTTGAAGCCAGGATCAGCTCAAAAGGATACGATGTTTTAGTCGCACAGGACGGGCTCGAAGGATTGGAAAGAGCGGCCAAAGAACAACCGGCCTTGATTATTTTGGATATTCTCATGCCCAGGATGGACGGGCATCAGGTCCTTAAACAACTGAAAAGTCAGCCGGAAACCAAGAATATCCCGGTAATCGGCCTGACTGCCAGTGTCGCCACAACCCACATGGGGACATTTATCGCGGAAGGCGGTGTCGATTGCCTGACAAAACCGTTTGAACCAGTTGAGCTGCTGGACAAGATCACCAAGGTTATCGGAGCGGCCACCTAAAATGTGGGACGACAAACAACTGGAATATTTGATCATCCACGATTTACGCAACCCGGCCGCCTCGATCCTGGGGAGTATCCAATTATTCCTCGATGGGTCACTGGGCCAACTCTCCCCTGAACAGCAAAAGTTCATCAGCAACCTTGGTTCCGGGGCAACCAAATTAGCCAATATTTTGGCCGAGCTGCAAATAATTAATTTCATAGAAACAGGCAAGCAGGATCTTTTGGTGGAAACCTTTCCACTGCAGGCGGTCATTGACCGCCCCTTTCTTGAGGCCGCCGCCCAGCGGGAGAATAAACAATTAATTCTTAATTGCGACCTGGCCACGACACTCCAGGGGGATAAAACCCTGCTGAAGTTGATTTTTTCCGACCTGCTCCTCAATGCAATTAAACAGATACCACCCGGACAAACCGCCACCTTGCAGCTATTGAAAGGCCCCAAAAAAGTAACCTTTGAAATAGAGCTGCCGGCCATTCCGGTGCCGGCGGAATTAGTCGATCAGATTTTTAATGCCAATTTTAAAGTCATCCATCCGGAATTTAAATCAAACATCTCTCCCGCCCATGGACATTACTTTTGCAAGCTAGCCCTCCAAAAAATGCTTGGCGACATTCGACTGGAGATTGGCGGCACTTGGAGCAAATATATTTTTTATTTACCGCAGAAATAAAACCGTCAGACAGCGTAGAGTATTTTCACCGAATTGTCATTAACAAACAGGAACCCCCCCTGGCAGTCCAGTTGAACATTGGCCCCGTCAGGCAGGCGATATTCGATTTTCCCCTTGGCCAGCACTGTGGCTAGCCTGGCGTGATGGGGCAAAACTCCCAACTCGCCATCGCCGGCCGTCACCCGCAAAGACAAAACTTCGCCGGAAAAAAGACGTTTTTCCGGATTGATGATTTCCAGCTTCATCAGGCTGCCACCTTGGTTTTGGCTTCGGCAATGCTGCCGACCATGTAAAAGGCCTGTTCCGGCAAGGTATCAAGTTCGCCGTCAACAATCTGCCTGAATCCCTCGATAGTATCGGCGATTTTGACATATTTACCCGGGATTTGCGTGAAATTTTCCCCGACAAAAAACGGCTGCGATAAGAATCGCTGCACTTTGCGGGCCCGGGCCACCAGCAGCTGGTCTTCCGGCGGCAACTCAGAGATTCCCAGAATGGCAATAATGTCTTGGAGTTCCTTATAGCGCTGCAGAATTTTTTGCACCCGCTGGGCAACTGTATAATGTGCCTCTCCCAGAATCGCCGGATCCAGGATGCGCGAGGTTGAGGCCAGTGGATCAACCGCCGGATAAATCCCCATCTCCACCAGGGCACGGGATAAAACAATTGTCGCGTCCAGGTGGGCAAAAGTTGCCGCCGCCGCCGGGTCGGTAATATCATCGGCTGGCACATAAACCGCCTGGACAGAAGTAATCGAACCTTTGCTAGTGGAGGCGATTCTCTCTTCAAAGCGCCCGATCTCGGCCGCCAGGGTTGGCTGATAGCCGACCGCCGAAGGGACCCGGCCCAGCAAGGTTGAAACCTCGGATCCGGCCTGGACAAATCGATAAATATTGTCGACAAAGAAAAGAACATCTTTGCTCTCTACGTCACGAAAGTATTCGGCCATTGTCAAAGCCGAGTTGCCGGCAATCAGGCGGGCGCCAGGGAGTTCGTTCATCTGGCCAAAGCAAAGGACAGTTTTATTAATTACCCCCGACTCTTTCATTTCCAGCCAGAGGTCATTCCCTTCGCGGGTCCGTTCGCCAACCCCGCCAAAAACAGATATTCCGCCATGCTCAGTAGCAATATTATGAATTAATTCATTTATCAAAACGGTTTTACCGACTCCCGCACCACCAAACAAACCGACCTTTCCCCCCTTGGCAAAAGGGGTCAACAGATCCAGGACCTTGATCCCGGTCTCAAAGATTTCTGTCCGGCCTGTGATTTCTTCTAACGATGGGGCATCCCGACGAATTGAAGCTACTTCTGTGGCGGCTAACGCGCCCTGCCCATCAATCGGCTCGCCTAAAACATTAAAGACCCGGCCAAGCGTCACCGGTCCAACCGGCACAGAGATGGGCTGGCCAAGATCAATGACATCGGTCCCCCGCCTTAGGCCGTCAGTTGGATGAAGGGCAACAGCTTTGACAATTCCCCCTTCAAGCAGCATCGCCACCTCAGCGACAATATGCGGCCGTTCTATTATCAGCTTCGTCCTGATTTTTGGCACCTGTTCCTTGGCAAATTGGACCTCAATCACCGCCCCGCTGACTGCAATAACTTTCCCTTTATTCATCTTCATCTCTCCTTAATGTTTCTGCCGAAGCAACTAATTCGGTCAAGTCACGGGTAATCGCCGCCTGGCGGGTTTTATTTATCTTGATTTGCAGGGCATCGAGCAGATCTTTAGAATTAGCCACCGCCCCGTTCAAAACCATCAAGCGCGAGGCCAATTCGGCCAGCTGCGAACTCATGACCAGTTCATAAAACTTTGTTTCCAGGTAATGGTTATACAAGGCGGCAAAAAAACTCTCTTCATCCGGTTCCAGGAGATAATCATCAGCGGGGTTTTTGCCCGATAATTCCAAACTAATCGGATATAAGCGAATGATCTTCGGACTATAATTTACCCCTCCCCGATACATATTGTAGGCCACAAACATTTCTGTTTGCGGGTTAAAGACGCGGCGAAAATATCTAACCACCTGCTCATAGGTCGGTTTTTCCACCAGCTCTGTTTCCGCCGGTTCCTGCCGGCGGTTTTTGGAATTATAAATGTCGCAGCCGCGACGCCCCAGCAAAACGACATCTGAGCAGGTGGTTAGATAT
>Ga0208373_1001683_pt1 | contig 28020 bp, 13 predicted proteins | sample RifOxyC2_FD_184036 | JGI IMG/M metagenome (GOLD analysis project Ga0208373, IMG submission 184036) | Soil microbial communities from Rifle, Colorado - Rifle Oxygen_injection C2 (SPAdes) | ecosystem: Environmental > Terrestrial > Deep subsurface > Rock core/Sediment | place: Rifle, Colorado... | reverse complement strand
GGCTGGTTCCCGTTTTGATGGTCAATCATTTCCTCGGCGTTGCCGTGGTCCGCGGTGATGAGGATAATGCCGTTCTGTTTCAGGATGGTTTCGGTAATCCGGTTGACCGCGTCGTCCACGGTTTCCACGGCCTTGATAGCCGCTTCCAGTACCCCGGTGTGGCCGACCATGTCGCAGTTGGCAAAGTTCATAATGATGACCTGATGCCCGCCCTGAGCGATGTCTTGCAGGACCCGGCGGGTCACCTCCGGCGCGCTCATCTCAGGTTGCATGTCATAGGTCGCCACCTTGGGCGAGGGGATGAGCTGACGGTCCTCAAGCGGGAATGGCTGTTCCTCTCCGCCGTTGAAGAAGTAGGTGACATGGGCGTACTTTTCGGTCTCGGCAATGCGCAGTTGCCTGATGTTGTTCTGGGAGAGTATCTCGCCCAGGATATTTTTCATGGTTACGGGTTTGAATGCCACGGGCATGGTAAACTTTTCGTCCCCGAAATAATCGGGACTCCGCTGCGGCTTCGCATACTGGGTCAGCGTGGTAAACAAGACCTTGGGGAATGATTGGCGCGGGAATTCTGTGAAGCCCGGCTCGGTTAAAGCCCGGGTGATTTCCCTGGCCCGGTCAGCCCGGAAATTGAAGAATATGACGGAGTCATTGTCCTTGATGAGTCCGATGGGCTGGCCGGCAGTGGTGATGACAATGGGTTTTATGAATTCGTCGGTCTCGCCTTTGGCATAGGCGTTTTTGATGGCGTCAATCGGTGATGATTCCCGGACACCTGCGCCAGAGGTGAGCGCGTCGTATGCCTTTTGCACCCGGTCCCAGCGCTTGTCCCGGTCCATCAGGTAATAGCGCCCGGAGATGGAGGCAATCCGGCCGGTGTTGAGCGAGTCCATCCGGGCCTGGAGTTTTTCCAGGTAGTGGACTCCGTTAGTCGGGGGCGTGTCGCGTCCGTCCATGACGGCGTGGAAGAAGAGGTTGTCTTTGGTGAATCCGTTTTTCCGGGCCATTTCCAATAGCGCCAGGTAGTGCTGGTCTGAACTATGGACGCCGCCGTCTGAGACCAGTCCGATGAGGTGGAGATTGGTTTTATGTTTGCGGCAATGGGCCATGGCCGCCACCAATTCCAAGTTGGTGAAGAACGAGCCGTCATTGATGGCCCGGTCAATCCGGGTGATTTCCTGCCAGACCACCCGGCCGGCGCCGATGTTGAGGTGTCCGACCTCGGAATTGCCCATCAGCCCGGCTGGCAAGCCGACCGCATGGCCCGAGCAGGTCAGCTCGGTTGAGGGGTATTCCCGGGCCAGCCGGCTTAAATGCGGGGTGCGGGCCAGTTTGATGGCGTTGCCTTCTTTATTCTTGTTGACGCCCCAACCGTCCATGATGATTAGCGCGAGCAGGGGAATTTTCATAAATAAATAGTAAGCGGATTAAGCCGATTCTGTTGATTGAGCGGAATTAGGGATTTTAGATAAATCCGCTTAAATCTGTTTAATCAGCTTACAAAACTTAAGTAATTTATTATAACAGAGATTATACAATGCATCTCCTCGCCCCGTTAGAAATATTTGACTAAATAAATCCTATGGTCTTCCGTTACCTTGTTACATTGTGTGCTTGATATAAAAGTAGTATATTTCTAACGGGGTAAGTGGTCAAGTTTCGTTCCGGAAAAGCCGATAATATATATATTCAACCGCTAAATTTAAGAGCAGCAACGAGGAGTCTTTATGCCGAATATATTGATAGTTGACCAGTTACAACAGACCGGCGCATTAATGAAAAGCATGCTTAATAATTATTACGGCGTCTCGCTTTCCGAGGATTTTCCCGAGGCGATGAAGAAATTAGAGACGGCCTTATTTGATTTGGTGCTGATGGAAGTGGAGCGCCTGAACGCGGACACGGAGAAGTTCCTGAAGCAGGCCAAGGAGCTTCTGCCGAATCTGCCGGTGCTGATTCTGACCGAGCATCAGGAGAGTCTCCAGTCAATCCAGTCGGTCAAGATGATTGCCCGGCCGTTCCGGTGCGCCAGTTTGATGAGCACGATTTACGACAGCCTGTCGGCGCAGGATACGACTAATACCGAGAGCGTGACATTCCATCGCGCCCTGACATATACGGTCGAGATATCCGCTTCGGCGCGCGCTACTGAATGCGGGCTCAAGTGTTCCCTGACGGACCTGAGCCATCAGGGTTTTATGGTCGAGCCGGCCATACCCGGGCCGGGCCGTTCGGCCGAGAACGATCGGACCGAGTTCCAGAATTTCTTCAAGACCATCTGCCCGGAAGGGCGGATTCATTCCAAACCGCTATATGCCAATATCATCATCAAGGAGCAGGAGCCGATAGCGCTCAATTCAAGGATGGCCTTCGTGGAAAGAGGCGCGGATGATGTGTTTAAGAGGGCGGGATTGAGTTTTCTTGAGCCCTCAAAGCAAAATAACAGATTGATGGAATTGCTCAAGCAGAACTAATCGCTTGTAGCGAAATATCATTTCTATTATTGCGTGGACCCCGAAAGCATTCGGGGAGAAGTAATCCTACCTTAACGTGAGATTGCCACGCCTCTTCGTGGCTCGCAATGACACCTTTTGGAATGACCTGTTTCTTCCGTCAGTTCATCGTATAGAATTTCAAAGCCAGTTCCCCCTCATCTATCCTTTCCTCATTGGGGATAGGAAGGGTGCTGGGGTTAATTCATTTATGATGCGTGATATCTTTTCCGATGTGAACGAATTGGGTTATCTCGCCATTCTGGTCTTTGATCGGGTATGCGGTGACCTCGATTATTTTCTTATGGCCCAATTTATCAAAATGAGTGTGTTTCTTGACGGTTGTTTTACCGGTGCGGACCATCTCTGACACCGGGCAGATATCCAGTGGTGTCAGGCAGGGCGTATTGCTGTTATGGGTCACCTTATAGCAGAAATTTCCGATGAGCTCCTCACGGCTGTAACCGGTCTCTTTAGCGGCGGCATGGTTGGCCCAGACGATGCGCAAATCCCTTGAGAGTAGGAATACGGAGTCGGAGATGCCTTCGATGATGCTTTCCAGCAACTGTTTTGACCTGAGGATTTCATCGTCTTGTCTCTTTATCTGGGTGATATCGCGGGCAATGCCCATGACCGAGATGACCGTACTGTTCTTTGAGTCCATAATTGGCGCCAGCCAGGTTTCAATCCAGAGCTCGTGTTTGGGGTAATGTGTTTTAGTGCTGACGCAAAGGGGCTGGCCGGTGCTGAAGACCTTGCCGACATTATCCTGCATCCGGCCGGACGTGGCCGGGAATAGCTCGGCCAATGACTTGCCGATGATATCAGGCGGCAGGGCGTCGAATTGCTTGGCGCCGAAACCATTGACATACTGGATGTAATATTTCCGGTCGACGATAAAAATCATATCGTGGGCCGCTTCAGCCAGGGCCTGGTAGCGTTTCTGGCTTTCGTGCAAGGCTTCTGCCATGAGCTTATGCCTGCCGATATCGACGCCGAAACCCACGCCGCCGGCGACCCGGCCTTCTTTAAAGACCGGCGCCAGGGTAAAGAGCATGGTGAATAATGACCCGTCCGCCTTAAAGACGCGCATGGTGTTTCGCTGCGGTTTGCCGGCCATGGTATTTACAAATGCCTCTTGAGCGATGCCCAGGTCAGCCGGGTAAATATATTGTCCGAATTGTTTCCCCTGGACATCATCAATCTTATAGCCGAGTAAAGAGGTAATCTGCTGGTTAACGAAGGTGAAATTACCCTGAGCGTCAAAGGTCCAGATCATGTCGTGGGAGTCTTCAATGATGGTCCGGTATTTTTCCTCGGATTCCTTTAGCGACTCCTCGGCCTGCCGGCGTTCGGTGATATCAATGCCGGTGCCGATGATGAATTCGACTGAATTGTCATCGTCTAAGAGGACGCTGTTTGACCAGGAAATGAGCCGGCGTTTGGCGTCCTTGGTGACCCAGTAGTTTTCAAACTTACTTGATAATTTAGTGCCGACTAATCTAGCGAAGGTATCCTTGACCGGTTTTATTTCTTCGGGGATGATGAAGACCTCCCAAATGTATTTACTGAAGACCTCTTTTACGGAGTAGCCGGTGATATATTCGCAGGTCTTATTGAAGCTGACAATCCGGCCTTGGCGGTCCAGGACGATGACCAGGGCGCCGACCGTGTCCAGCACGGCTGAGGAAAAGTTACGTTCCTTCTTCAGGGCATCCACCATTTTATGATGCTCTTTTTCCGTTTTTTCCATGTGGCCGAGTTGCTGGCGCAGAGAGACTATTTCGTTTATGAGTTGTTCAGGCGTTTTGTCAGGATTCATTTCAGCATTCTATCAAATAGCTGGGCCGGTGTCAATCTTATTGTTTTAATCGACGTTCATGTAACCGATTTTCATATCTTCTGCGCCTTGGTTATCTTAGCCGCGCAGACCTTGTATTCGGGTATTTTTGCCACCGGGTCAATCGCGGTGTTGGTAAGCATATTAGCGGCTGCCTCGGCAAAGTGGAACGGCATAAAGATAGTGCCTTGAGGGACTCTTTCGGTAATTTTAGCCGTAATGGTGACAGAGCCGCGCCGTGAAGCGATATTGACTTTTTCGCCATCGGCTATGGCTAAACCCTGGGCGTCCGCCGGGTTCATCTCTACGTATGCTTCGGGAACGACGAATGCCGGGCCGGTAGAGCGCCTGGTCATTGAGCCGGTGTGGTAATGATAGAGTGTCCGGCCGGTGGTCAGGACGAATGGATAATCCGTATCCGGCTCTTCAGCCGGTGGTTTATGTTCTATCGGATGGAATTTGCCCAGCCCGCAGGTGAATTTATCTTTATGGAGGAATTTTGTGCCCGGATGCTCCTCGGTGGGGCAGGGCCATTGAAGGGAATATGAAGTCTGGATGGTGGATGTGTCATTCTGAGACGGAGTCGAAGAATCTTTATCCGCTTTTGGGGTGAGACCCTTCGCTTTGCTCAGGGTGACATTCCTAGAAATCCGGTCATAGGTAACGCCGCCATAAATTGGCGAAACGGACGCTAATTCATCGGTGAGTTCGCCGACTGATTTATAGTCAAACCTGCAGTTAATATTAAGTGCTTTGGCCAGGCAAACGGCGATCTCGGACAGGATTTGCCAGTCCGGCCGGCTTTGGCCGGTTGGTTTCAATGCCGGCGGCGATAACTGAACGCGTCGCTCGGTATTGGTATAAGAACCTTCCTTTTCGGCAAAACTCAAGGCCGGCAAGACGACAGTAGCGCGCTGGGCCGTTTCGGTCAGGAAGATGTCCTGGACTACCAGAAACTCTAAATTCTTTAGTCCTTCATCCACGTGGGTTATATTCGGGTCAGAGAGCATGGGGTTTTCGCCCATAATATAAAGCCCTTTAATAAGGCCATTAGAGGCTCCATCTATTATCTCGGTAACAGTCAGGCCCGGCTCATCACTGAGCGGTACGCCCCAGGCGCCTTCAAACTTTGCCTTTATGTCCGGATTATTAACGGCCTGGTAGCCCGGATAGACATTAGGCAAGGCGCCGACATCGCAGGCGCCCTGGACATTGCTTTGCCCCCGGAGCGGGTTTAACCCTGACGACAATTTACCGATCTGCCCGCAGAGCATGACCAGATTAGCCAATGACATGGTATTGTCCGTGCCGGTGGTATGCTGGGTAATGCCCATGGAGTAAATCACCATGGCGTCTTTGGCGCTGGCGTAAGCCCGGGCGGCTTTACGGATGTCCTCAGCCGGCACACCGGTAATCCCGGCCACCTTTTCAGGCGGATAATTCTGGACGACTTTTTTCATGGCCTCAAAGCCTTCTGTCCGGCTTTTGATGAATTCCTTGTTTTCCAGCCCTTCGCTGATAATCACGTTCATTAATCCGTTAATCAGCGCCACGTCAGAACCGCACTTATGCCTGAGCCAGATATCGGAGAATTCCGTCAGTTCAATGGCCCTGGGGTCGCAGACAATGAGTTTAGCGCCCTTATTGACGGCTCTTTTGATAGCATAACCGATAATCGGATGGGCTTCGGTGGTGTTGGAGCCAATCACCAGGATAACGTCGGCGTTGTCAACTTCATCAATGGAATTGGTCATGGCGGCTGAGCCGAATGATTTAGCCAGGCCGGCCACCGTAGAGGCGTGGCAGAGCCGGGCGCAGTGGTCAATATTATTGTTGCCGAATAGGACCCGGCATAATTTCTGCATCAGGTAGTTTTCTTCGTTAGAACATTTGGCAGAGGCCAGGGCGGCTAATGAGCCGGAGCCGTGGTCCGCCTTAATCCGGGCGAATTCCCCGGCAATTAAGGCAATGGCTTCTTCCCAGGTTGCCTCGCAGAGGACGCCGTTCTTGCGGATAAGTGGCTTGTGGAGACGCTCTCTGCTTTGGTTAAGTGATGTGTCTAAGGCAGATGATGGATATTCTGGTAAATGTGGAGTGGGGAGTGGGGAGTGGGGAATTACCCCGCATTCCGCATTCCGAATTCCACATTTAGTCAGACGGTCAGCGTGATGCACAAAGTCCAGCCCGAAGTGTCCTTTGATACAGAGCCAGCCGTGATTGGCCGGGCCGGCCGGGTTGCCTTTGGCTCTGATAATGGTATTGTCCTTTATATCAAGCAGAATACTGCATCCGCATCCGCAATATGGGCAGATGACTGATGCCTTTTGGCATTCCGAGATGCGTCCTTTGAACCGCGCGGTCAAATCGGTCAGGGCGCCGACCGGGCAGACATCCACGCAGGCGCCGCAGAAGACGCAATCAGAATCCTTTCGCGGCACATCAAGCGGAGTGGTTATCTTTGCGGCAAAGCCGCGTCTGGTGAAATCGATGGCTTCGTTCACGACCGCCTCATTGCAGGCGATGACGCATCTGCCGCACATGATGCAGGTTTGGTATGACATCTCTATGAGCGGATTGCCTGTCTCGTTAGGATAAGCGGTGCGCTCACCGGCATACGAGGTTTTTTCTAATCCGAATTCATAGGCGTACTTTTGTAAATCGCAGATGGCGTTCTTTTCGCAGGTCAGGCAATTCAGGGGATGGTCGGAGAGAATCAGGTCTAATGCGGTCTTGCGGAACTGGTGTAGCCGTTCGTTCCGGGTCGTGACCTCCAGGCCGTCCTTGACCGGCAGGGCGCATGAGGCAATGGGCGCTTTGCCGCCTTTGATTTCAACGATACAGAGCCGGCAGCCGGCAAAGGGCGATAGGGCCGGATGATAGCACAGGTGCGGGATATGGATGCCGTTATCCAGGGCGGCTTGGAGGACTGTCTGGCTTGGTTTGACTAAGACCTCTTTGCCGTCAATGGTGAATCTTACGTCAGTCATGTTTATTTTTTAATGTGATTTAGTTGTTTCTTAGGTACCGGGGCAATGGCGTTAAATTTACACTTTTCAACGCAGATGCCGCATAATTCGCATTTAGCCGTATCTATTGTGTGCGCTTTCTTTTTTTCGCCGGTAATGGCTTTAACCGGACAATTCTTGGCGCAGACAGTGCAGCCGGTGCATTTCTCCGGGTTTATCGCATAGTTAAATAATTCCTTGCATACTCCGGCCGGGCAGAATTTATCGTTCAGGTGAGCTTCATATTCATTACGGAAATAGCGGAGCGTGGAAATAACCGGATTAGGCGCGGTCTGGCCCAGCCCGCAGAGCGAACTATCGCGGACTGATTCGGCTAAGGCTTGCAGTTTTTCTATGTCACCTGTCTCGGCCGTGCCGGTGGTAAAACGGGTGACCATTTCCAGCATCCGCTTGGTGCCGATACGGCAGGGAACGCACTTGCCGCAGGATTCTTTCTGGACAAAATCCATGAAGTAGCGGGCGATATCGACCATGCAATTAATCTCATCCAGGACAATCATGCCGCCGGAACCCATAATCGCGCCGGCCTGCTTGATGCTTTCGTAGTCAATAGGCGTATCAAGGTGTTCAGCCGGCAGGCAACCGCCTGAAGGTCCGCCCATCTGGACGGCCTTGAATGCCCGGCCGTGCGGGATGCCGCCGCCGATATCAAAGATTATCTGGCGCAGAGTAATGCCCATGGGGACCTCAACCAGGCCGGTGTTTGTAACTTTTCCGGCCAGGGCAAATACCTTGGTGCCTTTTGAGCCCTGAGTGCCTAATTGGGCATAAGCCGCGCTGCCTTCAAGTATGATTTGGGGAATACTGGCCAGTGTTTCCACGTTGTTAATGACAGTCGGCTTGCCCCAGAGGCCTGACTCCGCCGGGAAGGGTGGACGGGGTTTGGGCATACCGCGCCGGCCTTCAATAGAAGCGATTAGAGCGGTTTCTTCGCCGCAGACAAAGGCGCCGGCGCCTTGTTTTATCGTGATGTCAAAATTAAATCCGGTGCCGAGGATATTTTCACCGAGCAGTCCCATCTCGCGGGCATGCTTGACAGCCAGGGTAGAATATTCCACGGCAATGGGGTATTCAGCCCGGACATAGATATAGCCGTGCGTGGCGCCGATGGCATAAGCGCCGATGAGCATGCCTTCGATAACCGAATGGGGGTCGCCTTCCAGAACCGCCCGGTCCATAAATGCGCCCGGGTCGCCTTCGTCACCGTTACAAATAAAATATTTAGTGTCGTTTTTATAACCATTGGCAAATTTCCATTTAAGTCCGGTCGGGAATCCGGCGCCGCCCCGGCCGCGGATGCCTGATTTAGTCACTTCGTTTATAACATCTTCCGGCTTCATGCCGGATAGTGCCTTAGCGATGGCCAAATAACCGTTGCGCCTGACGTAATCTTCCGGATTCGTCGGATTGATGTAGCCGCAATTACGCAAGACGATTTTCTTTTGGGGCTTAAAGAAAGGTATTTCTTTGAGATAAGGATAAGTATTTTTGTTTTCAGAATAGCAGAGATGGTTAACGGCCTCCGTAGTTTTCATTGTTTTGGCGATAATATCAGGAACATCTTTTTCCGTAAGTTTTCCGTAAAAGATGCCGTGAGGTTCAATAGTTACCACCGGTGCATAGGCGCAGAGTCCCTGGCAGCCGGTTTCAATGATCTCTATCTCCGATGTTAAGTGTTCTTGCTTTATAACCGTATAAAATGCATCTCTGATTTTTAATGCGTTTCTGGCCCGGCAGCCGGTGCTGCAGACAAGAATCCTTTTTTTCTTGCCATCATAAGATCTCAGTAATTCTTCCTTGAAATATTGGAGTTCCTTTAATGAATGTAGTTTTTGCATGCTCTTATTCGCAGTCTTTCAGCGCTTCTTCAGCTTTTTTCTCATCAAGATTGCCGTAGTAGTTCTGGTTGATCATCATGGCCGGCGCCAGGAAGCAAGTTCCCAGGCACGCGACAGTTTCCAGGGAGAATTTATAGTTGGGGGTGGTTTGGCCGTCTTCGATGTTTAGGATATTCTTAAGGTGATTGATGACATTTTTTGAGCCCTTAACATGGCAGGCAGTGCCTCGGCAGGGCTTGAGTAAGTATTTACCTTTTGGGATAAGACTGAATTGGGCATAGAATGTCAGTATGCCGTATATTTTGTTGCGGCTAACATTGGCGTGGTGGCTGATAATTGGCAATGAATCAGGCGGAATGTATCCGAATTTTTCCTGAACCGCCTGCAATATAGGGATAACCAAGCTTGGATTATTTGTCTTAAAATTCTTAATCGCATCCTTGACCTGAGAATCAGTCGGCCGATTATGAGCCTCTGCTGATGGGGCGGCGGATGGCTGCATAATCATTCTCCTGTTTCAATAATTATCCCTGTGGCTGAGATTCGTCAGGGGTTGTGCCAATTTCGTCCAATATTTTATTTTCCACATAAATAGGCGTTTTGAGGTGGACCGCCAGGACAATCGCATCGCTAGGCCGTGAGTCAATCTCTATCTCCTTGTCGTTGTTGCCAATAAACATCTTGGCGTAGAAGGTATTCTTTTTAAGGTCGCTGATAATAATCTTCTTGATGGTATAATTAAGTTCCTTAAGTATATTGGTAATCAGGTCATGGGTTAGCGGCCGGACTGTTTTTACGCTTTTTATCTTGCGGTCAATGGCGGCAGCTTCGTATATGCCGATAACGATAGGAAATACCCGCTCGCCCTTGACTTCTTTAAGGATAATAAGTTGTTCCTCGCGGTTTTCGTCAATGATCAGACGGGATAATTCTACTTGTATCATCGGGACTGCCTTTCGTTATCGGAAACAGGAAATCTGACGGCCCATCTCCTTAAAATGATAGGAGTTTTCCTTGAGTGTATTAAGTAAGTCAATAAATACAGCCGATGCCTGGGGCTGACAGATTCCGCTGGTTATCCGTTCTTTGTGTTCCGTTGCAAAATTAGCCGCGGTATTTTCCAGGGTATTAGCGGTCTCGATTATATATTTGTTTAAGACCTCATTTTTTGTGGTTGCCGCATCCTTCAGGCATTTAGACAGATGCTTGATGGTTCCGATAAGGTATTCCAGCTCCCGGAGCGCCTTTTCGCTGAAAAGAATATGTTTATCTATCCTGTTTTTGAATATATTAATTAATCTGGAAAGGCTGCTGGTTATTTTACTGAGCCGGGTTCCCAAGTCTCTCTTAACAGCGTCATTAGATTGGTTCGAATATATCTGATAGTTCTTTACGATAATCGAAAGTTTGGCAATGGCTGGTTCGGCTGAGTCGAGATGTGATGGGTTTTCCGTACGGATTGAATCGAATATATTCTTCAATGCTTCCTCAATGGTCTGGAAAAATTCGCCAATGTTAAAATCGCTCATAAAATATTTATAATACTAACTATAACGCAGATGGCAAGAATAATCAGGCATAAGAGGTTGAAGTTTTTCATGGTGGTATGAATGATAGTTCTGGGGTTTTCTTCAGGTGTGGCTAAACTCAGAACCAACGAGACAATAAAGGCTATCAGGATGAAAAGCCCGGTTGTCGCAATGAGATTAAACATAATTTTATAGGACAGTTTGATTGTCTGTCACTGTTTCTGGTAATTGTTCTGTAAGTATCGGGTTCTCTGCTACTTCTGGTTTTCGGGCGGTCAACTGTGAATATAGGTTTAAGAGAACGACCAGATTAAGAATGCCGGCCACGCAGACATAAAGCATTCCGATTTCAAAGTATGACATTGATATCAGTCCTTTCGGCGTCTCGGAAGTCAGCAGGGTGACTAGTAGCCAGGTTGGCCCGCTTCCAAACTGCCCGAAATAATAAAAAGGATTATCCCAAAATCTGATAAATCTGAAATCAGCAATGATTATACCGAGGGCAGATACGATAATAGTGACGGCAAAAAATATTAATGCTCTATATTTCTGGCCATAGAACCAGTGGGCAAAGCCGGGTATAAGCCAGCCCGCCAGGAGCACCAATGGTAATATAAATATTTTCATATTGAGAAATCCTTACCCAGATATTTTTCCCGGGCTAATGGGTTATTCATTATTTCTGCCGGCGTCCCGGCACAAAGTATTTGGCCTTCGTCTATGATATAAGACCGGTTGGTGACGGCCAGTGTTTCTCGGACATTGTGGTCTGTGAGAAGTATGCTGATGCCTTTGGCTTTAAGTTGTTTGATAATACTCTGAATTTCTGCGACTGAAATTGGGTCAACCCCGGAAAATGGTTCGTCCAGCAGTAATAAGGTTGGTTCGGTAATTAAAGCGCGGGCAATCTCCAGCCGTCTGGTTTCACCCCCGGAAAGCGTCGTGGCTTTCTGGTTGGCTAATTTAGCCAAGCCGAATTCATTCAGGAGCCGCTTGGCTTCTGACAGGCGCCGGCCGCGACTTATCGGTCTGGTTTCCAGTATGGCCAGGAGGTTATTTTCTACGTTCAGATTCTGGAATACGGATGGTTCCTGGGGTAGATAACCCATCCCGTATAAAGCCCTTTTATACATCGGTAACCCAGCTACATTCATTGGCTTTTTTTCAGAGTTGATATTTGCCCTGAAGATTATTTCACCTGAAGAGGGTGGAATTAGGCCGGTAACCATCCTGAATGTGGTGGTCTTTCCTGCTCCATTCCTCCCCAAGATACCCACAATTTCGCCTTCTGATATATTGAAGCTTACCCCGTCAACCACCCGACGAGAACCGTATATTTTTACCAGTTGTTTTACTTCAAGTAACATATCTTTTTAATATAAATAGGTTATATTTATCACACTACATAGATTGTTTGTAATATGTTGATAACTTATCGTGTGTTTCTTAACTCCTTTATTATAAATGGGTTATTTTACTATAGCTATAAGATAGCGCATTACCAGGGTGCTTATTATAACTTGTTTGTTTATATATAGTTACGCTATACGTATTAAGCAGTTTATAGAGATAGTTTATAATTAAGGTTACGCCTAAAATAACTCTCATTTATTGATATTTTCTAACCTCTTATCCTATATAAAATTGTATACAACTAATAATTTATCTTATTAATTTGGCTCTTTTCAGTGGCCAGTATACGAATAATCCACGCCCGAATATTTCATCGGCGCTAATAAATGGGGCGTTTTCCACTATATTCCCATTGGGTGCTATATTGGCTTTATTTATAACTTGGCTCATTCCCCATATGTCGCCGCCTCTGTTATCAGATTTATTCCTTTTGATTTTGATAATATTGCCGTCGTCCCTATAACTATCGCTTGATGATGGCTCGGCATCGCATTGAACGCTTGTTCCATCATTAAGGGTAATTTTTCGAACCTTCCACAGCCGGCTGTCTTTGCTATTAGGGACATTATCACCTATGGCAAAGTATTTGCCGGCCGGGATAGTTAACGGCTTATTTCCCCTGAGGATCCCGGTATTGTCATAATAATAGACATCACGCCAGATATTAAAATCCCAGAGGGTAGCCGCGTATTTCCTAGTCCCTAGTTCAATCTGATAGGAAGAGTGGCTATCCTCTTCGGGCTGGTTATCTTGAAGCGAGGTAATATAATCGTATTTTTGGACCTCTTGGCCGTCAACCTTTATATAAATTGTCCCGTCGAAATTCAATATTTCAATGAGATGGTCTTTATTGGGTTCAATCTTTGCATCAATGGGCAGTGTTTGGGTCTCCTTACCTGAGATGTGATATTCCAGGGTATTTGGGTATGGGGCTATCTCCGATGATGGGGCGCGGAAATGCCAGGTTAAATTGGGTGAATCGCTATCGGCGGCTTTGAGCGGCTGCGAAAAGAAATGCAATGAGAAATCACCTGCGTGGGTTCTAATTGTTGTATAGATTTCTCCGCCGACTTTTTCAGCCCGAAGTTTAAAAGATAGTTTTATATCGCTGACCGTATGGTTACCTGGGGTATTGATATATTCATCGCTGACGGCATTTTTATAGCGAATTATACCCCCGGCAGCAAGGTTCATTTTTCCGTCCGCCATATTGGATAAGCCGTTTTCTGGTAAGTCCCAGTCGTCTGCAGGCACTGCCGGGTTATAACGTTTTCTGTTTGACTGGTTGGTTTGGATTGATTCAACCAGAGGTATCCACATTGATTCCTGGGTTTTGATTGGTTTCTTGGCAATGAGGAATCTATCTGCGCCTTTAGCCCGTGTATAAAGGTCGCCTTGTTTTATCATGAGCTCTTCATTGGGTAGTCCGACTACTCGTTTGATGAAACTGGTGCTCTTGTCAAGAGGGAACTTGAAAAGGAAGACATCATACCTCTTAAGGGGGCTAAACAGGATGCCGAATTTGTTGGCAATGATTCGGTCGCCGTCGGCCGGGTCACCGTGCAAGGTGGGCTCCATCGAGCCGGTAGGGATTTTATAGACCTCGATGCAAAAACACTTTATTATCATAGCCAGGATAAAAGCCACCAGGAATACCTCGGCGTTGCCTTGAATCAGGACCAGCCAAATGACCGCCAGTATAGCGCCATTCCATAAAGAGATGAATTTAGTGAAATATAAAACCAGTAACACAATAATCGGGATAAGATTCCAGAGATACGAAAGCCTTGCTCCCGGGATGCTAATGGTAGAATCTCTCTTAAGCATAGATTATTTCTTTTCTTCTCCTGACAGGACCGCCACAAAGGCCGATTGCGGGATTTGGACCGAGCCGATGCTTTTCATTTTCTTCTTGCCTTCCTTTTGTTTATTCCAAAGCTTTCGCTTGCGGGTGATATCGCCTCCGTAGCACTTGCCGGTTACGTTTTTAGCCATCGCGCTGATATTTTCCCGAGCCACGATGCGTTTGCCTACTGCGGCTTGCAGGGCAACCTGGAAAAGGTGGCGCGGAATTTGCTGCCGTAATATGTGGATAATCTTCCGGCCTTTTGATTCCGCGATATTGCGGTGGATTATCGCCGAAAACGCATCCACTTCAACATTCGCCACGAATATCCGTAATTTTACCAGATCACCGGCATTATAGCCAATAAAAACATAGTCCATTGTGCCGAACCCGTGCGTGGCGGATTTAAGTTTATCGTAGAAATCATAGATAATTTCGCCCAGCGGCATATTATAATGCAGGATGACCCTGGTCGGCGAAATGTATTCTGTTTTGATATGTTCGCCCCGTTTATTCTCACAGAGAGCCATGATATTGCCGATATTTTCAGACGGTATAATCAGTGATATTTTGACTATTGGTTCTCTGACTTCCCTGATGGTTGCTTCATCCGGAAACATAGCCGGATTGTCAATACGTAGGGTTTTGGATAATCCGCCTTCGGTAATGGTTACCTCATAGGGGACGTTCGGCGCGGTCTGCACCACATCGGCTTTCTGTTCGCGTCTGAGTCGTTCTTTGAGTATATCCATATGCAATAACCCCAGGAATCCGCATCTGAAACCCATGCCCAACGCTTCTGACGTCTCCGGCTCAAAGGTGAATGACGAGTCGTTAAGCGACAATTTTTCCAGAGCTTTTTTTAGGATATTAAAATCACTGTCTTGGGTGGGGTAGAATCCGGCAAAGACCATAGGTAGCGGCTCGCGGTAACCGGGCAGGGGCGCCACCTCAGTCGCATTTTTCATGGTCACCGTATCTCCGATTTTAATCTCGCGGCTGTTGCGGATTCCGCTGATGATATATCCCACCTCGCCGGCTGCTAACTTAGGGACTTTTAACATCTTGGGCGTAAATATCCCGACTTCCTCGACCTTGAAAGCGCGGTTATTTCTTATCATGATGATTTCGTCATCGGCTTTAACCGAGCCGTCTATCATTCTAACAAATATCACTACCCCGCGGTATTCGTCATAGACTGCGTCAAATATCAGGGCTTTGAGCGGCTTATTGAGGTCGCCGCTCGGAGGCGGGACCCGGTCAACCACCGCCTCAAGAATCTTGTCGGCATTAGTTCCCTGTTTGGCGCTGACGTTGATTATTTCATCCGGCGAGATGCCGAGTATATTTTGTATTTCATCACGGACTGCCTCAATATTAGCCGCGGGCATATCTATTTTATTGATGACAGGGATGATTTTTAGGTTGGCCTCCATGGCGACCAGGGCATTGGCTACGGTTTGGGCCTGAACGCCTTGGGATGCGTCCACCAGAAGCAGGGCTCCTTCGCAGGCCTTCAGACTTCTGAGTACTTCGTAACTGAAATCCACGTGTCCGGGTGTGTCAATCAGGTTTAGGATATAATTCTTGTTGTTGAGGCGGTATTTAAGCAGAACTGCCTTGGCCTTGATGGTAATCCCGCGTTCCCTTTCTATTTCCCCGTTATCCATGAACTGGTTGCGCAGTTCCCGGGCTGAAACCGCTCCGGTCAGCTCCAGCAGTCGGTCTGCCAAAGTGGACTTACCGTGGTCTATGTGAGCGATGATACAAAAGTTGCGAATATTCTGCATATAAAAGATAGTTATTCTATTATAAGAAATCGTTTAAGGCAAGAAAAAGATGTCTTGACTATTCGATTAATAAAGTAAGAAGTGATTGGGCTGCTTGATATGCTTACTTGTTTTTTTTATCTTAATTCCTGTTCCAGTTCATCCAGTTCAATAATCTTAGCCCGGACGATAATGAATTGTTTACTTTTTTCTTCGGACTCGACCTTACGTCTGAAGAATGGCGCCAAAATCGGAATTTTATCCATAAGCGGCGTAGATGCGGTTAGATTTTGTTTATAAACCACCTCAAAACCGCCTAAGACCAGGGCGCCGTTATCCGGCACCTCGGCGCTGGTTCGGCATCTCTGGAGCCGTAACCACGGTCTTTCAATCGTAATTTGTGTTTTTAATTCTGTGGCGATACCGGGCGGGGAGGCAAAATATTCCAGGGTTGTGGTTCTGATATCCATTAATTCTAATAAAGTTGGGAAGATATGGATATTAATAAACTTTCGGTCATAACTTATTACTGGTTTAACGTCCAGCACCACGCCGGTGGAAAAAGTGTTTATGACCGGCTCATAGGCTACCGCGCCGGCTTGGATATCGCCATCCTGGATATACTGGCGTTGCCGGATAAATGCCACATTGACTCTCTGTCCGTTAAGGGCGGTAATTCTCGGCGAATCCATAATGATTCCTCTGCCGGTTTTTTCCAGAGAGGACATCAGCATATTAATTCGCGGCTTGCCCAGTACCGCAAATTGAAGGCCCAGTCCGCCGATGGCTGATTGTGGCAGGGCGTTTTCTACCTGATTATTCTGGTCCCGGAAGGTATAGGCGGTTCGGAATCGGGCATCCCGGTTCCCGCCCAGCAGTAATCCGGCAGTTGGGTTGCTCTGGCCCGGTATATCCGGCGCGTTGGTCACGGATACCCGCGGTATATTTCTTAGTTCTACGCCCAAGCTCTCCAGGAGATTATCGCTGATAGTCAGAAAGGTGGCTTCTACGGAAACCATCGCGCTCCTGAATGACCTCATGATTTTTAGAAATTCAGTTATCTCCTCCTGGACGGCGGCGGTGTGGACAATCAGTAGTTTATTGCTTTCGCCTATCCGGCGGATATTCACGCCCGGGAAATTCCCTTCCCAGGTACTGGCCCCTTTCTGGTCTTTGCCGGTATTCTTCTTGATTAAATCCAATAGCTCGTCTGCGTTTATCTTGGCCACGGGCGGCAATTCCACAGACGGCATCGACCAACCCTGAGCCCCGCCCGGCGTCAACGGCAGTTCTACATTCGGTCCGGGAAAATCCATTATGTCGCGCACCAGGTCTTCCACATTATGCACCCGCCATTCCAATTCCCCTTCTAAGGCGGTTGACTTGGTTATCTTTAGGCTTTTGATATCAATGTTAAATCCATATGCTAACCCGTATTGGTCCAGGAGGTTTCGGAGTCCTATTTCCAGTGGCAATCCGGTTAGGGATAGTGTTTTCTTCTCGCTGGCGATGCCTTCCTGCCGGACATCAGGCGCATAGATAATGGGTATCTTATACTGTTCTTGAATATAATCCGTTACATCGTATAAGCTATCATTGCCTTCTAACTTGAAATCATGCCTGATGCTTTTTAGTTTGCGTTTTATCTCCAGAATATCAGGGTCTTCCTCTGATTTATTAGTTATAATTCCCGGCGTTTTTCTCTTGCTGGCCACCTTCCAAACATCCGGGTCATAGCGGACTATCTTGTCGTCCGCATACGGTATGGTCGTTTCCTTAAAGTCGTCGTACATTGCCTTAAGGCGGTCCGAGCGCAGTTTGATGTATTTCTCTGATACTTCATAATGCCTGGACCTGATGGCTTCTTTCTGTAGTTCTTCAGCCGCCTTGAAATGGGGGGCTGATTCCAGTATGGTTTTGGTCAGCCGTTCCACCTCTTCAAACCGTTTCTCTTCAAAGAAAGTCAATGCCTCTTTGAAAAGCGACTTGATTCTCTCGTTATATTCCTGCTGGCGCTTGAGTTCCTCTTCCTGGGCCATTTGGGCCGAGGCTGCGCGCATCTGCTGGTCGGTTTCTTTTTCCTGCTGGGCTATTAAATCCTGTAACGCTTTCAGCCGCTCCTGCGATTTGGCCAGGTAATCATTCAGCCCGATATCGTAGGGTAGCCATTTTAGCGTGTTTATCACCGCCTCAAATTCGGACTCCGCTTCGGGGTATTTCCGCTCGGCAGTCAGTTTTTCGCCCTGCAGGAAATGGTTACGGACCACTACCTCGGTTTCCTGAATCTTGACCGACAATTGGTTCTGAAGGAATTCCTTGATGACCTTGATTTCATCGGTCCGCGAGCCCAAAATCAACTGTATTTCTGATAAGAGTTCCTTTGCCTCTTTATGTTGAGGGTTGAGCTGGAGCGCCCTTTCTATCTGACTTTGGGATTGGCTGTAATTGAATTCCTTGAATAGCTTGAATCCGGCTTCGTAGAATTTCTGGGCCAGGAATTCGTTTTCCTGTAGTTTAATGGCCTTGGCTTTTTCCAGTTCGGGCAGGATATCTCCTGAGTCTTGACCAGCCCGCTTTGATGTTGGCGATACTTCTTCTCCTTTTATTTCTAATCCCTCTTTTTCCCCTTTTGTAAAAGCGGGTTGGGGGGATTTGAGGGAATTTGGCGTCGAAGTCGCCGGTGCCGTAGATACCTCAACCGGAGTACTGGAAAACGGATAGTGGCCGGTCACGCCGATGATATCGGTCGTGTTGAATGATTTATCGTTAAACAGGAATGAGATGGTACCGGCCGCGTTGGCGTTCAAGTCAACCGTGATGAAAAATGACTGGACCTGGCTACTGACCGGTTGTTCCAGCGTAAATTCGCAGGCATCGCCATTGAATTGGGACGATGTTAGCAGGATATCGGTAGTGGCGTTAAATATCTCATCGCCGTTATCAAGATAGAGCTTAATGGTCGTGATATCAGTGCTCTTGATGGTGCCGGTCTGGTCAAACCTGATGGACTTTAAGACGACCTCTGGCTGGTTGGTCGCCATGGCAAAATTAACTATCGGCGCGTTGGATGAGTTCAAAGGTATGGAAGTTGGTCCGGTGCTGTCCAGCGCCACGGCCGTGCCCGAAACCTTGGATGGCAGTCGTGACTTGATGGACACCTTCCGGCTGGCTGTGGTGGCGGTATTGGGGCTACTGCATTGGAGGTAGAGCAGGGGAGCCAGGATAATAATCAGGCAGAGGAATACTTTTCGCATAATAAAGATAATATTTAGGTGTATTATGGGAGTGGAGAGTCAGAATGTCAATGAATTTACGAGTAATAGTTTTATGCCAAATAGGTCTGAATGTGATAAATGTAGTATTTTGTGATGGTTAATAATAATTCGTAAGAAATAAACTGGCTATATTTAGGGCGAGATTTTCCTCATTATCTTGTTGTTTACCTTGCTATTTTTGCCCGGGCTTGTATAATAAAACCTTTGCAGAGGAGTTAATTCTGGTAACCGTAAAAGCGTAAGGTTTATAATGCATTTTAATGACATAGTCAAAAGCATCAGCCCTTTCGATAATCAACCGGAAACAGATGGTTCAAAGCAGACATATGGGGACGACCAGCCGCTCCGGTCCGAGCTTTTTAGCGTTGAACAGCTGGTCCATCATATAAAAACACTGGCGGCTGAACATAAGGTTGGCTTAAGGCACGAGCATGACGCCCTGTTGCCCCGGCTGGATGAAAATGAAGGAGTTCTGGATAATGCTTATGAGGCGGTTATGGCTGCGGTGGGAAAAGACGAGCGCATCACGCCGGCCGCCCAATGGTTGATTGATAATTTCTATTTGATTGAAGAGCAGGTCCGGACCGTTAGACGGCACTTGCCCAAGGGGTATAGCCGTGAATTGCCTTGTTTGCTGAAAGGTTTGTCAGCCGGCAAGCCCCGGATATATGCGATTGCATTGGAATTAATCACTCATGGTGATGGGCATCTTGATACGGTTAGCATTAGCAGCGTCATATCGGCATATCAGGGCTTGCATGTCCTGAAGCTCGGCGAGTTATGGGCATTTCCGATTATGCTCCGCTTGGCCTTGATTGAGAATCTGCGGAGAGTGGCGGCACGTATCGCCGTCGGCCGGGCTGATCGTAATAATGCCAATTTATGGGCTGAGCTTTTGATGAACGCGGTTGAAACCGACCCAAAAAACCTGATTCTGGTTATGGCTGATTTGGCTAAATCACGCCCACGCTTATCCAGCGCGTTTGTTTCAGAGCTGATGTATCGATTGCAGGGTCAGAACCCGGCTCTGGCTTTTCCGGTGGCCTGGATTAGGCAGCAGCTTTCCGGGGCGGGGCTGTCAATCGAATTAATGCTTCAACAGGAAAGCAAGGATCAGGCTACTGACCAGGTTTCTATCAGCAATAGTATTGAAAGTTTACGCTTCCTTGACTCGTTTGATTGGCACGAGTTTGTGGAAACGGTCAGCATCGTGGAACGGACTCTGCGTGATGACCCGACGGATGTCTATAGTAAAATTGATTTTGCCACCCGTGATAGTTACCGTCATGTGGTGGAGGGAATAGCCCAGTATAGTCCGGTGTCCGAAGTGGAGGTTGCCCGGGCCGCCGTTGAACTGGCTAAATCAGGCTTGGCCCAAGAGGGGCGTAACAGCCGGATTGCCCATGTGGGTTTTTATCTGATTGATAAGGGCTTGGGCCAATTAAAATCCAGAGCTAATTATAAACGCCGGTCAATCCTAGTAAATGTTTGTCATCTGGGCATTAGTTGGCCTTTTCTCTTTTATTTCGGCCATATCTTAGCTGTGACATCGATTGTTACGGCCATCATCATGGTACGGGGCTATGTTTTTAGCGTTATTGATTGGGTCATGATCCTGACCGGTCTGCTTGTTCTTATAGGCGTCAGCCAGTTTGCGGTTGGATTGGTTAATTGGCTGGCCACGATTTGCGTCAAGCCTAAACTACTGCCCAAAATGGATTTTTCCAAGGGCATACCTTCCGAAGCGCGCACCATGGTGGTTATCCCGGCTATGCTTAGCAATCCCCGGGTTATCGAACACCTGCTGGAGGGGATTGAAGTGAGATATTTGGCCAATCAGGATGATAAACTTCATTTTGCATTGTTGACTGATTTTTGTGACGCATCGGCGGAAAAGATGCCGGAAGACGAGCAGTTGGTCCGGCTGGCCCGGGATGGTATCAGTAAACTCAATGAAAAATACAAAAGCAATCCGACCGTTTTCTTTTTCTTTAACCGTCCTCGGCTCTGGAATAAACAGGAAAATGTCTGGATGGGCTACGAGCGCAAGCGCGGGAAGATTGTCGACCTGAACGTATTGTTGCGGAGTGACGGACCGCAAACCAGCTTTTCGTCTGTCGTCGGGGACACGTCAATCCTGCCGCATATAAAATATGTCATTACCCTTGATGCCGATACCCAGTTGCCGCGTGAGTCCGCCCGTCAGCTGGTGGAAGCCATTGCCCATCCGCTTAATCATCCACGGTTCGATGCCGATAAGCGCATTGTCGTTGAGGGCTACAGCATTATCCAGCCCAGGGTCGAAGCGAGTATGTCCGGGCTAAAGCAATCATTGTTTGCTCAGATATTTGGCGGTGAATCCGGCATCGACCCATATACCAAAGCCGTATCTGATATATACCAGGACGTTTTTTATGAAGGCTCGTTTGTCGGTAAGGGCATCTATGATGTCGACGCCTTTACCCGGGCGATTCATAACCGCCTGCCGGAAAATCTTATTCTCAGCCATGACCTGCTGGAAGGATGCTACGCCCGGGTGGCCCTGGCCAGCGACATCTGCCTTTATGAGGAATACCCGGATAATTATATCACGGATAAGAATAGGCGGCGACGATGGATACGCGGCGATTGGCAGATTATCCGCTGGTTGCTTTCATCGGTTCCCGGTCCGAACGGAAAATTGCAAGCCAATCCGTTTTCCCTGCTGTCCCAATGGAAAATACTTGATAATATCCGGCGCAGCCTGACGCCCATAGCGCTACTGGTTTTATTAGCGGTCAGCTGGATGCTGCTCACGCCGGCTTGGCTGGGCGGCCTAATACTTGTCGGCATCATGATAACCTCACCGGTCTTAACCACGATTACCGAGCTGCTTAATAAATCGCGCGACTTGCCGCTTAATCTGCATCTGCGCGCCGTAACTCACGGCATCCCCAGGCACTTTGTCCAGCCGATGCTGACCATTATTTTCCTGCCTTATGAAGCCTTTTTTACTTTAAACGCCATTGTCACCTCGCTAGTCCGGATGGTTATTACCGGCCGGCATCTTTTACAGTGGGTGGCTTTCAGCGAACAGAAATCCGGCGGTAAAACCGGAATATTTGGATTCTGCCTGACCATGTGGTTTGCGCCGGTCATGGCCTTGGCCGCCGGATTATATCTGGCTTCGCAGCGCCCGGAGGTGATGCCTCTGGCCGCGCCGTTCCTGATGCTCTGGTTTATTTCACCGGTCTTTGCCTGGTGGTTGAGCAAGCCGATAATCCATCCGGCTCCGGAGTTGGATGACCGGGACAATCTTTTCCTGCGTAAGCTTTCCCGTAAAACCTGGTCGTATTTTGAGGCCTTTGTCGGGACCGAAAGCAATTGGCTGCCTATAGATAATTATCAGGAAGGCCCGGTTGAGGTTGTGGCCCAGCGCACCTCTCCGACTAATTTGGGGCTGTCATTATTGTCAAATCTCGGAGCCTATGATTTTGGGTATATTCCGGCCGGGCAATTAATCGGGCGCACCGCCCGGCAATTTGAGGCCATGGAAAAACTGGAAAGATTCCACGGCCACTTTTACAACTGGTATGATACCCGGTCGCTCAAGCCGCTGATTCCGATGTACATATCTACCGTGGATAGCGGTAACCTGGCCGGCTATCTGTTAACCTTAAAGTCCGGATTGGCTGGGCTTCCGAATGATAAAGTCGTTCCAACCCGCCTGTTTGCCGGATTGGCCGATACGCTGCTGGTTATTTCCGATATCATCAGCCGGCCCGCCGACGTTAAGACGGATGCTCAGGAATTTTCCGGTGATGGCAAGAGTAATTCCATATCGCCGGGGATATTGGTACGGATTAAGCGGCTGGAGCATGAACTCAAGCCGCCCGCGGAGCAAACCATCGGCGCGACAAAAACGCGCCTGGGCCGTAGCTTAACCTTGATAAATGAAATTATTAATGATATCGGTGTTGATGTTAGCGATGAATTAAAATGCTGGTTGAACGCCTTAAAGAGCCAATGCCTGAATCACATTAATGACTTGTTATTCTGGGCGCCTTGGGCGGCGCTGCCTAATCGGCCGGAGAGCGCATTGTTGGATGTCGGTTTATTGAATCAATTGCGCCGGATGGATAATATCCTGACATTTAATGAAGTTGCCAAGCTGGCCTCCGAACTGGCGCCGGAAATCAGCCTGGCCATAGATGTGGTCGGCGCCAATCCGGCTGGCGATTGGCTCCGAAAACTACGGGCGGTTCTGACAGAGGCCGGGCAGCGGGTGGCTGAAAAAGTTCGCGCAATAAATGAGCTGGTTAAGCAATGCGATGATTTTATGGATATGCACTACGATTTGCTCTACGACCAGTCACGCAACCTGCTGGCTATCGGCTACAACGCCACCGAGCACCGACGCGATAACAGTTATTATGACTTGCTGGCTTCCGAAGCCCGGCTTGGCAGTTTTGTCGCCATTGCCCTGGGCGAGTTGCCCCAAAAGCACTGGTTTACCTTGGGCCGTTTGCTGACTACGGTTGACGGCAAACAGGTCTTGCTTTCCTGGGGCGGTTCCATGTTTGAATACCTGATGCCGTTATTGATTATGCCCAACTATGAAAACACGCTCCTGGACCAGACCTATCGAACGGTGGTGGAGCGTCAGATTGATTACGGCCGCCAGCGCGGCGTGCCCTGGGGCATTTCTGAATCAGGTTATAATACGGTTGATGTCCAGTTGAACTACCAGTATCGCGCCTTTGGCGTGCCCGGTTTGGGATTCCGCCGTGAACTGGCCGATGATTTGGTTATCGCGCCGTATGCCTCGGTCATGGCCTTGATGGTGGAGCCGGAAGCGGCTTGCGCTAACCTGCGGCATATGGACGCTAAAGGGTTCCAGGGCCGTTACGGGTTCTATGAAGCCATAGATTATACGCCTTCTCGTCTGGCACGCAAGCAGGCCTCACAGGTCCCGGGCCATCTGGTCCCGGTGGCTGACTCCGGCGCGGCCAAGTCGCGGGGTGAGCAGACCAATGCCGTGGTCCGGTCGTTTATGACCCATCATCAGGGCATCAGTTTCCTGTCGCTGGCTTACTTGTTATTGAATCAACCGATGCAGCGCCGGTTACGGTCCAGCCCGCTCTTTCAGGCCACCGAGCTCCTGCTCCGGGAGCGCATCCCCAAGACCGCGCTGATTCATCCACGCTCAATCGACGATTCGAACCTGGCCCGGGCCGGCGAAGCACTGGCTGATTCGTTCCGGGTGTTTAATACCCCGAATACGCCGATACCCGAGGTGCATATACTTTCCAACGGCCGGTATCATTCTATGGTCACCAACGCTGGCGGCGGCTACAGTCGCTGGAATGACCTGGAGCTTACCCGTTGGCGCGAGGATACCACCCGAGATAACCGGGGCAAATTCTGTTATATCCGCGATGTGGCCAGCGGCAATGTCTGGTCCACCGCCTACCAGCCCACCCTCAAGGAATCCAGCAGTTATGAGGTTATCTTTACCCAGGGCCGGGCTGAGTTCCGGCGCCGGGACAATAATTTTGACGTCCATACCGAAATCACGGTCTCGCCGGAAGACGATATCGAGCTCCAGCGCGTCAATATCCTGAATCTCTCGCACCATAAACGGACCATCGAGCTGACCACCTACCAGGAAGTGGTTTTGTCTCCGGTCGGGGTGGATGAGACGCATCAGGCGTTTAATAATCTTTTTGTTCAGACTCAGATAGTCCGCGAGCGTCGGGCCATCCTGGCCACCCGCCGGCCCCGTTCCAAGAGCGACCCGGTCCATTGGATGTTTCATATGATGACCATCCACGGCGACTCAATCGGCGAGGCTTCGTTTGAAACCGACCGCTCTAAGTTCATCGGCCGGGCCCGGAGCACCCGCAATCCGGTGGCCATGGAGAGTTCCTTTAGGCTTTCTAACAGTGAGGGCTCGGTGCTGGACCCGATTATGGCCATCCGGCGTCGCATTACCATCAACCCCGAGGAGACCATGGTAGTGGATATCGTTTCAGGCATCGCCGATACCCGCGATGCGGCCATGAAACTTATGGGCAAATACAAGGACCGCCGGATGAACGACCGGGTTTTCACCATGGCCTGGACGCACGGGCAGGTGGTCCTCTCGCAGATCAGGGCCACGGAAAATGACGCCCAGATATACGGCCGCCTGATCAGTTCCATTATCTATCCGAATTCATTGAAGCGTGCCGACACCAATATCCTGATGGCCAACCGGCGCGGTCAGTCCGGGCTCTGGGGCTATGGCATCTCCGGCGACCTGCCTATCGTCCTGCTTAAAATCGGCAATAAATCCAAGATAGACCTGGTCCGCCAGCTGATTCAGGCACATGCCTACTGGCGCACCAAGGGCTTGAAGGTTGATTTGGTCATCTGGAACGAGGATTATTCATCATATCGCCAGGCGCTCCAGGACCAGGTGACAAACCTGATTGGCACCAGCACCGAGGCCCAACTGGTTGGCCAAAAGGGCGGTATTTATATTATTCAGGCCGACCAGATTCCGCCAGAAGACAAGGTCCTAATGCAATCAGCCGCCCGGATAATCATTACCGACAGCGAGGACAAGCTGACCGAATATGTTGAGCGCCGCAAGAATGCCCGGAGCATCCTGCCCAGGTTGTCTATCAAGCAGTCGTTCCGTTCCGAGCCGCGCGCCATACCAGTCAAACCTGAGAAAAACCTGGTCTTCTTTAACGGCACCGGCGGGTTCACTCCGGACGGCCGTGAATATGTCATTATTATCATGCCCAATCATCCCACGCCGGCGCCCTGGATCAATGTCCTGGCAAACCGAAGCTTTGGCACGGTTATTACCGAAAGCGGCGGCAGTTACACCTGGGGCGAGAACGCACACCAGTTCCGGCTGACCCCTTGGTATAACGACCCTGTTTCTGATACCACCGGCGAGGCTCTGTATATCAGAGATGAAGACAGCGGTCGGTTCTGGTCGCCGACCTATCTGCCGGCACCGGGCACAACGGCTTATGTCACCCGGCACGGATTCGGCTACAGCGTTTTCGAGCATACCGAGGATGGCATCGTTTCCGAGTTATGGGTCTATGTCGCGGCTGACGCTCCGGTCAAGATATTCTCGCTCAAGCTGCGCAATAAATCCGGCCGGCCGCGCCGGCTCTCGGTCACCGGATATTTCGAATGGCTGTTGGGCGAATTGCGCCATAAGGAGGCCATGCACGTCATCACCGAGGTGGACCCGGAAAGCGGCGCCTTGCTGGCCCAGAATTTCTATAACACCGACTTCGCCGGCCGGGTCGGGTTTGTTAATGTCAACGGCCTGGTGCGCCATTTTACCGCGGACCGGACTGAGTTTCTCGGTCGCAACGGCTCGGTCTCCAGCCCGGAGGCTTTAAAATGCGAGGGCCTGTCCGGCAAGGTCGGCGCCGGCCTGGACCCCTGCGCGGTTATGCAGGTCCCGTTTGAAATTGCCGATGACGAGGAAAAGGAAATCGTTTTTACCCTGGGTGTGGGCAACAGCATCGAACACGCCCGGAAACTGGCCGTCCAGTTCACCGGCTCGGAACCGGCCCGGTACGCCCTGGAAGCGGTCTGGAATTATTGGAACAACGCTTTAGGTGTGGTCTATGTGGAAACCCCGGACCAATCGCTTAATATCCTAGCCAATGGTTGGCTCTTGTATCAGACCCTGGCCTGCCGGGTTTGGGCGCGCAGCGGGTTCTACCAATCCGGCGGGGCATTCGGATTCCGGGACCAGCTCCAGGATGTCATGGCGCTCCTCTATGTCGAGCCGGCCATCGCCCGCCAGCATCTCCTGACCTGCGCCTCGCGCCAGTTCCCGGAAGGTGATGTTCAGCACTGGTGGCACCCGCCATCCGGCAAGGGCGTGCGCACCCACTGCTCGGACGATTATCTTTGGCTGCCGTTTGCTGTCAGCCGCTATGTCCAGGTCATCGGCGATACCGGCATCCTGGACGAGCGGATTAGTTTTATTAGCGACCGGCCGGTTAATGAAAATGAGGACGCCTATTACGGCCGTCCGGTATTGTCTAACGAATCAGCCACGCTCTATGAGCATTGCCTTCGGGCCATCAAACGCGGTATGCGTATGGGCCGGCACGGACTGCCTCTGATGGGTAGCGGCGACTGGAACGACGGCTTTGATTTGGTCGGCGCGCAGGGCAAGGGCGAGAGCGTCTGGCTCGGATTCTTCCTCTATATGATACTGAACCGGTTTAATCAGATAGCCAAAAAGCGGGGCGATAACGACTTCGCCGATTATTGCACCCTGGAAGCGGCCCAATTGCGCCGGAATATAGAAGAACACGCCTGGGACGGCGCTTGGTATAAGCGGGCATATTTTGACAGCGGCGCGCCGCTGGGCTCAAGTGAAAATTCCGAATGCCAGATAGATTCCATTCCCCAAAGCTGGGGCGTCATGTCCGGGGCCGGCGACCCGGCCCGGTTGCGCCGGGCCATGGAATCCGTCAACAAGCGTCTGGTCCGTTACGACAAATCCATTATCCAGCTCTTTGCTCCGCCCTTTGACAAATCCGACCTGGAACCGGGCTATGTCAAGGGCTATATCCCGGGCATCAGGGAAAACGGCGGTCAATACACTCACGCGGCTATCTGGGCCATTATGGCATTTATCGAACTCGGTGATAATCATCGCGCCTGGGAGTTGATGGCACTGATAAACCCCATCAAGCACGCGGATACGGCCGAGAAGATGGGCATTTATAAGGTCGAGCCCTATGTCGTCGCGGCCGATGTCTATTCGGTTGACCCGCACACCGGCCGGGGCGGCTGGACCTGGTATACCGGCTCAGCCGGCTGGATGTATCGTCTGATAATTGAATCGCTACTTGGCCTGAGATTAGAGGTTGACAAACTCATATTCAAACCCTGTTTACCGGTTGAATGGGAATCATTCAAGATGCACTACCGGTATTACAGCACCTTCTATCATATCACCATCTCCTGTAAGGGGGGT
>Ga0208373_1001682_pt1 | contig 28054 bp, 26 predicted proteins | sample RifOxyC2_FD_184036 | JGI IMG/M metagenome (GOLD analysis project Ga0208373, IMG submission 184036) | Soil microbial communities from Rifle, Colorado - Rifle Oxygen_injection C2 (SPAdes) | ecosystem: Environmental > Terrestrial > Deep subsurface > Rock core/Sediment | place: Rifle, Colorado... | reverse complement strand
ATTTGAAATTATGGAGCTGGAATATTTTGTTAAACCGTCAGATTGGGAAAAGGCTTTTGCTAACTGGCTGGATTTAATGAAATCTTGGCTGAAGAGTTTAGGGGTAGCGGCCAAGGATATTAATTTAAATGAAATCCCAGAAGGCGAGCGCGCCCATTATTCCAAACGGACAGTTGATTTTGAATATAATTATCCCTTTGGCTTAAAAGAGCTTTATGGCTTGGCTTATCGGACTGATTTTGATTTAGCCAGTCATGCTAAATTTTCTGGTGCTGATTTAACCTACACTGATCCTGAAACCGGTGAAAAATTTGTACCTCATGTAGTGGAACCATCTATGGGTTTGGAGCGCACAGTTTTAGTCACATTATTGGCAGCATATCATGAGGAAGACGCCCCAACTGCTGAAGAGGGGGAAACTGATAAGCGAGTAGTATTAAAATTACCTAAGCACATTGCGCCGATTAAGGTGGCGATTTTGCCTTTATCCAAAAAAGAGGAATTAGCCAAAGTAGCCTTACCAATTGCTCAGGAATTAAGGCAGTATTTAGTAGTGGAATATGATGATACCCAAAGCATTGGTCGCCGCTATCGCCGGCAGGATGAAATCGGCACGCCTTATTGCGTGACCGTTGATTTTGATTCTTTGCAAGATAAGTCTGTGACCGTAAGGGATCGTGATACCATGAAGCAGGAGAGAATAAAGATTGCTGAGCTGACAGAATATTTGCGAGCCAAATTCGTTTGAGATCATGCCTAAACCAGTAATTAAGCGGCTTCATAACGGCCTCCCCATTTTATCAGTGCCGATGAAAGGCACTGAATCAGCCACCATTTTAGTGGTGGCTAAGGTTGGTTCACGTTATGAAACTAAGGCCGAGCAGGGGATTTCGCATGTTTTAGAACACATGCTTTTTAAGGGCAGTAAAAAATGGCCAACGGCTCGGGATATTTCCCAAGCTCTTGATGGTGTAGGGGCAGACTATAATGCTTTTACTTCAAAAGACGAAACTGGTTATTATGTGAGGGTTGCTCACCAACATCTACCGCTGGCTATTGATATTATTTCGGACATGATTTGGCAGCCTGTATTGGCAGCTGATGAATTACAGCGTGAAAAAAAAGTGATTTGTGAGGAGATAAAAATGTATGAGGACAATCCCTTAATGCATATTGGTGATTTATTGGAAGGCGCTGTTTTTCAGGATTCAAGTTTGGGTGTAAATATTGCCGGTAGTTTAAAAAGTGTTACTAAATTAAGCCGATCCCAAGTTTTTAAATATCACCAACGATATTACACGCCCCGTAATTTATTAGTGATGGTGGCGGGAAAAATAAACACTCAGGCTGAACGATTATTGCGTCGTCAATTTAATGAAACTAGCCGCGGTAAAATGGGTGGCTTCCAGATTTTTAAACCAAAGCAAACCAAACCGCGGGTTGTGATTCAGCGCAAAGCCACCCAACAAGTGCAGTTAGCCTTGGGTTTTCCAGCTTATGGTTATCGGCACAAGAATAAATTAGCTTTAGATTTATTGGCCACTGTTTTAGGCGGTAATATGAGTTCCCGTCTTTTTATGCGCTTGCGTGAGCGGGAGGGACTTTGCTATTCCATTAATGCGGCTACGGAAAATTATGAAGGTACCGGAGTTTTAGCAGTGCAGGCCGGACTTGATACGGCGCGTCTGCCTCAAGCGATTAAATTAATTCGCCAGGAATTGATTAAGGTCATAACTGAGCCTATTGGGCTTGAAGAATTAAATAAAGCCAAAGAGTTTATTAAGGGTAAAATAACTTTAGCTATGGAAAATTCTTCTACTCAGGCTCAATGGGCAGCTAAGCAGTATATTTTTGAGAACAAACTTGAAGATACCAAGCAATTCCTAGTCAGAATTAGCCAGCTTCAGGCGCGTGAATTAAGTTTAGCCGCTAAGGAGGTTATTAACTTTAAACAGGCCAATTTGGCTTTGATTGGGCCTTTTAATAGTGCCAAGCCCTGGCTAAAGCTTATTAAACCGTAGTATATTAAGAGTATATGGCAAACACAACAATTATGAAGCTAGATATTTCTATTAGCTCATTACTTAAGGCTTTGCTGATTGTAGTGGTGGTATTTTTTTTGTACCGGGTGATTGATGTTTTAGCCTTGGTATTTGTGGCTATAATTTTTGCCACTGCCCTGGAACCGGCAGTTAATTGGCTAAGTCGAAATCGTATACCCCGGGCCTTAGCAGTCTTGATACTTTATTTGATAACATTTTTAGTACTATCGCTGATTATGGTATTGCTAGTACCGCCCTTAGTTTCCCAAGTGACAGAATTGGCCAGAAGTTTTCCTTTTTATTATGAAAAGCTCTTATCAGTTTTCAGCTATGTTTCTGGTGCTGGTCAAGATCAGGTTGCTTCTACCCTACAACAAGGATTGCAAAATTTGGGTGGGCATCTAGCTGAGGCCACTACTTCAATCCTGGGTACGCTGGTTAGTATTTTTGGTGGAATTTTACAGTTTATAGTTTTACTGACTGTAGCTTTTTATTTGGTAGTGGAAGAGGATGGTATTTTGAAGTTTATCCGCTCAGTTACACCCTCGACTTATCAACCTTATATTTTGCAAATGATGCGCCGTTTGAAAACAAAGTTAGGTTCCTGGCTTAGGGGTCAGCTTTTGTTAATGATAATTATTGGCGTTCTTACTTATGTTGGTTTAAGTTTGCTGGGGGCAAAATATGCCGTGGTCTTAGCCTTGTGGGCTGGTATTACCGAGATCGTACCTTATATTGGTCCGATAATTGGTGCGGTGCCGGCAGTATTCCTAGCCTTATCAATCTCACCAATGCAAGCATTATTAGTAGCGGCTTTATATGTGGTGATACAGCAATTAGAAAATAATTTGATAGTACCAATGGTGATGAAACGAACGGTGGGTTTAAACCCAATTGTATCCATCTTAGCCATTGCCATTGGCGCTAAATTAGGCGGAGTAATTGGTGCAGTTTTATCTATTCCATTAGCAGTTTCGATTGGAGTGTTTGTTTCAGACTTTTTTGAAAAGCGTTTAACTACGGAAGTTGCCCTAGAAGGGGATACCCCGCCAGAAAATTCTTAAGATATAGGATATGGCTGGGGTGCTTTACATGGTAGCAACTCCCATTGGTAATTTGGGGGATATTTCAGTCCGCGCCAACGAAGTTCTAGGCGCGGTTGATTTTATCTCTTGCGAAGATACCAGGGTTACCAAAAAATTGGTGTTACATTTAGGGATTAATAAGGAGTTAGTTAGTCTGCACCATCACACCCCTGAATCTACCTTGCTTAAGTTAGTTGACCGAATAAAAAGGGGCGAATCAGCCGCTTATGTTTCTGATGCCGGTACGCCAGGGTTAGCTGATCCTGGGGGTAAATTAGTGGCCGCAGCTAATCAGGCAGGTATTAAAATTGTGCCTATTCCTGGAGCTTCAGCCGTAACTGCTATCTTATCAGTCGTGGGTTTGCCGGCTAATAGTTATTTATTTTTAGGATATCCACCGCATAAAAAAGGCAGGCAGAAATTTTTTAAAGAAGCGGCCAGTTGCGAATACGCCGTGGTTTTTTTTGAATCAACTTATCGCATAACAAAAACACTGATTCAGCTATCAAAATTAATAGATGACAGAGCAATCGTGGTTGGTCGTGAACTTACCAAGATGTATGAAACGATTTATCGCGGCAGTGCGGTTGAGGTTTTAGAGCAATTATCGCAAACTTCCGCCAAAGGCGAGTTTGTTGTGGTGTTGGCACCTAAATAAAAATCCCGCCCTATTATTCCTTCAACGCGGGCGGGACGCCTTATTATATAGTTAATTTAAATCGGATTTTTTTGATCCGTTCCAGTGGTTGGGTTATGGGCCCGTCCTGGTTTACTTAGCTATATGTGGCTTAAGGATTTATTATGTTTGTACTTATGTATTATACTGAATAAGTAGTTATGTCAAGGTTTTATATTACCACAGCAATTCCGTATGTTAATGCCAAGCCTCATATTGGTTTTGCCTTAGAATTGGTTCAGGCTGATGTAATCGCACGTTACCAGCGGTTAAAGTTAGGTGGTGAAAACGTGTATTTTTTAACTGGCGCTGATGAAAATGCTTTAAAAAATGTGCAGGCGGCGGAAAAAGAAGGACGGTCAACCAGTGAGTATGTGGCCGAAATGTCAGACAGATTCCGTTCCTTAGCTAGTGCACTTAATATATCCAATAATGATTTTATCCGCACAACTGAGCAGCGCCACGTTAAAGGAGCTACTAAGCTGTGGCAATCGTGTAAACCTGACGATATTTATAAGAAATCTTACAGTGGTTTATATTGTGTGGGTTGCGAGCAATATTACACCGAGGATGAATTAGTTGATGGAGTTTGTCCTGACCATAAAGTAAAACCGGAATTGGTAACTGAAGAAAATTATTTCTTTAAATTAAGTAGTTACCAGCATAAACTTGAGCAATTAATTAGCAACGATGAGTTTAAAATAACACCGGAAAGCAGGAAGAATGAGATGTTGGCTTTTATAAGACGCGGTTTGGAAGATTTTAGTATTTCTCGCTCTAAGGAGCGGGCCCGCAATTGGGGTGTTCCTGTACCAGGAGATGATAGTCAGGTAATGTATGTTTGGTTTGACGCCTTATCCAATTATTTAAACGCCCTTGGTTATGCCGCTAATGATAGTTTGTACAAGGAATTTTGGGATAATAGTGGCCGTAAGTTGCATGTTATTGGTAAGGGCATAACGCGTTTTCATTGCATTTACTGGCCGGCGATGTTGTTATCAGCTGGCTTACCCTTGCCCAACGAGGTGTTTGTCCATGGCTATGTTACGGTTGACGGGCAGAAAATAAGCAAGTCGTTAGGCAATACAGTTGATCCGGTGGAGTTGGTCAATAAATATGGGTCTGAGCCGGTACGGTATTATTTATTGCGGGAAATTCCAGCCTGGGAAGACGGTGATTACAGTGAAGCTAAGTTCAAGCAAAGGTATGAGAGTGATTTAGCCAATGGTTTAGGTAACACTTTATCCCGGGTTACTAATATGATAGAGAAGTTTGGTAATGGCAAATTTATTCAGGCCGAAGGTGTTAATGCTTATACTCCAGCCGCGGCATCGGCTATAGAAATTGCCATGCGGTCATATAGGTTTGAGGCAGCCTTACTCGCAATTTTTAATGTTATTGGTGAAATTGATGCTGAGATTGAAAAAAATAAACCCTGGGAAATGGCCAAAGAGGAAAAATTCAATGACATACAAAAATTATTAAGCAAATGGGGGACTATGCTACTTGATGTTTCGCACTATCTTAAACCTTTTCTACCCGATGCTGCTAAAAAGATTGAAGATAAACTTAGAGAACACAATATCACTAAAGCCGAACCATTATTTCCTCGTTTAAATTAAGTAAATCCATGACCATACTTGATTTTATACTTCTAATTACTCTCTTTGGGTTCTTGTGGTTCGGTTTTTGGTTTGGCCTTATACATGCGATTGGCGGGTTAGTAGGCACCGTGGCTGGCGCTTGGCTGGCTGGACATTTTTACTCGGTGCTAGCTGGACCATTAGAGCAATTATTTAACTACCAAGGACCATGGTTAAAGTTAGCTTCATTCTTGGCGATTTTTATGGTAGCAAATCGCCTGGTCGGCTTTGGTTTTTATTTGTTTGATAAATCTTTTGCTTTCCTAATCAGAATGCCTTTTTTAAAAACTATTGATCGTATGGCTGGTGGAGTTTTAGGGATTGTTGAAGGTGTGTTAGTTATTGGGTTAACTTTAACTTTAATTAGCAATCATTTAGATATGCCGGCCCTAATCAATGATTCTATAGCAGACTCTAAAGTTGCCTTTGGCTTGCAAGCTTTTGCTATTATTTTGGTGCCACTTTTGCCTGATGTAATTAAATACGCTCAACCTTATTTACCCCAAGGAGTAGAGATTCCAAGTACCACGCCACCGATTTATGGTAGATAGTCATTGCCATTTGGATTTTCCTGATTATCAAGAAGATTTTTCAGCTGTTTTGGCGCGTACTCAAGAAGCTCTAGAGTTTGTTATTAATGTTGGCACGGATATTCATACCAGTCAGCGTGCGGTTGATTTAAGTGAAGCCCATAATTTTATTTATTCTGCCATAGGCATCCACCCGCATGAGGCAGGTACAGTTAATATCCAAACGATTGATCGGCTTAGAACTTTGGCGGCTGGAGCTAAGGTAGTAGCTATTGGAGAGTGTGGTCTAGATTATACCAAGTTAAATCTTGGTGATGCTGAGAATGAAAAAAAATTGCAGGCTGAGGCTTTTTTAGTTCAGATAGAATTAGCCCAAAGCCGTCAATTGCCATTAGTTATACATTGCCGAGAGGCTTATGACGATTTATTGCGGATATTAACCAGCATCTCAGTAAATTGGCGTGGAGTAATCCATTGTTATTTGGGCGATGCCGAAACCGCGGAGCAGTTAATGTCTTTGGGTTTTTTCATTTCGTTCACAGGGATAATAACTTTTAAAAATGCCGCACCGGCTTTACTAGAATCAGTTAAGCAAGTGCCGATAGATAAAATGTTATTGGAAACAGATGCGCCGTTTTTGGCGCCCGTACCGTATCGGGGAAAAAGAAACGAGCCCGCCTTTGTTGCCGAAGTTGCTAAAAAAGTGGCTGAAATCAAAGGTATAAGCTTAGGGGAAGTGGATGATATTACTACACATAATGTCAGATCCCTATTCGGAATATCTTAAGGTAAGTGCTAGAATAATAATATGTCCGTGGAAATAATCGTTTTAGCCGCTATTATATTGGCTGGTTTTATTGTTTTGTTTGTGGCCTTAAATAAGCGAGGTCGGCCGGAGGCTGATAACCAGTCTTTTTTATTGTTGCAAAATCAATTGAATGAAATCACCCGAACGTTGGATGTTAAGCTAGGGGAGTCAACTAAAATTCTGCAAAGTCAATTTGGTGAAAGTGCTAAGATTATCCGTGATGTTACTGAGAGGCTTACTAAGTTGGATGAAACTAATAGACAAGTAGTCAATTTTGCTGATCAGCTGCAAAGTTTACAGGATATTTTAAAAAATCCAAAACAGCGAGGCGTTTTGGGAGAGTATTATTTGGAGACTTTGCTGAAAAATGTTTTGCCACCCGGCAGTTTTCAAATGCAATATGAATTTAACGATGGCACGATCGTGGATGCAGCCGTATTTGTGAAAGACAAAGTAATTCCAATTGACAGTAAATTCAGTTTGGAAAATTATAACCGCTTAGTTGAAGAGCGAGATGCAGTTGAACGTGAGCGTTTGGAAAAGTTATTTAAGTCTGATCTTAAAAATCGTATTGATGAGACCGCTAAATATGTAAAGCCAGCTGAAGGCACGATGGATTTTGCTTTCATGTTTATTCCTCACGAAGCTATTTACTATGATTTGTTAGTAGCGCAAGTCGGCGCTGTAAAAGTAAATACGCGCGATTTGATTGAATATGCCTTTAAAGAAAAGCATGTCATTATTGTATCACCGACATCATTCCTGGCTTATTTGCAAACTGTGCTGCAAGGTTTGAAAGCACTACAGATTGAAGAATCAGCCAAAGAGATTAGGAAGAATGTTGAGTTGCTGGGCAAACATTTGTCTAGCTATGAAGAATTTATGAAAAAACTCGGTGAGCGTTTAGGCACCACGGTGAATGCTTATAATGATGCCTATGGCGAACTCAAAAAAGTAGATAAAGATGTTATGAAAATATCAGGTTCAGCCGCTGGCATAGAACCAATACAGTTGGATAAGCCCAAGGGAGATAAGGAAGATTAAGGTGTTTATTATTACTTTAATTCATTGTGAATAACCCTTCTAAATTAGGTGGGGTTATTTTTTGCCCTAATATTAGCCAAATTTTTTTTTAACCATTGACACAAGCTTAAAATTTAGTTATATTTATCCCCTGAAGTTTCAATTTAGGTTCAAAAAGCCCAAGTTAATTATGTCTGATCAAAACAATAATCCTCGTCAGTCTAAGCCAATGTGGCAAGCCCTGGGATTGGCTTGGGAGCTTGGTTATACCATCTCCATCCCATTGGTGATTTTGGCTTTAGCTGGCAGGTTAGCTGACAAGTGGCTAGGTACTGCGCCGTGGCTGTTATTAGTTGGAGCACTAATATCAATATTTATTTCAACTTGGTTGGTTTATCGCAAAACGAAAAATATAATCTCAGGAGAAGTTATTGATGATAAGGTGGTTAAAAAAGAGACAGATAATAATTCAGCCGACAGTAAGTTATGAATATTTCTTTGGCAGCAGAACCAATTTTTTCACTCGGTTCTTTTACTTTTACCAATTCTTTGTTGGTTGGGATAATTGTTATGATTTTTTTGGTGACAATAGCGTATGTAACAAAACGCCGACAGCTGGCTGAAGTGCCGCAAGGATTCCAAAATTTTATTGAAGTAGTTATTGAAGGTGCCTTGTCTTTTATAGAAACCGTTACTGGAAATCGTGAGCAGGCCGAGAAGTTCTTGCCTCTGACTGCCACGATTTTCTTTTTTGTCTTACTGTCTAATTGGTTTGGTTTATTGCCCGGTGTTGGCACTATTGGTTTATATGAAGTACATGAGGGTCAGACGGTGTTAGTGCCATTTTTCCGATCAGCTTCAGCTGATCTTAATGCTACCCTAGCTATTGCTTTGATTTCCGTATTTGGCACTCAGCTTTTTGGCATAATTACTTTGGGTTTTTTAAAACACGCCTCCAAGTATTTAAATTTTGGCAGCTTAATTAAGCATTTTAGTTTCCAGAATGTAATACTATTCTTTGTCGGCATTTTGGAACTAATTTCTGAAATAGCTAAAGTTGTTTCCTTCTCTTTTAGGCTTTTTGGTAATGTTTTTGCTGGTGAAGTGTTATTGATTGTTATGGCGGCGCTGGTACCGTATTTAGCCCCTATACCATTTCTTTTCTTGGAGATTTTTGTAGGTTTAGTTCAGGCTTTAGTTTTTTCACTTTTAACCTTAGTTTTTTTAACAATTGCCACTGCCGAACACGCCCACGATTAGTGCTTGAGGCTCTCTGATAAGGCAAAAACCTAATCAGAGAACGCTAATCACTAAACTATCTAAGTAACCGACGGCTAATAAAAAAATAATAACCGTAGCGGATTAACTTAGGTAAAGAAAGGTCCAAAAATTATGGCAGCAGAAAATGAGCTCATACAGGTAGCAAGCGGTATTTCCGCCGAAACCTTAAAGAGTATCGGCGCTGGTTTCACTATCGCCATTGGTGGTATGTTTCCAGCTTTAGCTATTGGCCGCTTGGCCGCTAAAGCCATGGAATCAATCGGCAGGAATCCTGAGGCTTCGTCCAAAGTACAAACAGCCATGATCTTAGCCATTGCCTTCTGCGAGGCGATCGCTATTTATGCGCTGGTTATGGCCTTGATCATCAAGTTCGTTTAGTAGTCTTTCTTTCCCGGCGTTCTCGCGGTCGCGGGAATGCTGGAAAGGGGGAATATTAGTCAGCTTGAATTGAAATATAAATATATCTATTAAATTACTTCAATATTATTATTATGGAGTTGCTAACTAAACTCGGCATAGATTGGAAACTATTAATCGCCCAAGCGGTTAACTTTTTGATTGTTTTAGCAGTGCTTTATCGGTTTCTATATAAACCATTATTGAAGTTTTTAGATGAGAGAAAACGTCGCATAGAATCAAGCTTAACTGAGGCTAAAAGGATAGAATCTGAGCTTAAGAACTTGGAACAGAAGCGAATTGAGTCAGATCGTGAAGCTAGGCGTCAAGCCCAGGAGATAATAGTCGCGGCTGAAAAAGAAGCTGAAATCAGACGACAAGAAGTTATTAATAAGATGAAGCAAGAAGCCCAAGCTGCTTTGGAAGAGGCTAAGCAGCGCTTTGAATCGGAAAAAGAAGAAGCCATGCGCAGTTTGCGGCAAGATTCTGCTCGTTTAATTACCCAAGCGTTAACTAAAGTAATTGGTAAGCTACCTTCAGGTGAAGTTGATAAAAAATTAGTCAGCGAAGCTGTTGAGGAAGTTAGCCGTCGGAGAACAAAATCATGAAGATCAATCCAACATATTATGCCCGAGCCTACTTAGCGGCTGTTGCTAGTGCGCCAGTAGCTAAACGCCATGAGATAGCCCACAATCTTTGGCAAACTGTTTGGCGGCATGGACATTTTAAGTGGTATAAAAAAATTATAGCTAATGTCCAGGTTTTAATAAGGCAAGAAAAAGGAATTAAGTTAGCTGAAGTTTTAACTCCCCAGGCCTTATCAGAAACGCAGAAAAATACTTTAGCTACTGAGATTAAAAAAGCCATTGGCCAGCCAGTTGAATTAGTTTGTTCAGTTAAGCCCCATCTATTAGCCGGCATGATAGTAACAATTGATGATAAACGTTATGATGCTTCACTTAAAGGGAGATTAGATACACTTTATAAAACTTTAGCAGGGGAAAATAATTCTTAATTTTTGTTAAAGGAATAATATTTATGCCAGATATAAATTCAGATGCAATTCTTAAAACATTAGAAGCGGAATTAAAAGGTTTCACCGCTAAGGTCAGTGAAGATAAGGTTGGTACCGTGATTGAAGTGGGTGACGGCATTGCCCGTATTGCCGGTTTGAAAGACTGTATGGCATCAGAAATGTTGGAATTTGGTAAGGGAGTAAAAGGCGTAGCTTTAAATTTGGAGGAAACACAAGTTGGCGCCATGATTTTGGGTGATTATTTGGAAATTAAAGAGGGTGATGTGGTGAAATCTACTGGTAAAATTTTGTCAGTACCAGTTGGGCCTGGGATTGTTGGTCGGGTGGTAAATCCCTTAGGGGAGCCAGTGGATGGCGCTGGACCAATTAAAGCTGATGGTTCTAATCCGGTTGAGCGGATTGCCCCTCGAGTTATTACGCGCCAATCGGTCAATACGCCGTTGCAAACCGGCATTAAAGCAATTGATTCCATGATTCCGATTGGCCGTGGCCAGCGCGAGCTGATAATCGGCGACAGGCAAACAGGTAAAACCGCCGTGGCCATAGATACCATCATCAATCAAGCTGGGCAGAATGTTACCTGCATTTACGTGGCTATTGCCCAAAAGGAATCAAAAGTGGCGCGCCTAGTGGCTAAACTCAAGGAGCGCGGAGCCATGGCGTATACCACAGTGGTGTTGGCTGGCGCCTCGGATCCGGCGGCCTTATCCTTTCTGGCGCCGTACGCCGGTTGCGCCATGGGTGAATATTTTATGGATAAGGGTAAAGATGTGTTACTTATTTATGATGATTTAAGTAAACACGCGGTGGCTTATCGCCAAATATCTTTGCTGTTAAGACGACCACCAGGCCGTGAAGCTTACCCTGGAGATATTTTCTACCTGCACTCCAGACTTCTAGAACGGGCGGCTAAACTAAATAAGGATTATGGCGGCGGCAGCTTGACAGCTTTGCCAATAATTGAAACCCAAGCCGGTGATGTTTCGGCTTATATTCCAACTAACGTGATTTCCATTACTGACGGTCAAATTTATTTGGAAAGCGATTTATTCTATCAAGGTATCAGGCCAGCATTAAATGTTGGCTTATCAGTTTCGCGCGTTGGTAGCGCGGCTCAAGTAAAAGCTATGAAAAAGGTTGCCGGTCGGTTGCGTTTGGACTTAGCACAATACCGAAACGTGGCAGCTTTTGCACAATTCGGCTCTGACCTTGATGACGCCACCAAACAGCAGATTGAACGTGGTAAGCGCGTCACCGAAATTTTAAAGCAGGGGCAATATGAACCGATGCCGGTGGCTAATCAGGTGGCGATTCTTTATGCCGTAACTAACGGTTATCTGAATGATGTGCCGGTTAGCGAAGTAAATACTTGGGAAAAAAGATTCCATCAATTTATTAAGAATCAGCCGGTTTTTAAGCAAATTACTGAAAAGAAGGAATTAACTGCTGAGATTGAAGAATTACTAAAGCAGACAATTACAGATTTTAAGAAAATGTAGAGTTTAAATTTTATGCCTCAAGCCACCAGGGAAATTAAACGGCGCATACGCTCCATTCAAAACACTAGGCAGATTACTCGTGCTATGGAGCTGGTTTCAGCTGCTAAAATGAGGCGAGCAGTTGCCAATGTTTTAGCTACGCGCACTTACGCTTCGCTGGCTTGGCAATTATTAACTGAATTATCTGCCCGCACTGATGCTACTCATCATCAATTATTGCAAAAGCGTTATCCGGTTAAACGTATTGGCTTGATTTTAGTAACTTCCAATCGCGGTTTATGTGGCGGTTTTAATCATCAACTAGTCAACCGCGTAAATTTATACCTGGATCATCACCGTCAGCAACAAGTTGAACTAGAAGCGGATTTAGTAGCAGTGGGACGGCGTGGCCGAGATATTGCTTTTCGCATGGGACACAGCATTATTGCTGAATTTGCCAAGCCTGATATCACCACTAGAATTGAGGAAATAACAGCGGTGGCTAAATTAGCCATCTCAGATTATCTAAAAGGTAGATATGACAGAATAGTGGTCGCTTATACTGATTTTATTTCGCCGGTTGTTCAGCGTCCGCGCATTAAGCAAATATTGCCGATTGAAAAAGAAGCGGATGAATATTTGGGCCAAGCTCACTCACCGGAAGTTACAAATACTCAGACCGAACCAGACAAATCATTTTTGGGAAATTACGAATATTTATTTGAACCGTCACCAGACAAAGTTTTAGCCAATCTTTTACCAAGGTTGATTGAAATTCAGTTATATCAAGCGATGCTGGAATCAGACGCTTCTGAGCATTCGGCTCGCATGATGTCTATGCGTAATGCTTCCGAGGCAGCCAAAGATATGATAGATGCGCTGACTTTGGCCTTTAACCAAGCACGTCAGGCATCAATTACGGCGGAACTAGCGGATATTACCGGCGGCCGAGTGGCAGTAGAGGGATAATGTTATTTATTTATATTTTGATTTTTAATTATTGAATTAACTTTTATGAATACAGGGATTGTTACACAAGTTATCGGGCCGGTGGTGGATGTGGCCTTTGCTAAAGAATTACCGCCGATCTATCAGGCTTTGGAATTGACCATGCCTGATAAGGCTAAATTGGTTTTGGAAGTGCAGCAGCATTTGGGTGGCAGTACTGTCAGAACTGTGGCCATGGGTTCAACCGATGGCTTAGCTCGGGGAGTGGAAGTAGTAGATTCTGGTGAAGTCATTACTGTACCTGTGGGCCCGGAAACTTTAGGTCGCATGGTTGATGTATTGGGGAATCCTTTGGATGAACAACCAGCCTTAAAGACCAAGGAGCGCTTGCCGATTCACCGCCCCAGTCCAAAATTCACTGACCAATCCACCAAGACTGAAGTTTTTGAAACCGGTATTAAAGTTATTGATTTGATCTGCCCGTTTGTTAAGGGTGGTAAGGTTGGTTTATTCGGCGGTGCGGGCGTGGGCAAGACAGTCGTAATTCAAGAGCTGATTCGCAACATTGCTTCCGAGCACGGCGGGTTTTCGGTTTTTGCCGGTGTGGGTGAGCGCTCACGCGAAGGCAATGATTTGTACCATGAAATGAAAAACTCGGGCGTGCTCGCCAAAACTTCTTTAGTCTTCGGGCAAATGAACGAACCGCCTGGAGTCCGAGCCCGCGTGGGTTTAACTGGTTTAACTTTGGCCGAATATTTCCGCGATCAGGAAAAGACTGATGTTTTGCTTTTCATTGATAATATTTTCCGTTTCACCCAAGCCGGTTCCGAAGTTTCAGCCTTACTCGGGCGTATTCCTTCGGCCGTTGGTTATCAGCCAACTTTGGCGGTTGACATGGGAGAATTACAAGAGCGCATCACTTCAACTCGCGAAGGCTCTATTACCAGTGTGCAGGCGGTTTATGTGCCAGCTGATGACTTAACAGATCCAGCGCCAGCAACCACTTTTGCTCACTTGGATTCAACTGTGGTGTTATCTCGGGCTTTAACCGAGCTCGGTATTTATCCGGCAGTTGATCCATTGGATTCTAGTTCAACTATTTTAGATCCGATTATTTTAGGCGAAGAGCATTATAATGTGGCGCGTGAAGTGCAGCGGGTATTGCAGCGCTATAAGGATTTGCAAGATATTATTGCCATTTTAGGTATGGATGAACTTTCTGAAGATGATAAGCTTACTGTGGCTCGCGCTCGCAAAATTCAGCGCTTTCTTTCCCAGCCTTTCTTTGTAGCTGAGACTTTCACTGGCACAGCGGGAAAGTATGTGTCATTAAAAGAAACAGTCCGCGGATTTAAGGAAATTTTGGAAGGCAAGCATGACAGCAAGCCGGAGCAGGCTTTTTATATGAAAGGAACGATTGATGAGGTAACAGGTTAATATTATGGATAAGGTCTTACACTTTGAAATCACCACACCAGAACGGGTCGTATTCAGCGCCCCGAGTGTTGAGTCTATTACTTTACCTACAGAAATGGGGGAAATCACAATTTTACCTGATCACTTGCCACTGGTTGCTAGTTTGATGCCAGGAGAGTTACATGTGAAAATTGGTGGTGAAGAAATATTAATGGCCGTCAGCGGTGGATTTATTGAAGTTAAACCAGGCAAGGTCACGGTTTTGGCAGATACTGCCGAGCGAGCGGAAGAACTGGATGAGCAAAGAGCTGAAGAGGCTAGGACCCGTGCTCATGAACTTATGACCAAGGCTCGCACCGCGGAAAGTACTGATTATGCCGCATTGGCCGCTAAGCTGGAAAAAGAATTGGCTAGATTACGAGTAGTGCGCAAGCACCGCGAACGCAAAGGTTTTGCACCCAGAGTAGAGTAGGCTATTGACAAATTATTTTATTAATGCTATTTTAATTTGAAAATCAAAAAAGAAAGGAACATTAAAAATGGATCATAATTGTAGTACTTTAGTCCTTTGTTGTATGGACTGGCGTTTATCACCACCCCAAGCCAATTTGGATGAGGTTCTCCTTAAAAATAATATTGTTGAACCTTCTGGCTTTGACAGGGTCATAATTGGTGGAGGTGTTAAAAGTTTAGCGTCTGCTGAAAAAGAAACCGATATTGCTTTTGTCATAAGGCAATTAGATATTGGCGATACGCTTCATCATGTTAAAAAGATGGTTTTAATTAATCATTCAGACTGTGGCGCTTATGGCGGCAGCGCCAGTTTTAAAAGCGTTGATGCTGAGCACCAGTTCCATTTTGAGGAGCTTAATAAAGCCGCCAAGTTAATTAGGACGAAATATCCTAATATAGAGGTGCAATCATATGTAGCCCATTTGGAGCTGAAAGATCAGAAATGGTCAGTGTACCTTATTAATAAGTTAGGATAAAGAACTTTATATACGTCTGATTAGTAACAATCAGACGTTTTTTTATTTAGTCTAAAATGCTACACTGGAGCTAGATTTATGAGCCAAAAGTCTGGTAAAGATATTCTGCAGGATTTGAATAATGAACAGCAGGCCGCAGTCACACATAGCCAAGGGCCGCTTTTAATCGTGGCTGGGGCTGGTACTGGCAAAACCACGGTGATAACCAGGCGGATCGCCTGGTTAATTGAACAAGGCTTGGCTAAACCAGAGGAAATTTTAGCTCTAACTTTTACTGATAAGGCCGCTCAAGAAATGGAAGAAAGGGTAGATAGGCTACTGCCCATGGGTTATGTAAATGTTTGGGTGTCTACTTTTCACAGTTTTGGCGAAAGGGTGTTGCAGGATTGGGGCTTGGAAATTGGCTTGCCTACGAATTTTCGGGTATTAACCGTGGCTGAACAATGGATGATGGTGCGTAATAATTTGAGTAAGTTTAATTTGGATTATTACCGACCCTTAGGCAATCCCACTCGTTTTATTCACGCGCTTCTTACTCATTTTTCTAGGGCAAAAGATGAGGCAGTTTATCCAGCTGAATATCTAAAAGCAGTTGAAGCTAAGCGTTTAAACAGTGGGGCAGTGGAATATATCAGGAAACCCCACCCTATGGGTAGTCACCCGAAGGGTGAAAAGGTTAAAAATAGGAAAGCAAAATTAAAGAAACAGGATTTGCCAGCGGGCGAGGTTGATATGGAAGAATCAGAAGTGGCGCGATTAAGCGAAGTCGCCGAAGCCTATACTATTTATCAGAATTTGTTGCATGAAGCTGGAGTGCTGGACTTTGGCGATCTCATCAATTACACGCTTAAACTTTTCCAAGAGCGGCCGCGAGTTTTAGGCCATTACCACCAGCAGTTCAAATATATTTTAGTTGATGAATTTCAGGACACTAATTATGCCCAGTACGAGCTATTAAAAATATTAGCTCAACCCGCCAATAACATCACCGTGGTGGGGGATGATGACCAATCAATTTATAAATTCAGAGGTGCTTCCATTTCCAACATTCTTGAATTCAAGCATGATTACCCGCAAGCTCGGGAGGTATTTTTAACGACCAATTACCGCAGTTATCAAAATATCTTAGACTCAGCTTATGAATTTATTCAGCTTAATAATCCTAATCGTTTGGAAGTGAAACTGGCAGGCAAGGGTAGATCTTTATCAAAAAAATTAATTGGCCAAAGGCAGGGACAGGGAATAGTAGAACATGTTTTATATAATAATGTTCAGGATGAGGCTAGGGGAGTGGTTGAGAAGATAATTGAACTGCAAAAGAAGAATAAAGTAGATTGGAATGATTTTGCCATTTTAGTCAGAGCTAATTCCCAGGCCGCTCCATTTTTGCAAGCCTTGCGACAAGCTCAACTGCCTCATACTTATGTGGCTAATCGCGGGCTATATCAGGAAGAGATAGTTATTTCTCTTATTAGTTATTTGAAACTGTTGGATAATTATCATGAATCAGGTGCTCTCTATCGAGTATTAACTGATGAGCCATTTTCTTTGGGGCAAGATGATTTAGCTAAGCTGTCTTATCAGGCTAATAAACACACCGTTTCGCTATATGAGGCTTTAAAGCAGGCTACGACCATTGGGGTTAGCACAGCCGGTTTTACCCAAATAAATAAATTATTGGAATTAATAGAAAAGCATACCGCCGTCGCGCGCCAACACAGCGCCGCTGAGCTTTATGTTATGATAGTGAATGATTTAGGAATAAATGAGCGATTACAGCATCCAGCCGCTGTGCGGGATGCCCAATTCTTAACTGCTTTTTATCAGCGAGTTCAACGTTATGAAACCGATAGTTCTGATCGCACCTTAGCCGGATTCATGCGTTATTTGGCCTTGGAATTGGAATCGGGCGAAGAAGGTGAATTACCACCCGATACTGAAGAAGGCCCGGAAACTGTTAAAGTTGTAACGGTGCATTCGGCCAAAGGCTTGGAGTGGCGCTATGTATTCATGGTTCAGTTGGTGGATAAAAGATTTCCGTCAGTGGAGCGGCGTGAGGCTATTGAATTGCCGATTGAACTGATTAAAGAAACTTTACCGGAAGGGGATATTCATTTGCAGGAAGAGCGTCGGTTGTTCTACGTTGGTTTAACTCGGGCGCGCGACGGATTATTTTTAACGCGAGCCCATGATTATTTTGGTAAAACCACTAAGCGCCCATCACGTTTTTTATTTGAGATGGGATTGGTAAGTGAAGCCGAAATGTCAGCCCCAGCTGGCAAGTTGAAAGTGGTACCGCAATTAATTGCTAAATCGCCAGCCAGTTTTAATGTACCTGACAGTTTTTCATTTAGTTCAGTTTCGGCGTTTAAGAAGTGTCCGCTAGAATTTAAGTATCGTTATTTATTGAAGTTGCCAGCACCAGGTTCGGCTAGTTTAAGTTTTGGTTCAACCATACACAAAACTTTAGAAATATACTTGCGCCGTTGGCAACAGCGCCTAGGTATAACGCAAGGTGATTTATTTGGCAGTAAAAGTCATAAACCACAATTACCTTCATTGGCGGAATTAAAGCAGATATTTGGTGAATCTTGGATTGATGAGTGGTATGAATCAGTTGAACAGAAAAAAGATTATCGTGAGAAGCGAGGCCCGGAGCAGTTAGATAATTTTTTCAAAGAAATTAGCCAGCATCCTCCTCGGCCAAAATATCTTGAATCATTTTTCAAGATTGGTTTTGGTCCTTATAAATTTGTGGGTAAGATTGATCGCATGGATGAAGTGTCCGGTGGGGTAGAAATTATTGATTATAAAACTGGAGCCGAACCGGCTAAAGGTTTGGAAAAAGTTGATCGTGACCAGTTGATAATCTACCAAATTGCGGCTGAAGAATTTTTCCGGCAGCAAGCTGTAAGTGCTCGTTATTGGTATTTACAGCCAAATAGTTTTTCACCTGATTTTGTAGCGGACCAAAAACAACAGGCAGTATTAAAAGTTGAATATCAAGAAAAGATTGCTATCATAGTAAAAACAATTGAAAACAATGCATTTGTAGTGGCGCATGAAGACGCGCCTAAGCATGACTGCCATTATGTAAAATTAGGATTAGCTTAATTTATGTTTCAGGATATTAAATCCATTTTACGAAGAAGCTTAAGGCAAAAAGGCATAGATCAGGCGGTAGTAGCTGCTCAAGTAGTTGAGGCTTTTCGTACCGTGGTAGGTGAGCTCTTGGGTCCGAGGGTGGCTGCTAGCTTGCGCCAGGTGGCCTTAAAAGGAGATACCCTGCAAGTTAGCGCTGGTTCATCAGTATTGGCAGGTGAATTAAGTATGCGTCAAACTGCCATATTACAGGCCTTAGCTGAACGCTTTCCGGGTAGTTATTTTAGATTGAAAATTTTTGGCTAGATTAAGCCAATTTTAAGGTATAATTTAGTTTAAAAGTTGGCTTGTCAGACCCATGAAAATTTGCTAAAATAAGAAGGTACGAATCTTCTTATTTTTTCCTTTTATTTAGCCAAATTATGACCCTCCGGCAATACCTTGCTTGGCTAGCAATTGGCACATTAGTTTCCTGGGGAGCGCTAGTTTTAGTGATGACTTATTTAAACCCTCAGACTGCGGGCACAACCGGCTTTCTTTTCTTTTATTTATCACTTTTTTTGAGTTTAGGCGGCACCTTTACGCTTGTAGGCTTTGCTTGGAGATACTGGCGGCATCGGGATGAAGTTTTATTCAGGCATGTTTCTATGTCTTTTCGGCAAGGTATTTTATTAGCCCTGGCTGTTGTTTTAGCTTCGTGGTTAAAGACTAATAATCTTTTAACCTGGTGGAATACAGGTTTATTAGTAGTTGGTTTAACTTTATTGGAACTTTTTTGGTTATCAGTCAGGCGCCAATCGCCGCCAATTTAAATTATGTCTATCAAGCAAGAATTAGAAGAATTGCGCCAGCGCGCCTTAACTGAGCTTAAAGCTATTAAAGATAAAAGCGGTTTAGCTGAGCTTGAAATTAAGTATTTAGGACGCAAAGGAGAGATAGCCCGCGCTTTTAAGAATTTAAAGGTAGTAGTGGCTGAAGAAAAACCAGTTTTGGGTGAATTAGCTAATCAAGTTAAAGCAGAAATAGAGCAAGCTTTTATCAAGGCCAAATCTAGTATTTTGTCTTCTGATCAAACGCGGGCAGTTGATTTAACTATTCCTGGTCTTAAACCATTAGTTGGTCATATGCATCCAGTGTTACAAGTACAAAGAGATTTGGAAAATTTATTCCGCTCTATGGGTTTCCTTGTGTTGGATGGCCCGGAACTTGAAAGTGAGTATTATAATTTTGAGGCTTTAAATATTCCCAGCTGGCACCCAGCTCGAGACACGCAAGATACTTTTTATGTTAAGGGCGGGTCTGAAGAAAATCGCTGGTTATTACGCACTCACACTTCAAACATGCAAGTGCGAGCGTTAGAAAAATACGGCGCACCCTTACGGGTTGTAGTACCGGGGCGGGTTTTCCGTTATGAAGCTACTGACGCTTCGCACGACACCCAATTTTGGCAAATGGAAGGCTTAGTGGTTGATAAAGATATTTCCATCTCGCATTTGATAGCTACCATGAAAGCTTTGCTAACTGGTATTTTCCAACGGGAAGTGGAAGTGAGATTACGGCCTGGCTATTTCCCGTTTGTAGAACCGGGATTTGAACTTGATATGAACTGTTTGGTATGCAAAGGCATGGGTTGTTCAGTCTGCAAACAAAGTGGATGGGCAGAGCTTGTGGGTTGCGGTTTAGTGCACCCTCGGGTGCTAGAGTATGGTGGTTTAGACCCCAAGAAATACAGTGGTTTTGCTTTTGGCTTAGGCTTTTCTCGCCTAGTTATGATGCGTTACAAAATTGATGATATCCGGCTGTTCTTAGCCGGTGACGCTAGATTCTTAGAGCAATTTTAACTATGAAAGGAAAAGAATTACTTATATTATCTTATATTATCATTATAGTGGTAATGGTATTTTCGGTTGGTTCACTAATTAAGTTGAGTGGATTGTCTGATGACGCATCTATTGCATTGAGAGTTTTAAACAGAGATGTATTGCTTTTATCTTTTGTCGCCCTTTTCATAGTTAGGTACTTATGGAAGAAATTTTAAACGTGTATAGATTTTGCCAATGAATATTTCCTATAATATCCTGAAAAATTTTGTTACGCCGCCCCATGAGTTTAGTGCCAAGGAGCTGGCGGAAACTTTAACCGTACATACAGTTGAAGTTGAAGAAGCGGTCGATTTAGCGCAAAGGCTAAAGGGAACAGTAGTTGGCTTAGTGACAAAAGTTAAAGATCACCCTAAGGCTGATAAGTTAAAATTAGCTACCATAGACATCGGCAAAAAAAGTTTAGAAGTGGTGTGTGGTGGCGTAAATTTGCGTGAGGGAATGAAAGTTGCATTTGCGCAAGTTGGTACTCAAGTTCGCTGGCATGGGGAGGCCGACTGGGCGCCGCTTGAAAAAGCAACTATTAGAGGCGTTGCCTCAGAAGGTATGGCTTGTGCGGCCGAGGAACTTGATATACCGGATGAAGCGGCAGTGGAACACGGCATTATGAATTTAACGCAACTTGAGGCTGAACCAGGCACACCTCTAGCCGAAGCTTTAGGATTGCAGGATATTATTATTGAAGTTGATAATAAATCAATTACCCATCGACCTGATTTGTGGGGTCATTTTGGCATAGCCCGGGAACTGGCAGCTATTTGGCAAGTGCCATTAAAAAACCCGGAAAATGTTTCTATTCAAAGCCAGCAGGATATTAAGCTGCAGGTTAAGATTAATGAACCAAAATATTGCCGTCGTTATTTAGGCATTGTTTTAACTGGATTAAGGGTGGCATCCAGTCCAGTATGGCTGCAGCAAAGATTATCAAGCTTGGGCATGAGGCCAATCAATAATATTGTTGATGTCACGAATTACGTGATGCTGGAATACGGCCAGCCCTTGCATGCTTTTGATTTATCTAAATTAGCCAGCCCGGAAATAATTGTACGGTTGGCAAAACGTAATGAAAAATTAGTAACCATTGATGGCGTTGAGCATAAATTAGAATCAGACAATTTAATTATTGCCGATATTAAGCAAGCGGTAGCGTTAGCTGGTATTATGGGCGGCGAGGCGAGTGAAGTCAGCGCTAATACTGAATCAATTGTTTTAGAATCAGCTACTTTTGATGCTATTAACATTAGGCAAACGGCCGGAAAGCAAAGCTTGCGTACTGAGGCCTCAGTTCGGTTTGAAAAAAGTTTGGATCCAGGGCTGGCTGAATTAGCTATTAGGCGAGCAGTGGAGTTAATGAGTCAGATTATTCCCGGAGTCAAGATGGCAAGTGAATTAGTAGATGATTATCCGGAGAGTGCTGAGCCTATAAATTTGATGTTGAATATTCCTTGGTTGCAGGCAAGGCTTGGTTGTGATATTTCATCTTCAGAAATAATCAATATCTTGGAGCGTTTAGGTTTTTCAGTCTCAGGTTCTAGCCCTGATGTTTCAGTAACGGTGCCAAGCTGGCGGGCAACCAGAGATATCACCCGAGTTGAGGATTTAATTGAGGAAGTCGCTCGTATTTATGGTTACAATAAAATACCCATCACTTTGCCAAAATTTGCCATTGCCCCACCAGACAAAGATGCTGAACAAGATTTACGTTGGCTGATAAGAGAGGTGTTGGTTGGAGCTGGCTGGACAGAGACCTTATCAACTTCGTTCGTTGGTTCAGTTTCTGGTGAGGAATTGGAGTTGGTAAATCCAGTTGATAAAGCCCGAGCCTTTTTAAGGCCAAGTTTACTAGCATCAATGGTTGAGCAATTTGAGTATATTCGTCGGTCAGCTGGTAATCGCCCAGTAAAGTTATTTGAGCTTGGCCGAGTTTTTATTAATGACTCAGGTCAATATCCTATTAAAGCCAAGAGTAAGGAGATGTTACCTAATCAGCCGTGGCATTTGATCTTAGCGAGTTTTGAGCCAACAGGTAATAGTTTTCGGGTGGTTAAGGGTATGATTGAATTTGTCGAAGCCAAAGCCGGAGTTAAACTTAATCCAACATATAAAGAACTAGCTGGCGGGTTTATAGCGGAAATAGATCTTGATGGTTTAAGTTTATCCGCTGTTTACCAATATAAAGCTTTACAAAAGTATCCTGGGGTTGAGCGTGATCTGTCGATTATTTTGCCACCTGATGTTTCCTGGGAGCAGGTTACCACTGAAGTTCGAAAACAGTCACCATTAATAGTAAAAATAGAGGTCTTTGATGTTTATCCTGAGAAAGGTAGCCTAGCTTTTAGTTTAACTTTCCAAGAACCAAGCCGAACCCTAAAATCCGAAGAAGTGAATGAAGTAATGGCCGAGGTTGTTAAAACCTTACAAGATAAATTTAAAGCAATTGTTCGTTAATTTATGCCTAAAGAAAAAGAAGTAAAAAAGAAGACCGGCGGATATACTGCTGAACAAATAACCGTACTTGAAGGTTTGGAGCCAGTGCGCAAGCGCCCAGGCATGTATATTGGCAATACGGCTAAAGAAGGCTTACACCATTTGATTTGGGAAGTGGTGGATAACTCCATTGACGAAGCCATGGCTGGTTTTGCCAGAAATATCACAGTAACACTGTTGCCAGGCTCGCAAGTAAAAGTAACTGATGATGGTCGCGGTATACCGGTTGATATTCATAAACAAACTAAACTATCAGCCTTAGAAGTAGTATTGACCAAACTTCATGCCGGTGGAAAATTCGGTGGTGAAGGCTACAAAGTTTCCGGCGGTTTACATGGTGTAGGTGTGAGTGTGGTGAATGCCTTGTCGTCTTTTATGAGGGCTGAGGTTAAGAGAGATGGTAAATTATGGGTGCAGGATTATAAACGCGGCAAAGCGCAAGCTAAAGTTAAAGCGGAAGGGAATGCGCGGGGAACGGGCACGGCTATTATTTTTGAGCCAGATGCTGAAATATTTACTACCTTGGAGTTTGATTGGCAATATATTTTAGACCACCTTCGCCAGCAAGCCTATTTAACCAAAGGGATTAGATTAATTGCACTTGACCATCGCATTAAGGGAAAATTCCAGGAATATACTTTTCATTTTGAGGGCGGTGTGGCTTCATATGTTAGGCATTTAAATCATTTGTCGGAAGCTAAACATGACAGAGTTTTTTATGCGCAAAAGGAAGTTTCAGGCATACAGGTTGAAGTTGGCGTGCAATATGTTGATGATTACAAAGAAACTGTTTTCAGTTTTGCTAATAATATTTATACAGTTGAGGGTGGTATGCACATGGTCGGATTCAGAACAGCTCTAACCAGATCGCTAAATAATTACGCCCGCACCAAAGGATACCTAAAAGAAAAAGATGACAACATTAGCGGTGAAGATACACGCGAGGGTTTAACTGCCGTAATTTCTGTTAAATTAAAAGATCCACAGTTTGAAGGGCAGACTAAGGCTAAGCTGGGCAATGCCGAAGTCAAACCAATAGTTGATAGTGTAGTGGCTGACGGTCTGACTATTTTCTTAGAAGAAAACCCCAGAGATGCCGAGGCTATAATTGGTAAGTGCTTACTGGCGTCACGCGCCCGTATGGCAGCTAGGGCCGCCCGCGATACAGTCTTGCGCAAGGGCGCTCTGGAGGGTTTTGCTTTGCCAGGTAAACTAGCTGATTGCTCATCACGCGATCCTAAAGAAAGTGAATTATTTGTTGTAGAGGGTGACAGCGCCGGTGGCAGTGCTAAGCAGGGCAGAGACCGACGCTTTCAGGCAATTTTGCCCTTGCGAGGCAAGATTTTGAATGTAGAACGTGCTCGGCTTGATAAGATGTTGGCTAATAATGAAGTTAAATCATTAATAATTGCGCTTGGTACTAATATAGGAGAAATGTTCCGTCTTGAGGATTTGCGTTATGACAAAATTGTGATAATGACTGATGCTGATGTTGACGGCGCGCATATTCGTACATTGCTCTTAACTCTTTTCTATCGCCATTTTAAACCTATTATTGATCAGGGGCATCTTTATATTGCCCAACCGCCGCTTTATCGCGTGGCTAGAGGCAAGGATGTAAAGTATGTTTACAGTGATGATGAGCTAGAAAAAATCAGAAAGGAATTTGCTACTAGTAAGGTTAACAAAGAAGAAACCAAGAAGCAGAAAAAAACCAAGCCGGAAAAAGATGAAACTTTAGTAGTTGAAGAAACTGATGCTAGTGTTGAAGCTATTCCTACCGGAGGTTTAGGTGTTCAGCGCTATAAGGGTTTAGGTGAAATGAACCCGCAGCAATTATGGGAGACTACGATGGATCCAGTAAGGCGCATGATGAAGCAAGTGACGATAGATGATGCGGCTAAAGCCGATGAGACTTTCGATATTTTGATGGGTGCCGATGTTGCCCCTAGAAAACGCTTTATCCATACTCACGCCAAGAGCGTGAAGAATTTGGATATTTAGAATCAAGCAGTTTACAAATTGAAATCCCTTAGTGGAGAATAATGTTATTGACTTAAATTTGTCATGGCAGCAGTATAGTTGTATACTCAAAAAAATAGATAATAAAAAAATAAAACATTATTTAACAATAAAATACGGAGTAAAAAATGAATATCTTAATGGTGTATCCGGAATATCCGGATGCATTTTGGGCGTTTAAGACAGCGCTCAAATTTATTGGACGGAAGGCTAGTATGCCTCCCTTAGGGCTTTTGACAGTAGCGTCAATGCTTCCCAAAGAATGGGACAAGCGTATAGTTGACTTAAATGTTAGGCCCTTAACTGATGAGCAGATTGCTTGGGCTGATATGGTTTTTGTCAGCGCAATGTTGGTGCAAAGTAAAAGTGCCCAAGAAGTTATAAATCGCTCAAAAGCAGCGGGTAAAAAAGTGGTCGCGGGCGGCCCGGTATTTACCAACATGGCTCACCTGTTTACTGGTGTAGATCATTATATAAAAGGTGAGGCTGAAGTTACACTTAAACCATTCTTAGCAGACCTGGCAGCAGGAACACTAAAACCAGAATACAGTTCGGCGGTAAAGCCACAACTTAATTATACCCCCATACCTATGTGGGAGCTGATCAATTTCAAGGATTATGCCTTTATGTTATTGCAGTATTCACGAGGCTGCCCTTGGGATTGCGATTTCTGTGATATCACAGGCATGTTTGGTCGTGTACCTAGAGTAAAACCAGTAGAAAGAATGATAGCTGAATTTGATTCTCTCTATATAAATGGTTATCGTCATGGCACCATATTCCTAGTTGACGACAATTTTATCGGTAACAGGCTCCATGTTAAACAGTTTCTTAAGAAATTTGTAATTTGGCAGCACCAGCACAATTACCCATTCCAACTTACTACCGAGGCTAGTGTTGATTTGGCTGATCATGAGGATCTTATGTTGCTAATGCAACAAGCTAACTTTTCCAAAGTTTTTTTGGGTATTGAGAGTGTTAACATTGAAAGTTTGCTTGGTTGTCATAAAGATCAGAATGCGAAGCGCGATTTAGTGGCGGTAGTGAAAAAAGTGCAAGGCTATGGTATGCAGGTTTACGGTGGGTTTATTGTGGGCTTGGATAAGGACCCACCATCGGTATTTGATAAGATGATTAATTATATTCAAAATACCGGAGTGGTAAACGCCATGGTTGGCTTACTCCAGGCAGTTCCTGGAACTGACTTGTGGAACAGGCTTGAGCGTGAAGGTCGGTTACTTGAAGACTCATCGGGAAATAATACTAGTGCCAGGCTGAACTTTATTCCCCAAATGGATCGGGAGCAGCTCATTGCTGGCTATAAGCGCATTCTAAGCACAATCTATTCTTCTAGGAATTATTACCAACGCATCTGGACTTTCATAAAACATTACCACCCGACATCCAAAAGTCGGATTAAGCTCAGGGAACTTGTGGCCGTGATCAAGAGTTCATGGCATATAGGCATAGTTTCAAATAAACGCTGGCTCTATTGGGGGCTGTTAGTAAGGACATTCTTTACCAAAATAAAAGCTGTGCCAGTGGCTATAGAATTAGCTATTATGGGGTTACACTTTGAAAAAGTGGTCAGTGATGTATGTAAAGAAGAGTAAAATAATTGAATAAAAACAACCGGCTGGGCATAAATATGTCTAGCCGGTTTTTAAATACCCCCTGAACTTGCCAATTTAGTAAAGCCATGTTATTATTGACCTGTTAAAACAAAGGCCTCGCAAAGGCCTTTTAAAAGAGCCTAATTTCAAGCAAAATCTATGGCTAATCCAATAGTTTTATATTTCAAAGGGGCCTGGGAAGAACTGAAGAAGGTCATCTGGCCCACTAAGAACGAGATAATCCAGCACACCCTGGTGGTGATTGGTTTGTCTTTGTTTTTGGCGCTATTTTTGGGCGCGGCTGATTATTTGCTAAATTTTGGCTTGGAAAAAATCTTGTTTTACCGTTAATATTTATGTCCAGACAAACAAGCCAACTTAGTAAGCGCTGGTACGCTATTCATACTTATTCAGGATACGAGGAAAATGTTTCTCGTAATTTGAAGCAGCGTATTGAATCCATGGATATGTCGGATAAGATTTTTAATGTTTTAATTCCGACCGAGAAAAAAATCCGCATCAAGAACGGCAAGCGCAAGGTGATTGAGGAAAAAATATTCCCAGGGTACGTGCTAGTGGAAATGGTCGTGACCGACGATAGCTGGTATGTAGTGCGTAACACCCCTAACGTCACCGGCTTTATTGGCACTGGTACCACCCCGACGCCAATTGATGAGGCGGAAATCAAAGAACTGCAAAAGCGCATGGGCATTCAAGAGCCCAAATATCAGATTGATGTTACGCCCGGTACGCCAGTTAAGATTATTGATGGCCCGTTCAAAGATTTTGAGGGTAAGGTGGCTGAGGTGGATGAAGCTCGCGGCAAGATTAAAGCTTTGGTATCCATGTTCGGCCGGGAAACACCAGTGGAGTTGGATAGTTTGCAGATTCAAAAGTTATAATATGGAAAGCGAGTTACAGCCAGAACGGATTACTTATAATAAAATTGTTCGTGATAAGGTAGTGGCTCACCTGACCGATCTAGGAAAAGAACCAGAGTCAATAGAGGTCGGACCGGAAGAGGCGCTTGAGCTCTTGAAGCAAAAATTAATAGAAGAGGCTCAAGAAGTTGCTTCAGCAGACTCCAACGAAGAGTTGATAAGAGAATGTGGTGATTTACAAGAAGTACTGGATACTGTTATTAAGTATGCCGGAGTTGATCCATCTATAGTGTCTGCAGTACGAAAAGAAAAGTTTGAAAATCGCGGTGGATTTGACAAACCAACCAAGTTAATTTCATCCTTGCCATAATTTTTGAATTTTGATATTTAATTTTTGATTTTTATACTATGCCTCCCAAAAAAGTTAAAACAGTTATCAAATTGCAGATTCCGGGCGGTAAGGCCACGCCAGCGCCGCCAGTTGGTACGGCGTTGGGGCCGCACGGGCTGAATATTGCCGAATTTGTGCAGAAGTTTAATGCTGCGACCAAGGATAGAATTGGGGAAGTTACGCCAGTGGAAATGACTGTTTATGAAGACAGGACTTATTCCTTTATACTTAAAACCCCGCCCGCGGCTGAGCTATTAAAGAAAGCGGCTAAGATTGAAAAAGGTTCGAGCAAACCATTGCAAGATAAGGTTGGTAAAGTAACTAAGA
>Ga0208373_1001681_pt1 | contig 28072 bp, 20 predicted proteins | sample RifOxyC2_FD_184036 | JGI IMG/M metagenome (GOLD analysis project Ga0208373, IMG submission 184036) | Soil microbial communities from Rifle, Colorado - Rifle Oxygen_injection C2 (SPAdes) | ecosystem: Environmental > Terrestrial > Deep subsurface > Rock core/Sediment | place: Rifle, Colorado... | reverse complement strand
GTCACTGAATTTACCACAATCAGTCGCTCTAGTTTATAGTGAAGTAAAGCGTGAGTATTTTCCAACTGAGGCCCAGTTTTTGACTGAAAAAGACGCCTTGAAGGAGGCGCAAGTTATAGCTGGTTATCTAGAAAAGTTAGGTATTAAAACTTTTTTGTATCAGGGCACGCCGGAATTGGTGGTGGATCTAAAGCGTGATCGGCCAGAAATGGTGATTAACTTGGTGGGTTCGATTCATGGCCAAGAGTATTTGGCGGCTTCTATGCCGGGAATTTTGGAATCATTGGATATGCCCTATACTGGCGCGGGAATTTTAGGTGAGTCGTTGGCCTATAATAAATTTTTAGTAAAAGAACTTTTGCAAAGCCATGGCGTGCCCGTGCCTAGGTTTCAGTTGATTTCTTCGCCCACGGCTTTGTTGGATTATAAATTGCGTTTTCCTTTGATTAGCAAATTAAATGAGATTCATGGCGCGGTGGAAATCACCAAAGACGCGGTTTCGGAAAATGAAAAACATTTGCGCGAACGGCTTAAATTTTTGATTGGCACTTACAAACAGCCGGTTTTGGTGGAAGAATTTATTGTGGGTAAAGAAGTGACCGCCATGCTGTTGGAAGGTTTAAATAAAAAAGTTTATCTGGCCGAGAAGATTTTTCACAAACAAGATGAAAAGTTTTTGTTTGCCACTTTTGAAGATCAGTGGGGAAAAGACGCCAATGGTTTTCATTACGAAAAATATCAAGATCCCGTGTTAATGGAGTATGTCAAGTCAGCTTTTGATGTGTCGCGTATGTCTGACTATGGCAAATTTGATATTCGCATTGACCAATCCAATCGCTATTATTTTATTGATAGCAATTCCAATCCAGCTTTTGGTCCCAAGGAATCAGATTGTGCCCTGGCCAACATTTTGGGTCTTTATGGAATTGATTTTATGGAAATTTTGAAACGCCTACTTTTGAATACTATGCGCGATGCCCAGGGAGCCCCGCGTTTGCCATTTACTACTAATGAAAATTCACCAGAAGAATCTACACAATAATATGAACATAGGTTTTACTTATAATGTCCGCCATGTCAAACCAGACCCAAACAATCCGCAGTATTTAAAAGAAGCGGAATTTGATGAACCTTCAACTATAGATGGAATTGATCAGGCTTTGAGAAAATTGGGTCATAAAATTTTTCATGTGGAAGCAGATGAAGAGGCATATTTAAAATTTAAAGAATTGAAAAACAAGATTGATTTAGTTTTTAACATTGCTGAAGGTATGAATGGTGCTGATCGTGAGGCGCAAATTCCAGCGATGTTGGAGATGTTGCAAATTCCATATACTGGGCCAAAGCCGCTTGGTTACGCTGTTGGGTTGAACAAGTCAGTAGCGAAGGAGATATTAAAAAGCTATGGGATTCCTACGGCTGAATGGTTAACTATCAACTCAGTTGAGCAAATAGAAAAAGTTGACTGCAAGTTTTTTCCAGCGCTCTTAAAACCATTGTCCGAAGGCTCTAGTAAAGGAATCATGGCCAGAAATTTGGTTAATAATAGTGAGGAATTGAAAGTTATCGCGCGAGAATTGTTTGACAAATTTCGTCAGCCCATAATTGCGGAGGAATATTTGCCCGGCCGAGAGTTCACAGTGGCAGTAATGGGTACACCGCCACGAACATTGCCAATTATAGAAATTACTTTTGACGATTTGCCTGAAGGTATGCCAAAATTTGATCATTATGAAGCAAAATGGATTTACGATGATCCAAAAGAGCAATTTGATATGTTGGTGTGTCCAGCCAAGATTGATTCGCAATTAGAAGCACAAATAAATGATGTAGTTTTGCGTTCTTTTGACGCACTAGAGATGGATGATTGGGCAAGGATTGATGTTCGACTAGATAAAGACGGTATCCCTAATATTATTGAAGTAAATTGTCCGCCGGGAATTATGCCGGCTGCGGAACAGAATTCTCGGTATCCGCGCGCCGCTCGTGTTGGAGGATTGGAATATCATGAAATGATCGGTGAGATATTAAAGTCGGCTTGTAAGAGGTATAATATCGTATATCATGAAAACATTAAAACACCAGAACATTAAAGCAAGTGAGTGTTGTTTTAATGCTTTAATGTTTTAATGCTTTAATAATTCGTATGTTAGCCACTCGCCTGTCACCTTATTTACAAAAATTAACCAAGACCTGCCCGGCGATTGCCAGAGAGTTTGTGCCGTCAAAAAATGAAGGGCAAGATGAAACCAGCACATTTGAGGACCCTTTGATAGAAGAACAGCATACTCCGGTTAGAGGTTTGGTGCATAAATATGGCAACCGTGCTTTGGTTTTGCTAACCATGAATTGCGCGGCTTATTGTCGTTTTTGCACGCGGAGGCGTAAAGTGTCTGACATAGAAAAAGGTAGTTTATCTGATCAAGACATAGAAAACATGGTGAATTATGTCAAAGCCCACCCAGAAATTAAGGAATTGCTTTTTTCTGGTGGTGACCCCTCAACTGTACCTGCGCTATTAAAAAAGGCTTTACAAAAATTTACTAAACTTCCACAAATTAAAATCATCCGCGTGGCTTCGCGCTTGCCAGTGGTTAATCCAGCGATGGTAAATAGGAAATTGTTGAGCGCCTTGAAAGTAGTAAAAAAACAGCCTTTGTATTTAATGGTGCATTTTGAACATCCAGCCGAAATTACCCCCGAGGCGATTAAAGCTGTCAAAAAATTACAAAAAGTGGCGACAATGCTTTTGAATCAGTCGGTTTTTCTAAAAGGTGTAAATGACAATGTGGAAGTTTTGTATGAATTGTTTACAAAATTAGTGGAAATTGGCATCAAACCATATTATTTGTATCGTTGCGACCCGGTCCGCGGCGCGGAGCAGTTTATTATTCCTTTTAAACGCGAGGTAAAGATTTTTACCGAGTTGCGTAAACGGCTTAGTGGTTTAGCGACGCCAACTTATGTAATTGACGCGCCCAATGGCGCTGGCAAGATTCCTGTGGCTTTGGATTTTTGGAAATGTGATAAAACTGGATACAAGGATTTTAATGATAAGGAGTTGAACGTGGTGGAGGGAGTAGAGTAGGGTGTCCCCTCTCCTCGCAGGAGAGGGTGGGGTGAGGTCTGTAAGGAGTCCAGCCGAGAGGCTGGTTTTATATTTGACATCTTAAAAAATTCATGTTAGATTTACTTTGTTATTATAAACTAAAATAATATGCTCACTACCAAACAAATCTTCAATCTTGGCTTGCAAATGGCGATTAAAACCGACCCGCGCGGACAGGCCGGGATTAAGGTGTATTTGGCTAATGTCAAAAAAGAATTGGCCGATGTTTTGCCAAGAGATAAAGAATATTTTGATACAGACAGACTAACGAACCCGTATTCTGATTGTCGGATTCATGTGGATGACCCTTCGGCCATTCGGCAGGCTCATGGTGCTGAGCAGAGCCGAAGCACAAGCTCAGGGCAAGTTAAAAATAAAGGAGTCAAACGGGTTTTGACTGGTATTGATATTGGCGATGGCGAGGTACTGCTTGCCAGTCAGTTAAATGAGCGTGGCAAGCCAATTGATTTAATTATTGCTCACCACCCGGTTGGCAAAGCTTTGGCCGGGTTACATTCTGTGATGGATTTATTTATATCAATATTGGAAAAAGCCGGTGTTCCGGTGCATGTGGCCGAAGAAATTACAGATGAAAGAATGAAAGAGGTTGGGCGCAGTGTTCACCCGATTAATCATTACAAATTGATTGATTTGGCTCGCGCTTTAAAAATTAATTTGATTAATACCCACACTATCACAGACAATTTAGTGAATGATTATTTACAAAAATATATTATCAAAAGCAAACCACATACAGTTGGTGATTTGATGGATATGTTGTTGGAAATTCCAGAATATCGCGAGGCCAAAAAGCGTGGGGCTGGTCCGAGCTTGTTTGCTGGTAATCCAAAACATCAAGTTGGAAAGTTTTTAGTAGAGATGACAGGCGGTACTAACCCATCGGATAAAGTTTACAAGGAAATTTCTCGTTGTGGAATTAGCACAATCATTGGTATGCACATGAAAGACACGGCGCGTGATAAAGCTAATGAGCATCATATGAACATTGTAATCGCCGGCCACATTGCCTCTGATTCGCTTGGTATGAATTTGTTTTTGGATGAATTAGAGAAGAAAGGGATAGAGATTGTGCCATGCGGGGGGTTGATACGAGTGAGTAGGGTGAAAAAATAAAAGATTAAAAGATGGAAAGATTACGAAAACGTCGTAGAGACGAGGCATTACCTCGTCTTTTTGTGCACAAGGACGCACCTTGACAAACAGGGTGTAATGTTGTATTATATAAAGTCAGCTAAAAATGGTATATTAGTAGATATTAGTGTGATAACAGGAGGGGAGACGCTCCTTTATAATCCAAGGGGAGAGTTGAACTTCCAACAGATACGGAGGAAGTCATGAAGAAGATTCTGGTGAGTGTGTTTTTTGTTGTAGTGGCGGCAGTGCTCGCATACGCGATAGCTGGTTGCCAGTTGAAGATGGAGTCGGGTGATGACGCCGTGGACGTTTACGTAGACACCACGGATGAAGTGAAGGCTGAGGTGGACGTCGCTACTGACACCACTTCGGTCGCGGACTGTGGCCAGTTCGCAGGTTACTGGCAGTGTTTCTGCCAGTCCGGACTCTGTTCCGGACAACTCTGGAAAACCGTCGTGCCCTGTCAGCAGGGCAGCTGTGCGATGGTGACAGATGTCAACGAGGTCGATGGCACGACCTACGAGGTTGGCAACTGCGCCGACATCGGGATGGTCAAAGACGGTGTACTCACCACCTCCATCGGAGGCGGGACCGCGACGGTCTACTGGTGCGTTCCAGCACCACCACCGTGATCCTTGTCCGGTCAACCCCGCTCCGCAACGCCTTTCATCGCGTTGCGGGCGGGCTGGCAAATAGAAACTCTCCCCTTGGCCAACCTGATTTATTAAAGACAACCTGAAGTAGGTTGTTTTTTGTTTGTTTTTGTGGTTTAATATATATGATAGTTTATAAAGTTTTAAAGTTCATAAAGTATGTCGAATACGACTATTAAAAAGATTGTGGCGAGAGAGATTTTGGATTCGCGCGGGAATCCGACAGTGGAGGCGACAGTTGTTTTAGAGAATGGCGCGACGGGCACAGCTTCTGTGCCGTCTGGCGCGTCAACTGGAACGCATGAGGCGCTTGAATTGCGTGATGGAGCGACAAAACGTTATGGAGGCAAAGGTGTTTTGCGGGCAGTGAAAAATGTGAACACCTTTATCGCAAATCACTTATCCGGCAATGACGCGTCTAACCAGCGCCGAATAGACAAAATGATGTTAGATTTAGATGGAACAGAGAATAAGAAAAAGCTTGGCGCGAACGCGATTTTGGCGGTCTCGCTCGCCACTTGCCGAGCCGCGGCCAGCGCTTTGAATATGCCATTGTACAAATATATCCGCCAAACGTTTGGCCTCAAAGAAAGCGGTTGGCGGCTTCCGATTCCGACAATGAACGTCTTAAACGGCGGACGGCACGCGGATAACAATTTGTCTATTCAAGAATTTATGATTGTGCCTTTGCACAAACAGTTTTCCGAACGGGTGCGCATGGGTTCGCAGATTTTCCATTCACTGGCCGCGATTTTGAATCAAAAGGGTTTAAGCACGGCGGTTGGCGATGAGGGCGGATTCGCGCCGGACTTGTTAAACAACGAACGCGCGCTTCAGCTTCTCGTGCAGGCCATAAAATCAGCCGGCTTTGTTCCTGGCAAGCATGTGTTTATCTCACTTGATATGGCCGCGTCAGAATTTTATCGCCATGGCCGATATTATTTTGAATCAAAAAAACAGGGCTATACAGCCGAGAAAATTATGAGAGTTTTGGAAAGTTGGGTGAAGAAATATCCAATATTATCAATTGAAGACGGCTTAGCAGAAGATGATTGGGAAAATTGGGCGATTTTGACTAAACAATTTGGCAAAAAACTTACGCTTGTCGGTGATGATTTGTTTGTTACCAGTGTTAAAAGATTACAAAAAGGCATTACAGAAAAAGTCGCTAATGCGATTTTGATTAAGGTTAATCAAATTGGCACTTTGTCAGAAACAATTGACGCGATTTATTTAGCCAAGAAAAATAATTACAAAATTTCTGTCTCGCATCGTTCCGGCGAAACCGCCGATACTTTTATTGCTGATTTGGCAGTTGCCGTCAACGCCGAGTTTATCAAATCCGGGTCTATGAGTAGGTCAGAGAGAGTGGAGAAGTATAATCGGTTGATGAAGATTGAAAGTGAGGTTGGTTAAATTTCCCTCCCCTCCACTCGGCTTCGCTCGGGGCAGGCTCCGGAGAGGGAGCGAGGGAGAGGTCTGTCTGGTGGAGTGAAGTAAGATTTAAACTCCGGGAGCTTTGGCCACAGCTCCCGGAGTTTTTTTGTCAGATTCATTTTTTCTGTAAGCGAATTATTATACCATATCGTAGTGTTGAACTTATTCTCCAAATCCGCTATAATACATGCACTATGAAGCGAGTGAAGAAAACAGCGAAACCACGCACTCTCCCACCTCATCGGCGGGCTGGCGTGCGTACTCCAGTGAAAAGGCCAACCATGCTGATAATTTTGGATGGTTTTGGGTTGGCAAACGAGAAAAACGCTGGTAACGCGGTTACGCCGGAGACAGCGCCGTATATTTTTGGTCTAATGAAAAAATATCCGCACTCAACACTCAAAACCTATGGTGAGAACGTCGGTTTGTTTCATGGCCAGCAGGGCAATTCTGAAGCTGGGCATATTAATATCGGTGCTGGTAGAATTGTTAAGCAAGACTTGGTGCAAATCTCTGAAGCAATTCATGACGGCACTTTTTACAAAAATGAGGCTTTTAAACAAGCCGTTCATCATGTTAAAAAATACAAGACCGCGGTGCATGTGATGGGGCTTTTGACAGATGGCAATAGCGCGCATGCGCATCCTGAGCATTTATATGCAATGCTGGAATATTTTAGGCGTAATGACATAAAAAAGGTCTTTTTACATTTGTTCACTGATGGACGAGATTCATCTCCGCATGGAGCGACTAATTATTTGCACGAATTGCGCGGGCACATGCTGGCGCATGAAAAAATCGCCACTGTCACAGGCCGATTCTACGCCATGGACCGTAATAAGATTTGGGAACGCACTCAAAAGGCGTATTCAGCAATGGTTTTGGGAAAGGGTTGTACTGCGCCCAGCGCCGAAGAGGCCTTGGCGCAATCATATAATCGCGGGGATACAGATGAGTATGTTTGCCCGACAGTGGTTATCGAAGGCGGTAAACCTGTTGCGACAATTAAAGACAATGACGCAATATTTTTCATCAACGCGCGTAGTGACAGAGCCAGACAAATTACGAAAGCATTTGTGCAAGATGATTTTGAACAGAAAAATGGTGGGACGTTTAAAAGAGGAAAAGTTCCTCAAAATATTCGTTTTGTGGCCATGACTGACTTTGGGCCAGATTTACCCGGACTTTTTACGGCTTTTCCCAGTCCGGATATAGTGAATTGTTTACCAGCGGTGATTGATGGTGCTTATCGCCAGCTGTATATCTCCGAAACAGAAAAATATGCGCACATCACTTACTTTATCAATGGCGGTTTTGCGGACCCGCTGAATGGTGAGGCACGTGAGGTTGTTAAATCTCCCCCAGTTCGTTCCTACGCTGATCAACCGGAGATGAACACTAAAAAATTAGTTGAAAAAATTGTTGGCTATTTGAAAAAAGATACATATAATTTTATTTGCGTTAATTTTCCCAATCCAGACATGGTTGGGCACACTGGTAATTTTGAAGCTTGCAAAAAGGCGATTAAAATCATTGACGCTGGAGTGAAAGAAATCATTGGGTTGTTGTTGAAAAAAAATGGACAGGCGCTCATCATGGCAGACCACGGCAATGCCGAAGAAATGATTAATTTAAAAACAGGGGAAGTGGATACAGAGCATTCCGTTAATCCAGTGCCGTGCATTTTGGTTGGCAAGAATCTACAAGCCAAGAAAATAAATGATGGTATTTTGGCTGATGTCGCGCCCACACTTCTCAAATTGATGGGGGTGAAGAAGGCAAGAGAGATGACAGGTGGGCCATTGTGTTAATTTAGAAATTTAGCAATTTAGAAATTTTGAAAACAATAATTTAATATTTAAATATTTCTAAATTGTCCCGACTTTGTCGAGGATGCTCGATTGAATCGGCATTTTCTAAATTTAAAATTTTAAAATTCCAAAATTGTATTTATGTCAAGCAAAGTAAGACCCGTTGTCCTCGCTATTCTCGACGGTTGGGGCATCGCGCCTGATGGCGAAGGCAATCCCATAACACGCGCGAAGTTGCCAAACATCAACAGCTATCTTAAAGAATATCCGGTTATGACTTTGTCCGCGTCTGGCACAGAGGTTGGTTTGATGTTTGGCGAAATGGGAAATTCCGAGGTCGGGCATTTGAACATCGGCGCTGGCCGAGTATATTATCAGTCATTGCCACGCATAAACCGTGCGATTCAAGACAAAAGTTTTTTTGAAAATAAGGCGTTTTTGGGCGCTACAGAGCAAGTAAAAAAGAAAAAATCCAATTTGCATCTCATCGGCCTGTTAAGCAACGGCAATGTGCATGCTTGCCTGGAACATTGTTTTGCTTTGTTGGATTTGGCAAAAACACAAAAATTAAAAAATGTTTTTGTTCATGTTATTTTGGATGGTCGGGACGCCGTTTTTAATTCCGGCGTTGATTTTGTTAAAAAATTGCAGGACAAAATTAAAGAAGTGAATGTTGGTAAGATTGCCTCAATTTCTGGGCGTTTTTATGCCATGGATCGTGATAATCGTTGGGACAGAACCGAAAAAGCATATTCCGCGATTGCCTGTGGTATATCTGACACGTATTTTGTTGACCCGCTTGAAGCCATTAAGGTGTCTTATGATAAAAAAGTCTATGACGAGGAATTTGCGCCGGTTGTCATTGGTGAGAAAGGCAGACCGACAGCTGTAGTTGGATCGAACGATTCTGTAATTTTTTTCAATTATCGTCCAGATCGCGGGCGTCAGATGACCAAGGCATTTATTTTGCCCGGTTTCAATAAATTCAAATGCGAATATTTGAAGAATTTGTTTTTTGTAACAATGACAGAATATGAGAAAGAATTGCCAGCAGTGGTAGCGTTTCCTCCGCAAATTGTGCAAAATTCTTTGGCCGAAGTGATTAGTAACGCGGGTTTGAAGCAGTTTCACATTGCTGAAACGGAAAAATATGCGCACATGACTTTCTTTTTGAACGGCACAATTGAGGAACCATTCAAGAGCGAGGATAGAAAGATCATTCCATCTCCTAAAGTGTCATCTTATGATAAGGCGCCGGAAATGTCTGCGCCAGAAATTGCAAAAGAAGTTGTAAAGGCAATCGAGTCAGATAAATATGACGCCATTATGCTAAATTTCGCCAATGCCGATATGGTTGGGCATACAGGTAAAATGTCCGTCACTATCAAGGCCTGTGAGGTGATTGATAAAGCCTTGGGTGATGTGGTGGAGCATACTTTGGCAAAAGATGGCGTTGTTTTAATTACCGCTGACCATGGCAATGCTGAAGAATTGACTAATTTACAAACTGGCGAAATTGATAAGGAACACAGCAATAATCCTGTGCCGTTAATTATTGTCGGCAATAAATACAAGGGTATCGCCGGCCCAGCAGGTGATCCGCCAGAAGGGGATTTGTCGCTCATGCAACCAGTCGGCATGCTTGCTGATGTCGCGCCGACAATGTTAAAAATAATGGGGGTGGAGAAACCGAAAGAAATGACGGGAAGAGCCTTGATTTAATTGACCTAATTATTTTAATTAACCTAGATGATTGCCACTGCTGTTCCTGGATTGGTAAAAGAAGCAAGAATTTTGTGGAAAGAAGCAAAAGAGCTAAACCTGATTTTCAATTCAATCTATAGCAAGGTTAAAAAGAAATAATTGGAACTTGAAGATTTTTTAGAATAATTAGAACAATTAGTACAATTAGAGTAATTTACAACCACCAGTTAAAGGGTGGTTGTTTTAATACTTTCAATCACTTTCTCTTCCGCCTCTTTCAAACTTTTTTCTTCAATTAAGCATGTTATCTGTTTTTCATTGCCTTTTGGCGTAAATTCAGCTAACAAATGCAGAGCGTTTTGTCCGCGGGTTGTGGTTACTATGATGTGAATAGTGTTGTTTGTTGGGTGTTCATGCAAAAGCGCGATTATTTTGGCTTCGGGCGAGCTGGCAATTAGTTCGTCAATAATTTCGTAAAGTTCGTGTTCTTGCGCTCCGGCGCGGGTGAAGTCATCGCGGGTGATAGTTGTCCAAACTAAGCCGATGGATTTGTCATATTGCAAGTGAGAAAGCGCTTGACCCCAAAGTTTAAGCGTGGAAATTGCGCGAGTGCGGTAAAGGTTTTGCACAATGTGGTCACGGTTAGCGCCAAGATGCATCAGGCGGCTGGCGATTGTTAGCGTGTTTGGTTTGGTGTTGTCCGTTTTGAAACTATTTGTTTTGGTAATCATTCCGGCGAGCAGGGCAGTAGCGATGTCCGCGTCAACCGCTCCTGTTTGCCATTTTTGCATTAAGTCAAAAATTACTTCGGCTGTAGAAGAAGCAGTGGTGTCAACCAAATTGATTTGGCCAAAGCGTCCATTTGCAGAATTGTGATCAATATTAATAATCGGTTTTTTATAAAAAAGCTCGGTATTATTGTCATAAATTTTACCGAGCGTTTCCAAGTCAGATGTGTCCAAAACAAAAATAATGTCATACTTAAAATCCGACTGCGCTGTGCGGATATCTTCGCGGGTCAAAAAGCCCTGTTTGGGCGTGATAAACACGCGAAGTTTTTCTTCCTTCAAATCATAACTTAATTCTTGCAAGCCGGTTTTTTCCGTGTCAATCGTGATAATGAATTTTTGCAGATGCGAGAATCCGTTCTGGATTTTTTCCGCATTTTTCAAAAACTTCATCTGTTTTGGCAAAACAAAATTATCAGAAATTACATCAACTAACTTGCCTTGTTTTTCCAAAAATCCTGTCAAAGCCAAAGCAGAGCCAATAGCGTCGCCTTTGCCGTCTTTGCCAAACACAATCAAGACATTTTTCTTGTCTTCCAAAAGTTTTTTAAGTTGTTCAATTTCATTCAACATAGGGTCGAACCAAAAGTGTCATCTCTCACACACTCGGTTCGACCCCTCCTTTCCTCCTTTTGTTTCCTCCTTGGTTGTTTGGGGTCGTACACTATCTTCGTCTTTTGTCTGTGCGTTGGGGCGGGTGTGCCCCGATTGAAGAAACTGGTGGGTTGTCCGCGTTGACGACGCGGGCAATCAGGATGATGAGCAGAGGCACAATCGCTAGGATCAGCGCGCCATAAATGGCATAGCGCGCGTAGCCAGCGATCGCAAGCAGTTGGTCGTCATGTGTACGTATGTGTATTTGCACACAGACGGCCATTGTGAGCACTGCCACAGCGACTGCCATGGTACATGCGATGTACCACCACTTCAAGATTTTGTTCCTCATCGTCATTCCTCCCTTGTTCTTGAGGACTCGCTGAATGCGAACAGGAGCCCCATGATTGCGAAAGCGATTCCACCGCCCAACCACATGTGGTTGGGATCTTCACAAACAATGGGGACTAGTGTGGCCAGCCCCCCCAACGTTGCCGTTATGAGGCCAATCACTTTTGTCATTGTCTTTCCCCAATCGTTGTTGGACATGTCGCCCAAAAAGAGCGACATTCTATTATACCAGGTGGTTAAATTGTTGTCAACATAGCCAAGTGTGGGTGGGGTGTGGATAGATTTTTGGCTTAAAATGCGTGATTATTGCATTTTTTCCGCTTTTCTAGTAAAATGTATCTATATGGAAAAAGCTTACGAACCAAATTTGTACGAGGACAAAATATACAAACTCTGGGAAGAGTCGGGTTTTTTTAATCCCGATGTTTGTATTGAGAATGGTATTTGTGATAAAAATGCTGAACATTTTTCAGTAGTTTTGCCCCCGCCAAATATTACTGACAAATTGCATTTAGGGCATGTGGTCATGGTGGCCATTACTGATATCTTGGCGCGTTATCATCGGATGAATGGCAAGCGAGTTTGTTGGATTCCTGGCACCGATCATGCCGCCTTGGCTACACAAAATGTTGTGGAGAAAAGATTGTGGCAAGATAAAAAACAAACTAGGCATGATTTAGGCCGAGAGAAGTTTTTAATTGAAGTTCAAAATTTTGTTAGTAAGACTCAAACAACAATTATTCATCAGCTACACAAAACCGGTGCTTCGCTCGATTGGTCACGTTTGGCTTTTACTTTGGATGACCAACGCCAGAAAGCAGTTAAGCAAATGTTTGTGGACATGTATAATGAAGGTATTATTTATCAAGGTTATCGCATGGTAAATTGGTGTCCGCGTTGTCAAAGCACTTTGTCAGATGACGAAGTAGAATATAAGACAACCAGAACCAAATTATATTGGTTAAAATACGGACCATTTATTTTAGCCACCACTCGTCCAGAAACAAAATTGGGTGATACGGCGGTGGCTGTTCATCCCAAGGATAAAAGATATCAGAAAATGGTTGGTAAAAAATTTATGATTCCTGGGGTGTTGGGTGAATTTGAAATTACTGTGGTAGCCGATGAAGCCGTAGATATGGAATTTGGCACAGGCGCAATAAAAGTGACGCCTTATCACAGTTTTGCGGATTATGAAATTGCTGAGCGTCATGGTATTTCTGGCAAGCAAATAATTAATGAAGAAGGCAAGCTGATGGAAAATTGTGGCAAATACGCCGGATTAACGACTTTGGAAGCCAGAGAAGCGATTGTAAAAGATATGGAAATAATGGGGTTGATTGATCGTGTTGACGAGAATTATGAAAACAATCTTTCCATATGCTCACGTTGTGGTGCTACCATCGAACCCTTGCCTTCAAAACAATGGTTTGTGGCAGTGGATAAAAAAATAAAAAGACTAGGCAATAAATCTTTAAAAGAGCGGGCGTTGGAAGTTGCACGCGAGGACAAAATAAAATTTACACCTGAACGATTTAAAAAAAGATATTTAGATTGGATGGAAAATTTGCACGATTGGTGTATTAGCCGACAACTTTGGTATGGACATCAATTGCCAGTGTGGTATCGTTCGGCTAACGCTCACGACGAGTCAGAAAAAATTTATGTGGGGATTGAAGCGCCCAAAGGTGATGGTTGGGAGCAAGAAGAAGATGTGTTAGACACATGGTTTTCTTCTGGTATGTGGACTTTTTCTACCATGGGATACCCGGATTTAAATGCTCCTGATTTGAAAAATTATCAACCTACGCAAATACTGGAAACTGGTTATGAAATTATTACACTTTGGGTGTCGCGCATGATTATGATGTCGCTCTTTGCTTTGAATAAAATTCCTTTTGAAAATGTTTATTTACATGGCATGATTTTAGATCAAAATGGTAAGAAAATGTCTAAGTCCAAGGGTAATGGCATTGACCCCCTAGAGATGATCAGTAAATATGGCACAGATGCTACTCGTTTGTCCTTGATTGTGGGTAATACTCCAGGCAATGATTCGCGCATATCTGAAGAGAAAATTGCTGATTATCGAAATTTTGCGAATAAATTGTGGAATATTGCGAGGTTTATTTCGTTTGTCATCCCGACCGAGACCCGCGAAGCTGGGCGAGTGGAGGGATCCCTTTCAGAAGCACGAAAAGGGATTTCTCGACTCCCTTCGGTCGCTCAAAATGACAGTGGATACACATTGTCCGACAAATGGATCCTATCACGCCTCAACGAAACGATAAAAACAGTGACAGAAAATATAGAGAAGTTTAATTTTTCTTACGCCGGCGAGGTGTTGCGGGACTTTACCTGGGGTGAGTTGGCTGATTGGTATCTTGAGATTGCGAAAATTGAGGGTGATAAAGACACAATATTAAATTATATTTTAGAAACAATTTTGAAGCTTTGGCATCCATTTATGCCGTTTGTGACGGAGACGATTTGGACCGACATGGGGCATGGAACACATAACACGGAACACGACATGTTGATGGTCAGTGGTTGGCCGTCAGTCATTGCGAGGAGCGAGGTACGAGCGACGCGGCAATCTAATTCAAACGACTTTAATTTAGTCAAAGACATCATCTCTGGCATCCGTTCATTGCGGGCAGATTATAAAATTGACCCGGTGAAAAAGTTGAAAGTGGTGATTAGCGCGGGGAAGAAAGAGAAGTTGATTGAAGAAAACAGTAAAGTGATTATTGGTTTGGCAAGATTGGAATCGTTGGAGTACGGACGCCTGCCCGCCGAAGAGGCGGGAAAGCCCGTTGGCTCTGTTGGTTTTGTTGTTGGTGAAGTAGAAGTGTTTGTAGATTTAAGCGGAGTTGTTGATTTGGAAAAAGAAAAAGCAAGATTAAAAAGCGAGATTGAAAATTTGGAAAAGTATTTGAGAGGACTAGAAATGAAATTTGGCAATGAGAGCTTTGTCAAAAACGCGCCAAAGGAAGTGGTGGAAAAAGAGAAGGCGAAAATGGAGGAAGCAAAAAATAAAATAATCAAACTGAAGGGGCAGTTATTAAGTTTAAAATAATATGTCGGAAAACGGTTCAAAAGGGGACGCGCGAGATTTTGTAGTAAGAAATCCATTAGACATATTGCAAGAATATGACACTAAAATGCAGGAGATTTTATCTATCGCGGCTGAATTAAGCACGACACAAGACGCGTCAAAAGATAGCGGTTTAGGTCTTTTGCAAGAAAAAATAAAAAGTATTCTCAGTACGCCAGAGTTTAAAAGCATTATTCCAGAAGATGTGAGGGAATATTTTGAGCATGACGCTAGCGGGTTTCGTCGCCGAGTGTTGGGCTTTTTGCAAATAATTGATAGGGATTTACAGCGTTACGTTGAAAGTGATCACACAAAGATTCCAGATTTGAGCTCCCATTTGTCTTTTGTACAAAAAAATTGGCTAAAATACAGATTGGTTTTAGAAGATTTGTTATTGCGTACCGGCGTGGAAGCTGGCGTAATTGTGGACAGGGATAAACAAAGAAATACGGAAGAATTGTTTTTAGCTTTGAACAGCGAGCTTGAAGATCGGTGTGAGAAACCGTCTTGGGGTTTAGAAAAAGAATTTATACCTAGTTTTGAGGAGATAGCAAAGGCGCGAGTCAGTGTTCCCCTGGGTGTAATATTTAATTTTTTTCAAAATTGCATCTCTAATGCGACGCATCCTGAAATAAAAGCCAGTAAATTTAAATTAAAAATCACGCTAGACACTGACAACATGGTCATTGAATTTTGGGATAATGGCAAAGGTATGGACGAGAACACAAAGGAAAAAGCTTTTAATAAAGGTTTTTCTGCTAAAAATGGAAAAGGGTTGGGTTTGGCCGGTGCTCCAAAAAGATTTACCAGTTATAATGCTAATGTCGAGGTTATCTCCAATTCAAATCCAAACCCAGGTTCAGATGATTGGACCACAAAATTTATTTTAAAAGCGCCTATTATTAAATAATAATATGAAAGTTAGCACGGATTTAAAAAAAATAGAAGAACTATTAAGTCGTGGGGTGGAAAATATTTACCCAAAGCGGGAGTTTTTGGAAAAGCGATTAAAATCCGGCGAGCGATTAACGCTCTATACTGGCTATGATCCAACCGCGCCAACTCTCCACATCGGCCATGGCATTACAATGATGAAATTGCGTCAGTTTCAGGATTTAGGACACAAAGTCATAATGCTGATTGGTGACATGACTGGTATGATTGGCGATCCGACCGACAAAACGTCGTCTCGTCAGCAGTTAACCAGAAAACAAGTTTTACAAAATTGTAAAGAATACAAAAAACAAGCCGCGTCAATTTTAGATTTTGGCGGGAAAAATCCCGTGCAATTAAAATATAATAGTAAGTGGCTAGGAAAATTAAAATTTGCTGATATTTTGGAGCTTTCTTCGCATTTCACTGTGCAAAGGATGTTAGAGCGTGACATGTTTCAAAAACGCTCACAAGAGGAAAAGCCAATTTATTTGCATGAGTTTATGTATCCTTTGATGCAGGCGTATGACAGCGTAGCGATGGACGTTGACGGCGAGGTTGGCGGCAATGACCAAACATTTAACATGCTTTGCGGTCGCGATTTAATGAAGGATTTGAAACATAAAGAAAAATTCGTTTTGACCATGAAACTTTTGGCAGACAGCACTGGCAAAAAGATGGGCAAGAGCGAGGGTAATATGGTGGCTTTGTCAGACAAGCCGGAAGATATGTTTGGCAAAGTAATGAGCTGGAGCGATGATATGATTGTCCGCGGGTTTGAATTGTGCACGCGTGCTAACGTTCCGACAGCCGAAATTGTGGCAGGAGAACCAATGAAATACAAAAAGTTATTGGCTTTTGAAGTCACCAAGACGTTTTTAGGAGACCCTTCGGCAAGCTCAGGGCAAGAACATTTTATAAGGACTTTTAGTAAAAAAGAAACTCCAACTGATATTCCAGAATTAAAGCCCAGCGCGTATGATATTGTGACAGTTCTTGTAGAAAGCAAAATTTGCGCCAGCCGCGGTGACGCCCGCCGGCAAATTGAGCAGGGTGGTGTGCGAGTTGGCGAGACGCGGGTTGATTCTCCGACGTTTATTGTAAAATCAGGCGATGTGGCGCAGAAAGGTTCCAGGTGGTTTGTTCGTGTGATTTAACATCTTGGCAAATCTTGGTAATCTTGGAAATCTGTGTTCCATTCACGTGAGTCGATAGAACACGGATTACCATGATTTCCATGATAATCCATGTTTTTTATATGAATTTAATTGAAGAAAAAATAAAAGAAGCGCTTCATCAGGCGGGTGTTCAAGGCGATATCACATTTTCCCAACCACCCAAACCGGAAATGGGTGATTTGGCGTTCGCGTGTTTTGACTTGGCGAAGAAAGAGGGGAAGAATCCAGTAGAAATTGCGAGAGAGTTGAGCGAAAAGATTAAAAGATTGAAAGATTATAAGATTATTGAACGAGTGGAGGCGATGGGGCCGTATGTAAATTTTTGGTTAAACGCCGGTGAGGTGGCTAAGTTGGTCATCAACGAAGTGAATAAAAAAGATTTTGGCAAAGGAAAATTTGGAAAAGGAAAAAAAGTCATGGTTGAGTTTGCGCACCCCAATACGCACAAGCCGGTTCATATAGGCCATCTGCGTAATATGATTACCGGCGAGAGTTTGGTGAGAATTATGGAAAATTTTGGTTACAAAGTGATTCGCGCTAATTATCAGGGAGATGTTGGTTTACACATCGCTAAGTGTCTGTGGGGAATTTTTCAAAGTGAAGATTATGAGTTTAAAGTTAAAAGTATAAAGGGCGTTGGCGAGAGGGCAAAATTTTTAGGGCAAGCTTACGCTGTCGGCGGCAAAGCTTATGAAGCGGATGAAAAAGCTAAAAAAGAGATTGTGGAATTGAATGAAAAAATTTATCATCAAGACAGGGCAGTTAAATCTTTGTATAAGTTGACTAGAAAATGGAGTTTAGAATATTTTGATTATATCTATAAAAAGGTTGGAGTGAGAAAATTTGATCGTTTATATTTTGAATCGGAAGCATTTGAGTTGGGGTGCAAAATTGTTTTGGACGGAGTTAAAAGTGGTATTTTTGTTGAGAGCCAAGGAGCAATAATTTTTGAGGGTAGCAAACACGGCTTGCATGATAGGGTTTTTATAAATAACAAAGGCCTGCCGACGTATGAAGCTAAAGATCAAGCGCTTGCTCGGATGCAGTTTAAGGAATATAATCCGGATGAGATTGTTCATGTTGTGGCCAAAGAACAGACAGAATATTTCAAAGTGATTTTTAAAGCCCTCGAATTTACTTTGCCAAAAAGCAAGGACAGAGAAAAACATTTGATTTATGGCTGGGTAACACTAAAAGAAGGAAAAATGAGCTCTCGCACCGGGCAAGTCGTGTTGGCAGAGTGGTTGATTGACGAGGTTGAGAAGAAAATCGCCGAAGTCATGCGCGTACGCGACATGAAGGACAAAAAAGAGACCATAGAGAAAATTTCTTTGGCGGCTATAAAATATTCTATTTTAAAAACCGGCATTGAAAATGACATCGTGTTTGATTTTAATGAGTCAATCTCTCTAACCGGCAATAGTGGACCGTATTTGTTGTATGTAGTAACAAGAATAAATAGTCTTTTGCTCAAATCCAAAATCAAAAATCATAAATCTAGAATGTTTGATCTGTTGACGACAGGTGAAGAGAAAAAGTTATTATTGACGTTGGGAGAATACAGCGAGGTTGTAAAAAAAGCATTGGAAAATAAGAATCCATCAGTTATTGCGAAATACTGTTTTGACTTGGCGCAGGCGTTTAATGATTTTTATAATAAACATTCGGTTTTAAGCGCGGAAAATAGTGATTTGGTGAAAGCACGGCTGGCGCTTTGTGGCGCTGTGAGAAAAGTGTTGGTTGATGCGTTGGGATTGTTGACCATTGAGACAGTAGATGAGATGTAAACCACCTCACCCCTGCGCCCCTCTCCTTGGTAAGGAGAGGGGAAAACCTCAAGCCAGACCTCACCTTCTCCCTCTCCTACGAGGAGAGGGGAAAGTGTGATATAATACAGCCATATGCCAAAGGGGGTATTTGAATTAATTCTTCAGTCAGAGGCTGGAGAAAAATATGATTTACGTAGAGCGTTTGCGACTCCGGCAGATTTGGTTGTACCAGAAAATTGGGCCGAAGAGCACAAAGAAGGTCAGTTGGCAGTAGACGTGGCGGAAACTGGAAAAGAAATAATAGCTGTTTCCACCGTTGCTGGCGCTGATACAGACAAGATAGAAGTATATATACACAATGATCTTTTGACCATCCGTGGTACACGCGTGACACCAGTACCAGCAGGCGCTAATCATTTTCATAATGAATGTTACTGGGGTAAATTTTCCCGCACCATTGTCCTGCCAGTAGAGGTAAAAGCTGACTTAGCTTCGGCAGAATTTAAAAATGGTGTTTTAATAATTCGTATTCCTAAACAACGCACTGAAGCAAGAGTACCAGTTGTGATTGTTGACGATTAGTTTATGGTAATTCTTAAACACCATATTTGGATAATGATAATCGGAGCTGTTTGTCTCCTTGCGTTTTTTTTAGGCGGGCTCTATGTCTTAGGTTGGCAGTATGAAAATTCAGTCTTGCCTGGGATTTCCGTTGGTAGTGTACCGGTTGGTAAGATGGAGAAGGAATTTGTAAGAAATTTTTTGGAAGTAATGACTGACAAATTAGTTAATGATGGTTTGCAATTGAATTATCAAACTGTCGATGGGGAGAAAACCCTTGTGATTTATCCTGTTAGAGTGGTGGAGGGTAATCCTATCGAGCTGGTCCATCTAGACACTGAGACGTCAGCGGATTTTTTGGTGCATTTAGGCAAGACAAATTATAGATTGGTAAATGGCTGGCAGGTATTGCGATCGTATTTGTGCCCCAAAAAAATAGTCTTACCAGGTATATCAGTTGATGTGGCACAATTGTCTGCTACGTTGGTAGAAAATTTGGCGCAGTATGAAACTCAGCCCATCAGCGCCTCTATACGTCTAAAGAGTAAAGATTTATCAGCATATGAAATCACGCCGTCTCGCCGAGGTTTTGTATATAATTTAAGCAATTTGGTTAAGCAAATTACTGACTCATGGTCTAGATTGGAGTCCACTCGTCTAGCCGTAAATTTGCAGGAAATAGTGCCGACAGTAGTAGAATCTGATGTAGAAAAGATCTTGCCGCGTTTATCAAAAGAGCTTGTCTCTAAGATAAGCTTGGTTTATGCAGACCCAAAAATTTTGAGCGATAGAACGTGGTATTTGAATGAGGAAAAAATTAGAGGTTGGTTGGAGGTACAGAAGACACCAGAAGGCGAAGTGGTGTTTGGTTTGAATAAAGAAAGGGTAGAGAATTATTTGAAAGATGTTATTGCCACTTTGGTGGATATTGAGCCGATTAACGCCCAATTTCGGATGGAGGGTGAACGAGTTGTGGAGTTTCAAGGGTCACGGCCCGGTATGAAGTTATCTTTGGAAGCGACATACAAAGCGATTAATGAGATTGTGTGGGATCGCACACTGCACGATAGCAGTGAATCCAAGGCCGTAGCTTTGGTGACAGAGAAGACAGAATCAAGCATTAAGACTGGAGATGTGAATAGTTTGGGTATTAAAGAAGTTTTAGGGGTGGGTGTATCAGATTATTCTGGCAGTCCGTATAATCGCATAAAGAATATCGCCAATGCAGTAAACAAGTTAAACGGAATTTTGATTAAACCGGGAGAAGAATTTTCTACACTTAAATATACCAGACCTTTTACATATGAAGGTGGTTATTTACCAGAGTTGGTCATTAAAGGTGATGAGATTAAACCAGAAATTGGCGGCGGTTTGTGTCAGATCGCAACCACATTATTTCGCATGGCAATGAATTCCGCCATGGAAATTACTAATCGCCGCAATCACGCATTGGTTGTCAATCATTATAATGATCCGGTTAATGGCAACCCGGGAACGGATGCCACGGTTTATGACCCGGCGCCGGATTTTAAATTTTTGAATGACACTAACAATTATATTTTGATTCAAACCGAGATGGACAGAAAAAGACAGGAATTAATTTTCACTATTTGGGGTGCATCAGACGGTCGGAGGGGTTCGTACACACATCCAATTGTCCATAAATGGTACCCTTTTGGAGAGTCTAAAACAGTTGAATCCGACACTCTTAAGCCGGGAGAAAAAAAATGTCAGAATGCGTTTTATGGTGCTGACGCATCATTTGTCTATACTCGCGTTATGCCAGATGGCAAGGAAGAAAAGATTACTTATGCTAGCCATTATCGGCCTTTGCCAAGGATTTGTATGCAGGGTAAGGATCCTAATGCCGTGTCTTCATCAACTCCTGCGACTGGTGATTTACCTGTGTCAGGTGAGGCAACGGCAACTGAATAATTTGGCTAATTTAAGCCAAAAGTGTAAAGTTATACACACAAAGCCCTTGACAAAGGGTCTTTTTTGTGGTATACTATTCAGTTCGTTGAAAAAATGAAAAAATCCAAATGGAAAATCGTTAACAATGGGCTTTGGGTATAGAGTTGGCTTATATTTAATCCGAAGTATAAGTTTCTCTGTATCCACGACAAGCATGGAGGTGTGTAATAGGCTAAAGCAGGCCACGGCTCGCTATTGACCTAAGACACACCTTCTCGGATACAGTATAGGGGGGAGTGATCCTCCCACAAAAAATAATACACCCCGATTCGGTACAAACCGGACGGGGTGTTTTAGTTTACCCTGAGCGACCATGAGCGAGCGTAGCGAGTCGAATGGGAGTCGAAGGGTTACTTCTCTATCACCTTATCCACAATCCCATATTTCACCGCCTCTTCGGCGCTCATGAAATAATCGCGGTCAGAGTCCTTTTCAACTGTCGCCAAGTCCTTGCTAGTGTGTTTGGAGAGCAGGTGATTAAGACGGTCTTTGATTTTTAGAATATGCTCGGCGTGGATTTTGATGTCAGTGGCTTGGCCTTGAGTTCCGCCCATAACTTGGTGGATCATGACTTCACTATTGGGCAAGCAGAACCTTTTGCCCTTTGTTCCGGCAGACAAAAGCACAGACGCCATGCTGGCGGCAATGCCAATGCAAATTGTTGAGACCTCTGGCTTGATATATTGCATGGTGTCATAAATAGCCAAGCCAGCTGTCACTGACCCGCCCGGAGAGTTTATGTATAATTTAATTTCTTTTTCCGGATCCTGATTTTCCAAAAATAGCATTTGCGCAATCACAGTGTTAGCCACACCATCATCAATCTCACTGCCTAAAAAAATGATGCGGTCTTTTAGCAAGCGGGAAAAGATGTCGTACGCGCGTTCGCCGTAGGACGTTTTTTCAATGACTGTCGGAATCAAGTATTGCGACCTAATTTCGTTTGTTTTTGTCATATAAATATCTTAATATCTAATATCTAATATCTTACACTGTTTTACTAAGTTTTTCAACCTCTTCTCCAATTCTAACGAGCACGCTCTCAACTGTCCCATCCATAGTAAAACCAGACGCTTTTTTGTGTCCGCCGCCGCCGAGCGCTTTTGCCAAGGCGCCGACGTCAAAGTTTTCTTTGGTTGTGCGCAAGCTGGCTTTGATTTTTCCGTCAGATGTCTCTTTTAGCAAAATAGCGGCGCTGCCTTCACCAACATTATTTAAGAAGTTTGCAATGCCATCGGTTTCTTCTTCAGACGCTTGGGTTTCTTCCAAATCTGAACGTCTGATATGTGTATGCACGAAATCGTGCACATCATGTTTAGTCAGACGAGACAAAGCAACGCCCCAGAGTTTCAAAGTTGTAATAGATTTGTTTTTCAAAAACCACGACTTGATCATGTTAAAATTCGCGCCATAGTGAATCAGTTCGCTGGCGATTTTTAAAGACGCCTGATTGGTGGCGCCATTGGAAAAATTATCCGTATCAGTAATCAGTCCGGTTAAAAGCGAGACCGCGATTTTTTTATCGATGATTAAATTATTGTGTTTAAAAAAATAATAAACAATTTCAGCCGTTGAAGACGCTTGTGGAACCACTAAATTTAAATCGCCAAAATTAGTGTTGGTTGGGTGATGGTCGATATTAATAATTGTGGCGTCTTTTAATTTTTTTAAATGCTCACCAATGCCCGAGCGTTTTAAGTCACCAGTATCCAAAATAATTACCAAATCAAAGTCATGCTGGCCCCAAACCGAGTGGTCAGTTTCAATTTTAACAATATGAGGCAATGAGGTTGCCTTGTCAATTACCGGCGTGGAGCAAAACAAAGTAAACGGTTTATTCAGTCGTGTTAACAAATATGCAAAAGCGCTCACAGAACCCAAAGCATCACCGTCGGGGTCTTGATGTGGAATTACCATAATGCGTTTAGCATTCTGGATAGCTTGGTAGATTTGTTTAGATATGTATTCGTGCATGTGGTTAAAAGTCCATAAAGTCCTTAAAGTCGTAAAGTCCGTAAAGTTATGAACGGACTATTATAGTATACCATAAGAAAGTTGTCAAGGGGGCGAGTGTGTTGTATAATATATGCAACTTTTTATGTTCTTAAAGAAGCTGGAAATCCACGGTTTTAAATCCTTTGCCCAAAAGGCGGTTTTGGATTTTGTGGAGCCTCAACCCTTCGACTTCGCTCAGGGTAAAAATAACAGAAATAGTGTGACTGCGATTGTGGGGCCGAATGGGGCGGGCAAGAGCAATATATCGGACGCTATCCGTTGGGTAATGGGCGAGCAGTCGCTAAAGACGCTTCGTGGCAAGAAAAGCGAGGACATCATCTTCTCTGGCTCCGAAGGCAAAGGCCAAATGGGCATGGCGAGTGTTTCCATGACTTTGGATAACAAAGATAATCGTGCGCCGATTGATTATGAAGAGTTGGTGATAACGCGACGGTTGTATCGCAATGGCGAGAGCGAGTATTTGATAAATGAAAATTCAGTGCGTCTACTGGACTTGCAGATATTATTAGCTCGGGCTCAGTTTGGCCAGGGCTCATACAGCGTTATCGGACAAGGCATGATTGATCGCCTGCTTTTGCAAACACCGCAAGAGCGCAAGGATTTTTTTGATGAGGCCTCGGGCATAAAAGAATTCCAAATCAAGCGCCACCAAGCGGCGTTGAAATTGCGTCATACTGATGAAAATATTAAACAAGCGGAAATGTTGCTTCAAGAAGTGGAGCCGCGTCTTCGTGTTCTCTCGCGACAGGTAAAAAAGTTGGAACGGAGACAAGAAATAGAGTTGGATTTGCGCGAGATGCAAGAAAAATATTATGCCACGGCTTATCAGCAAGTGCAGACGCAGTTGGACGCGTTGAATCAAGAGCTTGGTAAAATAAATAAAGAATATAGCGAGACCAGTCAGCGTCTTACCACTATCCAAACTGAATTGGCAAACTTCGCGCGCGGTGGATCTCGGCAAGACCAGTTTAATGAATTGCAAACCGGTTTTCAAAATATTGTTAGAGAAAAAAATAATTTGGAACGCGAGCGCGCAGTTTTGACCGGCAAACTGCAATCAGAATATTCGCAAGCCGGCAAGCAAAATGTGGGTTGGTTGGAAAGCAAGATTGAGGAATTAAAAAGCGAACAAGAGAGATTAAATAAAGAATTATCCGGAGCGCAGGTTATTGCGGATAAAATAAATATAGAAGCGGATAAGGGCGGAAACAGAATGCGTGAGCTCACTTTGGAGCGGGCTGAAGCTAAAACCAAGTTATCAGAACTGGAACAGCGGATTGCGCAAGTTAGAAACGAACAATCTTTTTGGCAATACACCGGACTCAAGGCAGTGCAGGCGATTTTGGAAGAACGCCAGCGATTAGGCGCGATTTATGGAACTGTGGCGCAACTCGGAGAAGTGGAAGAAAAGTACCGAATGGCAATGGATGTGGCGGCCGGTTCGTATTTGTCCTCAATTGTCGTTGACAGCGACCGCGTGGCTCAAACCTGCATTGAATATTTGCGTACTCATCAACTTGGTGTGGCCACATTTTTGCCATTAAACAAAATCAAGCCCCGTTTTACGTCAGTTGATATGCAGGATTTGGTTTCGCGCGCGGGTGTGGTGGGTTGGGCAATAGATTTGGTAAAATTTGAAAATAAATTTACTGATATTTTTTCCTATGTTTTGGGGAATACGCTGATTGTGGAAAATTTGGACGCGGCGCGCGAAATTGGCGTTGGCCGTGTGCGCATGGTAACCTTGGACGGCGATGTTTTAGAAGTGTCTGGTAGTATGAAGGGCGGGTTTAGAAAAAATGAGCGCCAGCGTCAGATTGGTTTTTCCAAAACAAGTTCTCCGCACATGATTGAAAATTCTTTGACAGCTGAAGAAGAAAAATTAACATCATGGCAAAAACGATTATCAGAAATTGAGATGGAATCAGTGCAAGCCGAAGAAGCGTGGCGTCGGGCGCAGACCGATTTGCAAGTGGCAATGGCAAAATTAGAAGTCGCGCGGGCGCAAAAAAATGAAGTGGATAAAAATTTGGCTGGCTTTGAGCAAGAGCGCGCTCAGTGTTTTATGAGTCCGGAAGATTTTTCCGCGAGTTTAAAAAAAGTCGCGGAGGAGAAATTGGCTTTAGATAAAAAAATTGAGGAGTTAGAAAAAAAGGCAAAATCGGCCGAAGAAAAAATGCAGGTATTTAACAGCGAGGAAGAAGCCAAGAAACAGCGCGTGTTTTCTTTGCAAACAACGATGCAAGACGAACAAAATAAATTAAATAAAATTGTTGAGACACGCAATGAAAAACAAGTGTCAGTCGCGAAATTAGACACCAAGCAAGAGGACTTGGCAAATGAGGTCTACCAAGAAATGCGCGCCTTGCTCCGTTCAATCATTGAGCGTGGCATCACATCTCTCCCAGCAGAGGACTTAGAAAAGACGCAAGAAGAAATTCAAAAATTAAAATACCAATTAAGTTTGATTGGCGGGATTGACGAAGAAGTCGTGAAAGAATATGAAGAAACAAAAACTCGGCATGAGTCGCTGACAGCGCAACTGACTGATCTTAAAAAAGCTTTGGAGGATTTGGAGGGTTTGATTGTTGAGCTTGATGAATTAATGAAGAAAAAACGCGACAAAGCGTTTAAGGAAATTAAAAAAGAATTTTCTCGGTATTTTGAATTATTGTTTGATGGTGGAAAGGCGAGCCTTGAAGAGTTGTACGGAGATATCGAGACGGCGCCAGAGGTTGCGGGGACCGAGGCGGGGGAGGAGATATTAGAGATGAGAGATAAGGAGATAAGTGGAGATAAGGAGATAGTAATAGAGAAAAAAAGAAAGCAAGTGTTGTTGGGCATTGATGTGATTGCCACTCCGCCGGGGAAGAAAATAAAAAATATTCAGATGTTGTCGGGTGGCGAACGCACCCTTACCTCCATCGCTCTCGTCTGCGCGATTCTACGCACCAATCCATCGCCGTTTGTTGTTTTGGACGAAGTAGAGGCCGCGTTGGATGAATCTAATACACTGCGCTTTAATCGTATTTTACACGAGTTATCAGAACTCTCTCAATTCGTCCTTATCACTCACAACCGCGCCACCATGCACGCCGCAGATGCTTTGTACGGAGTGATGATGGGTGGCGATGGGACCAGCCATTTGTTAAGCGTGAAGTTGGAGGACGCTGTGGTGGAGTAATTTTCCCTCTCCTGATAGGAGAGGGTTAGGGTGAGGTCTGTCTGGCGGAGTGAAGCAAGATTTAAACTCCGGGAGCTTTGGCCACAGCTCCCGGAGTTTTTTGTCAGGCCAGTTTTGTTTACAACCTCCAAAGGAGTCCCTTCGGGACAAAAAAATCGCCTCATGGCGAATTTTATTTTTGAATCATTTGTCGGCCTGGAACGGAGAGTAGCGAAGTGGCGCTCTCAATCCGTTCCAGACCTGCCGTCTTGGCCCCCGTTCGCGTGTGCGATTGGGGACACTGTGCGTTGGTTCGTCGGGCTACGCACGAGCCCGGTCCGGCCTACTTGCGTGATAGGAGTATCCTCCCCCACTGAAGGAACGCGTTGTGTTGGTCGCAAAACTGCTCCCATGTCCAGCCCTTCTTGATTGCATGACGCAACAACGAAAGCGGAGGCAGATTTCCCAGTGCTCCGGTGATGTAATCTCCGAACGCTTCACCCATCGGGAATCCGTCCATGGCTTCTGCGAGGTAGTCGCTGGCCTCGCGAACGGCGGACTCACGAAGTTTCGTGTCAACCAGAGTTGTCTCTGAATCGAGTACACGTTCCATTTCATCCAGAAAAACAAGGACTTCCAACTTGGGATCCTTCCCTGCATCAAGGAGCTCATCAATACTTGCTATCAACCTGCTGAGAAGTGTGGGTTCTTTATCAGACGCAGGCGGAGTATTTTTTTCGTCGGCCATTTTAATTCCCCCCATTTACCGCATTATTGCGGACATTTTATTGTAGCAAAGAGAGAGAGACGTCAAGGACGAAGTGTGGATATCATATTTTCCCTCGCCTGCGCACAGGAGAGGGCTAGGGTGAGGTCTGGTTGTTCACTTCCCCTTCTCCTCGTAGGAGAAGGGTCAGGGATGAGGTCTAATCGGTGTTTGCAGATTGAGAAAGCCTCGTTAAGACCTCACCCTTGCTCCCTCTCCTACGAGGAGAGGGAAAGCGTGGTTCCTTGACATTTTTTTATCAAAATGTTACAATGTCCCTGCTCTCAAACTGTCACTAAATTTATATAAAAACTATGTTAATGATTCGTTTGCAAAGAATTGGCAAGACAAAAAGACCGGTTTACCGCATTATTGTTTCGCCAAAACACAAAGATACCCAATCTGGACAATTGGAAATTTTGGGTACTTATGATTCGGTTTCAAAAGAAAAGAAATTAGATATAAAAGCAGATAGAGTAAAATATTGGATGAGTGTTGGAGCTAAGTTGTCTCCAACGTTAAATAATTTGTTCATTAATAATAAAATTATTGAAGGCAAGAAACAAAAATCAGTTACGATTAGTAAAGAACGCAAAGCAAAAATAGAGAAAGAAAAAGGAACCATGAAAGCCCCAGCTGTTCCAGCACAAGCTTAAGGGGTTGACTACTGAGTCAAAATGTGATATAATATTATTAAGTCAGAACTGAGTCGAACAGTTCATTAAAATTAGTCATTAAGTAACACAGATATGCAACAAGATCAGGAATTTCTGGAGTTCATCGTTAAGGCGATCGTCGGAAATCCAGGCGATGTGAAGGTCACACGCACAGTTGACGAACGCGGCGTTTTACTCACATTGGACGTGAGCGCTAACGATATCGGTTATGTGATTGGCAGACAGGGTCAAACAGCCCAGTCAATCCGCACTTTGCTCCGCATTGTCGGCGCGAAGAACAACGCCCGGGTTAATTTAAAGATTAACGAACCGGTTGGCGGAAAGCGCGACAGAATG
>Ga0208373_1001679_pt1 | contig 28126 bp, 28 predicted proteins | sample RifOxyC2_FD_184036 | JGI IMG/M metagenome (GOLD analysis project Ga0208373, IMG submission 184036) | Soil microbial communities from Rifle, Colorado - Rifle Oxygen_injection C2 (SPAdes) | ecosystem: Environmental > Terrestrial > Deep subsurface > Rock core/Sediment | place: Rifle, Colorado... | reverse complement strand
CCGCGGCCCAGGTTCCCAGGTCGGCCTCGGGGGCCGGTTCGGGGGGCCGGTCATAGAACCGGGCCAGCAAACCGGCCAGGGCATGAATCTGCCTTTTATGGATCCCGCCGGTTTCCAGCATATGAGACAAGGTACAATGTTCAGGCAGCCGCCGCATTTTCACCGCATATTCCACGACATCTCCGGGGCCTTCCAGATGATAGGTCTTGTTTTCAAGGCAGATGGGGACCACGTCCAGATACACATCCGGGGCAAGCCGGCGGTTCAGTTTCACTTCCTGCCGGCAGAAATGACGACGTTTTTCCAGGGTCGTGAAATTCAGAAATCCAAGGTCCAGAGGCTTTTTGATCTTATAGGCCCAATCGCCGGTCAGGAAAATTTTTGAGATATGGGTTTCCCGTATCTCGAAGTCGACGGCCGGATGGGGGTAGAAATCCGGACACGCCATGGCTTGAACCATTTTTTCAAACGTATGAAAATCCATGCTGACCCTGTCGTTTCTTTTATATTGAATCCTTCCGGTCCATTTAAAAATAGCATGACCCCGCGCGAAAAGTAAACATGGCGCCCTTGGATTTTTTTATGGCACGGCTATTGCCGTCCGACTGAAATTCAGGCTTGGACATTTAAATCAATGGTTGTATTTTTGCGACAATTCGGCAGACCAGCCCTGTTTATTTTTAATTATTTTTTCTTTCCGCTTTCTTTTAGAAAGATAACTATCTGTAAATAAATACTATATTTGGTCATACCCTATACCAGTCCGATCTTTGCTTTTTGTCTAAAATGGTCTTATTATAATTGCAATATTGCGACCATATTCATTTTTTACCATGAGAGAAACTCGAATGCTCAATACCAAAAAGATATTTGGCCCTCTGACTGAAGATACCACCAAGGTCATCCTTGAAAGCATATCCGACGGTGTTTTTACCATAGATTACAATTGGGAGATCACCTCCTTTAACCGGGCGGCGGAAGAGATCACGGGCATCTCGCGCAAAGAGGCCATGGGCCGTCACTGTTGGGAAGTCTTTCGTTCCAATATGTGTGAAGAAGACTGCGCCCTGAAAAAAACCATGGAACAAGGAAAACCCTTTATCAATTCATCAGGGTATATTATCAGCAGTGAAAAGAAAAAAATTCCGATCACGGTTTCCACTTCCCTTTTAATCGATAAAAAAGGAGACGTCATCGGTGGTGTGGAAACTTTCAGGGACCACTCCCTTGTGGAACAACTCAGAAAAGAACTCACTACGGCCTTCAGGGTGGAAGACATCATCAGCAACAGTGACGCCATGAAAAAAATCTTCAGCATTCTGCCCCAGGTGGCTGACAGTGATTCCTCTGTTCTGATTGAAGGCGAGACCGGCACGGGAAAAGAACTCCTGGCAAGGGCCATTCACAATATGAGCCCGAGAAAGAACAAGCCCTTCATCGCCATCAATTGCGGCGCTCTTCCCGACACTCTCCTGGAAAGTGAATTGTTCGGGTATAAAAAAGGGGCCTTCACCCATGCCGTAAAGGATAAACCCGGCCAGTTCAGCCTGGCTGACGGCGGCACCCTATTGCTCGATGAAATCGGAGACACCAGCCCGGCCTTTCAGGTGAGCCTTCTTCGGGTGCTTCAGGAACATGAATTTACACCCCTGGGCGGCCTGGAAAAGGAAAAAACAAATGTCCGCATTATTGCCGCCACTAATACGGATCTCAGCAACCTTGTGGCCCGGCAGACTTTCCGGCAGGATTTATATTACCGGATTAATGTGATTCGGATATTTCTGCCGCCTCTTCGCCAAAGAATGGAAGACATCCCCCTTCTTGTGGATCAGTTTGTTCGAAAACTCAATATGCGTCAGGGAAAATCCATTCATGGGGTTGAGGCCCCGGTTCTTCAGACGCTCATGTCCCAGAATTTTCCCGGAAATATCAGGGAACTTGAAAACATCATCGAACATGCCTTTGTGCTCTGCTCTGAGGGGCATATAAAAATGAACCATTTGCCGGGGTGGTTACTGCCGGATTCCGGCCCGGATGACGACGGCAGCAATGATCCTGTAAAGGCGGCACAGATCAAACGCATCAATGATGCCCTCTCACGCCATAATTTCAGCCGGAGTGCTGCGGCAAAGGATCTGGGTATCCATAAGAGCACTCTTTTCAGACAGATCAAAAAACTGGGAATGGCCCTTTAAAAAAAGAGTCTGCAACAACTGCAATGTAAATGGTCTCATTTTTGCAACACCTCCTCCCCCTTGGTTCATGGCTTCTTTTTTCAATTTTCTGTTGAAAGCCTTATGCATCATAGGATATAGCTTCATCCGGATAAAAATTTCAAGCCCGGCACATGCCTTGCAATATTTCTCCCTCAGACAATTCGGAGGATACCATTGAAAATAGCCGTCACCATCTGGGGAAACCGTGTATCACCTGTTTTTGATGCTGCAAAAACCCTTTTAATTGCAGATATCGAAAACAGAATGATCATAAAAAAAGAGTATATGTCCTTTGACCCCGGCTCGCCTGAAGGCCTGATCAAATTATTAAAAAAAATGAAAGCGTCCATCCTGATCTGCGGAGCCATATCCACCAGCCCTGCCGACCTCTTTGTTGAAAACGACATCAAACTGATCTCCTTTGTGACCGGCAATGCCCTTGAATTTATAGAAACCTTTGCCCGAAAACAGGTCATTGAAAAATCCTATATGATGCCCGGATGCAGCAAACAATATTCCTGGCATCACAAATTCAAAAATTTCTCATCCTAAATGCCCTTTTCCATCATTTTAAATTTATGTGGTCTTTTTTACTTTACAGCTTCTGCAGCAATTGCTAATCATGTCTATTCAAAATTATTGCCCTATATGTTTAATATTATTCCGGTTTTGACATGGCCCCCACATATGAAGAACTGATCCTCAGGATAAAAGAGCTTGAAAAGCTCACCCAAAGAACAAAAGAGGCTTTTCAGGTTACCCGGACTGCCAGAAGAAATTACAAACGGTTCCTTCAATTTTTGCCTTATCCTGTGATGGTCCGGGACCCGGCCGGTCTTGTGACCTATCTCAACCCTGCATTTACAGATACCTTTGGTTGGACCCTCAAAGAATTGAAGGGAAAAACAGGAGATCAGTATGTTCCAAAATCCCTTTCCAATGAATTGAAAAACAGGATAAAGCTCCTGCCCATCAAAAAAAGCACTCTGCAATTTTATACCCAACGCCTGACAAAAGACGGCAAGGTCCTGGATGTTTTGCTCCGGGTGGGTATTGAAAGAAGCAAGTCCAGCAACCCCGGAGGCATGATTATCGTTATCCGGGATGTGACCCTGGAAAAACGATTTAACCGGAACCGCGAGGCCATGACCCGCATCAGCCAGATGCTGCCCCAGTACCCGGATTTGAGAAAGCTTCTTTTTTTTATCAATACCGAGATCAAAACTCTTTTGGAGACGGAAAGCGCCAATATCATCCTTCTGGATGAAGCCCAGAAAGAATTTTATTTTTTAAGCGCTGCCCACGATGATCCGGCAATGCGGGAACGGATTGACAACACACGGTTTTCCGTGGATGAACTCTTGTCGGGTCAGGTGGTCAAAACCGGCAAACCCCTTATTGTCAATGATTTTTCAAAAAATCAGGACCTATACGAATCAAGGGACCGGAAAATCGGATATAAGGTTAAAAATGTCTCTTTGGTGCCTTTGCGCACCAAAGACCGGATTATCGGGATTCTGGCCGCTGACAATAAAAAAACAGGGGATTTTGATGACACCGATCTGGAGACAATGAATACCATTTCGGCAACCGTGGCTCTTTCCATAGAAAACGCCAGGGTATCCAGAGAGTTAAGAAAAGCCTATGAAGAGGTAAAGGGCTTAAACAGCGCAAAGGATAAAATGATCAGCCATTTGTCCCACGAGCTGAAAACGCCGGTGGCCATCCTGTTAAGTTCCTTTAAAATCCTTTCGAAAAAAATGTCGGAAATACCTGAAGAAACCTGGAAACCGACCATGGACAGGATCAGAAGAAACCTTGACCGCATTATCGGGATTGAGAATGAAGTTTATGATATTGTTGAAGAAAAAGAGGTCTTACATCATCAGCTCTTTTCTCTTATCCTGGAACAATGCCGGGATGAATTTGAATCCCTGATTGCCGAAGAAACAGGCGAGCAAGGGGTCGTTACAAAAATCGGGCAGAAAATCGATGAGATTTTCAATATACCTGATCTTGTTTTTGAAGATATTTTCCTCAGCCAATTTGTTGAAAAAAGAATTGAAGCTGTTAAACCCCATATTACCCGCCGGAATATTCATCTGATCACCCGTCTGAAGTCCTCTTCCCCCATCCGGATTCCTGCCGAGCCCTTGAGAAAGACCGTGGACGGGCTGATTCGAAATGCAGTTGAAAATACACCCGACGGCGGAAAGATAGAGGTCCTGGTCCATCAAAAAGGTAAAGGCATGCAATTCATCGTCAAAGACCATGGCATTGGGTTGACTGAAGAGGCTCAGAAAAGAATTTTTGAAGGCTTTTTTTCCACCCGGGATATCATGAATTATTCCTCAAAACGACCCTATGATTTTCATGCCGGCGGAAAAGGTGCTGATCTTCTGCGAATGAAAATATTTTCGGAAAGATTTAATTTTAAGATTTCCATGACTTCCACACGATGCCAAAGAATCCCGGACAACGCGGATGCCTGCCCCGGCTCCATAGAAGATTGTCATAAAATACCAGGCCCTGAGTGTAATGGGACGACCATTGTGACCTGTTTTTTCCCTTTTCCTGAAACTGCCTGAAAGAGAACAAAACGTTTTTCAGTACCTGAACCGCTCTGTTGATTCCGGTCAGGCCGGCTTTCTTTTTCCGGTCATGCCGAGATAAATGGCAAAAAGCACTATCCCCACACCAATCCATCCGTTTATCCCCGTCTGCCTGTCAAAAAAGGCCACATCCCAGACAAAGGAAAGCGCCGGCTGCATGAGAAGAATCAACCCGGCATGGGAAGCCCTGACTTTTGGCAAAGAATTGGAAATCACCACCCACGCTATTGTCTGGATAAACAAACCAAGACAGAGCAGGGAGATCAGGGTTGAAAGATCCGGGATCATAAAAGAGGCGCCGGACAGATAAATTTCCCCGCCCAGGAATAGGCTACAGGCAACAGATAAGAGCATAAGGTAATAAAACAGGGAAAAATCGTCTCTATCAGACTGGATCTTTCTCAACAGCAGGAGGAACATGCTGTAAAAGACGGCCGTGGCAAACCCGAGGAGAATCCCCGTACGGTACTGCGGGCTCAATTTTTCAAAATCCAGTCCGATAATTAGGAAAAGACCGATAAAGGCCATGGGCAGGGATAAAACGAATTTGAGGCTGATTTTTTCCTTGAACACAAAAAACCCCACAAGGGAAAGAACAAATACCTGGCAGTTGGCCAGCAGGGTGGCAAGCCCGGGCCCCACGTACTGAATGCTCGAATGCCAGGCCCAGAGGTCAAGGGCAAATAATAATCCGCATAGAACAGCCAGAAGATTGTTTTTCAAGGATCTTTTTTTAAACTCTTTTCCGGCAAGGCAGGCGCAGATCAGAAAAAAACTGCCGAAACACACCCGGTAAAAAGCAGAGACCGTGGACGGGACATGGGAAATTTTTACGAGTACACTGGAAAAACTGATGATTACCGCACTGATGGTGAGTAAAATAATGGGTTTTAAAACCTCTTCCCTATCCGGCATCCTTCCCTCCTCCCATGATAAATGAAGGACGGTAATGGTTCAGAGAAAGGCTGTCAAGAAAAAATATCCAATTCTTTCGAGTTTGCATTTGAGGAAAAAAAAGATTACATAAAAAACCATGTTGAAACACCTTATCCAAAATACAAAGGCCATCCACACCCGGGATATCAACCTTGCCACCCATCCCCTCCCGGATTCAAAGATAATCGTCCACGGAGTCTTAAAGGACAAAAGAAACATCAGGATATTTGATGTCACCGGGGCGATCTTGGAACCCGGCATCATACACCATATGGAAGTCATCCTCCTGATTAAATCCGACCCCCTCATGATAGAAGATGCCGAGGCAGACATGATCCAGGTTCCCATGCCCGAATGCCTCACCACCCTCGATACCCTTGAGAAACTGAAGGGCCTGAAGATCAGGTCCGGGTTTTCAAAAAACATCCGCAGTATCATGGGGGGAACCAAGGGGTGCACCCATCTTTGCGGTTTAATCCTGGCCATGGGCCAGGAGATTGTCCATGGGCAATTGACCTGGAAAAGAAAAGACTATGTTCCCCTGCCAAAGGATTTTGAAAATTTTGATGAAAAGCAGTTTCTCATCGATTCCTGCAGGATGTGGACTAAAAACGGCCCTAAGTTGAAAAACCTTGAAAATGCCATAAAAAACAGAATGCCGGATTAAACAAAATCATCGGCAGGCCAAGCCTTACAGGCAGGTCCCTGCCACAGGTAAATCTTCAGATCAAGGCTGCCGTTCGCTGAAAACTCGATTCCTTCCGACTCAAGGAGCGCTTTTTGAAGTTCCCGGCCTTGGGAAGGCCCAAGGGAGATCCTGCCCTCGGAATTGATGACCCGGTGCCAGGGAAGCTCATACTTTCTTGACATGGAATGCAGAATCCGGGAGACCTGTCTGGCGCCGCCGGGTTGCCCGGCAAGCGATGCGACGCGGCCATAGGTCATCACCCTTCCATGGGGAATGTGCTTAATGATACGCAAAGCATCCTGGGTAAATCGGGTCAACACCACCTAAGTCCCTCTCATTTTTTTTCATCAAACACTGGCATCTTATGAAAAAAAAAGGTATGAAATTTATTTTTATTCTGAAACGGTATTTTAAAATTGTCAATCCATAACGGATTGGGAAAGGAGAGGACAATAATGAAAAAAGTCGGAATGATCGGTTGGCGGGGTATGGTAGGATCTGTTCTCATGGAGCGGATGATAACCGAAAAAGATTTCAAAGGATTTACACCGGTTTTTTTCACCACCTCCCAGGTGGGGCAAAAGGCCCCGGATGTGGGAACAAAAACCTCTCCGCTCATTGATGCCTATGATATCGACAGCCTCATGGACATGGATATCATCCTGACCTGCCAGGGCGGCGCTTACACAGAAGCCGTCCGGCCCAAACTGACGGAAAGGAATTGGCCCGGATACTGGATTGATGCGGCCTCCACCCTGAGAATGGACGACCAGAGCATCATCGTCCTTGACCCTGTGAACCGCAAGGTCATTGACAATGCCCTGTCCGATGGCATCAAAAATTATATCGGCGGCAATTGCACCGTATCCCTCATGCTCATGGCCCTTGGCGGGCTGTTCCGGAATGATCTTGTGGAATGGCTGGCCTCCATGACCTATCAGGCGGCTTCCGGAGCAGGGGCCAAAAACATGGAAGAGCTGGTAAGACAGATGCAGATTATCGGCAAGAATGCCACTCCTGTCCTTGATAGCCCGGCCTTTGCCATTCTTGACCTGGACAGGACCGTCATCGAGACGGTAAGATCCGATGCCATGCCCGTATCCAATTTCGGGGCGCCCCTGGCTGCAAGCCTGATCCCCTGGATTGACCGGGCCATGGAAAACGGACAGACAAGGGAAGAATGGAAGGGCCTTGTTGAAACCAATAAAATTATCGGCAGATCCGGCAACCCCATTCCCATTGACGGCCAGTGCGTCCGAATCGGCTCCATGCGATGCCACAGCCAGGCCTTTACCATCAAGCTGAAAAAAAATATACCCTTGAATGAGATTGAAGCCATGCTGGCCGAAAACAACGACTGGGTCAAAGTGATTCCCAATAACAAGGCGGACACTCTCCGGGATCTGACACCCGCTGCCGTCACCGGCACCTTGACGGTTCCCGTGGGCCGTATCCGGAAAATGATCCTGGGGGATGATTATCTCACGGCCTTTTCAGTGGGGGATCAATTGCTCTGGGGGGCGGCCGAGCCCCTTCGCAGGATTTTAAACATCATCCTTTAGGCGGTTATTGTTTTAAGGCGTATTTTCTTTCAAGAAAGGCTACCATTCTTGACAAGGGAAAGGTCAGGATAAAATACAGAACCGCCACGGTGATCCAGATTTCAAAGGTCAGAAAGGTCACGTTCATGAGTTCCATGCCCTGAAAGGTCAATTCCTGGATTGAGATGACCGAGACAATGGAGGAATCTTTTATGGCGGAAATGAGCTGACCTGCAAGGGGGAAAGCTACTTTTCTGAAGGTTTGGGGGAAAACGATGAGCAGGAAAATATTTTTTCCGGACAATCCAATGGATCTGCCGGCCTCCCACTGCCCTTTGGATATGGAATTGATTCCCCCCCGGACGATTTCCGATATATAGGCCCCTTCATAAAGGCCCAAGGCAATCCCTGCAGACATAAAGGCATTGATCCGGTCCGGCCCCGTCAGAAGGAACCCGGAGGCCTGCCGGATCCATACCGGGGCCTCCCTCAGATATTGGTCCAGGCCCAGGACATCCAGAAACCGGCTGGACACAAAATAATAAAAGATGATCAGCAGCACCAGGGAGGGGATATTCCGGATGGTTTCAACATAAATTCTGCTGACCAGCCGCTGCCCCCATGATCCCCTGGCCCCCATGACCCCGGAAACGGTTCCCAGCAGAAACCCGAAACCCATGGCCCAGATGCTGAGTTTCACAGTTGTGGCAAAGCCTTTTGCCAGGATATTGGCCTTGAACTCTCCGGTGGTCACGTCCCGGAAAAAAAAATAGGAGGGAATCCGCCCCCATTCCCAATGGTAGTCCAGGATATGGTTCATCCGTGAAAAAAAGGCAGATATGGCGGCAATCATAAGGATGATGGCCACCATATCCACGAGGGTAAATTTCGAGGGTCTTTTATTGGACAAGGGCTTCCCATTGATCGGATTCAAACCAATACGCGGTTCTCTCTTTCAAAAAGCCCTGGGCTTCCATGCTCAAAATCCAGTTGTTAAAAAAATTCAAAGCATCATGATCACCCTTTCTCAAGGCAAACCCGATGGGTTCCCGGGTAAAATTCTCCTTCAAGGGGATAAATAGTTTATCCGGATGTTTCAGGGCATGAAAAACAGGCATGGGAGCAGAGGAAACCACGGCATGAACCCGGCCCAGGTTTAATTCCTGGAGGGCCTGGGTTTCGTTTTCAAACAATTTCAGCTCGGCATTGGGGATGTATTTTCGGGTAGCCTGCTCGGCCGTGGTGCCCATGCGGACGGCAATCAGGACCTCTTTTTTGTCAAAATCCGCCAGGGATGAAAATCCTTTTGCTTTTTCCTTATGGGCCACCATGGACATGCCCGAATATTCATAGGGAATGGTAAAATTCACTTTCAGATTTCGCTCCGGCGTAATGCCCATGCCGCCGATGATGACATCAAATTTACCCGTCAAAAGGGCCGGGATAATGCCGGACCAGGCCGTGGGTACAAATTCGATTTTGACTCCCATATCCTGGGCCAGTTTTTTAGCCACATCGATTTCAAATCCAATGAGATTGTCTTGCTTATCTTTCATGGCCCAGGGCACAAAGGTGGACATTCCCACCCGAATCACCCCCTCTTTCTGGATTTTTTCAATAAGGCTCTCCTGGGCGGATAAACCCTGGCCCATCAACAGGAACAGCAGAACACCCATACATAAAATTTTTTTCATTTCTTCCTCCCTTTCAATAGAGATCTCCCCGCGCTAGGGGGTGATAAATTTATATCTATTTTCAACCCGCCGGATAATGAAAGAAAGACCGGCGGTAATGACCAGGTAACAGAATGCTACGGTAAACCAGATTTCAAAACTTAAAAAGGTTTCGGAAACAATTTTTTGCCCTTGATGGGTAAGATCGGCAATGGCGATGGTGCTGACCAGAGCGGAATCTTTGATCAGGGAAACGCTTTGACCCGCCAGCATGGGCAGGGTTTGCCGGAGCATCTGGGGGAAAATGACCTTGATATAGGTGGCAAAAACAGACAGACCGAGACTTTGAGCGGCTTCATGTTGCCCCTTTGGAATATTCACCACTCCGGACCGGATGATCTCCGATGAATAGGCCCCTTCAAACAGGCTCAATGCAATAACTGCGGACAAAAAAGCAGATATATCCAATACCGGCGAAATAACAAAATACATAACAAAAATCTGGATCAGCAGCGGCGTATTTCTGATGGTTTCAACATAGATCCAGGCCAGAAGCCTGAGCACCGGAGAAGTGGATAACCTTGCCAAAGCTGATAAAAGCCCTAGGAAAAGAGAAAGAAACAGCCCCAAAAAAGAAATTTTGAGCGTGACCCAAAGCCCTTCCAGCAAGGCCCCTTTTAAAAACCGGCCGTTTTCAAAAATAAACAGATAGGGTTTGACCCTGTACCACTGCCAGTTATACTCAAGATTCCGATAACCGATAATGAGGATCAACGCCATTGCAAAAATAAAAAGAAAAGGCTTGACACCCTTTTTCACACGCTTCATGAACGAGCCCTTATGGTTTAAGGGCAAAGATTACCATGAAAAAAGAAAACCTGCCACTTCAAATAAATGATGCGGCAGGTTTTTAAAGCTCCTTTCCTTATTTTCAGGGTTTAGGTCATCTCTACCTTATTGACCAGCTTTCCGGAGGCAAAGGCCGGTTCAGTCTCATGGTTTTTAGGCCCGGGTCCACCTGCAAACCCCATGGTGCCATGGTTAATGGTGGTAAAATCCGGGTAGGCATTTCCGCCGTGTTCTGCAGCATCCAGACCCTCAAGTTCTTCCTCTCGGGACACCCGTAAGCCCATGGTGGCATCAATGGTTTTGAAAAGCAGATAGGCCAGGGGAAAGGTCCAGACAAAACAGGATACGATCCCGGTCAACTGAACCGCTACGATCTTGAACGACAGACCGCTCATATTGAAAAGTCCGGCTGCAAGAGTCCCCCAGGCGCCGCAGACCCCATGAACGGATATGGCACCTACAGGATCATCAATCTTAACCTTGTCAAAAAACAAGACTGAAAAAACAACCAGTACACCTGCCAGGGAACCGATCATAATTGAACTGGTGGGGGTTACATTGGCACACCCGGCTGTAATTCCCACAAGCCCGGCCAAGGCACCGTTCAAACTCATGCCCACTTCGGGTTTGCCGAACTTCATCCAGGAGATCATCATGGCCATGATAGATCCTGCTGCGGCGGCAAGGTTCGTATTTACAAAAATCATGGCCGTATCCTTATTGGCTGCCGTTGTTGAACCCGGATTAAACCCGAACCAGCCCAGCCAGAGGATAAAAACCCCTATGGCTGCCAAAGGGATATTATGACCCAGGATGGGTTTTACTTTTCCATCCCTGGTATATTTTCCAAGACGGGGGCCTAACACCATGGCACCGGCTAAAGCACACCAGCCGCCCACGGAATGGACAACCGTAGAGCCTGCGAAATCGATAAACCCCAATTTTTCAAGCCATCCGCCGCCGTTAAAAAGGCTTCCCCATGCCCAGCCTCCGAAAATCGGATAAATCAAAGCGGAAATAAACACGGAATATATCAGATATCCGGAAAACTTTGTTCTTTCGGCCATGGCACCGGAAACAATGGTTGCAGAAGTTGCGGCAAAGACAACCTGAAACATCCAGAATGCCAGAACCCATGGGTCCCCGCCGACTTTGAAATCACTTAAAAAGAATCCGGTTGTTCCAAAAAAACCGGTTTTTGAAACCCCAAACATCAGCCCAAATCCAACAGCCCAATAGGCAATGGATCCCATTGAAAAATCCATTAAATTTTTCATCATGATATTGACTGCATTTTTCGCCCGGGTAAACCCTGTCTCAACCATGGCAAAACCGGCCTGCATAAAAAACACCAGAGCAGCGGCTACCAGAGTCCAGACATAATCTGCATGGGTCTGAACCAATTCAATGGCTGCCTTATTGGATTCCGGTGTCGGAATTTCAGTAGGGGCTTCGTCTCCTGCATAGGCAAGAGAAAGGGAAAATACCAAACACATGATCATCATAGCTATTTTTCTCATTTTATTCTTCTCCTTTCAGACTATAAGGCGTCCACGCCTTTTTCATTGGTTCTGATGCGGATGACATCCTCGATGGGCATGATAAAAATTTTCCCATCTCCTATTTTTCCTGTTTTAGCAGCATTGATAATCGTCTGAACCACTTCATCCACCTGGTCATCCTTCACTGCTATCTTAATCTCGACCTTAGGGACAAAATCTGTCTGGTATTCCGCTCCCCTGTAAATTTCTTTATGACCCTTCTGCCGGCCAAACCCCTTGACTTCCGAAATGGTCATTCCGTTAATGTTGATACCGGTTAAGGCATCTTTTACGTCATCAACCTTGAAGGGTTTAATGATGGCTAAAATCTTTTTCATTCAGTTCTCCTCGTTAAATATTAAAGCCTTGTTTGCCTTGCTGAATAGGATAAGAGCAAAACCAGTGCCAGGGCGGAATTATCCATCTTATTTCATTGTAACATACTATTATATAAAGATATTTTAAGATGAGTGAGGATTAGAAGAAAGGAGTTTTAATAACACTTTTGAAATTTAAAAATTACTATTATGTAATTAATTATTAGTATCATGTGGTTTGACCACAAATTTAATTACATTTTTGCAGTTATGATAAATTTATGGATTATTTTTACCAAATAAGTTCCCGGTCAAAATCCGGTTCAAGGGCTTTCCTTGAGCATATCCTTTGGCAAAAGGATTATGAATATAGGGAAATGACAAAAGTTTCAGTGAAACCCGGGGAAGACGGTAAAAGAATCCGGCGCCGGCCCGGTATAATCTTAAATCCGTCTGAATTTCTTTAAGTTTTTTCATATAATGAAATCTTGCCGGGACATGGCCGGCTTCTGCTTCAAGAATGGAAAAGGCAGCCTCCTGGCCGCTTTTGACCGCAAAATAGATCCCCTCGCCCAATAGGGGTTCGGCTAACCCGGCAGCATCCCCGCAAAGCAGTATCCTGCCCGATTCAGGCTTGTAATGAACCCCTCCTGTGCAGATGGGATATCCCTTGACCCTCTCAAGTTTATGAGAAGAAAGTTTCTTTCCGGCATATTCAACCAATTGCCGGATCTGGAGGCTTGTCTGTGACCCAAAGGAATAGATCCCGATGTTCACATGATCGTCCTTGGGAAAGATCCAAAAATACCCGTTTTTCAATTTGGAGAAATCAAATTCCATGGGATGGTTTTCCGGACGGTCCATCTTCACATCCGCCTCAATGGCCGTCTGCTTCTGCCAGAACCGGCCCTTTGCAGCGAAACGCCGGACAATGCTGTTAGCCCCGTCGGCGCCAATGAGATAGGAAGCCTTAAAACCATCCCTTCCCGCATCAATTTCTACAAGATGGGCTTTTTCACGGATGGATTGTATTTTTTGAATAACCCTGAATTCCGCACCTTTTTTCATGACCTGTCTGAGGGAAAAAAAATCCAGCTCCTCCCGCCGGGTCATATGGCAAAGTGTTTTTTCATCCTGGATATGGAAGGGAGTACTGCCTGGCGGAGTTATTTTTATGGTCCGGCATTCTCTTTTGATCACCGGTGAAATATCATAGGGAAAAAGCTGAAATCCTTTGGGAGTAATGCCTCCGGCACAGGGTTTTTTTCTTGGGAATTCGTATTTGTCCAGGAGCAATACCTTCAACCCCTTTTCCAGCAGGATAAAAGCGGCTGCGGTTCCTGCCGGCCCGGCTCCTATGACGGCCACATCAAACATGGAATTGGTCTTGTCGCGAACAGATCCTATCCGAAAACATGTTTCTGTTCCTCAATATAGGTTTTCATCATTGCCTCGACCTGGGTGCTGATTTTTTTAATGTGGGAGATACGTTCCTGTTCGGATCTTCCCGGATAGTTTCGAAAGGCAATGAGGATACCGGAAAGACAGGAAAAAAGGGTATGGGCCAGAAGCCGGGTACCGGTCTTGCACCCGGCCTGAACAAATACCCTCTCAAAGGTATCCATAAGCTCCCGGCCAATTTCATTGAGTTTGTCAATGGATTCCATATTATTGTTACCGTGAAGGGCAAAATGGGTGATCATTCTCCACTGGGAGTGCTTTTCAATATAATAGTCCAGAAAATAATCAATGGTGGCTTTGACGGCATCCACATTTTCCTGATGCGTTATATGATTCAATTCCTGCATAAAGGCGCAGGCATCCTGATAAACGATCCGTGCATAGAGTTCTTCCTGGCTGCTGAAATAGGTATAAATGGAAGATTTTGCGATTCCGGCGGCTTTTGCGATTTCCGCCATGCTGACCTGGTCATAGGTTTTCTCGCCAAATACATTTCTGGCCGCTTCTATAATAAGGGTCTGGCGCAGTTCCCGCTCCTGTTCCTTTAATTTGCTCAATGTGTCTTTTATCATATCCACCCATCTATCTTCTATTATTCTGTCTTTTATTATAATGATCCGGCAAAATACCATATTAAAAAAAAACAAGCAAGCAGCGGTTGACATATCGACCGTCGTTCGATATAAGAACCGACAGACATAGCAAAGCCCGATAAGGGCCGGACTGAATCATTTCCAGGAGGAAAGACAACCATGCTGCCGGAAAAACCATGGCATAAATTCTATTCAGATGTGCCCCGTTCCATTGATTATCCTGATGTTACCATGTATGAATCCCTTTTGCGGTCCGTCAACCGGGTGCCGGACAAGATCGCCTGGGATTTTATGGGGACTCTTTGCACCTATCGTGCCTTTGGGGATCAAATCTCAAAATGTGCCGATGCCCTGGCCCATCTCGGTTTAAAAAAGGGGGACACCATCACCATTTCCATGCCCACCACCCCCCAGGGCATTATCTGTTTTTATGCCGCCAACAAAATCGGCGCCGTGGCATCCATGATCCACCCTTTGTCAACGGAAGTGGAGATCGCCTTCTATCTTGGAATTTCCAATTCCACCATGGCCCTGACCCTGGATGCATTTTATGGAAAATTCAACCGGGCCATGAAAAACACGGCCTGCAAGACCCTCATTCTGGCAAAGATCGGAGATTATCTGTCCCCGGTGAAAAAATTCGGGTTCTGGCTCACCAAGGGCAGAAAAATCCCCAAGGTCCCGGAAGCAAGTTCTGTTCATTTCTGGAGTCCATTGATGAGCAGCTCTTTTCCAAAGGCTCCCAAGTCATCCATGTCGCCGGACGATACCGCCGTCATCCTTTACTCCGGGGGAACCACTGGCAAACCCAAGGGAATCATGCTGTCCAATCTGAATTTTATTTCAGAAGGCATGATGGTGGCAGCCTGGGGCAATCTTGGCGAAAATGACGCCATCCTGGCCATCCTGCCCATATTCCACGGCTTCGGCCTTGGGGTCTGCATTAATGCCGCTTTCATGGGCGGCGGGAAAAGCATCCTGGTGCCTCAGTTCACCCCGGAACTCGTGGCAAAATTGATCAAAACCAAAAAGCCCAATTTCATTATCGGCGTCCCCACCCTTTATGCAGCTTTAAACAAAAACATGGATTTTCAACAAGCCGACCTGTCCTGCATCAAAGCCGCATTTTGCGGTGCCGATACCCTGCCGACCACAGTAAAGAATGAATTTGAGCGGCTTGTCAAAAAAAGAGGGGGCAATGTCAAGCTGCTTGAAGGCTATGGCCTCACCGAAGCCGTCACCGCCATCATGGCCACCCCCCTGGACCATTACAGGGAGGGCAGCATTGGTATTCCTTTTCCGGACATGGACGCCAAGATTGTCCTTGAAAAGACCCTAACCGAAGCCCAGCCGGGAGAAGACGGTGAAATCTGCCTGTGCGGTCCGGCTGTCATGAAAGGATACCTGAATCAAAAAAAGGAAACCGATTCTGTGTTGAAAATTCATGAGGACGGAAAATTGTGGCTTCATACCGGGGATATCGGGACCCGGGATGCCGACGGCTTTTTTTATTTCAGGCTCCGCCAGAAACGCATGATCAAATCTTCGGGCATGAATGTCTACCCGGCCCAGGTGGAAGAAGTGCTTTACAGCCACCCCCATGTATCGGATGCCTGCGTCATCGGGGTGCCGGATATGGACCAGGTGGAGCGGGTCAAGGCCTTTGTGGTGTTGAAACCCGGCGTCAGCGCCGGCCCTGATAAGGAAAAGGAACTCATTGCCCACTGCCAAAAGGAACTGATCAAATGGAGCTGCCCGAGAAACATTGAATTCAGGGAAACCCTTCCCGTCACCCTGGTGGGAAAGGTCGCCTATAAGGTGCTTCAGGATCAGGAGATCGAAACCCTTCGCGAACAGGGCGATTACACAGGAGACAAATAAGATGAAGGATATTGAATTTTTTCATGATGCCGTCCGCCATATCCCTGAGACGGCTTCGCAAATCAAAAAGCAGGGCCGGAAAATCATGGGATATCTCTGCTCCTATGCACCGGAAGAACTCATCCATGCGGCAGGATTCCACCCCATGCGGCTGTTCTCCTCTAAATCCGACATTATTCTGGCCGAGAACCATCTCCAGTCCTATTGCTGCTCCCTTGTCCGGGGTATTCTTGAGGACAGCCTGAACGGGCGGCTGGATTTTCTTGACGGCGCCGTGTTTCCCCATACCTGTGATTCCATGCAGCGCCTGAGCGATATCTGGCGCATGAACAACCGTTATGCCTTTTTTGCCGACGTGGTGCTTCCGGCCAAACTCAATACAGAGAGCTCTGGCATCTATATGACGGATGTGCTGACCCGGTTTAAAAAAGATCTTGAAGCCGCCATTGGAAAGGACATCCCGGACACGGAGGTCAAGGCCTCCATTTCCCTGTTCAACCAAATCCGTAAAAACCTGTCGGCCCTCTATGATCTGAATTCCCGGCATCCCGGCATCATCAGCGGCCGGGATCTTTACGCCCTTGTCAAAGGGTCCATGATCATGGACCGGAAAGAGGCGTCAGACCGCCTGGCAAATATTGTTTCACACCTTAATAAAATATCCCCTCCAGTCAAACCCGGCAAGCGGCTCATTCTTTCCGGTTCCGTCTGTGACACCCCGGATATTTTTGACGCCATTGAAACGGCAGGCGGTGTCCTTGTGGGGGACGACCTTTGCACGGGTCAGCGCTGGTTTGAAGGGCCAGTGATGGAAGACACCCCTCCCCTGTCCGCCATGGCCCAACGATACCGGGACCGGGTGACCTGCCCGGCTAAGCATTCGGGTCTCACCACCCGGGCCGAGAACCTGGTTTCCCAGGTAAAAAAAAACCAGGCAGACGGGGTGGTGTTTCTTATGCTGAAATTCTGTGATCCCCACACCTTTGACTATCCGTATCTTAAAGAACATCTCGATGGGGCCGGAATCAAAAGCATGGCCTTTGAAATGGATGACCAGCAGCAAAGTCTGGCTCAGTTCTCCACCCGTATTGAAACCTTTATTCATATGATTTAGATAAGGACACGCGATATGCCGGAAAAACCCAATGAAACCGTAAAAATCAAATCCGCTAAAAAAATGCGGGATCTCATGACCGCCTATTATCTTGAGGCCCTGAGCGCAGGACAGAACCATAAACAAGTCGCCTGGATCACATCGGGCGGCCCTGTGGAACCCCTGGTGGCCATGGACATCATCCCGATCTACCCTGAAAATCACGGGGCCATGATCGGGTCGGCCAAAATGGGGGAAGACCTTTGCGCCAAGGCAGAGGATATGGGCTACAGCTCCGATCTGTGTTCCTACGCCAGGGCTGATATCGCCTGTTCCGTGGTCAAGGGCGGGCCCATCGGCGGGCTACCCAGACCGGACATGCTCATCTGCTGCAATAATATCTGCGGCACGGTCTTAAAATGGTATGAGGTCCAGGCAAGGTTTTACAATGTCCCCCTGTTCATCTTTGACACACCCATCTGTCATACGGCCTATTCCCCGGAAATCGCCAAATATGTCAGGACCCAGATCGATGAATACATCCTGTTTCTTGAAACCGTGATCCAAAGAAAATTGGACCATGACCGCATGAACGAGGTGGGAAAACTGTCCCTTGAAGGGCAGCGCCTGTGGCAGAAAGTTCTCAATACCACGGCCCATAAACCCTCACCCATGTCCGCCTTTGATGCCTTTTTCTTTCTGGCCCTCATCGTGACCCTGAGGGGCACAAGGATAGCGGTGGATTTTTACAAGGAACTGATCGAAGAAATGGAGCAGCGGATCAGGGACGGCGTCAGCAGCATCCCCAATGAAAAATACCGGCTGCTCTGGGACAACCTGCCGGTCTGGTACCGGCTCAAATGGCTGTCTTCCAAATTTTCAGATCACAATGCCTGTCTTGTGGCCGATACCTATACCTCGGCCTGGTGCGGAACCATCAAATATATTGATGAGAATCATTTTCTGGATTCCATGGCCGAAGCCTATACCCGGATTTATCTGAATATCGGCGTGGACCAGATGGCCGACGAGGTGTTGAACATGATCCGGTTTTATGATATTGACGGGTTTGTCATGCATTCCAACCGGTCCTGTAAGCCCTATTCCTTCGGCCAGATGGACATCATGAGGATCGTCCGGGAAAAAACCGGGATCCCGGTTCTCATGATCGAGGCGGACATGACGGATCCCCGAAGTTTTTCAGAATCCCAGGTGGAGACAAGAATCGATGCGTTCATGGAAATCATCAAACAAAGGAGGGGGTAATATGAAATTTGATCTTGAAGGAAAAGTCTGTCTGGTGACCGGCGGCAGCCGGGGCATCGGCTTTGAGATTGCCCGGTCGCTCCTGGATGAAAAGGCCGGGGTCATCATCTGCGGACGGAAGGCGGACTCCCTTGAAAAGGCGAAAGAGGCCCTTTCGGCCCCGGAAAACCTCACGACCATCCAGGCCCATATCGGCAAACCCGAAGAGGTGAATGGGCTTTTTGAAACCATTGACAAGACCTATGGAAGGCTTGATATCCTGATCAATAATGTGGGCATGAACCTGATCACACCGGGCATTGCCGATCTTGATCCGGGTCTGTGGCAGAAAATCATGGATACCAATCTTGGCGGCACCTTCCTGGTCTCCCGGAAAGCCGCCTTTATGATGCGGGCCAAAAACCAGGGGAAAATCGTCACCATTTCTTCCATCGCTGCCACCAAAGCCTCGCCCGGCATGGGAATCTATGGAATTGCCAAGGCCGGCATCGAAATGATGACCAAGGTTCTGGCCTCGGAACTGGCCGCCTTCAACATCCAGGTTAATGCCGTGGCCCCGGCCATGGTCAGGACCAAATTTTCAGAACCTTTCTGGTCCAATGCGGAATTGCTGGCCCATATCACCAAAACCATTCCCATGGGACGGATCGCCGAAATCGAGGATGTGGTAAAACCGGTTTTATTCCTTGCTTCCGAAGGATCTTCCTATATCACCGGCCAGACCCTCATGGTGGACGGAGGATCAACCGCCATATGATCTGCGCCGGTATTGACATCGGTTCCATCACGGCCAAGGCGGCCCTGATAAAAGACCAAACCCTTCTGGGCACCCTGGTCATCCCCACGGGATACCATCACCTGAACGCCGGCATCCGGGTCTTTGAAGCCCTTCTGGAAAAAACCGGTCTTTCACGGGCAGATATCCATGCCATCGTGTCCACGGGCTATGGCCGATCCAGCATTGATTTTGCGGACAAGGCCATGACGGAAATCATCTGCCACGGCACCGGCGCCCATTTTTTAAATCCCGGCATCCGGGGCATCATTGATGTGGGCGGCCAGGACAGCAAGGCCATTCTCCTGGACAACCAGGGCCGGGTGGAGAATTTTGCCATGAATGACAAATGTGCGGCAGGTACGGGAAGATTCCTGGAGGTCATGGCCCGGGCACTGGAGGTGGACCTGGACCATATGGGAGAATTCAGCAGAAGGGCTGACCACCCTTCAAAAATCAGCAGTATCTGCACGGTATTTGCCGAATCCGAAGTCATTTCCATGATTGCCCGCCAGGAAAAAAGAGAAAATATTATTGCCGGTATCCATGATGCCGCCGCTGCCCGGGTGGCCATCCTGGCCGCAAAAATCAAAATAAAGGAACCTGTCATGATGACGGGAGGTGTGGCAAAAAATACCGGCATGGTGGCGGCCCTTGAAAAACGTCTGGGAATGCCCCTCATCATCGGGACTTTCGCCCAGGAAAACGGAGCCATCGGGGCTGCCGTGCTGGCATCAGGACTTTGATGAAAAAAATGGGGCAAACGGATTAGACTTGAAATTTACGAAATAATTCTTTTCATAAATCTGAAAATATAGTAAATGTCCTCTTTTTAATCAATTAGAGGTCGTATTTGAATACCATGAACCGTTTATTCCTCCCCTTCCTTCTTGTTTTCCTTCTGGTTCCAGTTTTATTTTTCCCGGTCCGGGCATTTTCCAAAAACCCTTCCGAACTTCAAACCTTCCAGGTTTTCTTTGAAAACGACCTTTTCGGTGATACGGACAAATACTATACCAATGCCGTCCAATTGAGCTGGCTCTCCAAGGATCTGAAACAATACAAGGATGATGTGCGGCTTCCGGAATGGGCCTTTCCCATTATTCAGGCCATCCCTTTTTCCGGTGATCCCAACAGCACCCATAATATCGGTATTGTTCTGGGTCAGCAGATTTTTACGCCCAATGATATCCAGGCCACCACCCTCATCGAAAACGACCGGCCCTATGCCGGATTTCTATACGGCGGCCTTGCTCTGCACAGCAAAACAAAAACGGTTCTGGATACCCTTGAAATCCTCATGGGCGTTGTCGGGCCTGCTGCCAAGGCTGAATTCTCACAGAACAAGGTCCATGAACTCCGGGATATTCCCACGGCCAAAGGCTGGGAGAATCAGCTTCACAATGAACCGGCCCTGAGTCTTTCCTGGCAGCGCAAATGGCGGTTACACCGGCAGGAATTTTTCGACTTCCTGGAATATGACCTCATTTCCCATTCCGGGATGACCCTCGGGAATGTGAGAATATCCGGGTTTGCCGGGGCAGAAATCCGCCTGGGCCATAATATCCCCCTGGATTTCGGGTCGGATATCATCCATGCAGGCGCCGGCATCAGCGCCCCGGTCATTGAAAATTCAGCGCCGGGCTGGAAAAACGTCGGCTCCCATATATTTTTAAGCTCCCAGGTGGAAGCCGTGGGCCGGGACATCTTTCTGGACGGCAATACCTTTGAATCCAGCCCCAATGTTGATAAAAAACCTCTGGTGGCGGATCTTTCGGCCGGCTATGCCTTCAGCTTTGATACCATCAAAATCACCTATCGCCATCTTTTCAGGACCAAGCAGTTTGACGGCCAGGAAAAAGGTCAGGTCATCGGGTCACTGACTTTAACGGTCTCCTTCTAACCGACGATTTCCGTGTCCAACCTGTATTAAAGGCTGAATCGCCCCAGTTCTTTTTTCAGATCGCGCCAATCCGGTATAAACCGGTCCATGAATCCTTTAAACCTTGCATTATGACCCCTTTCCAGAAGATGAACCATTTCATGGACGGTTACATATTCAAGAAACCGGGGAGGAAGATGGATCAGGCTCAGGTTCAGCCATATCCGGGCTGCAGTGATATTACAGCTTCCCCAGCGGGTTTTCATTTTCCGGACGCCGAACCGGCGAATTTTAACCCCGATCAGGGGCTCCCATTTTTCAAGAATCAAGGGGACGGCCTTTTGCATTTCTTTCCGGCACCAGCCGTCAATGAGACTTTGACGATCAAAAAGAGTGGAACCGGGATTTACGATCAACTGAATATGATCATCCCTGAAAATACAGGCAGACTTCCCCTGTTCCTGCTCCATCACTCTCAGGGGGTAAGCCTTTCCCTGAAACAAAAAGTTTTCCCCCGTGGTATAGGTTTTTTCACGAGAGGGCTGTTTTGCCGCCCGTTTATTTACCTGCCGGATAATCCAGTCTTTTTTTGACAGGATGGCCTGGTTCAGGGTTTCAGGATCAAGGTGAGCCGGAGCGGATACAAGAATGGTTCTCTTCAAGGGGTAAACCCTGAAATAAATATTTTTGATTCTCTTTTGAACAATTTCAACATGAAAACTGCCGAAATCGAGAAATGGCGGTTTCAATTTAAGGCGTGTTTTCTTTATCAGATGTCGGTTTCCGGGTTTTCATTCTCTGAACCAAGGCATCCACGGAGTCTCCGTTGGGCGCCATGGCCATGGGATTGATCTCGATAATGGCTTCCCATTCTTTGATACAGCCCTCCAGATCATTCAGGTCATGCAGCAGCACAACCCCCTTATTAAACCGGGCCGTTTCAAAGGACGGGTCAATGGCAATGGCTTTATCAAAGCTCTCAATGGCTTTTTGCGGCTGATTATTCCTGCGGTACATGGTTCCAAGATCCGTGATCACCCCTATTTTTCCGGGTTCAATGGCCAGGGAGCGTTCATAGGCGTCAATGGCATTTTGAGCCTGATCCGAATCATAAAACAGGTTCCCTAGATTGGTCCAGGCTTCGGCATCATCGGGATGGGTTTTAAGATATTCCTGAATCTCGGAAATTTTAACCGACAATTCCATAGAAAGATCCGGATGCTCATCGGACTCTGCCTTTTGCACCGATGCTTTATCCTGTTCCTTGACGGAATTCCCCGGCGCCAGCTTAAAGGAGGAATACAGGGTGCCGCCCACGAATCCAATCGCCAGGCACGATACAATCGCAACGATCAGGGTCTGTTTTTTCACATAACCTTCAGGATTTATGTCTTTAACGCTTGCCATCATCATTCCTTTTTCATATCCGTTTTGATGTATGAATCAAAAAGCCCTTAACCAATTATGGAAAAGGGCTTTTTTTAACAGTCAATAAATGACTTATTCAGTCGAATAAAGTGTTTAACTACTCAACCGTTACATTTTTTGCAGCCGGGCCTTTTTTACCTTCTTCAATTTCAAATGTAACGTGATCGCCTTCTTTCAAAGACTTAAAACCCGCTGCATTAATGCTTGTGTGATGCACAAACAAATCTTTTCCGTTTTCCTGCTCAATGAATCCAAACCCTTTTGAGTCGTTAAACCACTTTACGATACCTTTAGCCATGCCGGCAATCTCCTATAAAAAATAAAATAATAATACTGTTCCCGTCTTGATGGTGATGTCCTTTATTTTGCCTGAAAGGCACCATGGAAAGGAACCTGTGCGCTTTACATAAACCAGCGCAAGCTGGACCATAATATAGCCTCAGAGGAAAAAGTCAAGGCCTTTTTAGGAGATATCGTTCATTATTCGTCCTTTTCAGGCTTTTAAGACCTTTATTTTTCGTATGTCTTCGGATTTTCCCAGAATCATCAGAATATCACTGTCCTTAATAACAAAATCCGCATGGGGAACCAGAATGAAATTTTCCGGGACCAGTTCCTTGATGGCGATAATATGGATATTATACCGGGCTCTCAGGTTCAGGGTTTTCAAGCTCTTACCAATGAACTCCTTTGGAGGGTCCACCTGGACAAGGTCATAATCATCCGATAAAGGAATGAAATCCATCACATTGGGCTGGGAAAGGCTCCTGGATACTCTCACCGCCATATCCCGCTCCGGGTGGATGATTTCGGTTGCACCGACTTTTTTTAAAATTTTTCCATGATCTTCATCCTGGGCCTTGACCAGAATCTTTTTCACCCCGATTTCCTGTAAATAATTGCAGATCAATATGCTGGTGCTGATCTTTGTTCCGGTTGAAACAATGACCCCATCCATATTTTCCAACCCCAGCACCTTTAATTTCTCCTTGTCGGTGGCCTGAAGGACAACGGCTTCGGTGCAATAGGCATCAATGGCCTGGACCCTGGATTTATCCAGATCAATGGCAATGACCTCATTACCGTCCTCATATAAGGCCTTGGCTGCAAAAAAACCAAAATTGCCAAGCCCTATGACTGCAAATTTTTTCATTCTGCTCCTTTCATCCGATCATCATATTCTCTTCAGACCGTTCAATTCCGTTGGTGGGGCCTGTGCCGACAATGATATAGGAAAACGTCAGCACGCCCACCCTGCCGATGACCATCATGATGATGATCATGGATTTTCCCCACATGCTGAGCTCCGGTGTCGCACCCATGGATAACCCCACGGTGCCGAAAGCCGAAACCGTTTCAAAAAAATACAAGAGAAAAGTACCCCTTGACTGGTGAATTTCATGGCCGGTTATGGAATCCCCCACCAGCATCATGAAGATAACCAAGCCGATGATCCCGATGGAGACCAGAACCAGGGTTATGCTCCGGTCAACCGTCTCGGCCGGAATACTCTTCTTAAAGAGATTAACCCGGGTTTTTCTTCGGATGCCGCTCAGGGTAAATCCCGTCAGCAAGGCCAAGGTCGTGGTTTTCACCCCTCCGCCACAGGAGCCGGGAGATGCCCCGAAAAACATCAGAAAAATCATGATGATCAGGGTCGCATCTTTCAATGCGCCGATATCAACCGTATTAAATCCTGCCGTCCGGCAGGTAATGGATTGAAACAGGCAGGTCAATATTTTGAAACCGACGGGTCTCCCATCCAAAAAGCCCTGCCGCTCCGTTATATAGATAAACAATGCTCCCAGAAGGATCAGCATCAGGGTCGTCACCAGAACCGTCTTGGTTTGGACCGAAAATCTGAATCGTTTGATCTTGTGAAGCTTGAACCAGCTTTGCAGATCATAAAGCACAGGAAAGCCGATCCCTCCGATGATGATGAGGCAACAGACGACCGCATTCAAAAGATAGCTGTCGCCGTATTTCATCATACTGTCCGGGAACAAGGCAAATCCTGCATTGCAGAAGGCTGAAACCGAATGAAAAACCGCTTGAAAAACAGCCTGGCCAAAACCAAATTCCCGGCTCCAGTGAAGGGTTAAAAATACGGCTCCCAAAAATTCCACGCCTAAGGTCATCAAGACAATGTTCCTGACCAGGTTGAAAATATCTTCCCTGGGCTGGGACGAAAACAGGCCCTGCATGGCCATTCGCTGATGAAAGGAAATTCTCCTGCCCATCCAGTGGAACAAGGCCACGGAAATGGTCATGATACCCAGCCCGCCGATCTGGATCAGGGCCAGGATAACCCATTGGCCGAAAACGGTAAAAGCGGTTCCCGTGTCCATGACAATCAGTCCCGTCACACAGACTGCCGAGGTTGCCGTAAACAATGCATCTATCCAGGGGATGGTATGGGCGGTTGTGGAAGCCGGTATTTTCAGCAGAACCGTACCCGAGAGAATCACCAGAAAAAAGCTGAACAGGATAAGCGTGGCCGGATTCAGCTTCAGGATGCGACTGCGAAGATTCATAGGCTTATCCCTGAATTGATAAAATATTCACAGTGAAGATAATTCAGGGTTTCACAAACTTCGTGCAACCTTTTCCCTCCCAATACCATCCGGTTCATATATGCACCGCAAACCGTCAACTCCTCTTGATCATCACTCCCGATACGATTGAGGGCCGGGCATAATTTCTTAATCGTTTCCCGGATAAACAGGGAAGGGTCTCCCCTCTTGACAAGGTCTCTTATCCGGTTCAGGTCGATGATTATATCCGCTTTATAGTTTTTAAACAAGGTCACGCCGGTTTCCTGAAGTTTTACCATCATTTCACGGTGAATCGTTTCCATAAGAACAACCACCGGGATTTCCCGGGTTAAAGGATTATTTTTAAGACATCGGCACAATTCGAGACCCCAATGCCAGGCAGACATATTTCGGGCGGAAAAAACAATTGCAATGAGTTCCGTCCGGCCCGACACGGCCCTGCTGAAGCATTCCATGGGGTTTTGGACGATTTGTGTTTCTTCACAATCGGTCATTTCCGGGGTCTGCCCCAACCTGCAAACCACTATCGGCTTTTCCTTTATCATATCTTTTCACTCCAAACAACGTGTCTTGCATTCTGCAAGATGCAAATGCATCCTTACCCAGCTTGATCAGGCTTACGATCAGGACAATGATCTCAAACCGGCCGAAGAACATGGCCAGGATTTCCGCCCAGAGAGCCGCATCGGGCATGCCCGCGGCGGTTGCCCCGACGGAAAGCCCAACGGTTCCGAGAGAGGAGGCAAATTCAAACAGGGAATCACTGAGGCTGTAGCCGCAAGCGCACAGGACCATGACGCCCAAACCATAGATGACCAAGTATAAAAAAACAAAAACCGCCACCTGGCGCACCCTCGCATCATCCACAAAAACCCTCCGGCCGCCTTCCCAGATGTGGCGCTCCACAACTGCGGTTCTCGGCATGAGATACCGCCCCAGGTCCCATAAAAGCAATTTAAACAATAAATAAATCCGGAACTGCTTGATACCACCGGCTGTCGAACAGGTTCCCCCGCCGATGAGCATCAGGCCGATCATCAGACATATTCCAAAGGAATTCCAGTTCCCATAACCCACAGTGGAAAAGCCGGTGGTCGTCAGGGCGGATACGGTTTCAAACACTGATACCCTCAAGGATTTGCCAACCTGGGGATAAAGGGCCCGACACGTCAATAAAAAAATTGCCGCAGCAGACAGGGGAATGAGAAAGACCTGCAACCGGACTTCACCGTTTTTTGCGACAAGCCCGAATTTGCCCCGCCACAGAAACCAGGCAGTGACAAAACTCAGATTTCCAAGCACCATGAGGGTCAGGGTCACTGCCTCAACCGCTGCTGAATTCCAATATCCGATGCTTTCAGGCCGGGTTGAAAATCCTCCGGTGGACACGGCGGCAAAGGAATGATTGACCGCATCAAACAACGACATACCGGCCGCCCAATAAGCCAACGACCCGGCTGCGGCATAGCAGGTATAAATGATCAGAACCAGGCGGGCTGACTGGCGGACATGGGGGACAAGCTGGTCGCTCCTACCTTCGGCATTGGAAATGCCCACTCCCGTCGGACCGGTAATGGCCGACATCATAATAATGGCCAGACCCGCCCCGCCGGCCAACTGGATGATACTGCGCCAGAGTAGGACCATGGGCCCTGTGACGGATACATCCACCACTGAAAGTCCGGTGGTGGTCCATCCGCTCATGGATTCGAACACAGCCCTGGAATACGGCAGCCCTGAAATTGAAACAAAGGGCCAGGCAGAAAAGAGAATCACCGTGACCCAACTGATGAGAACGATGACACCCCCTTCCTGAACCGACAATGTGATATCGGACGAGGGCTTAAATCGCCGCAGGACAATCCCCAAAAGGACAAGGCAACCCGCAGGAAGACAGAAGGCCCATGCACTGGAGAGTTCTTCCGGGTTTGATAAAAGAATAAGGAGAGGGGTCATCATCAACCCCCCTGAAAGCATAAAAATCATACCCATGGATGAAAAAATTGCTGCATAACGTATTTTCAGATTGTCTTTTTCCCGTATCATTGCTGCTCCGCTATTGTTTTTCACCCGTAAACACCTTCAGCACCGGACCATGGTTTTCCGGGAGAGTGATCAGCACCACCCGGTCTCCGGCCTTGAGATCATTTTCACCCCTGGGGACAATGGGATGGTTGTCACGGATCACCACGGCTATCAACGCATTTTTGGGAAGATGAATATCCTTCAGGAATTTGCCGGCAACGGGAGAATCGGCATCCAGGACAATCTCCGTCACATTCACTCGTCCCTCTCCCACGGGCAGCAGATTCAGAATCTGATCCAGGGAGGCCCGCTGCTCAATCAGACTGCCGATAATATGGGTGGTTGAGAATGCAGACACGCCGAGCCTCTCGAACACTTCTGCATTGTCCGGATCATTGGCCAGGGCGATGGCTCGCGGCACACCGAATTTAAGAGAGGCCAATTGGCAGATCACCAGATTGTCCTGGTCATTGGGCGTAATGGCCAGGACCACGTCAGCTCCCATGGCTCCGGCTTCTTTCAAAATTCCGGCATCACTGCCGTCCCCATGGACCACGACGGCGGTAAGCTGACGGGCCAACTGAACGCATTCCTCCCGGTTCCGGTTGATAATGACAACCTGATAGCCTTTGGATGTAAAATTACGGCAGAGAAAATAAAGGGGTTTTCCCCCGCCAACGATAAGAACCTTCATGAGTCCACCCTTTCATGGAGCCCGGCATTGTTGGAAACGGCCTGCAAAAACATGCCGGCGGCCACGGATGTGGGACAGATGGTGTCGATACCCAATTGGG
>Ga0208373_1001674_pt1 | contig 28205 bp, 28 predicted proteins | sample RifOxyC2_FD_184036 | JGI IMG/M metagenome (GOLD analysis project Ga0208373, IMG submission 184036) | Soil microbial communities from Rifle, Colorado - Rifle Oxygen_injection C2 (SPAdes) | ecosystem: Environmental > Terrestrial > Deep subsurface > Rock core/Sediment | place: Rifle, Colorado... | reverse complement strand
CCAGCGTCGCTTCGCTCCGACTTAGGTGGCCGATTTGGATCGGAACCACCGGCCGTTTTCAGTCGGAACAGGTGGCCGATTTGAAACGGAACAACCGGCCGATTTCGCCGGAATCACCATAATGGCCGCCAAGGGAAGATTTAGGCGTATAACTCAATACTATTTTCAATATACGAGGAGATATTATGAACGCGAAGGGTAAGGTTCAAAAAAAGAAGTTTGATAATAAAAAGAAGAAGTTATTGAATCGTCCGGTTCAGCACATCGACATTTCCTCTTTCGACGCCACCCCGATCGTCGAGGCGATGAAAGGAATGTCCTTCACGGCCCGGGACCTGGCGGTGGCGGCTGAAACCTACGACCGGATGCTCGCCGAGAAAAAATGCGGGATTATCCTGACGATCGCCGGCAGCACCAGCGCCGCCGGATGCATGCAGATTTACGTCGATATGGTGAAGAACAACATGGTGGACGCGATTGTCGCGACCGGTGCGACCGTTGTGGATATGGATTTTTTTGAGGCCCTTGGTTTCCGCCATTACCAGGGCACCCCGTTTGTGGACGACCGTGTTTTGCGCAGCCTCTACATAGACCGGATCTACGACACCTATATCGACGAAGAGGAGCTGCAGGTCTGCGACCAGACGATTCAGGTTATCGCCGACGGCCTGGAGCCTCGGCCCTATTCCTCGCGCGAATTCATCCGGGAGATGGGGCGCTACCTTGTCGGGAACTCCGTGAAAAAGGATTCGCTCGTGCAGGCGGCGTTCGAGCATGATGTGCCGATCTTCTGCCCTGCCTTTTCGGACAGCAGCGCCGGGTTCGGCCTGGTCATGCACCAGGTGAAGAACCCGAAGAAGCATCTTTCCATCGATTCGGTGAAGGATTTTCTGGAGCTCACCCAAATCAAGATCAAGGCGAAAACGACAGGGCTTTTGATGATCGGCGGCGGCTCCCCGAAGAACTTCGCCCAGGACACGGTTGTCTGTGCCGAGATACTGGGGAAGGATGCGGACATGCACAAATACGCCGTCCAGATAACCGTCGCCGATGTCCGGGACGGCGCCTGCTCCAGCTCAACCCTCAAGGAGGCGAATTCATGGGGGAAAGTTGATATCAGCAACGAGCAGATGGTCTATGCGGAGGCTACCTCGGTCCTGCCGCTTCTGGCAAGCTACGCGTATCACCGGGGAAACTGGAAGAACCGCAAACCGTGGCATTTTTCCCGACTGTTCGCTTGAAGTGATTGAAATTGGGGGCGGGTTCACAGTACGGCAATTACTCTCGTAATGTGAACCAGTCCCCAATTACCCCCGCTCAATTATCTGCCTTTTCTGACGAGTGAAGTATGTTCACGGCACCATGGATAACTGCCAGAATATCAATTTGATCTGCTTTGATGTAATAAATAATACGGTAGGGGCCTTCAATCACTTCTCTAATCTGGTTGAGGTCGTACTCAGGAACGCTTCGGCCTGATAGTGGGTATTTAGCAATCTACTGGGATCGCCGGGTAATACGATCAACCATATGTTTGGCATACTCCGGGGAATTCTGCACAATATAATCGAATATGGCATCGAGATGTTCTTCAGCAGTATTTGTCCAGTGAACTTTCATGCCGGCAAGCCATACTTTTCACGAATTTCCTTTACATCTTTTGTGCGGCCAGCATTACTATCGGCTAATCCGAGTTCAATGACCTCACGCACGTATATTTCATGCATCAAATCATCCCATGTAGCACTTGCAGGCATCCGATCGACAATCTTGTGGGCTTCTTCCTTAATTATCATTGTAGACATATAGTTACCTCCTTCGTTTCGAGAATAATAGCACGGAATGGCTAAATAATCAATCAACAGCCGAACGGCAATGGTGCCATTAAAGTATAGGAGGTTATTCCTCATGGTAAAGATGATAAAAAGATGTTTCCCTGAATCACTTTTCCCGAACCTTATCCCTACCCTGCAAACAAACTCAGCCATAATTTATTGGTGTCAATAAGCAAGGTCGTTTTGGTTTTGTAGCAGAGTACAACCCGTAATGATTACCCAAAAAGACACGTAATATTAACGTCTTCACCTACAAGTCCACGGCGATAGATTTATGTCTAAAGTGAGGATTACGGGTCGAAACAACAATCAAACTGTGCAGTGGCTATCCGCCATCTGCACGAGTGGCATGTTATGTTACGTGCCGCTTATATTTGTGGATTTTAAAGAGTTTCATTTGAAAAAAGCATTACAATTTTTTCGTTTATTTCTTTTGCATCTACGAATACTGTCAAATAAATTCCGTTCTCTCCGGTAGTCATTGTCTCGTGAATCCATCCACCATATCTGCCGCTTTCAAAGTGCACGAGATTGTTAGGCCAAATAATTTTAGATAATTTTCCCTTCTGAAAAATAACATCAGGAGATTTTTGATTATTTCTATCTTTATATACAATTCCTTCAAACATGAATCCACCTGACGTTTGCCCATTTGAAATAAATAGTGTCTTGTTCCAATTAACTTCGATGTTATTAGTAGTTAAATTTTCTATTGTAAGGAGAAAGCCTACATAATTTCCGGCGCTTTGATACCACGGAATAATTTCAGCTTTAAAACACTCATTTTGAACCCGCTGGGTTCGTGGCTCGATTTTCCAATATGTTTTTGGGAATGTTGAGACGCAGCTTGTAATCAAAAGAACCGAAAACACAACAGTCAATGACTTTATTGATGATGGTAACATGTGTACCGCCTTTTGTTTTATTTGTCTAATGGGTTAAGAGGTACCCGCGAAGCAAGAACAATATGCTTGGTTTCACGACCGCACGAAATGCAGTGGATTTATGTTTGCGAATCCTTGTCCATAGTCAACTCCTAATTCTTGCTAACGGTTGAGCAGTTACTGCTGTTGATTATGTCAGTAAGACTTGCAATGTCACAGGGGGTCTAAATAACTTCGCAATTTAACCAATTGTCAAAAGCGAAAGTGCATAACTCTGACTTATCTCCAAAAATGTATACATAAAAGCAAGCAGTTAAATACCCTGTGATCGCTTACTCGTATTATATTGAGGATCTACGACTCTTAAAGGTCTTCTTACATTTTCGACTATCTTACCTGTCAAAAAAGAACGAAAATTATTCAAGGGAATGTTACAACCATTGATATCTTTAACCGTATAATAACTTTTGAAACTTATATTCCACGAGCCCCAGCGATCAGGATGCTGGGTTATCTTATCGTAAAAAAGAAATTCATCTATAAGTATGCCTTGATATTGGATAGTGCCACCTTCATATATATAAACATTAACAGCCTCTTGGAATTTTTTTGCTTTTAAAAACTCGCTCCTTATAATTTGCATTTCCCCTGTCTTATTAGCACCAAAGGAAACTTTTCTATAGATGGGGTATATTTGATAAATGGCAGTTCTTAAAAAAGTCTCAGGCACTGGTGCGAGAATTGCTAATTTTTTACTGTATGTTGATTTGATTATCATGCCGTATCCCTCCTTTGAGCAGATAAGATCATCCCGATGCCAGGAGACGAGGTTTGTTTTCCTCGTCCTGTGGGCGGAGCAATTCACTGCTTAAGTAACTGCACTTAATTCTTTTCTCCGTCTCCATATCTTTTCAATTACCTTCCCCACCTCTATCATTTCGCATTCGGATAATTTATCAGTTTTTGCATTATTGCATAATGCGCACGCCAAAACACAGTTATCCAGAGTATGGTCTTGATTATTATCTTTACGGTCTTTCTCTAAAGTTGGTCCACGATTTTGGTTGTTATAAAACACACCCCATATTGGTATAAAGTCCTGTTCTTCAATATAGCAATAATGGCATTTTTTACCGTCACGTTCATAAAGTCGTTCCTTTAAACTTTTTCTCATATTAACGCCGGTCTGTCTTTAACTGCATGGTGCCCTGCCTGTGCCACCGTATTTAATGATGGTTACGTTGGCATCAGCCCCTAAAATAACCTGTCGTGCATATTTGTCGCATCAATAACATGATCGCCCAGAAAATAACAGCACTGATAACAATTTGAAGTCATGCCTTTTCATCGAGTTTGACGTTTTACTGCTTTCAGGAAGCAGCAAATACGCTCGATCACTAAAATAATCAGCCACAAAGACCTGCATCTTTCGAATGGTTATATGGACAAGAGAGTTACTGAAGACCGGAAAAATCACCAAAAACGAAATATGTTTGCGCGAAATTTGATTTCATTGCCACGGCTGCCTTGGAGAGGGCCTCGACATTGCCGGAATCGATCAGCCCTGCGAATTGATTCAATATCTCACGTTCTTTCCTGATCTGCTTAGCGTATGTTTCTGCCCGTTCAGGGGTCACTTTAAAGAGGGCAGCGTCTATCCCCGATTTCTCTACGTCGCTCCAGAGCCTTGAAAGACCGGAAAGGGCGGTCTTGAGCTTTTGGGGATCCGAGCCCGGTTTTGAGACCTCTTCGGCAAATTTCTCCATTGGGTCGTGGAATGCCGTGAATCGGTCGGGTAAATAGTCGATACCCATATCGGTGCGGACTTTCCAGAAAGCCGTCCTAATGTATTCGAGGGACTCGTGGGCATCATGCCTCTTCTCGGCAGCAACGAGAGTCTCAGCTCCCGATATCTTTTGTCTTGACTCTGCAACGGCTTTCGCAAAGGCAGGGTTTGATTTGATCTGTGAGGCCGCGGCTTGGACGAAACTCTGCCAAGTCTTGTCGAGACGACGCAGGGACTCCTGGACTTGAGGCGTTGGCTTGGTGGGTTGATTGGTCAACGCAAGGGCTGGAACATAGGCACGTTCCAGAGCGGCAAACTCTTCAACAGTACCCGCATAGACAGTGGCGGCCAGGGCGAGGAGGAGCCCTGCTATGACGGGAAGAAAAACATATTTCTTCATTGTCGAATCCTTTCTGAATGAATTTTTACCGATATCACCAGGTTTTTTTAGGCGAGTAGACCGGTTTCTTCCGATATTCAGGTTGATGTTTGTTTTCTCCGTTTACCGCTTGGTTTCCCGGCGGTGCCACAATATCTCAATCATGTATCCGTTGGCCCAACCCCATACGAAACGGTTCTCTCATATCATAGTTATCGAGGGAATGACATCATTGATAACGGGTCGAAGTCCAGCATTTTCACTGAGGTGGACGTTTTACTGCTTTCAGGAAGTTACATTTGCCGAAAACATCTACAACTCTTTAACTTCAGACCGCGTGCATTGATTCCCAGTTTCCCCTCGTCATCCCTTGGGATTGGCGATGGGGAGGGCATCAGGATAATCTGCCCTCCCTATCTTTTTCAGGAATTTTGGAGATTATTTCTTGAATATTGTCTTATACTTCTCGTCCATGGCGGTTGCTGTCTCTTTCGTGTGACAGTATAGACTGCACGAATTTGGCATTTTTGGTTTGCCGCTCTTATCATCAACCCCGAACTGGATGGTCTTTGAAGGGGGTAGCGCCTCAAAGGTGTGATTCGGAACCGATCCGGCCGTTATGGTGTAGGGCAGGTGGCAGGACGAACAGGAGGCGACTGCATATCGGTGTCCGGAATGTTTCTTAGGATCAGCGGCGATATCTTCATGGCATTTCCCACACAAAGATCGTTCATCCCCTTTTAATTGGCCTGAACGGTAAGAGAGGCTTCCCTTATGGGGGTCATGGCAGGTCACGCAACTGAGGTCCGGTATGCCGTTATGGCGACTCTTGGTCCATTCCAGATACTGCTGCCGGTGGCGGTTGGCATTTTTCTGATCCGGGAAGAAAGAATTTGCCGCGGTATAAGGCTCCGGATTCAAGTCCTTCATCAAAGTGTCGGGTTTATTGAGTTCGTAATGCACCGGATAGTTGAACTTGCTTAGATCCCCCTTCATCCGCGCCCGTATATGGCAGCGTCCGCAGTTCTCGGTGTTCTTGTCGATGACTGCCTTCACCTTTTTAGGGCCTTTGGCATGGTCGGCCGAGGGGCCGTGACAGGCCTCACACCCGATGTTAAACTCGACAAATGTCCGTTCCTTGTAATTCGTTCCGGTAGCATGGCAGTAGCCGCATTCGTTGAACCAATCGAGCCGCTCAAGTTTCCCATCCTTTGTCTTACGGAGAGAAAAATGCTTCCTTGGCCGGGTATATTCAAACTCCCCGGAAATGATGTCCCCTTTCTCATCCCAGAAGGCGTAGCGTTCTTCCTTGTACCAGCCGCCGATGACATAGGCCCAGTCATACTGATCGGGTTTTGGGGCGCCCTCGATGGTAAGGTCTGCTTTTACATTCTTGAAATCACCCTTTGCTATCGGGCGGACCATCCAGGCATGAATGGTATTCTTCCAAGAATCGTATTGTGCCTTGTGGCACATCTTGCATTTCTCCGAACCGGCATAAGCCTTGCCCGTGATCGGATCTTTGGATGGGCCGGGTGCCATCTTTGCGGAAGCGGTATAAGCAAAGGTTACAAAGAAAATACCCACAATAACGAGAAAAAATGCCATCCTTCTTTTCATTTCATTACTCCTTTCCTTGTATGCTCTCCACTTTGCAGTGGGGTGCGAGAAAAAAAAGTCAAGAACATCCCCTTTGTCGACGTCAACTTTCTCCTGTTATGGCTATGCCTGTTGACGGTGTATGTCAAGACAAAATGAACCGATATATTGGGGTGTGCGGCTCGTCATTTTCTTCGATGCTCTGCATATACTTAGACCTTGCAATGATGGTCTGGGTCGCAATAGAGGTGAGCATTACGTATTGAAAGCAAGCGTTTCTTCGAGGTTGAAGTTTTTATTGAGTTCAGGAAGAACAAAAGTGAAAATCTCCTCCGCTCCCTCCTTTATATATTATGCCGCGAATGTGTGTGTTTCAAACGGTAATTTTCGTAAAGTAAGTTCTTTAAGCTGGACCTTCTTACTGGCGTTATCAATATCTATGCCCACCAAGTTGCCATCGGCATCGTAATCGAGCACAACGCCCTCAGAGATTTCCTTACTCTCTGTGCTCGTTTTTTCCGCCAAGTCGATATAAAGAGAATCTGTTTCTTGGTAATAGTTCAATTTCATGGTTTGTACCCCCTGTCAGGAAAGGCATTATGAATGGTTGCTTTATCTTCCAAAGTGACTACTCTCAACACTCGCCCTTCAAGATCGTCCACCACACCCCAGAATCGAAAACGATTATTCTCCTGCGGCTCTATCTTGAGCGGGTTTTCAATGACCTTAATGCACCATTCTTTCTTGAGATACGGCCTCTTCCTCAATACCTCGTTTTCAAAATACTCGGTGAACCTGTAAATACCCATGGCTCGATCCTACATTCATTTTAATTATTTGTCCATTCAATAAAACATCCCGTATCGATGAATACCAGTTATACTCTTCAGTTTTTAGCTGAAAAGATATTCAAGACTTTCCGGATGCAACTTACAGCCTCTGATCTAATGATGATGCCTCACGGATGATCCGACCATGATTTTAACCCCCAAAGACCTCTTTGTTTCAAATGGTTATGTTTGATGGTCCTATTTCCCATGCAGGACGTCCATCCATCGGATCGCTTCGGAATCACTGATTTTTCCCAGATATATCTGGGTCGTTTTCAAATCCTGATGCCTCAAGATTACTTTTGATACTACTTCCAGGGGGACACCATTTCTGCTGGCATACGTAGCTGAATATCTCCGCAGGTCATGGGGTGACACGTGGACGTTCAGTTTGGCTCCCAATCCACGGACAAGAGATCTTGCTGTCGAGTAGCAGATGGGAAATACCCTCGCCTCTCCTTGAAGGGATTTCTCCTTGATGTATTCCGCCAGTTTTCTTGACACGTTCTCCGGCATGTAGGCTCTTTCCGTATCCTTGCCTGATTTTGGCGCCCGGAGTGTGATGGTTCTGTCAGAGACATCCGACGCCTTGATCTTCAGTAATTCACCAATCCTCAACCCACAGCGCGCCTGTAGCTCCAATATCAACCGATCCCGCTGCCTTGTTGTGTTGTAGATCATTTCGTCTACTGTCTCCCGTTCAAGGATTTTGTGCGGAACTTGTTTTGGCGCCCTGAAGGACTTGCTCAATAATGATGCGTTACAGGGATTTCTCATATTGAGGGAACAGCGGTCGATGATAAAATTGTAAAATGCTTTCAACTGGGCGTACCTGAGTCTCCTTGTGGATTTGGCCATATCCTTGGTCAAGTCTTCCAAAAAATGGAATATCTCTTCGGGAGTGATGGTATCCATTGGCCGGTATACTGAACACGAATTGCAACAATAATTGCGGGAGGAATATGTTATGGCAACAGCCGTAAGGGTATCTGACCTTCCCAGGGCTTGATAATTACCTTGAGCGATTCCCGTCCGTCCGTTACCAGTTGAAAACCGCAAGCGATATCAATCAGGGGGAGCCGGTGCGTGATCAGATCATCCACCGTGATTATATCTTCTTCAATCATTTTCATTGCGTCGGCAATATCGGGAGGGCCGCAGTAGTAGGAAGTACGGATGGTGATTTCTTTCATCCAGAAATCGTTGACGGGAACGACCACCTTTTTATCCGGTCCGGGAACGGTGAAAAGGACAATTATACCGCCTTTGTCCACACAGTTCCAGGCCTGTTCGAGGGCCGAGGTTGCTGCGGCGCATAAAAACACGACATCGGCCTTTTTGCCGTTTTGGGCGGCAAGGAGTGAGGCAACGTCATCCTGGGCGTCAATAACGATATCGGCGCCCATCCGGGCGGCAAATTCCAGCCTGGTTTTGTTGATGTCCGCGGCGATTATTTTGCATCCTTTGGCCCTGGCCAGCTTGATGTGGAGCAGTCCGGACATGCCGCAGCCGATTACCATTAGCGAGTCGCCCTTTTTCAGGCCGGCCAGTCGCTGTGCCCGGACGACGCAGGCCAGAGGTTCAATAAACGTACTCTGATCGTAAGAAATTTTTTCCGGCAGCAGATATGTCCCGTTTTCCACCAGAACCTCCGGGACCAGGACATATTCGGCAAAACCGCCGGGGAGGCGCTCTTTAACCTCCGTACACTGGGGATAGTGCCCGTTTTTGCAATAATGGCACTTCATACAGGGCACCTTGGGGGCGATAAATACCCGGTTGCCCGGGTGATATTTATTTACGAGATTGCCGACGGCCACTACCTCCGCGCCGATCTCATGTCCCTGCACGAGCGGCGCCCGCGGGAGACGGTACCATTCCACGACATCGCTGCCGCAGATGCCGCAGGAAATAACCTTGACCAGCATTTCCCGGGGGCCGGGTATCGGGGTCGGCACCTCTTCGATCCGTATGTCGTGATTGTTGTACCAGTAGGATACTTTCATTTATTCCGGCCTTAAGTGCGTCGATCAGCCTTGATTTTTCAGGGTATTATAAAGGTCAAAGGCCGCGGCCGGAGTCGCGTTGTCATGGACCACGGCCCGCACGGCCTTGAGCATGGCCACCGGCGCTTCCGACTGGAAAATGTTGCGGCCCATATCCACACCGGCGGCGCCCTGCTGTACGGCGTTATAGGCCATTCTCAGGGCGTCCTGTTCAGGGATCTTCTTGCCGCCGGCCATGACGATCGGTACCGGACAAGAAGCGGTGACGGTTTCAAAGTCCTTTTCCACATAATAGGTCTTGACATAATGGGCGCCGAGCTCCGCGCATATCCGGCAGGCCAGCCGGAAATACTGCGCATCGCGGGCCATATCCTTGCCCACTGCGGTTACGGCCAGGGTCGGGATGCCGTAACGCGTGCCGATATCCACCATGCGCGTCATATTGATGATCGACTGCCGTTCATATTCGCCGCCGATAAAAACCTGGACAGCCATCGCGCAGGCATTCAAACGGATGGATTCTTCGATATCCACGGCAATATCCTCATTGGACAGCTCCTTGAGAATGCTTGCGCCGCCGGAAACCCGAAGCACAATGGACTGGGAAAGGGAAGGCGGCACAACGCTGCGCAAAATTCCCCGGGTCAGCATGAGGGTATCCGCGTAGGGCGCCAAAGGAAGAATGCTGATATCAACCCGTTCCAGGCCCGTGGTTGGCCCCTGAAAATAACCGTGATCAATGGCCAGCATGACCGTCCGGCCGGAAACGGGATTGAATATCCGTGCCAGCCGGTTTTTCATTCCCCAATCCAGCGAATTTGATCCCTTGAGAAAAAATCCCTCCGTTTTTTGCGGTCTGTCCGCATAAAACTCTTTGGCTTCTTTTATCCCATCAGCGTCCGCCATTTTCTATCCTTTCTGGTTCTGAAGCTTCATCCCGGAATCTTCAGGATCATTATCCTTACCCTCCCCCTGAAGGCGACGAAAGTTAGTATGCAGTTATTTCGATAAGTTGAATGTGCATTTTCGGGTAAAAACCTGCTCGCCGCGATCATAGGGGGAGTCACAGGGTTATGTCAAGGGGATTTTTGCATTACTCCCGATTGCGGAGCCCCCCTGAATTTTATGGCTATCCGGCAGACGATCTGATATGAGGCGGCTCTATGGAATCAAGGCGAATAGTCATCCCTTCAGAAACTGCCTGCATGGCAATAATTTCTGAAACGGGAATGCTGGAAAACATCATCGCTCATTCTCTGCAGGTGCGGAGAGTTTCTTTGCTTATTGCGGATAATCTTGTCAACAAGGGGCTGGACAGGGAACTGCTGGGAGCGGCAGCGCTCCTCCATGACATAACGAAAACAAGAAGCCTGCAGACAAGAGAGGATCACGCAAAAACGGGGGAGCTGCTGATTGCCGAAAAAGGGTATCCCGAGGTCGGCCGGATCATCGGTCAGCACGTTTTTCTCGGAAGCTGTCTCACTTCAGGGAGCCCCACCGAGGCAGAGGTGGTTAATTACGCCGATAAACGCGTACTGCATGACAGTGTTGTCTCGCTTGCCCAGCGGATGGGCTATATTGTTGAAAGGTATGGCGTAACGCCGAGGCACAGGGAGTTTTTAAGCCTGCTTTGGGAGAAGTCTGCAGAGCTGGAAAAACATCTCTTTGCCATGCTGCCCTTCGCGCCGGGGGATATTGCCCGGCTTGTTGAAGAGGGCGGAATTGGTAATCCCGGGACCTAACGTCGGGACAACAGGGGCGGTCATTGCTTTTATCAGGGAAACCTGCTGCCGGCATTGCCTGCCTTTAGCCGTGGTGATCAGGGGAGAATGAAGATGTTGGAAAACCGTACCGCTTATCTGGAGGGAGCCTTTGTTGCGGCGAGCGAGGCGACGCTCCCCATCATGAGTCACAGCGTGGGGAGGGGCTCCGCGATATTCGATGTGCTCAGCTTCGACGAAACGAAAGAGGGCCGGGCTGTTTTCCGTCTCGACGAACATGTCGCCCGTTTTCTGCACTCGGCTTCTGTGCTGGAGATGACGTCGCCCCTGTCCGCAGAAGAATTGCAGGATGCGGTGCGGGAAACGGTCCGGCGAAACACCCTGAAAGCGGGGGCGATAAAAATCACCGGTTTTTATCCGGAGCCCTCGCTTGCGCTCCTTCCTCCGCAAAAGCTTTTTCAGGTGGCGATTTTCGTCTTTGCTCCCGACGCCGATTTTGGAGAAAGGTCCCCGGCCGGCAATGAAACCGTGACCGCACTTGTCTCCCGCTGGCGGAGGCTTGATCCGCGGACCGTACCGATTGAGGCGAAGGTGGCCGCCAATTATCTCAACGGCATCGTTGCCAGGACGGAAGCGAAAAATCGCGGGTTCGATTACGCGATCATGCTCGATTCAGAGGGAAACATCGCAGAGGGCGGCACGGAGTCGATCTTTCTGGTTAGTAAAGGGCGTCTGCTTACCCCCAATATCGGCCATATCCTCCAGGGCATAACCCGCAAGTCTGTCATCGCGGTTGCGGAGGCGATGGGAATTGGGATCTTTGCCGGCGCCCTGCAAGAGGAACTTCTGAACGAAGCCGACGAGATCTTCTTTTCCGGAACAATCCACAGGGTTCTTCCCGTGGGGCGGGTGGGGGACCGAATCCTCCCGGGAGCGCCCGGGCCGATTACGAACATGATTTCCGCAAGAATCACGGAGATAGTGTCCGGCCGCGACCAGCGGTTTGGAGATTGGCTCTTCCCCGTTGCCAATAGTCTGAATATTCAGTTATGAAGGACGAAGACGGTCTGTAATGAAATTTCCGAAAATGCAAAGCATCAACCCCTGGATATGGGTTCCGTCTCTTTACCTGGCGGAGGGTGTCCCCTATATCATGGCGATGACCGTTTCGGTTATCCTCTACAAAAGGCTGGGCATCTCCAACACGGATATTGCCCTTTATACCGCCTGGCTCTATCTGCCCTGGGTGATCAAGCCGCTGTGGAGCCCGTTTGTCGATATGTTCCGCACAAAACGCTTCTGGATCGTGGCGATGCAGCTTATCGTCGGGGCGTCTTTTGCCGGCGTTGCCCTGACTATCCCGGCGCCCGCTTTCTTTCGCTACACACTGGCATTTTTCTGGATCATGGCCTTCAGCTCGGCGACGCACGATATCGCCGCCGATGGCTTTTACATGCTCGGACTTGAGGAACACCAGCAGGCCGCGTTTATCGGAGTGCGAACGATTTTCTACCGGATCGCGGTGATCGCCGCCAAAGGCATTCTCGTTGTCTTCGCCGGGAATTTGGAAACGCGGGGCTTTACCGTGCAAACGGCGTGGTCTCTGACCTTTTTTCTTCTTGCGGCGCTGGTGCTGACCCTGTTCATCTACCACTGCCTGGTCCTGCCTTTCCCGGTTGCCGATCATCCCGTCCGGCGTGACCCGCAGCGGGGCTCGGGGGAGCTTTTCCTGCGGGGGTTCGTACTTTTCTTCCGACGGAAGGATATCGTTTCCATTATTGCCTTTTTTCTCTTTTATCGTTTCGCCGAGGCCCAACTTGTCAAGATGGTTGCCCCTTTTCTGCTCGACGAGCGGGTGAAAGGAGGGCTTGGCCTTTCGACGGCGGAGGTCGGGATCGTTTACGGGACAGTCGGGGCGATTGCGCTTATGGCCGGGGGACTTCTCGGAGGCTGGGCGTCTTCCCAAAACGGACTGAAATACTGGCTCTGGATAATGGTTTTTGCCATGCATCTGCCGGACGTGATTTTTATCTACCTGTCCGTCGCGCTTCCCGAGAGCCTCTGGATAATAAACGCCGCCGTGGCACTGGAACAGTTTGGCTATGGTTTTGGTTTCACGGCGTATTCGCTTTTTATGATTATGGTCTGCGAAGGCGAATACAAGACGGTGCACTACGCGATAGCAACGGGAATTATGGCCTTCGGGATGATGATCCCGGCGATGTCGAGCGGCTGGATTCAGGAGTTCCTGGGCTACCCCGGGTTCTTTATGTGGATACTGGTTTCTACTGTTCCCGGCTTTATCGTTGCCGCGCTCGTGAAGATCGATCCCGGGTTCGGCAGAAAAAGAGATACGATATGACGCCAGCAACGTGTTTTATTCTGGGCGCCGGTCTGGGGACGCGTTTGTTGCCGCTTACGGAAAACCTGCCGAAGCCGCTCCTCCCCGTGGACGGGCGACCGCTTGTCAGCTACGCGATGGATCATTGCCTGACCGTTGGCGTGAGGCGTTTTATTATCAACACCCACCACCTTGCCGCGGCTTATGATGATGCCTTTTCCGACCGCATCTGGCGGGAGACGCCGATCATTTTCCGTCAGGAGCCGGTTCTCCTCGATACGGCCGGCGGACTCAAAAATATTGAAGACCTGCTTGGGGAAGGGGAAAGCCTGCTTGTTTACAATGGCGATATCCTGTCGGACATTCCGCTTTCGCGTCTTCTTACCGCCCACAGGGAAAAAGGCAGAGAGGTGACCCTTGCCCTCCGGAGCAGAGGGCCGACGCGAAACGTCTCCCTCGATGGCTGCGAGCAGATATGCGACATTCGGGGTATGCTCGGCAATCCCGGGGTAAGAAGCTGTCTTTTTACCGGCATCTATATAGTTGAGAGCAGTTTTCTCAGTCGTTTGGCAAGGGGCAAGGCGGAATCAATCATTTTGCCCTTCGTGGAGATGATAAGAGAAACACCGGGTTCGGTGGCCTCTGTCGTGATCGATGAGGGGATGTGGGAGGACATCGGCAGTCTGGAGGCATACTTGCGGATTTCCCGTTGCGCACCGGCGCTGACTTACGAAAACCGTAAACCATGAACCAAGAACCTGACAACCTGAGCGGTTACAAATGCGGTCATAATTCCGACGAGGAGGCGTTTGTCCGGGAGACGCTGGGTGTTTTAGCGGAGACCCCCGTGGAGATGACCGCCATAGGCAAGGGTGGGTCGGACCGCGCCTATTTCCGTGTTGCTGCCGGCCGTCCGCCGGTTGTACTGATGCGCTACGGGGATATGTATGAGGAAAACGACGTTTATGTTTCCGTAGCCTCGCTGCTGCGTGAAATAGGTGTCAGCGTGCCGGCCATCCATAACCACGATCCCAAGCGAAGACTGATCTTGATGGAGGATCTGGGGGATATCGATCTCTACAGCCTGCGTGAAAAGCCGTGGGGGGAGCGGCATGTACTTTATGAAAAGACTCTGGAGATTGCCGCAAAAATGCACGCATTTTCCTCCGAACAGATCGGGAGCGCCAAGCCCGGCGCTTCCGGCGCGGCGTTCCTGATGCCGGGTTATGATGAAAAATTGTACAGTTGGGAGAGAAACTACTTCCGCGAGAACCTTGTCCGAAACGTCTGCCGGTTAGAGATTGGCCCCCAGGAGAACAATAAGCTGGAAACTGAGCTTGCGGGATTGGCCGCCCGGTTTCTGAAAACAAAGGTTTCGCTGATCCATCGCGATTTCCAGTCGCAAAATGTGATGATTAAAGAAGGGAAGCCTGTACTTATCGATTTTCAGGGGTTGCGGTTCGGGAGCCTGTTTTACGACCTCGGGTCGTTAATCTACGATCCGTACGTACAATTCCCGGAGGGCGCGCGCGACGCCCTGCTTCGTTATTATTATGATCTTGCCGGCTCCGTTTATTCATGGGAGGCATTCCGGGCGCTCTTTTTTCAGGCCTCCGCGCAGCGGCTGATGCAGGCCCTCGGCGCGTATGGTTTCCTTGGCCTGAGGCGCGGCAAACCCCATTTCCTCCTTCATATCCCCCGCGCCCTGCAGAACCTGGTCGAGGTATCCGGGGAGTCGGGCGTTCTGCCCCGCTTAAACGCCCTTGCCCGCCGCTGCCATGGTTGCATGCCCCAATTTTCCTGATTGCAAGATGTGCTTGAAGTGATATATACACCCCCCCAGGAAAGATACGATTACTGCTGAATGCCGACATTTTCGAAATGTCGTGGAGGGAGAAGATATGGGCGAAACGGAGATGAATGCGACGCTGCTTAAAGAAATACAGACAAGAATTGACCGTAAGCTGAAGGATGGCGAGATAGAAATCGTTGAGTACTGGAAAGAGCAGATCGACCGGGTAGCGGCAATGAAACCTGAGGGGATCGCCGCTTTGCAGCAGCAGTTGAAAAAAATTTCCGAGATGATGAACAATCGTTTGCGGACAATCAAAAAAGAGCTTTCGCATTAAGGCAAGGCAAAGCTTTGTGATTCCATTTTCATGTCATTGCGAGATGCCGGGAGCCAGAAGGTCTTGAAGTACTGGATGCCGGCTTTCGCTGGTATGACGAGTTATCCTGTTTCAGGAGTAGTCAATGCTCCCCTTTTGCGGAGCAGATGGTGATGGTGTATGAAGGAAATAGCGGAATTTCTTTTTGAAACAAGTATGTTGAGGAAAACCCCCCGGAGCGGTTTTCAGTTCCTCGGATCCGGTTCGGAATCGGTTGCCGAGCATGTGTTGAGTACGCTTTTTGTTGGTTATGCATTGTGCAAAATGGATCCGGAAGCCGACGAGTTGAAGGTCCTGAGGCTGTGCCTGATGCACGACCTGCCCGAGGCGCGCACCGGCGATATGAATTACGTGAATAAAAAGTATGTGCAGGTTGATGAGAAGAAGGCGGCAAAAGAGCTTGCGGCCCCGCTTTTTTTCGGCGGGGAGATTGAGGGAGCCCTTGATGAATTCAATGCGCGGGAAACGAGAGAGGCGCTTCTGGCAAGGGATGCCGATCAACTGGCGTTGATGCTCCACTTGAAGGAATGCGGCGATTTGGGAAACAAGTACAGTAAGGAGTGGATGCGTTTTGCCCGGGAGCGTCTGGTGACGGAACCGGCGCGCAGGCTTGCCCTGAGCATTCTTGATACGGACTATTCGGCCTGGTGGTCCAAGGAAAATGACGACTGGTGGGTAAACGGCAATCACGGGGTAATAAGGGAACTAAATGAGCAAGGCAGGCCAGAATAATTAAGGAGTTATATGTCCACCAAAAAACAAACGCGCAGCGCCGGGGTTAAGTCCAAAAAAACGAAGAAGAACAAAAGAACGCTGATATTATCGGTAATTGTTGTCGTTGCCGTTGTTTTCCTGGCCGTTTTTTTTATAACCTCGTTCGACTACATCTATCCGCCTGCGGCCGGCAACCGTTTGGTTGAGCAGAAAAAGGAGAAAACAGAGGTGACCCTGTTCTTTTCCGATGCCAATGAACGTTACCTGCTTCCGGAAAAGCGATTCATTATCAAGGAGAAGGCGCCGGAGGGTCAGGCCGCGGAGATGGTAAAGGCCTTGATCGCAGGCTCAAAAACGGGGCTCACCAATACGTTCCCCGCAAACGCCGAACTCCTCGGCATCAAAAAAGAGGGAAACGATACGCTGATTGTCAATTTCCGGGAGAGCCTGGTAAAAAACCACCCCGGGGGAAGCGCCGCGGAAATGGCCACCGTCTATTCATTGACGAATACCCTGACTGCCAATCTGCCGGAAATAACAATGGTGAAAATTCTGATCGAAGGCAAGAGCCGGGAGTCGCTGAAGGGGCATATCGGGCTCGACAAGCCGTTTCGTCCCAAAAAGGAACTGATCGCAGTTCCACAGCCCCAATGATTAATAAATATTCTCTGGTGTATCTATGGCAACGAAATCAAAACTCTCCCGTACGAGGAATATCGGGATAGCCGCTCACATCGACGCCGGCAAGACGACGGTTACGGAGAGGATTCTTTTCTATACGGGGAAATCCTACAAAATGGGCGAGGTTCACGATGGCGAGGCTGTCATGGACTGGATGCCCCAGGAGCAGGAACGGGGAATCACGATAACCTCGGCGGTGACAACCTGCCAATGGGAAAACCACGCGATCCACCTTATCGATACCCCCGGCCATGTGGATTTTACTATTGAGGTAGAGCGCAGCCTCCGGGTGCTCGACGGGGCCGTAGTCGTTTTCTGTGCCGTAGGCGGTGTGGAGCCGCAATCGGAAACCGTCTGGCGGCAGGCCGACCGATATGGGGTTCCCAAAGTCGCATTCATCAATAAAATGGACAGGGTAGGGGCTGATTTTTTGGCTGTGACCGGGCAGATGAAAGAGCGATTCAACTCACTGCCTTTGCCGGTACAGATACCCGTCGGGGCGGAAGAATCATTCCGGGGAGTTGTCGATCTTATCCGCATGCAGGCGCTAAGCTGGGATGAGGCTTCCAAAGGATCGGAGTACCAGTACGGGGACATCCCTGAGGAGGTAATGCCGCAGGCGCTGGAGCAGCGGGAAAAAATGATCTCGTTGCTCTCTGACGTTGATGACGGGATTGCCGAAAAATATCTGGAAGGGCTGGAGATCAGCAGTGCGGAAATCAACGGAGCGATCCGGAGGGCGACGATTTCCCTGCAGATAGTCCCGGTTCTCTGCGGTTCGGCCCTTAAAAACAAAGGGGTGCAGCCGCTTTTGGATGCCGTTGTGCTTTATCTCCCGTCGCCGGAGGATATTCCCCCGGTCAGGGGGATAAACCCTGTGACAAAAGAGGAGGAGACCCGGATCAGCAGCGACAAGGAGCCGCTTGCGGCGCTGGCCTTTAAAATAATGCAGGATGAAGGCAGAAAGCTTACCTATCTGCGCATCTATTCGGGACGAATAAATGCCGGGGACGAGCTGTTCAATGCCAGCCGGGGGAAGAAGGAGAAGATCTCGCGCATCCTGAAGATGCACGCTAACAAACGGGAACGGGTGGAGCAGGCCGGGGCCGGCGATATCATTGCTGTTATGGGGCTCAAAGAGATAACCACCGGGGATACGATCTGCAGTGAGGAGCATCCGATTCTCTTGGAATTGATCGACTTTTATGAGCCGGTCATCAGTCTGGCAATAGAGGCGAAGACCCCGGCTGACCAGGAAAAGCTGGTCGTTGCCCTGGGCAAGCTTATGGACGAGGATCCCACCCTGCGGGTAAAGTACGATGACGAAACGGCGCAGACGGTTCTTTCCGGAATGGGAGAACTGCATCTCGAGATAATAACCGACCGCCTGCTTCGGGAGTTCAATACCCGCATCAATGTCGGCAAGCCGCGGGTTGTGCACCGCGAGACCATTCAAAAGCAGGTGGAATGCGAGGGAGTCTTTGACCGGGAATTGGCGGACAAGAAGCATTTTGGCAGTGTAAGACTCCTGCTGGAACCAGGCAAAAGGGGGAGCGGCGTAGAGATAATCCGTCCGAGCGAAGACAAGGCGCCCCTGTTTGCCGAGGAAATGCTTTTGGCAATGGAAGAAGGCGTAAGAGAGGGATTGCAGAGTGGTGTTCTGGCCGGTTATCCGGTCATTGACATCCGGATTGTTATCACGGGCGGCGTTATCAGGGAAGGTGACACCACCCCTCTCGGTTGCAGAATCGCGGCGGCGACCGCCTTCAGGGAAGGATGTCAGAAGGCCGAGCCGGTTCTGCTCGATCCCATCATGCTGGTCGATATCATTACGCCTCCCGAGTTTATGGGAGAGGTGATCGGAGATATCAACGCCCGAAGGGGGGAGATTCAGGAGATTTCCCCGAAAGGAACAATCAGCGAGATAAGGGCCAAGGTTCCGCTCAAGGCGATGTTCGGCTATTCGACCGACCTGCGCTCCGCGACCCAGGGCCGGGCGATGTTTACCATGCAGTTTCTAACCTATGACAAAATTGGATAACCTTCCCCTTACCCGCAGCATTGCTTGAAGGATTATTATTTATGAAATCGCCACTGCCGGCAACATCCGGTTCGACTCCGCCCCCCGCAGCGCTGCAACTCGATAAAGACAAGCTGCTGCAAAGCATCTTCAGGTTGAGCACGTTTCTGGCGGCGCCCTCCAAAGTTGATCAGATACTGGAGAAGATACTCGATGAGGTTGTCGAGAGCATCGGTTTCGACCGGGGCATCATCCGCCTTTTTGACGCCGCGCGCGAGAATCTTGAAGCCAGGGCAATAAACAATTACAGCCGTGAAGAGCTGCGCAAGATTGTCTCGATCATCAATATTTACGAGCATGATTGCATCGTTACCAAGGTGGCAAAAACGGGCCAGCCGATCGCGGTCGAGGTAACCGCGACCGATCCCCGCATGACGGAAACAGACCGGATGCTTACAAAGATATACGATCGTGGTTCGTACTTCTGCGCCCCGTTAAAAATAGGAGAGGAGGTGATCGGCATCATCGCCGCCTGGTTTAACGAAGAGACTAAATTCTGCCCGGAGGAAATCAATCTTTTCGTAACCTATGCCAACATCCTGAGCATGATGATCCACAATATCAGGCTTTTTGAAGACAATATCGAAAAAATAAGGGTGCTTACCGTTCTGCAGGATTCAGTTTCCCGAATGAACGCAAGTTACATTCTCAACAACCACATTCTGGAGATTCTTGCCGAGGGGGCGCTTCAGGTAGCGGGGGCGGAAAAGGTTTTTGTCTATGTTCTCGATATTGAAAAGAACCGCTGTCTAATCAATGAAGGAGGAAAGGTTTTAATCGACGACCAGATGTCTTATAAGGAAAAAATCGCCCATACCATTATCAAGACGGCGATTGATGACAATGCCTTTGTTCTCCGCCGGAAAGATTCAACCGGCGCGGCCACTCACCCTTTTTTCGCCACTTACCCCTCGGAGCTTGCCATCCCGCTCAAGATCGGAAAAAAATTCCAGGGCGCGCTTTATCTGGCCAAGAAGACGGGGGACTATTCTCCGGAAAAGATTCATGTTCTGGATATTCTTGTGAACAATGCCTCCAACTCTTGCGAAAATGCGATTATGCGTTCGCTGCTGTCAATCGAAGCGAACTCCCTGAAGACCGAGGTGAAAAAACTCAAGGAAAGGGAGGATATCCTGCGGGGGTTCCACAACATAATCGGCAAGTCGGAAAAGATGCAGGAGCTCTTTCACGTTATCAAGGAGGTGGCGGGACACGACACCAACATTCTTATCCAAGGGGAAAGCGGTACCGGCAAAGAGCTTATCGCACGGGCGATTCATCGCCAGAGCAACCGCATTGCCAAACCGTTTGTTGATATCAATTGCGCGGCTATACCGGGGGCGCTTCTGGAAAGCGAGATATTTGGTTACGAAGCGGGGGCCTTTACCGACGCGAGAAAAAGGAAGATCGGCCTTATCGAATATGCCAACGGCGGCACGATGCTGCTCGACGAAATAGGCGATATGGATATCCACATTCAGGCGAAATTCTTGCGGATGCTTGAAGACCGGCACATCCGCCGTCTGGGCGGCAATGACAGCATCCCGATCGATGTGCGTTTCGTATTTTCAACGAATCAGGATCTGAAGCGCATGGTCTCCGAAGGATCTTTTCGTGATGATCTTTATTACCGGATAAGCGTCGTGCCGATACAAATTCCCCCTCTCCGGGAGAGAAAAGAAGACCTGCTGCTTTTGGCCCGCTATTATGTCGAAGAGTTCAATGATAAATTCAAAAAGAGGGTAAAGGGCTTTACGGAAGAGGCGGAACGTATTTTAGCCATTTATCCATGGCCGGGGAATGTTCGGGAATTGAGGAATATGATCGAGAGGATTATGATACTCCACAATGACGGGGATTTGATCGCGTACGAAAATCTGCCGGCGGAGATGAGAAAAACGGTGAACAAGGAAAAACTGAATGTGCAAATTGACGATCTTGTTTCCAATCCGTCAACAGGGGAGATCGATTTTATCGGGATTGTTGACCGGGGCACCAGGGAAATAAAGAAAAGGATCATCGCCAGTGCCGTTGAAACAAGCGGCGGCAACAAGAGCCGGGCGGCGAGGCGGCTGGGCATTTCCCGCTTCAAGCTGATCAGGGAAGAGAAGAAAATAAGGGATTCAGGCATGCCGTTTTTATCATGACGACTGAACGCACCCTGTTTCCTTGGTAAAAAAGATCAGCACGGAGCTGACCAGTGCCCAAGCCAGCAGCAGGGAAAAACCGAGACGGAAAGTGTCAAATCCGTAAATTCTGATACCGTCAACCAGCTTGCCCTGCCAGTTCAGATCGAGAATCATCCCCACCGCCGGCTGCAAAATCATAGGTCCTGCCATAGTTCCCATATTGACGAAGCCGGAGGCTGTTCCCCCCAGCCGCGCCGGGACAGACTCCTTGATAAAGGCAAAACCAATAATCATGCCTCCCGAGGCGAGACCGGCGACCAGCAGCAGACCAATCAGCAATGGCACGGGCAGGGCAGGCACCAAGATGACCAGCGCCCAGGCTCCGGTCAAAGTGAGGGCGCCTGTTATATAGAGAGGTTTGCGCCGGCCGAGTCTGTCGGAAAGACCGCCCGCCAACGGTCCGCCCAGTGCCCAGGCGATCAGCATGGCCGAGTTGAGCGCTGCTGCCCCGGTTGCGGTGAAACTGTAATGGGTAACCAGAAAAGGCACACCCCAGAGTCCGGAAAAGGTCAGCATCGGGCCGACCACCCCGGCTGGAATTAGGCAGAGAAGCCAGGTGTTCCGATAGTGAAATATATCCCGGAGGTCTTCCCTGATCGAGCTTTTCGGGGCAGCTCCCCCAGTCGGGGGAGCATAACTGGTGAAGCCTTTTTCCGCCGGATCATCACGTACCTTAAGCCAGATTGCCAGACTCGCCCCCAGCGTGACTATGGAAGAAGCGATTATTATTGGTCGCCAGCCTGCCATATCCACCAGCATTCGGAGCGGCGCGCCCGCGGAGACAGCCCCGATAATCCCGCAAAAGAGCGCCATTCCCGTGGCCAGGGCAAACTGGCGCGGAGCAAACCAGTTAGCGGCCAGTTTCAGCATGCCGACAAAGGCAACGGCGACCGAGCCGCCGATCAGAAGTCTGCCGATACAGGCCCATAAAAGGGTCGGCGCCATCCCGAAAAGCAGTGTGCCGACACCGGCAACCAGCGCGCCTGCGGTGAGCAGACGGCGTGGTCCGAGGCGGTCGGCGAGGATACCCGTAGGAACCTGCATGAATACGTAACTGTAAAAGTAGAAGGCGGAAAGGTTCCCCAGGCCGGTGGCGCTGATGGCGAAATCATGCATTAATTCCGTTGTTATTACGGCCGGCGCCACCCGCTGGAAAAAGCCGATCAGGTATAAAACCGCCCCCAATCCCCACATGAACCAGGCAAGACGGGGCGGGGGGTAGCAGGCTTTATTCTTCTCCGTCATTTTTATAAATACCTTTTAACTAATGGTTAGTGCGGCATTCTATATGTTTTTTTGCTTAAAAAAAGGCGCCTTCTCCTCTTGTGATATCGGGAAAGAGAGGCGCCTTTTCATCGTTGTCCAGAAGTGGTACTGTTTATAACTTCTGACCGGTAATTCGCATCGAGTAGAAAGAGCGATAGACGAACACCAGGGCGATCAGGAAGAAAATGGAGGCAAGCACCAGCCTCAATCCTGAGTTTGTCATCGTTACCGCTATTTCAACGGCGAGCAGACCGAAAAGGGTGGTGAACTTGATCACCGGGTTCAGGGAAACGGAAGAGGTGTCCTTGTAGGGATCGCCGACGGTGTCTCCGACGACAACCGCCTCGTGCAGCGGGGTGTTCTTCTGTTTCAGATCAACTTCAACGATCTTCTTGGCGTTATCCCAGGCGCCGCCGGCGTTGGCCATGAAGATCGCCTGGAACAGACCGAAGAAGGCGATTCCGATCAGGTAGCCGATAAAGAAGTAGGGGTTGAAGAAGGCAAGCGACAGCGCCATGAAGAATATAACAACGAAGATGTTGATCATCCCTTTTTGCGCATATTGCGTGCAGATCTTGACCACTTCCTTGCTGTCGGCGATCGAGGCTTCTTTTTTGTCCAGCTTTATATGCTCCTTGATGAAGACGACCGCCTGGTAGGAGCCCGTTACAACGGCCTGGATCGAAGCGCCGCTGAACCAGTAGATGACGCAGCCGCCCATCAGCAGCCCCAGGATAACCTCCGGCTGAACAAGGCTCAGTTTGGCGACCGCGTTGCCGAAGAGGCGTTCGAGAAGGATAATTATCCCGAAGACCATGGTTGTCGCGCCGACTACCGCTGTTCCGATCAGTACCGGTTTTGCGGTCGCCTTGAAGGTATTGCCCCCTCCATCGGCGGCTTCGAGGTAATGTTTGGCCTTCTCGAAGTCGGTTTCCACACCGAAATGTTTTTTGACGATCTCTTTTGTGTCCTTGCGGGATTCAATCATTGAAAGTTCGTAGATTGACTGGGCATTGTCAGAGACCGGGCCGAAGCTGTCAACGGCGATGGTCACCGGTCCCATGCCGAGAAAGCCGAAGGCCACCAGGCCGAAGGCAAACACCGGCGCGGCGAATTTGAAGGCGTCAGGCATGAGGCCCGTGACCGACGCGCTCTGGGAGACAAGGTACGCGACAAACATCAAAACGAGAATGACCAGACCTTCCCAGAACGCGGAGAAGTTGCCGGCGACCAGACCGGACAGGATGTTCAGGGAGGCGCCGCCCTGACGGGAGGCGTTGACGATCTCCTCGCAGTGACGGGAGTTGGTGCTGGTGAATATCTTGGTGAATTCAGGAATCAGCGCCCCGGCTATCGTTCCGCAACTGATGATGGTGGCAAGAGCGAACCAGGCGGAAATCGAATTGGCGCCGACGATTGGCGGCAGATCGCCGAGGAGGAAGTAGCTGGCGATAAAGGTAATGATAATCGAAATGATGGAGGTTATCCAGACCAGGTTCGAAAGAGGTTTCTCAAAGTCGAAATCCTCTTTGTGATTGTACAGGGATTTGCTGATCGCGTCGTTTATAAAGTAGGAGACAAGCGCGGTGATGATCATCAGTATCCGCATGCCGAATATCCAGACGATCAGTTTGCCGCCCATTGCCGGGTTCAGGGCCAGGGCCAGGGCCAGAAAGGCGATAAGCGCGACACCGGTGACGCCGTACGTTTCAAAGCCATCCGCCGTCGGACCGATGCTGTCGCCGGCGTTATCTCCGGTGCAGTCCGCGATGACGCCCGGATTTTTGGGGTCGTCTTCCGGAAGATGGAAAATGATCTTCATCAGATCGGAGCCGATATCGGCGATTTTCGTGAAAATGCCGCCGCAGATCCTCAGGGCGCTGGCGCCGAGTGACTCACCAATCGCAAAACCGATGAAGCAAGACCCGGCAAGCTCCTTCGGCACATAGGCGAGGATCAAAATCATGAAGAAAAGTTCAATGCTTACAAGCAGCATTCCGATGCTCATTCCGGAGCGAAGACAGATGTTTACGATATTCAGCGGGTTTCCGCTGAGTGACGAGAATGCAGCCCGGGAGTTGGCCAGCGTGTTGATCCGGATGCCGAACCAGGCCACGCCGTACGACCCGAGAATTCCCAGGATCGAAGCCAGCAGAATAATTACGATTGATCCGAACGAGGCATTCTGAAGTCCCACGAAGTAGTAAACCAGGGCAATGGCGATCAGCAGCCAGAGGGCGGCGAGAAACTTGCCCTGTTGAAAAAGATAGGTTTTGCAGGTTTCCCAGATTGTGTTCGATACGTCGAGCATGGCCTGATGCGCGGGCAGACTTTTTGTCTGGTTATACTGCATCCAGCCGAATCCAGCGCCAATCAGGCAGATCAAAAGCCCGAAGTTGAGGATTGTCAATCCTCCGAGGCTGCCGCCCATAAACGAGATGGCGGTCAGATCGGGGATGTTGATGTCCGCCTCGCTGGCAAAGGCCGTGGCGCCCGTCATAAGCAGCCAAAAGACCGATGTAAATAACAAATACCAAGTACCCCGCTTTCCAATACGCATGATTCAACCCTCCTTGATTAAATTAGTTTTGTAAATGCAGCAGAATACAGTCTGAAAGCCGGCTGTGGCCTATCACTGTTCCATGGCTCAGGTTATATCGTTTTTTATTTCCTTCCGGTTGTATTTCTGCATGGCGGTCAGGATGTCCGAGAAAAGAATGTCATGGAGCGCCGCCGCCGCCTTGTCTGTCACCTCGAAAAGTGACTCCGCCTCTTCGCTGGAAAAATGTTCCAGAACGTACCCCTCAACCATTGATTTGCGAGCCGGCTTTCCGATCCCGAACCTGATGCGGCCGAAATCGCCATTCCCCATGTGTTCCATCAACGAAAGCAACCCCTTGTGTCCTCCATGGCCGCCTCCCGACTTCAGGCGGATCGTCTGGAAGGGCAAATCCAGGTCATCGTGCAAAACAATCAGGTCGTCCGCTGCTATCCTGAAATAATCAGCCAACCTTCTAACGGAGACGCCGCTTAAGTTCATAAAGGTCTGAGGCTCGGCAAGTATTACCGTCTCTCCGTTTATTTTACCTTTTCCCAGCTCGGAATTAAAAAGTGACTGATTGATGACTATGTCATATAAATCCGAGAAGCGCTCAAGGATCATGAAGCCTGCGTTGTGCCTGCTGTTTTTGTACCTTAAGCCAGGATTTCCCAGTCCCACGACAAGCTTCAATCCACCCCCTCCCGAATCATCACACTGAAATCATTACAAAATTACCAGTAATCGGTAAATTCTGCTCTTGGTGAGATACTATTTTGTTTTCCCCTTGGCCGGGGCGGCCGGTTTTGCCTCTGCTGCCGCTGCGGGGGCGCCTTCCGCGCCATCCGCGGCAGTCTCCGCCGGCGCCGCTACAGCCGTCTTTATGGCAGCGACAGCCACTATTCCCACATCCCCGTGATCGACGGTGGCAACTCCTTCCGGGAGTTTAATATCCGTAACTTTAAGCGATTCTCCTATCTCCAGTCCGGAAATATCAACGTCTATGTAATCGGGCATATTTGCAGGCAGACAGGAAATCTTGAGCACCCGCTTCGAATGCAGAAGCTCTCCGCCATTAACGACGCCAACCGGTGTGCCGATGAAATTGAGGGGGATATCAACCGTCAGCCTGCGATCCATAATTATCTCATAGAAATCAGCATGATAAAGATGGCGGCTTACCGGCTCATACTGCAATTCCTTCAGCATGGAAATTTTTTCCAAATGCTTTTCCCCATCAATGAGGAGTTTTATGAAATGTTTTTCCTTTTTCGAACGGATGATTTTTTGCAGATCTGATTCGCTGACGGTAAGGTGGACGGATGAGTCTCCCTTGCTGTAAACTACCGCGGGGACAAGTCCCTCCATCCGGTAACGTCTCGACGGCCCCTTGCCGGATTTTTCCCTGATACTGGCTTTTAATTCAATTGCCTCCATTTGTTCCTCCTAAATAAATAATGAACTCACTGAGTCGTTGTAGTAGATCCTGCGAATGGCCTCGCTAAGAAGCCCGGAAACGGAAAGAACCTTTATTATATCGCATGTTTTGGCAGTCTCACTCAGAGGGATTGTATCCGTTACGACCACCTCTTTGATGCTTGACTGTTTGAGCCTCTCTATCGCCGGCCCGGAAAGGACGGGGTGAGTGCAGCACACAGCCACCTCAAGGGCCCCTTCAGCCGAGAGCGCTTTTGCCGCCTGAACGATGGTGCCGGCGGTATCTATCATGTCGTCCAGTAAAATGGCCCTCATCCCCTTGACATGCCCGATAATATTCATAACCTGAGCCTCGTTGGGGCCTTCCCGGCGTTTGTCGATAATGGCAAGGCTCGCCCCCAGCCGTTTGGCGAAGGCGCGGGCCCTCTCGACGCCCCCCGTATCCGGGGAGACAATCACTACGTTGTCGCTATTGTAATTATGCCTGAAGTATTCAAAGAGTATGGGTGTGGCGAAAATATTGTCAACGGGGATGTTGAAAAATCCCTGTATCTGGCCGGCATGAAGATCCATTGCCATAACGCGATTGGCCCCCGCCTGGGTTATCAAATCCGCGACGAGCTTGGCGCTGATCGGGGCGCGGGGCGCAACCTTGCGGTCCTGCCGGGCATATCCGTAATAGGGGATAACGGCCGTTATTCGGTCCGCCGAAGCCCTGCGCAGCGCGTCAATCATTATAAGAAGTTCCATCAGGGCGATGTTTACCGGCGGGCATGTGGGTTGTATGATAAAAACGTCCATTCCCCTGACGTTTTCATTTATTTCCACCCGTGTTTCGCCGTCGCTGAAGGAGACTACGTTGGCCTTGCCCATGGCTATGCCGAGATTCTCAGCTATCTTCCGCGCCAAGTCAACGTTGGCGTTCCCGGTAAAGACCCTCATTCTTTCAAGCATATACACTCCTTGCCCCAATCTATTACTGATGGCTGGGGCGGGAGGATTCGAACCTCCGAATGCAGGATCCAAATTCCTGTGTCTTACCGCTTGACGACGCCCCAATTAAAATCCCGTACTTAAATCATCTCCGCATAAAGAAACAGTTGGCCGAAGAAGCATTTTCCTTAAAGCGAGCGAGCACAAAACGTCAACCACCCGTTTTGTTTGGCGGAGATATTCTCAACCCTCTGAGCTGAGTCCTCGTCGGTAAAAACACCAAACATGGTCGGCCCACTGCCGGTCATGGCCGCCCCCAGTGCGTCATTTTTCAGTAAAAAGGCCTTTATCTGCTCCAAAACAGGATGGCGAGCCAATGTAACCCGTTCGAGGTCGTTGGTGAGACCCGCTGCCACATCTTTTACTGAAGAAAAACATGGAATACTATAATCTATTATTTTTTTTGTCAATCCCAAATTAAGACCCTGGTAAACTTCCTTTGTCGAAACAGGGAACCCGGGATTTATCAGGACAATCCAGAACAAAGGCAGGGCCGGCGCCTCCGTCAGTATCTCTCCCCTGCCTTCGGCCCACGCTGTCTTTCCGAAAATAAAAAAAGGAACATCCGCTCCCAGAGATTCCCCAAGCTGCAGAAGTTCCTTTTTTGTCAAGGGCAAGCCGTGCATTTCGTTCAGGGTAACGAGGGTGGTCGCCGCGTCCGAACTGCCGCCCCCGAGCCCGGCGCCGACAGGAATGTGTTTTTGCAAGGTTATTTCAATTCCAGGCTTAGCCCCCGTCTGTGCATAAAATTCCGCCG
>Ga0208373_1001672_pt1 | contig 28255 bp, 29 predicted proteins | sample RifOxyC2_FD_184036 | JGI IMG/M metagenome (GOLD analysis project Ga0208373, IMG submission 184036) | Soil microbial communities from Rifle, Colorado - Rifle Oxygen_injection C2 (SPAdes) | ecosystem: Environmental > Terrestrial > Deep subsurface > Rock core/Sediment | place: Rifle, Colorado... | reverse complement strand
CACCTTAACCTTTCTTCTTTAATTGTTTTTGGCATATTTACACACATTTATCAAAGCTAACGCTTTGGCTTCAAAACCGCCATATGTGTGTGGGCATTACCGACACCTCTTGACAAAAGAGGTGTTTTAGTATAAGGTTATTTGTTCTTTAACAAATGTTTATAGTTCTTTTCTTGGCCGTATTTAACTATGGCTAGAGAAAGAACTATAAACCATAATTCAATAACACAAACAAACTCAAAGGAGAATCAAATGAAACTCGTAGCTAACAGCGACACAGCTGGTAATCCAACGGTTGCACTTAGGTGGTGCTTAGTACCTGAGGAAATTGCTTATCTTAAAGATAAGAAAATTCCCAATCCACACATTCTGTTGCTTGTAGTCAACGACAGAAGATGTGTTGACAGGCAGCTTCTTCCTATCAGTGATCTGATGACCTATATATCATTCAATCATCTTGGTGACAATACTGTTTGGGCCACAATTGTATGGCACGATGAGGGCTTAAGAAAGCTGCGCGAATTCTATATTAGCAAGGGTAAATATGGTTATAATAATGGTTTTTATAATCGCGAAACAGACACTCTAGAAGATACTGATGGTTATGGACTCGATTCAATAGTTATAAATATTTCTGCAGATTTTTTTGCACCGGAACCAGCAGAGTGGGAAAAGAAATGGGTAAACTTATTGTTTGAAACCAAACCAAAAGACCAGTGTCAGTTTCGCAAGCGCCGCATTCTTGCTTATACCCTCCAGCCAATTCTGATATTGTTTGAGATATTCATCAAAATATCAAGCCGTTTACTAGCTGCTTTATTCTTCACTGTTATAAGAACCAGGACAAAAGTTAATTTTGTCCCGATAATACATCCATTCAAAAATGACACCGAGGATATTTACTATGAATCCTTAAGGCATGGCAGAAACATATACTTGAGAAATAAAGATAATACGGAAAGGGAGGATTATGCAATTGCTGGTGTTCTGTTTCACCCCATAACTGTAATAGTATTATCAGCTATACTTTTAATGATAGACCTAGCTGGCACAAAAATCTTCTTAGGTTGGTGGTCATATCTAGTTGGTTCTCTAGTAGTTGGTGTATCTATCATTGTTCTGGTACTAATAATTTCTGTCCTGGGGGAAGTGGTAAAATGGCTGGCTGGTAATATTAAGAGCTGGCGCAAAAAAACTTCCAAAGACAGGCGGTTGGAAAAAGCACGCCGGCAAAAAGCAAAGTACGCCCAAGAAGCTAAGGCAAAAAAATTAGCTGAAGAGGCTAAAGAACGAGCAATACAAACTAATCTTGACAGACTAAACAAAGAATTCGCACTTATTAGCTGTGACAGCGGTCCATTAGTGCCCAAACTTGAGGCACTGCCAAAAGAAAAGAGGACTATACACCTTCGCTTTCTAGATCTGAAAGCCAGGGTTTGTAAACCTTTTGCTGGATAAAATTAATTCCAAACCCAGTCTGCTTAAACAGGCTGGGTCTTTTTAATAATAAAAGGTTGATTTAAAAAGAGGCTAATCAATTAGCCTCTTGGTTTTTATATAACGCGTAAAATTTAAACAGTGGGTTCTGGCACTAAATTGGCCTGATTGCTGGCTTTGGCTAAATCCTGGCTGAATGAATCCGCCACCGTCATCTCTTTAATTGAAATGCTCACTACTTGGGCTGGTGAGATTAATAATTTTTCGCCCCATAATTTTACCAAAGGCAGGGCCGAGCTGACTTGATAATATTTTATTTGCCGGCCGGAAGGTTCAACCTCCACCCCAACCACTCGCCCCAGGTGCTTACCAGCCACGGTATTAACCGACAGATTTATCACATTAACTGCTTGGGTTATCATGTTTCTTAAAGGTTAAATATTGCTGGCCAATGGTGAGTAAAGTATTCACCAGCCAATAAAGCATTAAGCCCCCGGGCAAGGTAAAGCCAAAAACCACGGTCATGGCTGGCAACATATATTTCATCTGTTTATTCATCATCGCCGCCATGTTCTCATCTTGTGAGCCTGGGACTGCTACTGGTGGCTTGGTGGTTATCAGCATTTTGGTCTGCCAAAATTGGGCTGCTCCAGTAATAACTGCCAAAGGGATACTGCGCCCAGCCAAGTGCCAAAACCCAAATAAAGTATCATTGAGGTGGCCAGGGTTGGTAATAAAAGGGTAGAGCCACTCCAGGCTGCCCGAATTCAATCCACTCCTAAAAACCTGGAACAAGGCGATTAAAAATGGCAGCTGTATTATTAAGGGTAAACAAGAAGAGAGTGGGCTCACACGCTCTCGCTGGTAAAGTTGCATTAGTTCCTGGGCCAATTTGTCTTTTTGATCCTTATATTTAGCCTTGATCTCAGCCACCTGCGGCTGAAGTCTTTGCATGGCCTTTTGCGATTTCAGAGTTTGTTGGGATAGCGGCCAAAGTATCAGCTTAATCAAGACTGTTAGAACAATAATGGCAATGCCCATATCACCCCCCACCAGGTTATATATAAAAACCAGCAAATTAAGCAGGGGTTGATAAAAAATTGTTTGCCAAAGCCAAACCATATAATTAAATCACTGGGTCATAACCACCCCGAGCTACCGGATGGCAACGACCAAGCCTTTTAAGACCAAGCCAAATACCTTCGCTTAACCCGTGTTTTATAATCGCTTGTTTGGTGTATTCTGAACAAGATGGGTAAAAACAGCAACCGGCTTGGGATAATAAAATTCGCCCCCAACCATGATCAGGGGATAGGGTGCGCTGATATAAGGTTAATAACAAAACAGCGCCTTGTCGGCTTAATAATTTTATTTTATTAATAATGGATTCAACCATAGTTTATTTGAGCTTGGCTATTAAACCTTCAATTTCTCTATTAAGCTCTTGATAAGTTAGGTTTTTTATTGCTGGTAGAGCTGTAATAATCACATTATAGCCTTTAATTGGTAACAATTGGCGCTGTTGCCGCAAACAAGCCCATAGTCTACGCTTATAAAGATTTCTTTTGGTGGCTAAATTGGATATTTTCTTAGAAACAACCACCGCCACTCGGGTTGGTTCTGATTTTAACCTTAAATAGGCCAATTGTGCCACTGAGGTCTTAAAACGCCGGCCATGCCGATAAATATTAAGAAAATTGTGCTCACCTGACAGCCTGGCGATAACAGGCGACATAGTTTAAACACTTACACGACGGCGGCCTTTTTGGCGACGGCTCTTTAAGATGCGGCGACCACTGGCAGTAGACTGTCGGTGACGAAAGCCGTGCTTTTTAAGGCGCCTGGCTTTTTTAGGCTGGTAAGTACGCTTTGGCATAATATGCTTAAATTATTGATCTTTAATAATAACAACCAACTAACTATAACAAGCGAGACCTTTTGGGTCAAAGTTTAATCATTTAAAAAATGTATCCACATGTCATCAACAATTTATAAACACCTCATAGCTAAACTGACAATTTACAAAGAGGTGATTTACAGTTATAAAAACTACACCACACTTTTGTTTTATTCAAACTACCACCGACAGATACTATGACAAACCAAGAACTTTGGCGCTCCGCCTTGGGTGAATTAGAACTTTTAATTAGTAAGGCTAATTTTACTACTTGGTTTAAAAGTACCAGTATTGCTTCTTTTGAAAACGGGCGGGTTATTGTCTCAGTGCCTAACGCCTTTACCAAGGCCTGGCTAGAAAATAAATACCACACTTTTATCATGAAGGCTTTGCAAAACATTAGTGGTAATACCATTAAGGACATATCTTATCAGGTAGAGCTGGTGACCGTTGAGGCGGTTGATAAACCAGCCTCAATTAAAATCACTAGTCCAAGTGAGTCGGTAATGAGTTTTGGACTTAATCCGCGCTATACCTTTTCTACTTTTATTGTTGGCAAAAGCAACGAACTGGCCCGAGCGGCCGCCTTAGCGGTGGCGGATAATCCTGGACAAGTCTACAATCCTTTATTTTTATATGGTGGTGTGGGTTTGGGTAAAACCCACTTAATGCAAGCAATTGGTCATGAAATAATAAAGAAATTCCCCGGTAAAAAAGTGATCTATGTTCCATGTGAAAAATTTACCACGGAATTTATTCAGGCTATTGGTAGCGGCAAAATGGAAAAATTTAAGGCCACCTACCGCTCGGTTGATGTTTTGTTGGTTGATGATATTCAATTCCTTTCTGGCAAAGAAGGTACTCAGGAGGAATTTTTTCATACTTTCAACACCCTACACCAGGCTAACAAACAAATAGTTATCAGCTCTGACCGCCCACCCAAAGCCATTCATTCCTTAGAAAACCGCTTAATTTCGCGTTTTGAGTGGGGTATGATCGCTGATATTGCCAGCCCCGACCTAGAAACCAGAACGGCTATTTTGGAGCTTAAATGTCAAGAACGCAACTACCAGCTTGATCGTGAAATCATTAATTACCTAGCCAACACCGTCCAAAATAATATTAGGGAGTTGGAAGGCGCCCTAAACCGAATAATTGCTTACCATCAACTTAATAATCAGCCACCAACCTTGGTTTTGGTTCAAGAACTGATGGTTAATCTTCATTCTACTAACAAATATGGGGCTAATTTAACTAGCAAAAAAATACTGAATATTGTGGCTCAATATTATGATATTACTATGGAGGATTTGGTGGGGATAAGTCGCAAGAAAAATTTGGTTGTTCCCCGACAAGTATCTATGTATTTGATGAGGGAAGAATTAAAATCTTCTTTTCCCACAATTGGCAATGAGTTGGGGGGGAGAGACCACACCACCGCCATGCATGCTTGTAATAAAATTCAAGTGGTTTTAAAGGATGATAATAAAATACAACAAGATATACACAATCTCAAACAACAATTAGCCAACACTTAGTTTTCCCCTTTTAATAATTTACTTTCTGCACAGCTTGTTCAACAAACAAAAACTACTATACCCTTTGTTTATAAATTAAATTTTATTTTTCAACATTTACACACCCCCTACTACTATGAAATTCTTCTGTACTAAAGAAAATATTAATAATGGCTTAGCCCTAGTTGGGCACGTTGCTACCAAAAGCACCAGCTTACCAATATTAAATAATATCTTATTAAAAACTACCCCAGGGGGGCTACAACTAACCGCCACCAACCTAGAAGTAGCAATAACAACAATAATTAGGGGAAAAACCGAAGGTGAAGGAAACATAACGGTTCAGGGTAAATTATTAATTGAGGCCGCCGCCTTATTACCAGACGATAAAGTAGAATTATTGGTGGATAATGGTTCCCTAACAATTACTTGTGGGCGAAGTCGTACAGTTATAAAAGGGGCACCAGCTGAAGATTTTCCAGTAATACCTCAAATTAATGGTGGAAATAAATTTATCATACCAACCCAAAAATTAGCTGAAGCAGTTTCGCGGGTTGTTTTTACAGTTAATCCTGATGAGGGCAGGCCAGAAATAAGTGGTGTATTTTTAGGCAATGTTAGCAAAAAAACTGTTTTAGTTGGAACAGACAGCTATCGCTTAGCGGAGAATACCCTAGGGGAAAGCAAGAACATTATTCAACCAGAGGGGTTAATTATTCCACTGCGAACAGCCCAAGAAGTGGGACGAATCAGCCAATCGTCAGACATTGAACAAATTGAGGTGGTGTTGGGGGATAATCAAGTTTTGTGGCAAATAGGTGAAACACAAATTATATCGCGCCTAGTTTCCGGACAATATCCTGATTATTTACAAATAATACCCAAAGAATTTAGTACAACCGCCAAACTTAATCGCGAAGCCCTACAACAAGCAGTTAGGGCAGCCAGCCTATTTGTTCGCAGTGGAATTAATGATGTGCGCCTTAAATTTAAAGTGTCAGACAAAACAGTTTTGGTATCATCTACTAATAGCCAGCTAGGAGAAAACACCACAGAGGTGGGTGCAGAAATTGATGGTGAAGAAACAGAAGTAATATTTAATTATCGTTATTTATTAGATGGTTTATCAGTTATTCCGGGCCGAGAAATAAAAATTAAGGTGGCGGGACCAAATAGCCCAAGCTTATTTGAGCCCAAAGACGGTACTGACTATAGATACTTGATAATGCCGATCAGACAATAATTAGAAAAGGCATATAAAAATACCGGGCCGCGGCCCGGTATTTTTATAATCATACTAGTTATTAATTTCTACGGTGACTTTTGGTCCCGGGCTAGAATAATTATTAAAATCTGTTAGTACTAATGATAAGGTGTAGGTGCCTGGTGGATTTGGTGGCCAAGTAAAATTAATATTTGAACTCGGATTAGTTATTACCCCCAACCAACGAGAAGCTTCATTCTTTGGCTTTAAATAAAGATCAACCTGTTTTAATTGTTGAGGCTGGTCTAGTTCAATATTAATTTCAAATGGCATATCCCCCGGGACAATAGTTTGCCCATTGTTAAGATTTATAAATCGGGCACCACTAGCTGAGGGTAATGGGTTTACTAACAAATTAAAAGTAACACTAGACTCATTAGAATTATCAATATCATCATAAGCTCGTGCCGTTAGGGTATGATAACCATTAGGCCAATCTGTTGTAATAAGGAAATTAAGATTCCAAGGTGAGTTTCTGACCGTGCCAATTTCTTGATTATCCAAAAAATAAGTAACCCGCGATACTCCGCGCGTGGCGGCGGCGGTTACACTAAAACTAATTGGGTTATTAGTGATTGTTTGGTTTGTATTTGGGTTGGTAATGTTTATTTGGGGCTGGTTTTGAGGTATGTGTAGATAATCATAATCTATTGGTGGCGCCTGATCTTGGAGACCACGCTCTGCCGCCCAACGTCTAACTGCTTCTTCCCAGGTATTATATTGTGGGTCTGATTCGGGATTTATTGGTGGCGGACCCAAAGGATCGCCAGGCGTAACATAACGCAGGATAGTATGATATTGGGCATAAAGCCTTTTTTCACGGAACGAAGCGGGGGTAAGGTCAGTGGCTCGCAAGCCAGTAAAGCGGTCAATTTCCACTACCTCACCGCCAATTTGGCCACCAAACATTGGCTTATCAACCAATCTTGTTTCTGGGGGAGTAAAAGGTATAACTGGAGATGAAGCTAAAGCGGTCTTCATAAAATCTTGCCAAATCGGCGCGGCCACCACCGAACCGTCAGCCCCTCTTTTCATCTCATCATTATTACTGTTTCCTACCCAAACGCCAGTAGCTAATTGTGGGGTGTAGCCTAATGTCCAAGCGTCGTGGTAGTCATTGGTTGTACCGGTTTTGGCGGCCACCGGCCTGTCTGGTAAGGTTAAATAATTTTGTGAGCCAAAAATAAAACTTCTAGCCCCATTATCAGACAGAATACCCGTCAACTCCCGGGTTGTTTGTGATTCCAAAACCTTTTGGCCAGGCTCATCTTTGTATTCTTCTAAGATATTACCATTAGAGTCTTCCACTTTAAGTACACTGGAAATTGGCTTTGTCATACCTTCGCGGGCAAAAGTAGCATAAGCGGCCGTGTGTTCTAAGAGTTTGACTTCAGCCCCCCCTAAAACTATTGATAAACCAAAACGGCTACGGTCCGAGAAAGTGGTGTAGCCTAGGCGCTTAGCGGTTTCCAAAACCCTATCAATACCGCTAAGGTAAAGAACCTTAACCGCCGGGATGTTAAGTGAGCCCGCTAAGGCCTGGCGGAAGGTTACTGGCCCATGTTCTTTAAGGTCATAATTTTTTGGCTCATAATCCTTGGTATCAGTTTTAAAAACTGTTTTAACATCAAACACCACTGTTTCCGGAGTGAAACCTAAGGCTAGGGCAGTACCATAAGCTACCGGTTTAAAAGATGAGCCAGGCTGTCTTGGTCTTAAAGCTACATTAACTTGACCGGCAATAGCATCATTAAAATAATCTTGGCTGCCAACCATAGCTAAAACCTGATTGGTTGATACATCTATTGCTACTAAACTAGCGTTAGTGGCACCATATTTTTTGTTACTGTCGGCGTATTTTGTGACCGACCCCTCAGCTAGCTTTTGTTTATCAATATCTAAGGTAGTGATTATTTTTAAACCACCTTGTTCAACCAACCGGTCACCATATTTGGCCGCCAGTTGTTCTCTGATGTAAAAAACAAAATGAGGAGCAGTGATGGTTTCGCGCCGCTCTTTAAATTGCAAATCTTCTTGTTTGGCGGCTTCAGCTTCCTCCGGGCTTATATAGCCCAGCGTGACCATTGAATCCAAAATATAGTGTTGGCGGCCGATCAATTCATCAACATGGCTGCCATAAGGTGAGTAATAGGTTGTGCCTTTGGTGAGCGCGGCCAGCAAGGCACTCTCTGCTAGATTAATATCTTTGACTGATTTGCCAAAAAAAGTTTGGGCAGCGGCCTCGGCCCCGTAAGCACTAGAGCCGTAAGGAATTTCGTTAAAATATAGCTTTAGGATTTCATCTTTAGAGAACTTACGCTCTATTTGGTAGGATAAGATAATCTCTTTAATTTTACGGGTGTATAGTTTTTCGTTGGTAAAGATGGCATTTTTAATAAATTGTTGAGTAATAGTTGAGCCGCCCTGCACCTTGCCGCCGCGCAACAAATTTACCACCAAAGAGCGGATCATAGAGGTAAAGCGGAAACCTTTATGTTTGTAAAAATCCCTGTCCTCAGCTGTCAGGGTGGCAAATTTTAAAAAATCAGGAATGTCAGCCAACTCAACCGCCGTGCGCTTTTCCTCGCCATGAATATCATAAAGTAAATGTTCGCCCGTGCGGTCATAAATCTTAGTGCTTTGGGGCACAGTCCGCCGTACAATACCTTCAGCGGTTGGTAAGTCGCGGCTTACCCAGGCGAGTGTCCCCACCACTAAAACTGCTAAGCCAAGCAAGCCGGTTATAGATAGTTTGATAAGCAAATCACGCCTCAATCGCCGGCTTCTGATACTACGTGACCGCCAAGCGCCAGCACCTAATCGGGAGGATGGTTTTTTAAGACTAGGAATTGGCATAAGGCAAATTAGCCAATAAAGCCGCCCCAATTACACCAGCAGAATCACCCAGGGCCGCGCGTTTAATAATTGGTGTTTTGGGCAATATACAGTTCTTGTTTAAACTTTTCTGAAGGGAACTATAAAATCTTGGCCAAGCCTTAGCAATCTGTCCACCCAAAATGATTACATCAGGATCAAATATATGACTAATTGAGGCCAAGGCATAGCCTAAGTGTGAACCAAATTCTTGCCAGATTTTATTGGCTCTAGGGTTATGCTCGCGAGCTAAAGCGGCAACAGTAATTTTTTTATTTTTAATTAATACCCCCGCCCTTATAAATTCTTGTAAGGCACCGTTCTCACCCAACTGCCCGCGCGGTCCGCTTTGGTTTTGTAATAAATAGCCCAATTCTCCAGCATTACCGCGTCCGTGGTAAATTTTCTTATTAATTACAATTCCACCACCAACTCCTGTACCCAAAGTGAGGCCAATAACATTTTGATATTTTTTACCCGCACCTAAAATAGCCTCAGCTAAAGTAAAAACATTAGCATCATTGTCAATTGTTATTGGCAGAAGTGTTTCCTGCTCTAAAAATTGTTTAAAAGGGAAATTTTTAAAGGGAAGGTTGGGCGGATTTATAATTAAGCCGCGTTTTATATCCAGCGGTCCAGGACAGCCGACACCAATAGTTTGCACCCGATAGCGGGCGCAATAATCAATTATTATATCAATTAGCAACTCCCAGGCAGCTTGAGTGGTTTTGGGGGTGGGGCGGGCCTTAAAATGCAAGCAGCGGCGCCTGGGGCCTGGTAAAAAACCAGCCTTAATGCTACTGCCGCCAATATCTATGCCGAGTGTATTTTTTATTCGCATCATGCTTATTTATGGTACAATAAAGCCGTTATTATGCCTAAACATCAGTCTGATATTATTAACGAATTACTCACCCGTTCTGTAACAGACGTGGTGCCAAGAGAGTTGGCCAATACCAAACTTGCCTCGGGCAAAAAACTAAGAATTTATTTTGGCATAGACCCGACGGGAGACAAACTTCATCTTGGCCATGCCGTGCCCCTGCGAAAGCTTCGGGCTTTTCAAGAAGCGGGACACGAAGTTATTTTATTGATTGGCAGTTTTACAGCCATGATTGGTGACCCTTCAGGTAGGGATACTTTACGTGAGCCGTTGACTGAGACGCAAGTTAAGAAGAATTTTGCTACTTACAAAAAGCAGGCCGAGTTAGTGTTGGATATGAAAAAAGTAGAGGTGCGATTTAATAATGAGTGGTTAGGAAAATTAAAGCCAAAACAAATCATAGATTTGGCTAGTAAGTTCACTGCGCAGCAGGTTTTAGAGCGCGACATGTTCCGTATTCGCCAACAGCGTAATTTGCCGATTGCCATGCATGAACTACTCTACCCGCTTTTTGTTGGCTATGATTCGGTGGTGCTGGACGTGGATGCCGAAATAGGAGGCAACGACCAGCTGTTCAACATGCTCTGCGGTCGCACCTTGCAGCAGGCTTACGGTAAACGCGAAAAATTCGTACTCACCACCAAACTGCTGGAAGGCACGGACGGCCGCAAAATGAGCAAGACTTACAATAATGCGATTTACCTGACCGATGAGCCGAATGAGATGTACGGCAAGGTGATGAGCATCAAAGATGAGCTGATAAAGCCCTACTTTGAACTTTGTACGGATTTACCAATGGGTGAGATTAAGGAGATTGAAGCTGGATTGAAAAAGGGTGATAATCCTAAAACTCACAAATCACTATTGGCTAGAGAAATTGTAACTATTTATCACAGCGCCAAGGCAGCCCAAAAAACCGAAGCTGAGTTTAATAATGTGCATCGCGACAAAACTATGCCCAGCGACCTGCCGGCAGTTAAATTGCCAGCTGGCAAAAAAACAATGCCCATTACAGATTTGTTGGTTTATATAAAATTAGCTACTTCTAAAAGCGAGGCCCGCAGGTTGGTTGAACAGGGTGGGGTAAAGATTGGGGGCAAAACAACAATTGATTGGAAAGACAATATTCAACTTAAGACCGGATTGGTAATTCAGGTTGGCCCGCGTAGGTTTGCAAAATTAGTTTAGTAAATAAATATATAAAAGCCACACTTTTGTGTGGCTTTTTTAATTAACTTCCTTTTATTTTGATGTAAGCCAATCTAATAATTTTCCCATAGTTGCACCCCAACAACGATCAAGGAGTAGGAAATTTTTTGATTGAAATAATTTTGTTAATGTTTTACTCTTTGCCAGCACATAAAATACCCCACCAGCGGTCCATACAATGAATATTGTGAATGCAGTAAAAATGGCTATCGGAAAGAAAAATATTAATCCGCCAATAAACCCACCGAGGGTACCAATTGATACACCTCCTATGAAAACTAAAGCAACCATGAAGGTTACAACGTCGTCGGGGTCATCAAATGTGTTTGGTTTATAACTCCCACTTGCTTTCATCAAGCGAAGGCCAATAAATATGCCAAAAGGTATAATTGGACCAAGTAGAATATCCCACCAGCGGCTCATAGGAAGAAAAGAAGAGGCCATTTCACATAATGGAATTTTACTAAGTTCATATGTCATTATTACTTCTGGGGTTGGGGCAAACAAACTCCAAACAAACCAGAACAGGCTGATAATAATTGTTAAGAACAGGCTCCACCTCAGCGTGAGTACGAGATCATTTTTCATTTTTTCTCCTAATTTTGTTAATGAACTGTTTAATTATTTGTTTAACAGCTCAGCATAATTCTCCTTTATATTTTTGTCTATATAATGTTACAAATTTGTCAAAAAAGGACAAAAGAGTTATAATATCCAATATTTATTAGGATAACCATTAGTTTTAATTGTATGGAAATTGATACATTATTAAATAAGTTAGGTTTTAGTGACAACAAAGCCAAAATTTACCAAGCAATTTTATCATTAGGTAGTGCGCCAGCCAGCACTATTGCTCAAAAAGCCGGTATAGTTAGGTCAACTACTTATAAAATACTGGAAGAGCTGGCCAGTGATGGTTTAGTGGAAATGACTGATCAGGGAGTGAAAAAATTCACCGCTCTTCCCCCCAAGGCTTTAATTACCCTGCAAGAGAATAAAAAAAGTACCCTGGAAAGACTTTTGCCAGAACTTTTGGGTATTTATTCGTCACCAAAATTCAAGCCAAAAATGCGTTTTTACGAAGGCGAGGAAGGCAAGAAAAAAGTTTTTGAAGACATATTATCTTTGCACAATGACATTGTTTATACTTTTTCACCTATAGAACAAGTACTGAGCATTTTTGGCAAAATTTACAGCCGACATTTTATGGAAAAAAGAACAAAAAATAAAATCTGGCGGCACGCCCTTAGGCCAGCCATAGACATAAACAAAAATACTGGCGAGTGGGAGTTTTATGGCTCTGATGAAAAACTGATGCGCCAGGTACGCTTTTTACCGCCAAAAATCAAGTGTGATACTCTTATACAAATTTATGCCAATAAAGTGGCAGTAATCGCGTCTAAAAAAGAAGATTACGCTTTTATAATTGAAAGCAAAGAATTAGCCGAGCTGATGAAACAGATTTTTTTATGGCTTTGGCACACTAGCCCAAAACCTTAATTTGATAAACCGCACAGCGCCACAGCTCAGGGCGGCGTCTTGAATTTTTAATAAAAATACCCGGCCGAGGTCGGGTATTAAAATTATTTTTGCGTATGGATTAGCCATTGGGGGCTTCTATTAGGTCGTCCCGTTCTATGGGCGAACCAGGAGTAAATTCAGGTTCTTTTTGGCACCTGGGGCAATACAGGTGGTAAACAGTTTTGGTTTCGCGGCCTATCGGCTCAACACCATTTTCCCAGATAGGGTGTTGAACCGGCTTCATGATTATTTCTGCGTCGGTGATATCGCAGCGCCATACCCCGTCTTTAAAACTGGCATGATCTTGGAGCCAGTCGTACTCGCTTTTTAGTATGGTTATGATGCCGGAAATTTTTTCGGTTGTTTCCAAGTTTCCTCCTTATGGTTGTTTTTAAATAAGTGATTTTAATTACTTTTGGCCTAACCTTAGTTTGAATCTAAAATTGTGTCAAGAAATACACTCTCTTGGGCGTGTTTTGTAATTTAAGATATTAAGAATTACGTAATTAGTTACGTAATAAGTTACTTAAGCCAAGCCGCAATATCAGTTACTACACCCCATACAAGAGCTAGGCCGGACATGACGAAGATAAAAATATAATTCCACTTTTCCTTGCTTGATTCCAAAGTTTGGAAAAGATATTCCATGGCCGCGCGATCAGCTTCGTTCAGATTAGGCATGGCTGCTACTTTAGAATTGAGTTGGTGGTCATGAATTAACTTTGCTCGTCGTTCGGAGATTTGATAGCGATGGATGAAATATACAACAAAACCCACAGTGCCTACATACCAGGCTAATTTCAGCCAAATCGCCGGATAGTTGGTGAGTATAATAATGACTCGGTAGGAGAAGGTGGCGGTTATGCCGGTCCAAAAAAATAATGCGCGCACTAACTTGCTATGTGGTTTGGGTAATTGTTGGGGCATTTATTTTATTTGGCTAAGTCCACACAAAGCCACCGCCAGAGCATCAGCCGCGTCGTCGGGTTTGGGAACTTGCTTAAGTTTGAATATCAGCTTAAGCATTTTTTGTACCATTAATTTATCAGCATTCCCGACACCAGTGGCCGCCAACTTAACTGCTTGCGGCGACAGCTCAACTATTGGGCATTTTCCTTGAGTCAATTCCAGCATGATTGCGCCGCGGGCTTCAGCTACTTGCAAGGCGGTTTTTACATTTTTGGAAAAATAAAGTTTTTCAATAGCTATTATTGTTGGCTTATATTGGCGTAATATTTTTTGTACTCCAGAACTTAAAGCTACTAGGCGCTGGCCATGCACTAATTTGGAGCTTGTTTCTAAACAACCAACAGTTAATATTTTTGGCTGACTTAATGTGCCAGCGAGCACGGCATAACCCATCCGCCCCAAACCAGGGTCTATCCCTAACACGATTTTTTTAGGCTTCGTCTGCCGACGCAGGAATGACGTGGAAGATGAATTAATTGGAGTATTCATAGTATTCCTGCTTTGGCGGATGGTGGCTGGTTTGGGAAAAATTTGTTAAACTATCCTGCCTCATTATCATAAATATTAGTGACATCGTCATTAGCATCAAGCGCCTCGCGCAGCTCATTCAGTTTATTAGATTCAGCTTGGCTATCAATCGTAATATCATTTTTAGCCACTGGTTCAAGCGAGAGGTAGCTCGGGGTGATATTTTTAGAGACCACCAATTCTTTGATATCCTCAAAAGCCTCGGGCGGGCAAGTGATGGTTAATTCGTCATCATGTTCTATCAAGTCATCCGCCCCAGCTTCAATTACCGCCAACTCAAATCCTTCCCGATCTGCTGGTGCTGGAATTTGCACTATACCCTTAAGTACAAACATCCAGGAAACACTGCCCATTTCCGCCATCCGTCCGCCATGTCTTTCTAATAAGTGTCTAATTTCAGCCGAAGTGCGGTTTTTATTATCAGTTACCACGTCCATTAATAAGGCCACGCCGCCTGGCCCGTAGGCTTCATACCGCACTTCTTCTAATTTTGTACCCTCGCCCGTGCCAGAACCTTTTTGAATAGCCCGTTCAATACTATCTTTGGGCATACTAAAAGAACGTGCGCGGTCTATCGCCAGTCTGAGCCCAGCGTTCATGGTGGAATCAGCCCCAGCTCTAGCGGCGACCGAGACCGCTTTGGCTAGTTTCGTAAAAAGCTGGCTGCGCTTGGCATCAGCTGTGCCCTTGGCGCGTTTGATAGTGGACCATTTAGAGTGGCCAGACATAGAGAGTAAGAGTAAAAAAGAAGAGGTTATATTTATTCACGCACCTATTGTAGCAGAGTAATGAATAATTGTTTATGTATATGAACCCAAGGTGTATAGTAATAGTAGTTTATTATGTTGGGCAGAAAAATATAAAATGTTGGTATTATTTATACTTGTATTGTTAATAGGAGTTGCTGTTTTCAAAGAATTAATTTATTTATTGCCAAAATTTTCTTGGCGTATTTTTACTCCTTGGGTTGTTTTAGTATTTTTGATGGCAACCTTGACACTATTGGGTATTAGAATAGCCCAGCGCCACTATGGTCTGGAATCAATTAATGGTGTTCATGATGGCATTACTCAAACTGAGATTGCCTTGTCATATTTATGGCAAGGAACTAATCCATATAGTGTTGATTATTTTGATACTTCATTGGAGGAGTTTAGATTTTATTATAACCAAGTTAACCCAGCGCTTTACCATTATGCTTATCTGCCAGGAGTATTAGTATTGGGATCCCCCCTATATTTTATTAGTCCATTCATAATTGGTTTTTATGACCAACGTTTAACCCAAGCACTGATTTTTGCCTTATTAATATTTTGGTTAGTGTGGCGCTATCGCCAGAATCCCAAACTTATTTTACTGGTGCCATTGTTGTTTTTTAATTTTTGGTTTATGGTTTATTTTTTACATGGTCTTAATGATATTGTAATAATAGCCTTAGTGATATTAGCTTTGGAGTTTGTTATTATTAGAAAATATTTAGCCAGTGCAATTATTTTAGGCTGTGCTTTGGCTACCAAACAAACAACCTGGTTCGTTTTGCCATTTTTAATTCAGTTTTTTTGGCATTGGGAAAAATTACATTTTGGCACAGCCAAACCAGAGGTTAGACGGCGGGCAATAGTTTGGGGAGGCACAGCCTTATTAGTCGCGACTATTATTATTCTGCCTTTTTTAATCAAAGACCCACAAGGGTTTTGGGCTGATACCATTAGTTATCAATCGGGGCGAGTAGAAAATTCCTATCCAATTATGGGTATTGGTATGGGTGAAATAATTTATCAGTTGGGGTTGGTGCCAGAGAGAACAAGTTACTTCCCTTTTTGGATTTTTCAGTTAATAATAGCAGGGTTAGTTGGTTGGTATGCTTGGCAATATCAAAAACGCCGGCCAATTGAACCGTGGTTAGTTTTGTGGCTGTGGACGCTATTGTTAACCGGTGTTTGGTTTATGAATCGGTATTTTTCAATTACCCATTTGGCAGCTTTGATAGTGATGGTTTGTTTAACTTATTTTTATAAAGAATTAGAGCAAGGAGAACGGTTCAAAACCAAGCCATGGTTTAGCCGCTTAGTCGCTGGTATAATAAAAAAGTGAACAATACCAATACCCCACCATATTTGGATACCCCAGAGGCCGTCAGGCAGATTGATAAAGAAAATATAGCTAAAATTTTGGCTGATTTTCCCAATCAATTGGCGAGCGCCAGGGCAGGTTTTGCCAAAGTTGATTTACCCAAAGAAATCATTCAGGTTAAACAGGTGGTGTTTTGTGGTATGGGCGGCAGTGCGATTGGTGCTGAGGTAGCTTGCGATTTATCACCCGGCCTGATACGCAAGCCATTAGCAGTTATTCGGGATTATGATCTACCTGCCTGGATTAACAAAGAAACAGCAGTGGTGGTGATTAGTTATTCAGGTGAAACAGCCGAAGCCTTAGCTTGTTTTAATCAGGCGCTAAGTTGCGCTGGCGTAACTATAGTTGTAACTTCAGGCGGGCAATTAGCTGATCAAGCGGTAAAGGCCGGTGTGCCCTTGTATAAATTTGATTATAAATCCCCACCCCGCGACGCCCTGGGCTATATGTTGGTGCCGGCAATTATGATTTTGGAGAAAGCAGGAATATTGAATAGCAAAGAAGCAGATTTAACTAATGCCATCAATTTAATTCAGGAAATCAGTGCTTCTTATTTGCCAACCGCACCGACACCTCAAAATAAAGCTAAACAACTAGCCTACAGCCTGTATGATCATGTGCCGATAGTGGTGGGAAGTAATATAACAAAATCTGTAGCGCGACGTTGGAAAAACCAATTTAACGAACATAGCAAGAATACAAGTTGGTTTGATTGTCTGCCTGAGGCTAATCACAATACGGTTGAAGGTTTTGGTTTTCCGATTCGTTTTAAAGATGATGTGGTGATTTTATTATTAGAATCACATTTTGATCACCCTGAGATTGTTAAGCGACAATCGTTATGGCGTGAACAATTAATTCACCAGGGTATTCAGGCGGAAGCGATAGAAGGACAAGGGGAAGATATTTGGGCTAATAAGCTCTCGTTGATTTATTTGGGTGATTGGGTGAGTTATTATTTAGCTTTGCTTTATAGAATAGATCCGGCTGAAATTCCTATAATAAATAAACTTAAAGCCAAGTTAGGAGCTGATTAATTTTTGGAACAGAATTAGATGCTAAGAAAAGTTTATCCCTTCTGGCGGTTACAGGGCGTTCAATTGATTTCAGTCTTTGTTTTGTGTTTGGCGGTGTTTGCTTATTTGCAACCAGCCCAAACTTTAGCTGACCCTGATTCTTGGTATCATGTTAAGTTGACTACCATGATGCGTGATAGTGGTCTGGTGAGAGATTTCCCTTGGACACAAGCTTCACTTTACCGCACTATTTTTATCGATCAACACTTTCTCTATCATGTTTTATTACTGCCGTTTGTGAGTTTGGCGCCGAATGATTTGGCTGGAGCTAAGATTGCGACCATAATTTTTGCGGCGTTTTCTGTCACTGCAGTATTGTGGTGTTTAAAACGCTGGCGCGTGCCTTATTGGGGAGTAGGCATTATCTTGTTGCTAACCTCCGCCCCATTTTTATTTCGCTTATCATTACTAAAAGCACCGTCATTGGCTATTGGCGTATCTATCATCGCTTATTACTTAATTACCGAGCGACGACTTGGTTGGCTGTTTTTTTGGACTTGGTTTTATGTTTGGTTTTACAGTGCCTGGCCCTTGGTGGTGGTGATGGCTGGCGTTTGGATAGCAATTGATAGTCTTAGTCAGACCAAGCTGAATCTTAAAATTATAGGGCAGACTCTGATATCTAAGAACAATTTAAAACTAGTTGGTGTGATAGTTGGTGGAATAGTAGTAGCCTTGATAATTAATCCTTATTTTCCAACCAATCTAGTTTATTTAAAACAGATATTTGGTATGGCCTTAACCCCCTACCATACTTTTGTTGGCATTGGAGGTGAGTGGTATCCTTTGGCGCCATTTGATTTACCAGAAAACCTCTCTTATCCTTTATTGGTTTGGTTATTATCAACCCTGGTAGCAGTTTTTACCTGGCATAAGCAGACCAAATTGTCGCGCTCGAGCTGGCTAATAGCTGTTTTGTTTCTGATTTATACGCTTAAAGCTCGCCGGCAAACCGAGTACTTTGTTCCTTGGATGGTCATATCTTCCGGTTTGTGTTTGCGTGATGCTGGTTTAGGCAATCTTACATTAGCCTATTTGAAAAATAAGTTTGCCAGCTGGATTCCAAAATGGGTAATGAAAAAATACGTGTTAGTTACCTTGTTGGTTTATGCTATTATGGTTGTGCCTTGGGGGTTATCTCACGGTTTTCGTTTAGCAAAAGCAGCACTAGCCAATAAATATAGCTACAATACGATGTTGGGCGCGGCTAATTGGCTTAAACAAAACAGCCCATCAGGTACTATAGTTTTTCAAAGCGATTGGAGCATGTTTCCCATGCTTTTTTATCATAATTCTCAGAATTATTATTTGACCGGACTAGATCAGACTTTTATGTATGAATATGATAAAGAAAAATACCGTCAGTGGGAGCGCGTTGTTAAGGGTGAGGCACGTGCCATATATAAAATTGCGCATGATTCATTTGGTGCCTCCTATTTATTATTAGAAAAAAGAACCCCAGCCATGCTTTTTTGGGCTAACCGAGACAATCGTTTGAATAGAGTTTATGAAGACTCAGAAGCAATAGTTTATAAATTAGATTAAATTTGTGGTAGTTTTATGGCATTTCATTTTAAAAGCGGGATGACCAAATACAAAATTACAGTAGTAAACTTTGTTGGAAACAAGAAGGTTGTTAATTTAATTCTACAATTATTTAAAATAGCCTTGCCTTTTATTATTTTACTGATTTGTTTAGCGTTTTTATATAAAGGTCAATTATTTAACCTAAAGCCGACTGTATTGAATTTTGAAGGAACAGCAGACTTACGATCACATATTGCGAAAATTGAATTAGTAAGATCAGCCATTGTAAATCAGACTGGTTGGCCCAGCTGGACAACCAGTTCCTATTTGGGCTTTCCGCCATTTGAACAATACCCGCCTCTGTTTTATGTATTTGGATCGGCGATAGCAATTTTTACTTCGGCTGTGGTGAGTTATAAAATTTTGATTCTACTAAATTTTTTATTTTCAGCTATCTGTTTCTCTTTTTTTATTAGACGGGCGACAAATTTATCTAAATCTTGGGTTAGGTGGGCAGGTATAATTTTTGCTCTGAGCCCTTCATTGTTGCTGTTGCATATGTACGGAGCTGAACCCAATCTATTTGCCTGGAATACTGCTATTTTAACTTTGAGTTTTTATTGCTGGCCACAGAGACAGAGAGATTATTTATGGGCTGTAATCTGGCTTGCTATTACTATTCTACTGCATCCCTATCCAGTCATTTTTTTATCTCTAATCCTATTTACTTGGACTTTAATTAAAAGTTTTAATAACCAACAATGGTATAAGCCCTGGATTAATCTATTTATTTTATGGGTACCAGCAGTTACCGCGACCATTTGGTGGTGGTTGCCAGCGGTATTGACCATGGGTTATCTATCACAACTGGCAGACCCATTTGTTTGGCAGCAAATTAATTCTTTTATTATTTTGATTATTTTATTTGCAACCGTATTTTTTATATATAAGGAGAAAGAGATTTTAAAAAACCAATCAATAATTTTAATAGGATTAGCCTGGAGTTGCTTTTTAACCTGGGGCGCACGTGATCTTATGCCCGTGGTGGGGCAATTTTTGCATAATTCACGTTTTGCTAATTTGGGAATCATATCATTTTGCTTACCGATAATTCTCACTATTTTATATCGTTATCGTCAGCGGACTATTACCTTTAATCAGATAGGGTCAATCCCAATTGTAATTGCATCTTTGATGCTTTTTACAATTTTTTTTGTTATCACTTCATTTTATTATGGAGAATTTAGAAACTGGTCGGAGTCAATGGTTATTAATTTTGAAAGCAATGCTATTACTCATTTAATCCCCAGCCTTAATAATAAAAGAGTGATAGTATCAACACGCTTAGGCAGATTATCAAGGGCTGATTCTTTGGTTACTTATGCCCCGTTTTATAATTTTCAGTCTGTCACCGGGGCATATAGTCAAGGTGATCCCAAGTTCTTTAACTTTACGGTTCATATAGAATGGGAGGAAAGATGGCTGTTTAATAAACAGACTTTAAATAATATTATGGGAGCGGCCGGCGCTGATTATTTATTAGTTAAGGAAACAAACAAAAATCGTAGTGTAGTTGACCAAGGAACTGACAATAAGGAGGCAATGCTATTTTCTCCTGCCATGGAAATTAATCAAGCGGCTATAACAATGCCAGCCTTACTTGATGTTAGTAAAAAAAACGTTCAGCTGGTTACGGATACGATAAACTTATTATTACCCGATGGTTATCAGCTACCCCTGGTAGATGCGCACGGGGTTGATTCAGCTGATTATAATTTATTTCCAATTATAGTTAGTGAAGATGAAGGTGTTATACAGAAATATCCTAAAGCCCAAGCATATTTAGTTTTTAACCAAGATGGTAATTTTAAATTAACTGGCAATCTCGCAAGCAATTCATCAGTATACTTACTACCCCTTAATTTAGCAGAGATAAAAAAATATTTTTATCAAGGGAAACCCTATGAATATATGGATTGGCTTGATTTTGATGTTCAAGCGTATAAAAATGATTATGTTGGTAAAATGCTAGACTTATGCATGTCAGTTAATGAAACCTGGAATAAATTTAAAAATGATAATATGACAATGAAGGCAGTTAGGGTTGATAGTAATAATAAATCAATTAGACTTTCCGCAGACCCCGGTTCATTTGTAATAATACGCCAAAGCTGGTTTCCGCGTTGGCAACCGAGTGGCGGTAAATTATGGCGCACTACCCAAGGCTTTATGCTGGGATATTTGGAAAGTGACCAGTTAGAAATTAAATACCAAAATACCTGGCAATTTTTAAATACCTGGGCGGCTGATAAATTATCAGCATCAGATTAATTTAATATGCAAAATCTTTGGATAGTAATTCCAACCTATAATGAATGCGATAATATTGCTGAAAATTTGGCCCGGTTATTTAAGCTTAATTTATCCCTTAATGTTTTAGTGGTAGATGATAATTCACCAGACGGTACCGGCGAGTTGGTGGATGAATTGTCCAGGTTTTATAAAGGGAAACTTTTTGTGCTTCATCGCCCGGGCAAACTTGGGTTAGGCAGTGCTTATCGCCAGGGCTTTGCTTATTGCTTAGGCCGAGGGGCGCAGGTGGTAGGCGAGATGGATGCCGATCTTTCCCATTTACCTGAAGATTTACCCAAGTTATGGGAAAAAATAGGCCAGGGGGCTGAGGTTGTTATTGGTTCCAGGCGCGTAAGGGGCGGTAAAATAGTGGGCTGGGGCCTGGGGCGTCACTTAATCAGCTGGGGGGCAAATACCGTGTCTAGGTTAATGTTAGAGCTAAAAACTCATGATGTTACCGCCGGCTTTAGGCTTTATAAAGTGGAAGCTTTAGAAAAAATTCCTTGGCGAACAATTACCAGCAATGGTTATGCCTGGCAGGAAGAGATAATTTGTTTATTGGAAAGGTCTGGTGCGCGAGTAGCAGAGGTACCAGTAATATTTAATGACCGCACTTATGGCAAATCAAAGTTAAGAAAAAAAGATATTGTTGAATTTTTTATTACGATATTTCGTTTGGCAGGTAAATAGGTATATACAAAAAACACTGACCAAATCAGTGTTTTGTTTTTAAATGAGTAAAATTAATTTGCTAGCTCAGTCTTAAAATAAAATAATTAATTGTTGGTTAGGTGCACTCCCAAACACCATTAACGCAATCCCAGCCGAATTCACCATTACACAAGTTCGGGTCAGGTTCTGGGGTTGTACAAGAAACACCGCCCGAACCACCATTACTTGTGCCCGCTCCCTTTTGTAAATTTGAAATAGTAAATGAAGCAATGGCGTAAGCTGCCAGCACAATTGCTAAACCTACAATCGCACTGCCTAAAAGTTTTTTAGCTTTGCTGATTTTTTGTTCATCACCGGCGGCTGTCATCCAAATGAAACCAGCATAAATAATTAGCATTACTAAAATAGTTCCCAAGGTGCCCAGCAGAGCATTTACAATTGTCGCGGCTAATTTTGCCGGACTGGGATTACCGACTGGCAACTTAGCTGCGTTAGCCGTGGCCTCCAAACCGTAATCGCTCGGGAGTTGTGCACTAACGGTCAGTGCGAGCCCCCAAAAGAGGGCCACACTGACCGTTAGTAAAAATAGAGTATTCAGAATGAATCGCGTATTGCGATTCGGGAGATTCATAGAATGCTTATCCTTGATTATATGAAGTCGCTGAAGCCAATTGGTTGACAACAAAGGCAGCGATAGCGTAAGCGGCCAAAATAATCACCAAACCAACTACGCCAGCACCCATGAGTTTCTTAGCTTCGCCGATCTTATCTTCATTACCAGCGGCTGTCATCCACTTGAAACCACCCAAAAGTACTAGCACAACTGCGATTACGCCCAAGAAGCCGAGTAAGATATTGATAATACGAGCGATGGTGGCAATTAGAGCCACGTTCGTGCCCAAATTGGTCTCGTTTCCAAACTCATTCAAACCTAAGTTTGAAAGATCTGAGGTAATACCCTGAGCCATTACCATAGCTGGCAAACCATAAGCCAATGCGCCAGCAACATACTTAATTGTTTTCTTCATACATTCACCCCCTTTCTAGCAACCACCCGAAAATTAACTACAAAGGTGGATATGACTGATTTAACTATACCAAATGTTATGTCTGTGGTTAAAACAAATTAAAATATTATCAGCCGGTAACTAAAGTTGCAGCTATTGGGTTGAAAATAAATTTAATCAGCAGGTAAGAGCTAAGTACAACAATTGCACCGATAGTGGCATAAAGCAAAGTTTTTTTAGCCTTGGAAATTTTATCTTCACTGCCGGCAGACAGCATCCACTGCAAGCCGCCCCAAACATACATCATAACAACCGCTACACCCAATAAATTGACCATAAAGCCAATTACCCTTTGGCCAAAAAAAACAAAAGCCGGTGATGAGCCATTAGGCAAGGTGGTTAAACCAAGCGGATCAATTAAGGTTGCTGGGTTGCGAAATTCCGGGAGTTTAGCACCTTCTTCGTTTACAGCTACACCAGTCAGGATGTTTATGGTGTTGGCCAGAATTTGGTAACTACTGATAGTAACTAATAAACCAATAATGGCATAGGTAATAGTTTTTTTACCCTTATCAAACCTTTCACTATTACCAGCCGCGCTCAAGATCATATAGCCACCAATAATGATAAACAAAAGGGCCAAGGTGCCGGTTATAAAGACCAGACCAGAGGCGACGCGAGCTAAGACATCTTGCGCACCCAATATGCCTGCCCGTGTGCCTAAAGGATTTTCCAATTTAGTAGTATCTTGAGCCAAGGCCGTCAGCGGCAAGGCTAAGCTAAATAAATATATGATGGCAACTGATTTAAATTTATTCATAATAATTTATATACAACAAACAATATTTTCCGGTCCAGGACATAAGCCAGTGAAATAGGGTATGGCTGGGTTGCAAGTAGATACATCTTTGCAAGTATAACCACTTGAACCCCACTCATACTGACATCCGGTAATGCACGCTTCATTTTTACACACCCCATTACCAGTGCCTTGGCTTATAGTAACTGTGCAGTTAGAACCATCAGCCTTGCCAACACAATAAGCTGGAGAATCTGAGGGTGTACAAAAAGCGTTAGACCAGTTTTTGCCAAATAAAGATTTATCGCTGGGATTAGTGCCGGTTAGGATACCAACTAAAATTACTATTAAAAAATAGGCGGCTAAAATTATCACAACTCCTAAAAGAGTGGAAGTAATCAATTTTTTTGATTCAGCAACTTTTTGCTGGTTGCCCGCCGCGGTGATGATGCCTTGTCCCCCCCAAATCAGCATTATTATAGCCAGACCGCCGAATAAGGATAAAATTACTTTTTGCAAAATGACAAAAAGATAAATAAAGTCACAAAAAGAGCAATTGCCGCTTTCAGCACATTCTAAATTGCCCACAATGCCTTTTTCTAAGCTAAAAGCCCAGACTGGAGAGGCAAGAATAAAGCCAGCAGCCAGGATAAGGGCGGTAATTATTATAAGATGACGAGGGCGCATAAATTTAAGCTAAATCATCAGCTAGCCTTATTAAGGTTTTCTCATAGTTTGGGTAACTCGCTCAGCCGCGGCCGATAAAGCTTGATCTATGGGCGTACCAACTAGAACTTGCTTAATCATATCCTGAAAAACACTTTGGGTTGAAGTGAAGTCATATCCTCGGTACCAAGTTTTGGCGGTTAATACCTGAGCGGCTGGTATACCCAAATCCTCGTCAGCAATCTGAGCCGTAACAAATTCTCGCTGAGCAGTGGGCTGTTTAGCACTTTCTAAATATTTTTTAGCTTCAGCCGGGGTAGTGATGAATTGAATTAAATCCCAAGCCTCAGTTTGATGAGTGCTTTGTTTCAGCACGGTCTCAATAAAGTAGTTGGCATAATATGATGTTTGAAAACTGCCCTCAATTTGAGGAAAGTTAGCTAAACCAATGCGTATTTTGGGCGCCATAGCTTTTAGGTTTGGTAAATCACGCCAATAACCAAAAACAAATCCAAGCTTGCCGGCGGCAAAAGCTTCGCGAGCATTGATCTGGTCAGCTGACCAGCTGTAAGTTTCTTTGCTAGGATTGGCAAAATCAGTGTAGAAGCGCAAAGCGTCTAAACCTGGTGAGTAGCTTTCGCCTTGTACCGAGATTGGCTTTTGAAAAGAAGCACTGCCGCCAGTCATCATCGGTGTGCCATTTTGTAACATCAGCGCCGAAACTATATCAAAAGAATAGGGAATATTTTCCGCCGTACCCAGGGCCGCACCGTTTTGCAGCAACCGGCCCAGCTTATCCAATTTAGTGATTGCTTGTGAAGCTTCCTTAAACTCATTCCAGGTTTTTGGGGCTTCAGGAAATTGCGCGGCCGTCAGCAGATCAACATTATAAAAAATTAACAGAGTATCTAAATTTAAGGGCAAGCCGTAAATTTTACTATCAAAATAAACATCATTTACCACAGTGTCAACATAGCGGGCTTTTATGGATTTGAGATCTAGTGAGTTAATTTCTTTTAAGACCCAGCGCGGTTCTTTTTTAAAGGTGCCGGTTAATTCCAGATAAGGCAGAGTTAAAGTCGGTGGCAAGGGGGCTAACCGGTGCTGCCAGCCTCGTAACCAGGTGTTAGGCAGTGATACTACATCTGGTGCTCGGCCGTCAGCCAGAGCCTGAATTAAAGCACTTTCCAGCTCCTCTTCTCTTATTTGGCTGACATTAACTGAAACGTTTGGCCTAATTTTTTTATAGTCATTTAGCAATATGTCAAAATTCTGCTTTGAGCCGCCCACCCGCCACCAATTAAGAGAGACGGCCTTGGCAGCGGCTTCTTGGGCCTCTCTACTACCGCCCTTACAGCCAAAACCAGCCAGCAGTAGGGCTGTTAAAGTGAATATTAAGACTGAAATATTTATAACTGAGCGCCTGGTCATGTAATAGTTTTAATGAAGCGGCGGAAATCAGCACCAAGTTTGGGGTGGGCTAGGCCAAAGACCACATTGGCTTCCAGCCATCTTAATTTTGAGCCCATGTCGTAATATTGTCCATCTATTTGCCGGGCATAGACAGTGCGTTTTTGTCTCAATTTTTCTATGGCATCAACCAGCCATAATTCGCCACCTTGTCCGATGGGCGTATTTTCCAGTTCAGTAAAAATATCCGGTGTTAAAATATAACCACAGGTGGCCGCTAAGCGGGAAGTAGTGACGGCTGGGCCTGGTTTTTCCAAAATTCCCTTTACTTTAAAAATCTTTTCCTCAACTTTTTCTGTTTCTAATATGCCGTAGCTTTTGGTTCCGGCATCATCAACCAAGCTTGCCCCCATTACCGGGTCGCCAAATTTGGCATATGTATCAATCAGTTGCTTGGGATGAGGAATATCACTTATTACTAAATCATCACCAAACAAAACAGCAAAAGGTTCGTCATTAATAAGATGTTTGGCATTCAGTATCGGTGTGCCGTTGCCATAAGGGCCTTTTTGTCTAATATAAATAAAGTTGGCCAGCTCGGCTATTTTTTTAATTTGTTCCAAAGCTTCGGTTTTACCTTGTTTTTGTAGCCAGCTTTCAAGTTCGGGTAGCCTGTCAAAATGATCTTCCACTGCGCGCTTATTAAAATTAGTTACCATTATTATGTCCTCAATACCAGAAGCCACGGCGCTTTCTACAATGTATTGCAACACCGGCTTATCCACCACCGGCAGCATTTCTTTGGGTTGGGCTTTGGTCGCTGGTAAGAACCTAGTACCGTAGCCCGCCACCGGAATAATCACTTTTTTTACAACTGATCCCATGTTATTAATAATATCACATTATTTACATAGGTAGCGGATGAGCGCCAGCTCCAGGAAAAGTATCAGCCCGCTGGTTAAGAATATCTGCCCCCGAGTATTGGATAACATGGTATTTAGATTACACTAAGGCAAATAAATAACAAAATAACTGATCCAGATGTGAATGAGTTATTTTTTCTGACGGAGAGGGAGGCCCCGAAGAAGTACGTCGTGCTCTACGGGGTAAAGATTTCTGCTCGCTCCGACTGGCAGTCACCTACCTATTATGATCAACTGTATTATTATTAATTATCCCGACGGCTCTTGAAAGGCGCATGTATTGCGCTTTTAGTTCCTCGCATTTATCCAGAGAGATATTCGTTTCCTTCTTTAGCACATTGAGTTTGGCAACAATTGGGCCAAGCTCGGCTCTCGCTGCTTCCCTTACGGAATGCTGCGGCGCCTCTTCTGCTGTGAGGTTGATAATCAAGTGCAGCTCCGCCAGAGAATGAACCGATTCAAACGCGGCAATCAGCCCTTCAAATTCCGTGATTTCAGGTCCACATTCCCTTCGATCTTCTGGAGGGATTTCTACCTCCGGGTGATCTGCCATCCACTGCGCATATTGCTCATCATCTTCCTGCTCTGGCTGGCTTTGATCTTCCGGATTAAAACCCGTGGGAGATTCATTCATAATACAATAGTATCATACTAAAAGTTTTAGTGAATAAAAACGATCCTATAACAAAACCACCCACCCACAAGGGGTGAGTGTTTTTGTAATGGCGGGACAGTCGGGTTCAGTACTGACTATTTGAAGGTGTTTTGATGGTTTTTGTGAACTGCTAGGCCGAGGCACGTGGGTTGGGACCCTATCTTCGAGCACCGAGAATCTTTTCACATAATTCCACCAGATGTTGGCGTAGTAATTTTTCGTCCTTTTCTGAATTTATAAGTTTACGCGTCTCTCTTGTCAAAAGTATCGCCTTTGCATTTTGAGTTACCAGATTATCGCCCCTGTCTAATTTCCTATGACAATTAGGACAAAGATTTAATATATTGAATGATTTTGAACTTCCTTTTTCTGCATTCTCAACCCAATGCGCCTTATCTAAAGAACAATCTTTTTCTCCACACAGTTCACAGTAAGATCCAACGATTTTCGGTTTATTATTTAAAAATTTTTTGTCGCGAGATGGTAAGTCTAACATTTGAACCCACGATCTTCGATGACCACGGAGATTTTTAGCAAAGATTAAATTTTTACTAGACGCTCCCCAGCGACGCGCAAATAATTTTTGCCCCATTTTCTCACTCAAATAAAAATCTTTATAGTCTTTTTCGAACTTAACATGTAATACTTTTTCCATGTCTTTCATTTTTTGTGGCTTTTTGCCCAGAGGAATGGGCAAGAATCTACCTGTTTTTTTATCTAGTTTTGGGTAAAAATTTTTCATAAAATGTTTATAGCTATGTATTTGGGTCAAACCGATAAAAAATTGTCTTGGCGGAGAGGGAGGGATTCGAACCTCCGATAACCTTTCGGCTATACAGGTTTTCGAGATCCCGTACAAGGCGGAGGCGGGAGGATTCGAACCTCCGATACCATTGCTGGTATAGCGGTTTTCGAGACCGCCCCATTCGACCACTC
>Ga0208373_1001668_pt1 | contig 28333 bp, 22 predicted proteins | sample RifOxyC2_FD_184036 | JGI IMG/M metagenome (GOLD analysis project Ga0208373, IMG submission 184036) | Soil microbial communities from Rifle, Colorado - Rifle Oxygen_injection C2 (SPAdes) | ecosystem: Environmental > Terrestrial > Deep subsurface > Rock core/Sediment | place: Rifle, Colorado... | reverse complement strand
TGACCCTCCCCGCGATGTTCGTTCCGTGGTGGATCTATGCGGGGGAGAACCGGACTGAACTTTTCACCGGCATCATCACCGAACTCGGCGGTAGCCCTCGACCACTCCTGCTCGAGTTCCCGGTCACCGAACTCGAAGAAGGACTGGAACGCTCGGAAGCGCTGGTTCCGCTTCTAGAAACCTGGCTACGCGAAGGAACGCTGGTCGCATACGAAGCCCCCCATCAAATTCTGCCATCCCTCCGTCGTCAAACGAACGTGCTGGGCTTGCTGCGCACCTTTACGATCGAACCGCTCAAGGAAAAGATCGAGGACCTGGCAGAACGGATGGAAAAGACCGGTGGCGACATACTCGATCTGCCCTTGCGCTTGAGCCTCTATGTAGGAGTTCTGGAGAGCATGATCACACTCAGAGGGCCTCTGGAACCACCCTCTCCTACCGAAGTGACTAGGTATTCAGCATTGAGGGCATTCTTCCCAGAACACGGCGGGCAACGCTACCTCGCGATTCGCCTCTTCCCCCCCGACGAAGGGGTCGGACGAGAACGATTGCTGCAACTTGTTGAACGGTTGGATAAGTGAAGGCAGGGTGCCCGCCGAGTCAGGCTTTCGCAGTAAGGTACTTCGTATAAGAACCGAACCGCTCATGGAGCCTTTTCGCCCGTTCGAAATCCTGGTCGAGGATCGCGAGCAACCGTTCGTACTGGAGCTGTGAGAACTCATCGATGATCTTTTGCGGTGTCGGACTCTGTAACCGATAAGCCTGCCAGTAGACATCCTCTTCAATACTGAGATGGTCCCCTCCGAGACGATCCCCCATCTGATAGAGGAATTCGATGACCTCGTAGGGGCCTGGCTGGACCACCAGTTTCACGTTGTGTCGATCGCCGAGCCGTTCGAGTTGCCGATAGTGCTTACTCAGAACGTCCTGGTTGCAGAAAAGGACGATACTGAAGGTGACGTTCGGGTCGTCGAATACCACGAGATCGAGCTTGTCCCCGATACTCCTCGTGCCGCGCATGGTCCCCCTCCTCAGAGCTCGGTCTCGTTGAATACCATCGAGGTGCCACCCAAGCGGATGGTGGATCCCTCTGCAAGTCGTGCCACCTCGATCTTGGCCCCGTCTACGATGGTGCCATTCGTGCTGGCGAGGTCAATGATGCCGACGTACTCGCCGGTATGGAACACCATGGCGTGGAGCCTGGAAATGCTCTCATCATCGAGGATGAAATCGCCGGTCCTCCGGAAGGAACTCTCCAGTTTGCTGAAATCCTCGAATTGTCCAATCTTGTTTGCCAGGAGAATGGAATTGATCTTCAGAATCTCGTCCTCGCGAAGATCCAGACGGTCCTTGACGATAACGGTCTGGTCGTTGCCGAGACTACCGAGGTCAATGCGCCGACCTATTACCTTGCAGGTGCTCGGTTCGAGAACAACTTTCCGACCCTTTTCTTTGCCCTTGGTCACCGTGACGGTCGCCCGCTTCGCCATGTTCCCTCCATGCTGGCAATCGATAGCAACGCAGTATACTCAAGCAACCAGGTTCTTGGCCACTGCTTTCTCTCCGCTACGGGGAAGGTCCGATCTGGGGTGGGTTGCAGCCCCTTGCCAACCACCCTCGCCGCGGCCTCATGGTTCTACCTCCACAGATCCTCACCTTGATCATATCTGCGAGCAACCATCCTCGCTAGGACGAAGAGCAGATCGGAAAGGCGGTTGAGATATCGGCGCACCTCACCGGGAACCCATTCGATGCGACCGAGACGCACGACTGCCCGTTCGCTACGCCGGCACACCGTGCGTGCAACATGGGCGAGGGCTGATACCTCCCCTCTCCCGGGCAGGACGAAGGAGGTCAAGGGTTCCAGGGTTATATTCCAACGCTCAATATCTTCTTCCAGGGCTCGAACCTCTTGCTCTGGAATAGTCTCCCTTCCGGGACGCCGAACAGGAAGGGGGGTAGCCAAGATGGTGCCTACATCGAACAACTCGTCTTGAATCCTGCGTACGACTCGAGCGAAGTCGGATCCTTCGGCCTCCTGCCGTTCTTCTGCAGCAAGCGTAAGTCTCGCCCGCAAAAGCCCGAGTACGGCTTGCAGTTCATCAATGGAGCCATACGCCTCTAACCTCGGACTGTCTTTGTCTTCACGCCCCCCCCCGATCACTGCAGTAGTGCCATCATCACCGGTCTTCGTGGTCACACGATCGATTTTCACTGGCATGGGCTGGAAACCTCCCTCTCTCCGATCAGCACTCTCCCGCCTAGAGTAAGGAGGGGGGAATGAGAGCCATTCTATTTGCGTCATTCATTCTATTACCCGTTTCGATTATGGCCGGTGACTGGGTTCAGACGTTGGATATGGACCTCAAGGTGCCAACGAAGACCTTGGTCGATTCCGACATCGCCTCCAGTACCCTCGATTTCACCGTTCCGGGTTACGAGTTGGAAACTATTGATATCAATGGGAAAGATTTTTCTTCCATCACGGTGCCCGAGCTGAACAACTTGAACGAAAAGGGCATGCCCAGTCTTCCCAAATTGACTGCTAGCGTGATCATTCCGGCCGAAGCCGCGATGAGCTATCGAATTCTCGAAGAAGACTGCCATGTTGAAGCCGTGGGTCCGATCGTCCCGGCCAAGGGTACGGTCTATCGGAATCAGAACCCCGCGTTGGTTCCTTACAGCTTCTCCAAGTTCTACCAGAGTTCCGACGTCTATCCACGCTCGAGCGTGAGCCTGAGCGAACCCTTCGTCGTGCGCGGAGTTCGTGGATTGACCGTTCAATATTACCCCTTCCAATACTTGGCCGAGAGCCAAGAAGTCCGTATCTGTTCGCGGGCACGGGTTGCTCTCTATGCAGATGGGATCTCTACCCACAACGTCGTGTCCGCAGATCTTCCGGCGAGTGCCACGACCGATTTCTCGACCATCTACGACAAACTCTTCCTGAACTACCAGACCTACTTGGCGGACGACGAGAAACACGACGTCCCCGAGCAAGATAAACTGCTGATCATTGCTCATGATCGCTTCGCCAAAGAGATCCAACCCCTCGTGGAGTGGAAGCTGCAAAAGGGTGTCGCCACAAAGTTGGTTCTCACCTCGGCCATCAGTTCTACCCCCAATACCCAACCAACACCTCAAGATATCAAGAAGTTCATCCAAAGCGAGTATGACCTGCGCGGTATTTCCCACATCCTACTCGTCGGTGATGCCGAAGAACTCAAACCCTTCCCCGGAACTTCTGGCAATGTGGTAGGGAAAGAAGCCGACCCCATGTATGTGCTCCTGGCCGGTAATGATAGCTATCCCGACGCTTTCATCAGCCGTTTCTCCGGCGAGACTCCGGAGCACATCCGCACCCAGGTGGAACGTTCAGTCTCCTACGAACGGCAACCTGAGCTCTCCGACTGGTATAACAAAGCCATGGGCCTCGCCGGGGACGACAAGGGCGGTAATCCCAGCTATGCGGACTGGGAACGCGCTGATTTCCTGCGCACCGAATTGCTCAAGTACCCCTTCGCCTCGGTCGATCAATTCTACCATCGTCCCTTGACGGCCCCGATCCTCGATGCCTTCCGCCAAGGCCGCGGGTTCGTGAACTACATCAACCATGGTTCGACCACGAGTTGGCCCATCGGCAGCATCACCACCTCCGTGATCAGCCAAATGGATAATTACAACCGCTTGCCCTTCATCGTCTCGGTTGCATGCGTCAACGGCAAATTCGCCGGTGGCACCTGTCTCGGTGAAGCTTTCCTCCGCGCCGGTACCCCGGGTAAACCCGCAGGCGCCATTGCTGTCTACGCTTCTTCGACCAATCAGAGCTGGGTTCCCCCATGTATCGGACAGCGTCGCGTCACCGACCTACTTGTTGCCCGGAAAAAGCTGTCCATCGGTGGCTTGTTCATGAACGGCGTCATCGCAACCCTCGAAGACGGAGAGAGTTCAGCGGTCCAGACCTATCAGAGCTGGCATGTCTTCGGCGACGGTTCCATCACCTCTCGGACTACGAAACCCGAGATGTTGAAGGTCGAACATCCCGAAGTGCTCTCCAAGAGTGCCGGCAATCTGCCCGTCACGGTCGAGAAAACCGCCGGGGCACTGGTCAGCATTTACGCTGATGGCGTCAATTACGGTGCGGTCACTACCGACGCCAAAGGTGTCGCACTTATCCCGCTCAAAGATTGTGGCTGTTCCCGGTCGAGAAAAATGACCTTAACCGTCACCGGGTTCAATAAAGTTCCCTACATCACCACACTCGCCGTCGTCGACTGATTCCCATAATCGCCCTCTCGTCACTCTTTTGACATCATAGTCTTCCACCTCCTGACGGACCTTACATTTTTCTCTGCTTTCTTCTTGCATTTCAATCAGATAGTCTCTCTATTCCCTGGTGTGGTCCTTGCTGATCGATTGGCCACGTCCAGAACGAGGCGCACATGGCCGAGACGAACGACCAGGAGAAAACTGAAGAGCCTACCCCGAAACGGTACGAAGAGTTCCGCGAACGTGGTCAGGTCGCGAAAAGTCAGGAACTGAGCCTCGTTGCGACCTTCCTCACCGCACTCGGCCTCTTCCAGTTCAGCGGCGCGGGAATGTTTAGTCAACTGCAGGAATTTCTAGCATCTTCCTTCCGTCAATGTGCCACTATCGAAATCAGCGCGAGCAATCTGGGTTCACTCTACGCCCTCACCATCTATCCCTATTTCAAGTTCTTCATTCCCTTTTTCTCGATCATGCTCCTCGCAGGAATCGGGGTAAATCTTGTTCAGACCGGTCTCCTCTTCTCTCCCAAAGCCATGAAATTCGACCTCAGTCGCTTAGACCCAATTCAGGGCTTCAAGCGGATGTTCTCGCTCACCTCCCTGTTCGAATTAGTCAAGAACCTCTTCAAAGTCGCGGTGATCTTCGCGATCGTATTTTACTCGGTCAGAGGCGAACTCGATCAAATCATCAGTCTGTGCCAACTCGACCTCCTCGGTATCATGGATTTCTCCAATCGGGTCCTCTTCACTATCTGCTATCGTATCGCCGCCTATCTGGTGATCCTGTCCCTGGTGGACTACCTCTACAAGAGGTGGGACATGAATAAAATGATGAAGATGACTAAGCAAGAGGTTAAGGACGAGCGAAAGAACATGCACGGCGACCCCAAGGTCAAGGGCGAATTCATCAAGAAACGCCACCAAATCGCTACTTCGCGCATCATGCAAGCAGTACCTCGGGCAGACGTGGTAGTGACCAATCCGACCCACTTCGCCGTTGCTCTCGAGTACGATCGGACTAAGATGCAGGCTCCTCGCGTAGTCGCAAAAGGCAAAGACAACATCGCACTGAGCATTCGCGAACTAGCCCAGAGCCTGAGCATCCCGGTGGTCGAGAACCCGCCTCTCGCTCGCGTACTCTATGCCTCTGTCAAGATTGGACAGCAGATACCGGAACGTCTCTATGCAGCCGTGGCTGAAATCCTGGCCTATGTCTACAAACAGGGCCGTAGGAGGAAGTGAATGGAAGGCAAGCTAGTTACCATCCTCAAACACGGCCGAACACTCATCCTCAACAATCACAACATCACCTTCAGTCTCGGCATCGCCGGGCTGTTGATGCTCATGATCGTCCCTCTCCCAACCTTCATCATGGACGCTCTCCTCTCCTTGAGTATCGCCGTCGGCTTGATCATCCTCTTCGTCGGTATCTATGCTCAGGAACCTCTTGATTTCTCGGCCTATCCCACGGTTCTACTCGGCGCAACGCTGTTCCGCTTGGCTTTGAATATTAGTTCCACCCGACTCATTCTGCTCAATGGTGCCGACGGCACTGAAGCGGCAGGAAAGGTTATCGAGGCGTTCGGCAACTTCGTTGTCGGCGGGAATTACATCGTCGGCGTGGTCATCTTCCTCATCCTGATCATCATCAACTTCGTGGTGATCACCAAAGGCGCCACGCGCATCGCTGAGGTCGCCGCACGTTTCACCCTTGACGCCATGCCGGGAAAACAACTCAGCATCGACGCCGACCTCAGCGCGGGTATGCTCACCGAGGCCGAAGCACGCAAGCGCCGAGAGAAGATCCAACTCGAGGCTGATTTCTATGGTGCCATGGACGGTGCCAGTAAATTCGTCCGAGGCGATGCTATAGCCGGGGTGCTCATCACCTTGATCAACATCATCGGTGGTATTGCCATCGGTAGTCTGCAATACGGGATGGACCTGGGTCAGAGTATCGAAGTCTACACCATCTTGACCGTCGGCGACGGTCTAGTGACCCAGATCCCCGCCTTGATCATCTCGACCTCGGCAGGGCTCTTGGTCACTCGATCCTCCAAAGAAAAAACCATGGGGGACAACCTTGCTACCCAACTCTTTAGCTACCCCAAGGCTATGGGTATCGTTGCAGGCGTATTATTGCTCTTTGCGCTCATCCCGGGCATGCCCTTCATTCCCTTCGTTCTCTTGTCCATTAGTTTCGGTGCGGGAGCCTATTACACGCATCTGAATCAGGTTGAGCAAGCCAAGCAGGAACGGCAACGCCAAACCAATAGTGCCCGTCAGGAGAAGAAGATCGAGGAAGAAGCCATCGACAAAGTCATCCCCCTGGATCTGCTCGAGGTCAATGTCGGTTACGAGTTGATCTCACTGGTTGACCGTTCCCGCAACGGCGAACTGCTCGACAGGATCAAATCAATCAGGAAGCAGTTTGCTCAAGACTATGGTATTATTGTCCCCCCTCTGCACATTCGCGACAACCTCGCCCTTAAGCCGGGAGAGTACAGTATTTTACTCAAGAATAATCCGATCGGTCGAGGAGATCTGAAACAGAACTTTGTATTGGCCATGGACGCCGGTGGCGTTGCTACAGATGTCGAAGGTATTCGTACCGTCGAACCGGTCTTCGGTTTACCCGCTGTTTGGATAGCCCCCTCCGAGCAAGATCGCGCGGTGGTTAATGGTTACACGGTGGTTGATCATTCAACGGTAATCGCTACCCACTTAACTGAACTGCTCAAGGGGCACCTCCACGAAATGTTCGGTCGCCAAGACCTCGAGCTGTTGTTGACCAATTTCAAGAAAACCTACCCCAAGGTTGTCGAAGAACTCATTCCCGACCTACTCTCCTTCGGCACCGTGCTTCGGGTATTGCAGAACCTTCTCCGCGAACAAGTGCCCATCCGCGATCTCTTGACCATCTTAGAATGCCTCGGGGATAACGCAATTTATACCAAAGACCCCGAGGTCCTCACCGAATTCGTGCGTCAGGCCTTAGCTCGCTCGATAAGCTCACAATACCTAAACCAAAACGGTGACTTGCAAGTCCTCACCCTGAACAAGGAAATCGAGGACGTCATCTCCCGATCGATCAAACCCAGCGATCGCGGCAGTATGCTGGCCCTTGACCCGAGCGTTGCCCAGAGTCTCCTGGTTCAGATCACGAAAAAACTCCAGGACCTCTCCATGCTGGAAACCCAGCCCATCATCCTCTGTGCTTCCACCATTAGGGGACATCTCAAGAAACTCACCGAACGCTTCATCCCCAACCTCGTTGTACTCTCCTATGGAGAACTCGACTCAAAAGCACGTATCAAATCACTGGGGGTCATAGGACTATATGATGAGCGTTAAAAAGTTCAAGGGTACCTCACTTCCCGAAATACTCACCCGGATCCGGTCCGAGTTCGGTGATAACGCGGTCATCCTCAAAACAGAGGAGATCAACCGCAAACATCCACGCTTTGTCTCCTCGAACCGAGTGGTGGTCACAGCCGCAGGTGAACCGGTCAAGTCAGCCCAGTTGCCTTCCACTTTGCCCTCATCCAAGACTACCGTGGAGGAATTCCTGGCCTCTAACCTAGAGAGATCGAACGATCAGGTATCGAACAAGGCCACCCTCTCGATCCGCCCGAGTGAAACGATAGTCACCAATATTGCTGAAGAACTGTGTACCCGGCTGCTCCAACAAGGGATTGACGGCAAGATTCTCGAACGTATGCTCGAGATCTGCTTGCGCCATTTGGATGCAGGTGCTCTGCAGAACCGTATTGTATTCGTAAAATTCCTGACCTATCTGTTCTTACGCACCTTAACCCGTTACGATGGAAGCGCACCTACTGACTGTTCCCAACCTATCTGCTTCCTTGGCAGGTCCGGAGCAGGTAAGAGTACGACGATCGCGAAACTCGCTGTCACCTTCCTACGCCAAGGCCGGGATGTGGTAGTGATCGCACCACGTGGCGGCAGAAAACAACTGCTCGACTTACTCTCAGAAAGGCGCGGTCTGACGTACCTTGAGGCCTATGACGGTACTGAGGTTGGCCGTTTCGTTGATTTTTACCGGGATACCCACGTCGTCTTGATCGACACGCCGAGCATCACCACCGAACTGGCCCTCGTTCAACGCTTCTTACCATCCGATCCGAGTATCGAACGACATTTGGTCCTGAAAGCGGATGCACAAGAACACAATCTTTACGCCACCCTTGAGGCATTCGAACAACTCGGTTTCAGTAAGCTGGTCTTCACCAATTTGGATCAGACAGGTCAGTTCGGTACCTTGCTCAATACTATGTACATTGCAGATCGGCCGATCAGTTTCCTCTCAGAGGGGACATCCTCTCATGGTACTATCCACCCGTATTCCAAGGAAAAACTTGTTGCCTTGTTGCGGATCGAATAAGATGGTCACCCATATCCTGGACGAGTATACCTCGTCATCGGTAGGAGACAGCATAAGATGATCAAGGTCTTTGCAGTGACCAGTGGTAAGGGGGGGGTAGGGAAAAGCAACATCTGCGCCAATGTTGCGCTAAGTCTCGCCAACCTGGGCCAAAAAGTCCTCCTCTTCGACGCAGATCTCGGTCTTGCAAACCTCGATATCATCTATGGCCTCAAACCCGAGGCAACGATCCAGGACGTCTTCAATGGCGATGCAACCCTTGCGGAGGTTATGGTCGAGGCACCCATGGGAGTGAAAGTCATTCCTGCGACATCGGGACTAAATGAAATCAGCGATCTTACTGTTGATCAAAAAATGAGTATTCTCAATGGTTTTGACGATCTCAAAGAGGATTTCGACTTTCTCATTGTCGATACCGGGGCCGGAATTTCCACTAATGTCATGTACTTCAACGTAGCCTCTCAACAGATCATCGTGGTCGTCAATAAAGAACCCACCTCCATCACCGATGCCTATGCCCTTATGAAGGTGATGAACGAGCGCTACGATGTCAAGACCTTCAATCTTTTGGTAAACGAAAGCCGCAGTAGTAACGAAGCTCTCAACGTCTACAAGGCTATCAGTTCTGTGGCCAATCGCTTTCTGACCATCTCGATCAATTATTTTGGTTTCATCCCCTTCGACCCCAATCTCCAGAATGCGGTTCTCAAACGCACACCTTTGCGTCAACTCTATCCGACCTCCCCTGGAAGTATTGCGTTCGACGACCTTGCGAAACGGATGCTGCGCACAGATGCACCTCAGAGTGGCAGCGGCAACATCCGTTTTTTCTGGAAGCGCCTCGTCGAACTCTCCAACCAATGACCGCGCGATGACCACCTCACCTCTCAAACTTTATCAGAAGACCATGGATGGAGAGAGATCCGCTCTCAAAGAACCCGACACCATCGTCCAGTACCTTCCTCTGGTCAAGCACGTAGCCATGCGTATCTTCCAGCGTACACCACCCAATGTGGAACTCGATGACCTGATCAGTTACGGTATTCTCGGCTTGATCGATGCTCACAAGAAATTTAATCAACAGAAAAACGTTGAGTTTAAGACCTACGCAGAATTCCGTATTCGTGGGGCCATTCTTGACGAACTCCGTGCAAAGGACTGGGTACCACGCTCCGTACGCGATAAGGCAAAACGGCTTGAAGAGGTATGTATTCAACTCGAACTCGAACTCGAACGTCAGCCTGAAGACCATGAAATAGCAGCCGCGATGCAACTTCCAATGGCCGACTACCACAAATATCTCAACGATATTAAATCTATTTCTTTCCTCAGCCTAGACGAGATCTATGATCATCCAGACGGTTCCGGAGACAAGCGAGTCGAACTGCAACTCACCGATGACACCATTCCTAGCCCATTCAGCGCAGCTCTTCGTGCTGAACTCAAAGACCACCTCATCGATGCCCTAGACAAGATGTCAGAGAAGGAACGATTAGTCATCTCGTTGTACTATTATGAAGAATTGACTTTCAAGGAGATAGGTCAGGTCATGGGCATTACTGAGTCCTATGCCTCGCAGATACACACCCAGGCGATTGTCCGCCTGAAGACAAAACTGCGTAGGCGCAGGAATAAGGGTCTTGTAATCTGACTTTCCGAGGAAAACGAACATGCCCTCGGATGATGTCAAGCAGACCATTGAACGTCGCGAGCGAGAACTCCGTCGCACCTATTTCCGCGAGTTGCTCGGAGGCAACCCCGAACTTCGCCGCTATTATCGTCGCTATCTCAATGATGTTAATACTCGTTTTCGCGAAATCACCGAAGAGGCCCTACTGCGTTCTTTCCATCGCTCGCACATCGCAATTATCGGTGACATCCATTACAGCAAACAAGCAAAGAAAAGTATTCGCAATCTAATACGTAAGTTTCTGGAAACTCAGATAACTGTGCGTAATAGGTTACTCCAGACAAAACCAGGACAAGTCACGATCGCACTAGAAATCCTCGATGAGGATCAGCTCGATGATCTAGAAGATTTTATCGCCGACCGTATCGACTTTGTCGAACTCACACACCGCAGCCATTTCTCAACCAATTGGGGACTCAACTTTGAGATCTACTACAAACCGTTGTTCGAATTCATGCGAGCCTTCAAGATCCGTCCCTTACCACTGTTCGTCGATCCCCGTCTTGCCCGTGGTAATCTGGCAGCACGCGATCACTTGATGGCGGAAAAAATACTCGAGTGCTATCGTCAAGATCCTTCACAACACCTCTTTGTCATAGTCGGTGATTGGCACAGTTCGAGCAACCATTTGCAATCAGAACTGATCCGACAGATCAATGAAGACACTTCACTGAAAGCAAGCCACCTTGAACGGCGTATCTGTTCCTATTTCCTCAACCATGACAAAATCTGGGAATGGAAGAAAAGCAGAGGGAGTACCGTAACCCAATACTTCAGAATCGCTCGGAATGTGTATGCTGTTGCCGATACTAGACCAGACGTGAAATTTTTTTCTGTCTATATACAAACAAACATTGGTGATGATCTCGACCCCGAAGAACTGCTCGATGACGCGCTCTATCAACAAATATTCCATAGTATTGTCAGCGATCTTGCAAAAATCCTCGGCCTTGATCTTGAACTAGTATCAGACTGGCGCGATAAAATAGAGATCTTCACCCCCTATCTTCTGGACCATTTCTTCGAGCGTCTGACCGAGGCGAAACAAGAACTCGGGTTCATTTCTGAAAAAAAACTCGAAGAGGTAAAAATCAACGTTTTGACCTTTGGGAGTTGCTTCGTCCCGGTGTCCCCACATAGCAATTGGATATTTATTTCCAGCATTTGTACTCCTAATCAGTATGCCCAAATGGCCACACGCTACCTCCGCGATACTTTCATCACCAAGAAGAAAGCGGTTGGCGAGATTAACAAATTCTACCTCAAGATCATTGACGAAGGCCTCCGCTTTCTAGGTAATAAACTCATCAACTCGTATGTAGAGTGCAATGAGGTAGAAAAACATCTACGAGTTGTACGAAGATGCGAAGGCCTTACTCATCGTCCTTCGTACCTAGATCTCGACTTGCAAGTCGCACGCATCGTCCTAGAACACCTCAAGCAAGAATTGACCGGACTACATGAGCACTACTGCAAGGATTTTCTTCAAAACTTCTACCTTACCCCACAGGGGTACCAGAGCAATCAACGCAATCATGTCCTCTATCTATCCTGTGTCCGTTCGCTCGGACGTATTCTTGGACATACTATATGGGATAAAACTGGGGTTGCCGGCGAAGAACCTCGTTTCGAACTACTGCGGAGAACCCTACTGCGCGATTATTCAGAAAATGCAAGAACCTCGTACCTTGACCTTAAATACCAACCACTATGAACACGACATTCCTCGATGCATGTAATCTCAAAGAAACCCCATACCGACCGATCTGGTTGATGCGTCAAGCTGGTAGGTACTTAGAGAGTTATCAACAAACCAAGAAGAAAGCCCGTGATTTTGTCGGTCTCTGCACAACTCCCGCACTTGCTGCTGAGGTAACCCTTCAACCTGTAGACCAACTTGGGGTCGATGCGGCGATCTTGTTCTCGGATATCTTGGTCGTAGTCGAGGCTCTAGGGTTGCACTACGAAGTCCACCCCGGCAGTGGTCCGATCATCCATGCGTCTACTTCCCCCGCTTGGAAATCCCTCCAACACCTCGACGTAACCGATCGGCTGCACTATGTTTTCGAAACAATCCACTTGGTACACCGCGAGTTGGCGGGGCGTGTTCCTCTACTTGGCTTTTCCGCCATGCCTTTCACACTGGCGACCTATATCATTGAAGGTGGAACAAGTCGCGACTTTCGTAAAACCAAACAACTCATGTATCAACAACGCAATGAATTCTATACTCTGCTACAACTCATTACCGAAGTGGTAATTGAATATGCCAAAAAACAGATTGAGTCCGGTGTCGAGGCCCTTCAACTCTTCGACACATGGGCTTCAGTACTCTCGCGCCAAGACTATTACCACTATGTACAACCGCACAGTCAGCGCGTGTGCCGCGAACTCCGGTCACTTGGTCGTCCACTCATACACTACATCAATGGAGTGCAACACCTCTTCGACAATGTAGTATCTCTTGGCACTCAGGTTATCTCTCTCGATTGGCGATGCGATCTTGCATGGGCCAGGGATCGAGTAGCAGGCTCTCGAGCGTTACAGGGCAATTTGGACCCCCATGCCCTCTACCTCCCTGACCATCTACTCGAACATCGTGTGAGGGAAATGCTCGAAGTCTACTCCAACGCTCCAGGATATATCGTCAACCTCGGTCATGGTGTTTTCCCTCAAGCCGATCCGTCAAAGGTAAAGCTACTCGTTGATTTGGTTCATGAGTTATCAAGGCATTAATTATATTTTCTTTTTCGTATCTGTATAGATAATGAAGGAAAATCGAAGCGGTGCAAATATCACCACGTAGGTATGCTAGAACGTTGATAGGGCACCAGTGTCTCACACTGGACACAAGGCATTGTCCGACCATTGACAGGAAGCAGGTATTGCCCATTGGAGGAAAGAGTGCCACTAACAAGCATAGGATTGTAAGTTGTCATCCCAAGTGGCACCATGACGAGTTGAGGGTTTTGCCAGGTACGCACTGGATAGAATCCCTGCTGGTTCAGCACCATAGTCTGCCTCGTTCTCAGGGCAGCTTCTTCAGTTGGTGTTTGCTCCTGCGCATCGGTGCCGATTTGGGTATTACTAGAAGAAGTTCTGGCTAAGACCTGCTTCTTTGTATTCCCGCTCGTGTCTTTCATCTCCTCTTTGCTCGTATCTTCGCTAGTGTCTTTTCCCTGAGTGTTCGAAGAAGCATCTACAATCTTCTTGAGAACCGGAATGGATGCTTTCAATGGCTTACGTTTTACTGACTTCTTGTCGTCACTGCAACCCATGGCTATCATGGCTACACATACGAGAAGAAGTAGCTTGCGTATCATGTTTCCTCCACACAGGATCAGCATAGGTTCGTACCAGATATTTGCAAAATGCAGACCAACTTTCTGCCCAGCATCTGCCTGACACTATGACTCATTTTCTTGTGCTCAGCCTCATACGGGACAAAAGTGCCGCGTCGCGAAAGTACTGCCCGCTCAGTCGTCCAGACAACAGCGAAAACCAATATCCTCTGTTTGGTGGATGGCCGGTTGAAGGTCGTAATACCCACAGGTCTCTCCTGCAAGAGCGCCGGTTTTATAGCTACCGCCGAAAAAGAGGTACCCACTTCTGACCTCGGTAGGATCAGCGGTCAAAGCGTCAACATTCGCCAAACACCAGTCCTGTGGAAAACCGATGTTGCATAATTCTCGGCAGGCTTCACGGTTCCCCCCCGCACTCTCAGGATTGCAGCGAAGAGTGCTAGTCCATTCAGCAAGATTGCCAACCAAATCATAGACAATACTTACCGCATGATTATTCGAACATCCATACCCCGTACTTCGAGTATCAGTCTGGGTCAAATTACAATCTGCCTGCGAGGTTGCCCCACAAGCAATAGCTAATTCGTCAAACGTGCATAACCTCTTTCCGACATTCTCACAAGCTCGTTGGGCTTGCGCGAAGGTGACATGGCGCGATGGTTTTACACTGGCAAGTGGGCAAGCATAAAGTTTTATGGTTTCCACGCCACCTGAGCCAACGAGATCCGGGAACCCCTCGGGATAGTCATCTTGCCCTGCCTTTGTTGCAAAATATTTTCCCGAGAAGCAATCAGGAGAATCGGTTATCAAGCATTCGTACATGTCGATATAATAGGAAGTCCCTGACGAAGCGTCGTTCACACGCACCATGTGTTCTTTGGGATCTTTGACCTGGAATACAAAATAGTGGCTGATGGTATGTTGCCCATCACTAACCTCAATTTCAATACCTGGCCGAAGGTCGATGTCATCCAAGGTAGGAGAAAACACCAATAGTCCCTGTTTACTCAATGTGACAAGTTCTTCGGGGCCTTGGATCAAGGTATAGTTCAGGGTGTCGCCCTCGGGATCTTCAACTTCGTACTGGAAGGTGAAATCCGAACCTGGATATACTTTCACCATCTCGTCAGGCACAGAAACAAACGTAGGTGGATCGTTCTTCCACAATACTTTCACATTAAATCGCTTTTTAGCTTTCTCGCTAGTATTCCGAGTCACTTCTACATCAAATATCTCAGTTTCTTTATTTGTCTTTGTGGGGGTCCAGGTCACTTCACCTGTAGTGGCATCAATAACCATCCCTACGGGACGTAATACCAGTTTATAGCTAAAACTCTCACCACTGGCAGCTTTGATCCCCATTTTACAGACATAGGGTTCATCTTCGCGAGCCTCGGTTGGACAGGTAAGGAAATCAATGGTAAACTGCGGCGCACCTATCGGTCCCTCCCCGGTCGTACCAGGATCAGGATTATCGACAACCCCCCCTCCATCATCTCCGGTGCCCTCGCGAATCGGCTCAAAACCTCCCGACGGAGGTTTTCCATCGATCAGTTGTCCCGGCGGCTTAATGATAGGATCGGGTTCCCCATCAACTACAATTGGATTATCTGTAGGCATACATCCCCAGACCCCCAGAATAAACCACACGATAATAATTTTCATGGAGTTCTTCCTTTTCATGGCGGTTCTTTCGCTGAGTATGTGCATTTCACCTCATTTGCCACAAAAACCGCTTGTGACTTGATTACTATACCTTGAGGGTACCAGGCGGGGCAAGAGGTAGCACAGAACCTCGGAGGATCAATCCTTACAACAACGCATTCCTATCGCCTCACTCGAGGTTTCTGCTATCACCCGCTCGTAGGCGTAACCACCACAACTGGCATAGTCGATACCATTGACGTCATAAAACCCACCTGGGAGAAGATACCCTGTCGAACTCAAGGACTTCGGTCGAACTAACATAGCCAAGTTCTGAGTATCCGAGCACCATTTCTCGTCCTGCAGGAAGCGACACTGTCGGCCACACTCAATCACATCTTCGGGATTGCATTGCAGCGAACTTGTCCATTCTTTGATATTCCCGAGTAGATCATAGACCTGATATCGACCGGCACAGTTGCTCTTACTACCTGTTGGAATGGTATCCCCACCATTCCAGTTGCAATTCTGGGCTTCAGCCTCTGCACATGCCTCCAGCATTTCCATGTAAGTGCATAGGCGTTTACCCACATTGCTACATGCTTGCAGAGCTTGAACCAAGGTCAACCCACGCGACGGTAGGACCGCGGGAAGGGAACAAGCGTAGAAACGGGTGGAACCCGGCAGAGTGTTTCCCTCTGTCCCTACATCATCAGGAAAGTCGGCGGGGAGATCGTCATTGCCTTTGACTTGGCTATAGTATGTACCAGCTTCGCATCCAGCGCTATACGAGATCACCGCTTCATAAGGATCTATCGAGTAGGATCCAATACGAACCATCTCCTGAGAACTGTCGTGGACCTCGACGATAAAGTCGTGAGCCAATTCCCGGTCCGAAGTATTGGCAATAAGTTTGAATTGGTGCAAAGTCCCAACCAGACCTGAACTAGCATCATAGGTAAAAATGCCCTGTTCGTTTATACGAGCATTCCCACCTGTACTACTCTCAAGGCGGAACGTGGTAACTCCCCCCTTACCATCGTCTTGGAGAGAAAAATCGATAGCTAGACGAGATCCAAGGTACACACCATATTTTTGTAATGGTTTGTCCATGAATGCAATAGTTGAGGTTACGCTTGCTGCGGCATCAGTGCTAGGCTCTATTGGAGGGGGAGAAGTCACTGGTGGAATAGGCACTCCTACTGGCTCTTCAGGTGTTGGTATAGATGCGGGTTGAATCGGAGAAGGCCACGTTGCATCGGGAATCTCAGAGTTTGGGAAGGGGACAATCACCTGTTCTAAGGGGTTCTGTGGTGTTGCTTCTTGTATCTCGCTGGTTTCCGCATTGCCTACTGGGGGTTGAGGGCCGCACCCCAAAGAAACCAGGAAATTAAGTAGTACTATTACTATACCAATTATCAACATGGAGCATTGACCATCACTCAATTGAAGAATCCTAACACTCATCACCGTATCGAAGCAAGCAGTGCAAGACCAGAGAAGAAGGATATTGGTTGTCAGCACTTAATAGCGGTCATTGCCATACGGATGAAATTCGGCTACAAAATGGACGTTTTGTTACCTAATGGATTTTCCAAGGGAGATCATCATGGCGAAACTAGACCATCTAGAACCTGGGCTCGTTTGGAGGCACTTCGAACACATTACTTCCATTCCTCACTGTTCTCGCGATGAGAAGGCAATACACCAACACCTACTCAACCTCGGCGAACACAAGGGCTGGGAGACACGTACCGATCTCGTGGGTAATATTATCTTCGCTTTGCCTGCTAGTCTGGATAGAATGAATCATCCGCCAATAGCTCTGCAAGCCCACATGGACATGGTCTGCGAAAAAGTTCTTGAATCTAAACATGATTTCTTGCGCGACCCCCTTGAGGTCTACGAGGTCGACGGAATTGTTCATGCACGTGGGACTTCTCTTGGAGCCGATAATGGCATAGGCCTTGCTTATCTATTGGCTCTTGCAGAAGAATGTAAGACATTTTCCCACCCCCCTATGGAATTATTGGTTACCTGTAGCGAAGAAGTCGGTCTTATCGGTGCATCAGAACTCGACCAAAATCTCTTACGTGCAAAGAGGATGATCAACCTCGATACTGAAGATTTCGGTGAAATTTTCATAGGTTGTGCGGGGGGGATGGACACGAAAATCGCACTCCCTCTTACTCGAGAAGTCCTCTCAATCCCAACTCAAGCCTTCAAATTATCCATTACCGGATTAGCAGGAGGACACTCCGGTTGCGACATCAACTCGAATAGGCGAAATTCAATTCGACTCTTAGCAACCGCACTGGCTTTCCTCTCTGAGCAGAGTGACCTCCGCCTGTTGGCCCTCAATGGTGGAAATCAACGGAATGCCATCCCTCGTGAAGCCAACGCAGAGTTCTGCCTCCCTGTCCCAGATCGTGAAAAAATCCAAACCTTGATTTTAGGCTTGGAACACAATTGGCGGCAAGAATTTGGCAGTGTAGAACCTGGTTTGACCCTGAAGTTGAAGGAGCAAACATCCAACCCCACTCTTCCAATAAACCGCAATATTACTCAGCGGGTTATTGCCCTTCTCTGTGCACTGCCCAGTGGTTTAACAGCCATGAGTCCCGAATTGTCCGGACTAGTCGAAACCTCAACCAACCTCGGAGTGCTCAGCAGCACCTCCACGCACCTCCAAATCGGCATGTTGACACGTTCGTCCGTCGCCACGGCTTTGGACGATCTTACCCTGCGCATTAGAACAATAGCACGATCCTTCGGTGCGCATGTGGAGGAGGAAGGCCGCTATCCTGGATGGAAACCGAATCCTACCTCACAACTCTTACAGCAGGCTAGTGACGTGTTTGCCCTACAGTTCGGTAAACCTCCTGTTGTACGCGCTGTTCACGCAGGACTTGAATGTGGAGTTTTCTCTGAGCGGTTCCCCGACATTGACCTCATTTCAATGGGACCGACTATACGGAACCCACACAGTCCTGACGAACATGTCATCGTCACGACAGTCACGGCTTGTTACGACTATCTGAAAAAGTTACTTTCCGCACTCTGATTCTCCCGCAACAAGCACAATGAGGTCCCTCGATGGCCTGGTATCACATTCTCTTCGTTGCAATCCTACTGAGTTGCCACCCAAAAGCACACACCCCAGAGCCCCATCCTCAACACCCCCCCTTTCGAGAAGTCGAATATCTTGTTGAAGAACCTCCTCGATTGTACCGACTCATAATGAATACTGATATTCCCAATAAAATCGTAACTTCTCGATGGTATGAGGAATTCGTCAAGAGTAGAGAACGACCTCCCAAACTAATCCTCCTCTTGGAACAGGATCATCGGCTTGGAACAGAAGCAATACAGATTCCCAGAGAGAGCTTATATAACCTCCTAGTTATTGCATGTACTGCCAACGAGAAGTATACTTTTGTCTCCTCCTATGAAGAAGCCGATATACTACTCACCATCACCATTGTGGATAAGCAATTTGAACCGGCGCTCTCTCTGCACTTGGGATTGGTCCATAAACTCAGCGGGCGATTTTTGATGGAATTCGAGAAAACCGTACGCGTGCAAACTATTACAGTACAAGGAAATACAACTGAGAGCATGCAACCATCGTCAAGTCCAAGAGAGGTACACCGGGAAGTGCAGTAGAAATATCCAGGAGATGGTTGGATGAAACAAACCTCCTCTCTTACTTGGCGTAAAAGTAGACATCAACGATTTCTTGCAACTCACCTTTACTCGTCTTGAAACTACTTTTCTGGCGTATTGTATTATTGTAGGGATCTGCCTGCTCGATGGTTTGATATGCGAGATCGATCTCGGCAATACCAAACTCGCTTATGACTTTTACCTCATCAGTCTGAGACCGACCATCCATATTTTTGTCCACCCATAGAGCAAGCTGCGAGAATTTTGGATCGAGGGGACTGATTTTACTGTCATTGTTCTCATCAAACTTCTTGAGTTCCTCGAAACCATTAGCCGAGCCACCAGCAGTTCCGAACAACTCACGGCCACTGTCGATAAATCCATTCCTATTAGCATCGTAGACGAGGAGAGCATCATCAAACTCTCCCAGTTCATCGTTGGCAATCCAACCAGTTTCCATTTGCTCGCCTTCCCCATCAAGGTCGAAAAAGATAGGATTATGCTTCTCATCGCCAATTCCCGAAAAGGTGAAACCATCGCCATTCAGGTCGAGTACCAGAGGAGAGTATCCGGTTTCGCAATACCCCTGTTCGATACCAGTCGTGTAATAGGTATCGCCACTGCTCTGTTCAGCCGCTGCCTTGCGAGTGTCGTGAGTATACACGGTGAACCGCGCGGGATGAGGGGCCGCGAGATTAATCGGGGTCCATTCTTTCTGGGCGGCCAAATTCACCCATTCGCCAGCGACTAGACCATAGAATGCACCTTCTGCTTGCAAGCTTAGGAATTTCACTCCCTTAGCTTCTTGATTCGCAACAAACTCCCGGACGAAGTTGCTCAAATTATAATTGAGCGTAAGCAAGGGGTAGAGATTCTTCTGCCTCTTGGTCAGGAGGCTCTTCTGGTCGGTGAAGTCCTGAGTGGCCTCATCGATCTCAGAACCATTGACCTTTAGGCGGAATTGCACTTGTTCTGAACTCTCTACGAAGCGATCTTCGCGACCATGATGCGTACATGCGCGAATGACCTCAATCTGAGTCATGTTCTGAGCATTGGTCTGCGCATTGTTTGTCGAGTTATAATCCTTGTCTTCGAAGGTGAAATACTCTGCGTAGTCGGGTTCGATCGGATTCGGATCGCAAACATCGCCCATACCATCGTTATCGCGATCCAACTGATCTTCATTACTCATGAAGGCGCAACTGTCTTCCCAATCGAAAACCCCGTCAGTATCACTATCAGAATCGGTAGTGTAAGTTTGAGGTCCCTGGTCTACAACTACTGGAATATCCTGAGCAGGTTGTTGTTGCTCTGTACTCCCCGGCACGGTAGGGGATGCCGTCTCCTCTGATTCTGAAGAGTTGCAACTAAGCACAAAGAACATCGTCAGGATACCTATCACTGCAAGCATCGTACGCATACTTCCTCCCTCAATACACTACAGTCCTTCACGAACGTCCAGAGTATAGCAAAATACGTTCCACTGTCAAAGCCTCCTCCCCAGGAAGAAACCTGATGTTATTGTGAGCATATTTTTTCCAGTCCGCAAAATTCTCATGACAGCGTGCAAGATCTCATACCATGACTGCACATTTTTCCATTTGCAACCTACTACCCTTTCAACACCTATTCATGGTATTAGTCATTCTATTGCATCGGTCGAGATTGAAGATGCAGCGATACGCTCCTCACCCTCCTTTTTCCCCTCGTAAAAAACGTTCTCTCATCAACTTTTTCCTACAACAGCCTTCAACCAATAGATATTTTTCATCTCTATCTTTAACACGACTCGCTGACATACAGATAGTTCTACCTCGAGCGCGGTGGGCATCCTCATGACATCCATTCCTGCCCATTCTCATATTTCGATTCGTCAACATGCTGCACCACACCAAGGGCTTACAATACTTGAGTTTCTGCTCGCGATTGGCTTAACCATTTCACTCGCTCTTATTACAATGGCTTGGTCGAACGAACTGCATGTACATGCTCTCCTTTCACATGCAACTTCCCAGGTTCGAACCATTCGCGATCTCGAAGTACTCCATTTACTCAATGAATCATCGGACCAAGCAATCTTCGTTCGCTGTCCACCTAGCCCCGACTTCCCACCTCCAGATCAGCCAATTCCATTCGATGACGCCCTTATCGTTGAGCAACCCGATGGAAGTTCCGCTGCTGGCTGGCTCCTCCTTGGTTTCAAACCAGAAATACCCGAACAAATTAGTTATGCTGTTGAGGTATTTTCCGATGGTAGTAGGGCCTTGATTCTCGCCTTTGCCAACCTTAATCCTCCAGATTGGTTACGGTCTTCGAACAGAACCGATCCCTCCCCAACCTCTCCTAGATTGAAGGTATTGCAGCAGAAAGAATTGGAACTCGAAACGAAAATTGCAAGCCTATTAGGCGATGAGAAATCCGGGATGCAAATCATGCAACTGGACCATCTCACTCGGCAAGAACAACTCAAGACCTCATGTGAATTAGAGAGAGAACGTATTGAGGAGTGGTTTCACACAAGAATAAACGAATTACAAGAACTTACAAAAACAAGGAAAGAAGCAACCCGCATTGAGTTCGCTCTAGAACAGAAGCTCGCAACTATCGATCTTGAATATCAGAGAAAGCGCCTCAGCCTCGGAAAACAAGCATCTGAGGCAAAACGAAAGTTAGAACAGGAAATTGCAATTATTCGCAACTCCCAAGAACAGTATAAAACTACATTACGTCAAGAAATCATTGCCCGGTTTTCCCAACAACGATCCAATCTCAACGAACGTCATACCAAACGATTAGAATTGGTAAAGAAACAAGCTCTCAAAGAACTTCGCGAAATCCGTAAAGATAAAGCACAATTACTACGTAGCCCCGCGCTTCTTGGAACAGAAGAAGAACGTCGCATCGACGATCAAATTCTCTCTATCAAACGTGATTATCACTCCACAGCCCAACGTTATGAAATCGAACAACAACAAGAAATCGAAGCACTGACCATGGCGGAAGAGAAAGAACTGCTCGGCCTCGCCTCGCTTGTCAGTTCATCTATTAATACAAAAGTGCTTGAACTCACAACCAAGATCAAGACGTACGAATTGCGCACTAAGCAAATTCAGGAGCAAATTGAAGTTGACCGTCAAGAACGTGAGGAAGAATTAACGCATATACTAAACCATGCTCTTGCGAAAGTCGACACCGAGCGGGAACAACTTCGTCTAGAACTCCACAATCTGCATCGCCAAGAACTAGCAAAAAACAATCTCTCCTGCAACCAAGAACTCCAACGTTTACTTGCTGAAAAAGAACTTGCAGAACAGTCCCTCAGGGCTCGTTATCAGCAGATTGTGCGCATCGAGATTTCTGCACTCAATGAGTTACGCTCCTCTGCAATGAGAGCAAAGGACCATGACCTTCGCGTAGCAACCTTCATCGCACACAAGAGGCACCGCAACTTGACAGTACTCTCACTCACTCTCGAAGCTTCCCGAACTGAAACTTCTAGAGTGCGAACCTCGCATATGTACATGGAAGGCTTGCCGTGAAAATAAATGGGATGTATTGGCAAAATATATTGAGGATCTATTGGAAGTAATTGGTGATCTCAACACAGGCAGCGTCAGTGACCTCATTCAGTGGCTGGAAATCTTCATCGTAGATTATTTCTTCAACCTTCATGGTGAAGGTGACCTCGACTTCTCCATCTTCGCAATCGCCCTGATCAGCTATTGTGAAAGCCTCACGCTCTGCTCCGAGATTAAGTCGATAGATCTCTGAGAAATCACCCTCATCCACTAGCCCACGTTTTGTCATCTCTGCAGCTACAAGGTTACGCTTGACCGTGAGATCTGTCACTCCAGCGGTCAGAGAGAAGAAAGCAGTAGTTTCACCATTGTCCCGTGCATTTGCAGCATCTTCCTGTGTCAAATCCCACTTTTGAATGCCTCCAAGGGTGGAATAATTGACCGCAGCTTCAATATCCCCCTGAGAAGAGGAAAAGGTGAAGAACTGGATGCACGGCTTACCGCACTCGCAATCGGTCTCCTCAGCAACTGCCAGCAAGGACGGGTTGTTTAGTGCGAAGTGCAGATATTTCATCGCCTGATCCTTCTCACCAGTGGCGTTCTGGACCTCAAGCTTCATTTCGTTATCGTGCTTGTTATAGAAAGATAACCTTCTCAATACCTCGGGTTGCGCTTTGATCAGAATAGTAGCCTTGCTGGCAGGGTCTCCTTGATAGGTTATGGATGAAGAACGCAGATCGACGAACTGATTGTTGACCTTGAAGCGGAGCGATCCTGGGTCGAAATCGTTTTCGACATGAAAAGCGAGCTTGATCTCCCCAGCCAACTCCGTAATAGCATTGGTCGGCGTGAATTCATCCACCACCAATTTTGGCCCAATGCCATTACTGGTCCCATTGGGGATATCTGTCGACCGGCTCGAATCATTTCCCATGGGCATTGCTGTGGCATTTGGATCCAAACCGCTAGGCCCGGTCAAGTCATTCTTGTTACTCTTGCTGCCTCCACCACACCCGGCCAAGACCAGAACCAGGGTAAGGAGCAATCCAAATAGGACGTTCACGATCTTCATTTTCACCTCCCAGATGCGCAACATCAGTCCGACTTGCAAAGGACATACCCACGCTATCGGCATCCAAGATTTTACAACCCATTGTCTATCAAAAAGAAGATCACTACAAGCAAGTGCCAACCCACATCTTTCCTTGCAGGAACCCACAGTGGACTGCAATGATTGCAGACATAACCGCGATGCGACCTTCACCCTACAGTATCCAGGATCGGCCTGCCCAAACCACTAGAATTTCCTCACTTTCCAGAATGTCAAAGGGAATATGCATTTCTTGGCAATATCCAGGGAGTATTGACAACACCAGCGCAATGCGGCATAGGCAACATAGTGCTAGTAATTGACCAGTTCAAGATAAGGAGGACCTTAATCATGAGTAATGTCATGCAATTAGACGCAAGTAGTTTTGAGCCCGAGGTTTTACAATCCGAAGTGCCCGTACTCGTTGACTTCTGGGCTTCTTGGTGTGGTCCTTGCCGGATGCTTGCACCAGTTATGGATGGTTTAGTCGAGGAGTACCAAGGTCGTGCCAAGATCACCAAGCTCTCCACTGAAGACCACCCAGAACTCGCTCAGAAATATGGTATCACCGCTATACCCACAGTAATTGCCTTTAAAAATGGAAAAGTTGCCAACGAACTCATCGGAGTACGTAGCAAGGATGAGTATCGGAGGGTCCTCGACGCACTCCTCTAAACAGGTTTACCTCTTTCTTTCTTACCTGTCGGCTCTAACCCTGATCTTGGCAAAACGAGGTGTTATCTAAAACTGCAGGTTCACTGCCAGGCCACATAAGAGATAATGGGTATAGATCGATCCCAACAATCTCGCTGCTATCTCGGTCATCTCATTGCCGCGCACAAGGAAGTACCGAATTTCCGGTCCGAAAGAGAACACCTCGGCAAACTCCAGATAGAGATGTCCTCCCAGTGCGAAGGTCGGATCGGTGACAATATCGCCAGTCGTACCACCAGCTGTAGTAGTAGTAAAACCAGCTCCAAGCATCAGCCCCGGTCGAAAAAGTGGTGCTTCAGTATAGGTGTAGCGCAAAGCTGGAAGCACGGTGAAAAAATTATGCAGCGTGGTTGGTTCATAGAGTGACGTAGTCGGCATACCCACGCTCGGGGAGGGTATTGTCATACGGCCCCAAGTCATGGAGACCTCGAGTTTGATGCCACTACTAAATTGATGTCCGAGCCCTCCCCCTATCGCCAAATTATAATAATCATAAGGAGAATCGTACTGGATCGGGTAAATAATGCCCGGGAGCAGAGAAATATGAAAACGATCCCGCGCCTGTGGAGCGATATCAGACGGTTGTAAAGTTTGGCCTGGATATGGAATTACTGGAGGCACCTGCGGAGGCGATGGAGCAGGTTCTATCTGTGCCCTGAGGGTTCCCATGAACATCAGCGCGAGGAGAAAAAGAACCGAACAACGCGTCATAACAGCATCCACGAGACAGCTCACTGTCCTTCACCTAGCCCATTCCTCCATGAAGTGCAAGGTCTTCCTACTTCCTATGATCATTCACCACTCGAATCCCCACCCCCTCTTGGCATTGCTATGCATCATTAATATTACTTGTCATGTTTTTTCTGTAGGCACACGCCATTTTTCCCGAATCCCCGCTTCCCCTTGTCCAGTGCCGCCCTGCGCGTACGCGTGTGTTAACCCACCCCAAACCCTGCTCAAGGCCGACGACACCACGATTAGCGTCCTATGAACTATTCATGGAAAACGAGGATAGGTTTTTTCTTCCAGCGGAGAGGCAAACACAAAGGTGGGAGTTCTTACTATTGCCCTAAGGTTCAGAGCATGGCAGGAAAAGAAATAAATACTAATTAATCAATGGCTTTCCCGTTTTCAGCATATATGCCATGCGTTCCTGAGTGGCGTCCATCGCGCAGAGCTTGACAAAACCCTCCCGCTCCAAGGCCAACATGTCATCCACACTGACAGCAGCCGAGGGTTTTGCCCTGTTACCACCGGTGAGGATGAATGCTTGCACTCGTGCGATCTCGGCGCTGTGATCCGAGATCTTTCCGCTCCTGACCATTCCATCGATGGCGTTGGTCATCGCAAGATACCCCGCCTCACCAGGAAGCCACAGCGGATCTTTTGGTAATGGCTGGAAGCCATCGACCATTCCCAAGGCCACCTTTTTCGCAGAGAGCAGCAACTCGTCCTGATTGCGAACCACGACATCGCTGAGGTCGAGTAAACCCAAATCAATCGCATTATCGGCAGAGTTCGAAACCTTGCCAAAACCGATCAGCTCAAAAGCAGCCTGGACGGGGACCATCGGGCCAGGCTTCTTGGAAGCCATCGAGTCGATGAACTGCTTAAGTAACAGGGTACAACCCCCACCTGCCGGGATCAGACCAACTCCGACCTCGACCAAGCCACCATAGAATTCGGCATGGACAACCCTACGTCGACCACCGAGCGCGATTTCCATCCCGCCTCCGAGGGTCAGGCCATGTGGAGCTACCACGACAGGATAGGCTGCATGTCGGAAGGACAGGTTAATATCCTGGAGCATTCCGGATATGAATTCGATAACCTTCCACTGCTTTGCCTTGGCCAACTCGAGGACCATTGCCAACTGGGCGCCCACACTGAAGTTTTTACCCTTGCCGCCCACAACTAAGGCCTGGAAACGTCCACCTGCCAAGAAGTTGCGGGCCTTGTCCAACATTGAAAGGACATGGTCGTCAACGGGATTCATGCCTGGAACCATGCTGGCTTGGAGTTGGGCATACAGTACATTGTCTCCCATGTCCCAGAGACTGGCCGAAAGATTCTCCGCCAGCGGCGCAACAGCAGTGCCGAAAAGGACTGCACGAACCTCCCGTTCCCTGTCGATGAGCGGCTTGAAAACCATCTCACGGAGGCAGAAGAATTCCTTCCTTCCCCCCACTTCGCGATAGAGGCGATCGGTGTGGGCAAGGGCCCGTACAAGTATTTCCGGTACCGCGATCTGGAAGCGTTCCATGAAGGCTACGGACCTGCGCAGACCGAGGATGTCCAGGGTTTCAATAGGCCCCACCTCCTTGGCAAATCCCCATTTGAGCGCATTATCGATGGTCGCTATGTCATCAGCGATCTCTCCTACCAAGGAAAGAGCATAAGCAGCAGAATCGAGAACCAATTCACAGATACAACGCGTTTCAATAGCCTCAGGATGATAGGTCATCACCGAGCGAATTTTATCCTCGGCCGAGGCGAATGTCTTTGCCGTGCGAATGGCATCCGATTTCGGATTCCTCGTCGGCTGATAGGTAAAGGAGTTCAGGTCGAGGATCTCGACCGATTTCTTCCCTGTACCTTTCTGCTTGCGATAGAATCCAACACCGGTTTTATCGCCAAGCATCTTCTCACTTACCATGCGTTCGAGAAAGGCGGGGGGCCGGAATAACTCCCGTCTCGAATCTGTGGTGCAATTCTCGAGACAGTTCTTGGCAGCGTGAACAAGAGTATCAATACCGACCATGTCAGCCAATCGGAAGGTTGCAGTTTTCGGGTTGCCTACTGGAGGACCCGTGAGCATATCGATGGTTTCGACATCGAGCCCAAATTTCTCTTGAAGCTGCAGAACCTTCATCATCATGAAGATGCCTACCCGATTGGCGATGAAATTCGGAGTATCTTTACCAACAACCACCTTTTTACCGAAGGAACCGAATAAAGCTCCGACCTTGGTCACAACCAAGGGGTCGGTATCGGAACAGGGAATAAGTTCGACTAGCGGTAGGAACCGCACAGGGTTAAAAAAATGGGTGCCCAAGAAATTGCGGCGGAGGTCGTCGGAACACCCCGCAGCAATTGCATTGACCGAGAGACCCGAAGTATTTGTGGAGACGATGCTACCTAACCGACGAAAGCGGTCAATGTCCGCGAAGACCTTGCGTTTGAGGTCCAGCACCTCAGGCACCACCTCGATGATCCAATCGGTCTTGGAGAGGCCGGATAAATCGCTCACTGCAGCAGCCTCGATGAGTGAGATACTCCGGTTCGTGTAGATGGTCGGTATCTTGGCCTTGGGATCTGACAATTTTCCAATCGATCCTCTCGCGAGTTCGAGCGTGAGATCATACACGGTACAGTGAATGCCGTTGTTGGCGAACAGGGCCGCAATACCCGCTCCCATGATGCCACCGCCAATGACGGAGACATGTTTGATGTCTTTCATGAGTTCACCCCCTCTTCAGGATGGTAGAGACACCCTGCCCACCACCTACACACATGGTCGCCAAGGCGAAGGTCCCACCGGTCTGTTCCAATGCGGTGATGGCCGTCCCGACGATACGCACTCCAGACATACCCAGGGGATGTCCTAGAGCAATAGCACCACCTAATAAATTGATCTTGCGTTCGTCCCAACCACCTTTCCGTATTACATAGAGGGATTGCGCGGCGAAGGCCTCGTTCAATTCGATGACATCGAAGTCGTCCATCTTCATCTTGGCCCGAGTCAGGGCTTTTTCGGTCGCTGGTAATGGTCCCATACCCATTCTGGTCCAGTCGCATCCCGCCATGGCAGTGGTAACGATGGTTGCACGCAGCGATAATCCAAGCTCCTTGGCCATACCTTCGGTCATAATGAGGGCCGCGCCTGCCCCAGAGGTCACTGGCGAAGAGGTGGCCGCGGTAACACTCCCCTTGATGTCAAAGGCAGGGGATAGAGAACGCATCTTTTCGGGATTAGGCGGCATAGGACATTCATCCTTGATCAACGTACTGCCATCCGGCAGGCTCATCGGGATGA
>Ga0208373_1001666_pt1 | contig 28356 bp, 26 predicted proteins | sample RifOxyC2_FD_184036 | JGI IMG/M metagenome (GOLD analysis project Ga0208373, IMG submission 184036) | Soil microbial communities from Rifle, Colorado - Rifle Oxygen_injection C2 (SPAdes) | ecosystem: Environmental > Terrestrial > Deep subsurface > Rock core/Sediment | place: Rifle, Colorado... | reverse complement strand
CGACACCGGCGCCGCCATTATCTTCAAGGTAAGCTGAAAAAAGAACATAAGCCGGGCCTGCTGATTACCGCCGGTCCGGCTTACGTTTTATATGGACCCCTTCCCAAGTGAAACTGATTACCGATTGAGCATGCTTTTGCTGACCATCCTGCGGGCAAAATCTTTGCCATCTTCAAGATCGGCCGCGTCGGGGTGATCAACGGCGCTTTGGGCCTCTTCCACCCAGGCCTTATGTTCAGGTTTGCGTGACAGAACTTCCAAAAGGGTGTCTTCAACCTTGCCTCGGCAACCGAAAGTCCCGAGCACCTTGCCCTTAACGAGACTGGCTGCATGCTCTAAAGCAGTTACTGCCAGTCGTCCTCCCCGCAGCGAACCATGGGTGGCAAAAATGGCCGTTTCGCAGTCCGCGGGAATTTTTTTGAGCAACTCGGCTGCCTTATGGGGAACACTGGAGGCCTGCACCGGAAATCCGCAGAAAACCAGGTGGTACTGCCCCAAATCACCGACTTCTTCAACGGCTTTTATCTCTTTTTCCAATTGTTTCACGCCTTCAAATATCGCCTGTGATAATTTTTTCGTATTTCCTGTTTTGGAAAAATATGTCACCAGTACCTTCATTTCTCCTCCTTCATAAGCTGGTATTGCAAACAACTTGTTACCATTCAAAAAATTTGGTCGGGGCGGTGTGATTTGAACACACGGCATCCTGCTCCCAAAGCAGGCGCGCTACCGAGCTGCGCTACGCCCCGTCTGATTTATAGATGCCATATTCCAGGATTTTTTCAGCTTTATAAAGGCCTGGGCGCGGTGGCTGATCATGTTTTTTAACTCCGGCGATAGTTGGGCCACGGTCATTCCTTCCTCCGGCAGATAAAATATCGGATCATATCCGAATCCGCCCTCTCCGGCGCTGTTCTCCGCAATCATCCCTTCCCAGCGGCCTTCGAAAGATTCGTGGCGATTATCCTTGTTATAAAGCACAAGGACGCACCGGAAAGCGGCGCCCCTTTTCCCTGTCGGCACACCCCTCATTTCACCCAAAAGCTTCAATACGTTTTGCCTGTCATTTGCACCCTCGCCCGCATAACGGGCCGAATATATTCCCGGGGCGCCCCCCAGGGCTTCCACTTCCAGACCCGAATCATCGGCGAGGGTTGTTTCTCCGGTTGCTTCCGCTACGGCTTTGGCCTTTTTGAAGGCGTTTTCGTAAAAGCTCTTTCCGTCTTCAATGATCTCGGGGACATCGGGAAAATCATTCAGGGAAAGTATCTGCGTCTCCGTGCCGGCAAACATGGCCTGGAGCTCCTTGATCTTTCCCCTGTTTTTCGAAGCAATTACAATCTTCCCCACAACCCGTTTCCTATCTTGCCTTAAGGGAATATTCCCTTAGCCCCCTGACTATAGCCCTGGCAACGGCCCGTTGCTTGCCCCCCTCGGTAACAAGCTTGCGATCACCCGGGTTTGTAGCAAAGCCGATCTCCAATACCAACCCAGGAATGTCCGAACCCGTTAACAAAGGACAAGGGGCATCCCGGAGGCCGCGACTCTTTCTCGGAAAGACTGTCTCCAGCGCGGCCTGCATATCCTGCGATAATAAAACGGAATCATTGAGAGACTTATTTTTAGCCATATCCTTTATGATTGCTCGGGAATCTCCGTTTTCCGCTTTCATGTTATCGAATCCGGGAAAATAGATTTCGTATCCGCTCGCCCTGTTTCCAAATCCGGCGTTTACATGCAAACTTAACAGGACACCGGCCTTCGCCGTCCCTATCGCCTTGAACCTCTCGACAGTTGATACTTTTTTGTCAAGCAAACGGGTTAAGCCAATACGCAGACCAGAAACCTTTTGGGCCTCTTCGCGGATCAGAAGCGCAAGTTTCAGTGTCAGATCCTTCTCCTGGAAGGAATCATTAACCACGCCCTTGTCTTCACCACCGTGCGCCGGGTCAAGCAAGACAGAAAATTCTCCCTGCTGCGCCGCCCCCGCTTCGACCACGGGCAACAAAAGCATTACAACAACAAATGGCAACAATAATAGATACATCCGCAACTGCCCGCGCATTGGTCACTCTTCCCTTCCGGCTTATCTCCCTTAAAACCAGACGCTTCATACAGCAAACCCGCCTTGGCGTCAAAGTTAAAATTGGCGACTTCTTCATTTCGTTACCGCTTCAGCGTCGTTTACCCCTCAAAATCAGTTATGCGGGCTTTATCCTGTCAGCTGAAATCACCCCCCGCAACTTCCTGACGGCAATTGATAACTCGTTAAATTGCTTTAGACTTCCAACGTTTACGCTGAACTTACAGGTAACGCGCCCCCCGGTATCAGTGTTTACCTCCGCGTGGGCGATGTTTATGTCCAATGCTGAAATTGCCGAGCTGATTTCAGCAAGAACCCCTTTACTGTCGTGGCAGACAACCTTCAGATCAACCTGGTATTCCTTCTTTTCCGTTGCATCCCAGTGTACGTTCACCAACCGCTCCGGATCCATGTCGCGGACATGGGGGCACGCCGTTGTATGGACAATGATTCCCCGTCCACGTGAGATGTAACCAATGATTTCGTCCCCCGGTATCGGATGGCAGCACTTGCCGAAGCGTACCATGATATCATCTACTCCGGTTAACGAAACGCCGATGGCCTCGCTGTCGGAACCCTTCTTTTGTTTCTTTTCAGGTGGTTCCTCTTTTTTAACCTCCTCTTCCGGGAGAAAGTGGCGAGCCACATGTTTGGCAGAAACCCTCCCGAAACCGATAAAGGAGAGCAGGTCGTCGAGGGAATCAACATGCAGTTCCTTGAATAGTTCCTGCATCTCGGGAGATTTCGCTACCTGCCCGAGCTTGAGATGATGTCTCTTGAACTCCTTGTCGAGAAGATCCTGTCCGAGCGCAAGGCTTTTTTCCCTTTCTTCCGCCTTGACCCAGTTTCTTATCTTCGCCAAAGCCCGCGAGGTAACTGCATATTTCAGCCAGTCCTTGCCGGGGTGGTGTCCGGCCTGGGTGATAATCTCAATCGTATCGCCATTCTGCAACTGATATTTCAGGGGAACTATGCTCCGGTTAACCTTGGCGCCGATGCACTGATGGCCTACATCCGTGTGAACGCTGTACGCAAAATCGATCGGCGTGGCACCCTTAGGAAAGGCCTTTACCTCGCCTTGCGGGGTAAAGACATACACATCCTCGGCAAAAAGGGCAATCTTCAGATTGGACATGAACTCGCGGGGATCTTTCACCTCCTGCTGAGCCTCCAGAAGATCGCGGAGCTTTTTTATCTCTTCATCGTCTTTCGAGATGTCCTTCCCCTCTTTATAACGCCAATGGGCGGCAATCCCCTCTTCCGCCCATTCGTGCATAGCCCTCGTCCGGATTTGAATCTCGACCCTCTCTCCGTAAGGACCGATCACCGTCGTATGCAGCGACTGGTAATGATTGGCCTTAGGCATAGCGATATAATCCTTGAACCTTCCCTGCACCGGCTTCCACAGCGCGTGCACCATACTGAGCGCCTCATAGCAGTCCTTGACCGCATCGGAATCGAGAATGATGCGGAAGGCGGTCAGATCGTACACCTCGTCGAAGTCTATTTTCTGTTCCTTCATTTTTTTATAGATGCTGTAGAGGTGTTTGGCCCTTCCCTCGAGTTCGCCCTTGATGTTGAACCGCTCCATTTCCCGGCTGATTACCTGCTTGACCTCATTGGTGTATTCGTTTCTTTTATCCTGCTTTTTTTCAATCCGCAGCGTCAGTTCGTGGTAAGCTTCATGATCGATATAGCGGAACGACATATCTTCAAGTTCCGTCTTCATCCAGTTTATCCCGAGGCGATTTGCCAGGGGCGCGTAAAGATCGAGGGTTTCCTGTGATATCTGAAGCTGTCTCTCGGAAGATTGAAACTGCATTGTCCGCATGTTATGGACCCTGTCGGCAAGTTTGACAAGAAGGATGCGGATATCGGTTGACATCGCCAGGATCATCTTGCGGTAATTTTCCGCTTGCCGTTTCTCTTTGCTTCCAAAGCTGATCTTCCCGATCTTGGTCAGGCCGTCAACCAGAAACGCCACCTCTTTGCCGAAGTATTCCTCAATCTGTTCGAGCGTGGTCAGGGTATCTTCGACAGTGTCGTGCAGAAGCCCGGTGACAAGCGTCGCCGTATCGAGTTTCATGTCGGCAAGAATGCCGCAGACCTCCATCGGATGTGTCAGGTAGGGCTCGCCGGACAAACGGATCTGCCCCTGATGAACGGAAGCGGAAAAGATGTAGGCCTTCTCGATCATCTCAACCTGAGCGGCGGAAAGGTAGGTTTGCGCTTTATCAAGAATGTCGTTTATGCGAAGCATGTGGGGCTGGTCCCTTATCCGCTAATTCTGAAGATAGGCTTAAAGCTATTAGGAAAAACGGAGATACCGTGCATTTTGAAGCCATGTCTGATATGGGAGTTTGCTGCTTCTCCCCCAAAGTGCGGCAAACGCGCTCTTCTGTCCCCCTCAGTCTTCAGCCTGTCTTTCAACCTGAGCAGTTACCATTAAGCTGCGCTTTCCGCTGTCAGAAAATCCGTTGCCTCCAGGAGGGGTAAGATTTTGACCTCGCCGGTGCGTCTGTTTTTGATCTCGATATTTCCCTCCGCCAACCTCTTCGGGCCGATTGTTACCCGCAAGGGGATGCCTATCAAATCAGCGTCCTTAAACTTGACGCCCACCCTCTCGTCGCGGTCGTCAAGAATTGTCTCAACCCCCCGGTCGCTTAGTTCCTGGTAAAGATTTTCTGCGGCGCCGGCAATATTTTTTTCGTTTACGTTAACCGGGGTAATGATAACTTGATAGGGGGCAAGGGCCGGCGGCCAGACAATCCCGTCCGCGTCGTTATTCTGCTCGATTGCGGCGGCAACGGTCCTGCCGATGCCGATGCCGTAGCAACCCATGAACATAAACTGTTCCTTTCCGTTCCGATCGAGAAAAACGGCCTTCATCGCCTTGCTGTATTTTAATCCCAATTTGAAGACGTGACCGACCTCAATTCCCCTGGCAATGTTAATGGCGCTGCCGCAGCGGGGGCAGGAATCATTTTCCCTGATCATGCGCAGGTCGGCAAATTCCTCAAGCGGAAAATCCCTCCCCGGTTTTACGTGACGCAGGTGAAAATCATCCCGATTTGCACCCATAATCAGGTCGTTCCTTCCTGAAAGCGAATAATCGGCGATTATCCGGCACTTGAGCCCTACGGCGCCGGCAAACCCTCTTGCAGAGCCTGTAACCTTCCTGATCGTCGCCTCGTCGGCAAGTTCTATCGAATCACAATGGAGGTAATTTTTTACCTTGATCTCGTTTACCTCATGGTCGCCCCTGACAAGAACCGCCACAGGAACATCATCGGCAGAGAAAATAAGTGTTTTGACAACATCAGACGGCATGACATTTAGAAAACTGCAAATATCTTCAATGGTTCTCACCGAGGGGGTATGAACCTCCGCAACGGGGACAACCTCTGCCTTCTGAGAATTAACCCCAGGCCGCGCGATCTCTGCCTTTTCCAGATTGGCCGCATAGTCGCAGCCGCTGCAATAACAAACAGCATCCTCGCCGGAATCGGCCATCACCATGAATTCATGGGAATAATGTCCACCGATGCTGCCCGAATCAGCCTCGACCGGCCGGAATTTCAACCCGCAGCGGGAGAATATTCGTTTATAGGCATCAAACATCTTCCTGTAGCTGATCTCGCTACCCGCTTCATCCACATCAAAGCTGTACGCGTCCTTCATGCCAAATTCCCGGGAGCGCATGACCCCGAACCGCGGCCTTATTTCGTCCCTGAATTTTGTCTGAATCTGGTAGAGATTTTTCGGAAGCTGCCGGTAGGTCTTTATTTCGTTTCTTACCAGGTCGGTGATTACCTCTTCGTGGGTCGGCCCGAGACAACACTCCCGGTCATGCCGGTCTCGAAAACGGAGCAGTTCCTTGCCGTAATGAACCCAGCGGCCCGATTCCCGCCATAACTCCGCAGGCTGAACCATCGGCAGAAATACCTCCTGGGCGCCTGCCCGGTTCATCTCCTGTCGAACTATCCCTTCAAACTTGCGGATAACCCGGTAGCCAAGCGGCAACCAGGAATAGACCCCGCTGGTCAACTTTCTTATCATCCCGGCCCGCACCATCAGCTGATGGCTGACAAGTTCCGCATCGGACGGGACCTCCCGTGCCGTAGGCAGAAACATTTCAGAATAACGCATTCAATATCCTCACTTTTGACTTCCGCCGTTTTCCCCGGCCAGCAGGCGAATCTCCTCCAGCAGCACCGGAACGAATTCATCTTCACGCAGCTTTCGGACCACCACTCCCTTTTTAAACAGCATGCCGGAACCTTTTCCCCCGGCGATGCCGATATCGGCTTCGGCAGCCTCTCCGGGGCCGTTCACAACACAACCCATCAGGGCTATCGTGAGCGGGGTCTTCATCCCCTTAAGTTTCTCCTCCACCTGTGACGTCAGCGATACAAGGTCTATTTCGCACCTGCCGCAGGTCGGACAGGAGATTATTTCCGGCCCGACATTGCGAAGCTTCAGCGCCCGCAGAATACCGAAGGCAACCCCCATTTCCTGCAACGGGTCGCCGGTGATGGAAACCCGGATCGTATCCCCAATCCCCTCATAAAGCAGGGCGCCTATCCCCAGCGCCGATTTTATTGCCGACTGCAGAAGGGTTCCCGCCTCCGTAACTCCGAGATGCAGCGGATAGTCGGTCAAGGCGGAGATAGATCGATAGGCCTCGATGGTAGTCGCCACATCCGATGACTTCAGCGAAAGCTTCATGTCGGTAAAGTCCATCTCCTCCAGGAGGCGGATATTCCTCAGGGCGCTTTCCACAAGGGCGGGCGCGGTCGGTCCGCGATGACGCAAGGCGATATCCTTCTCCAGGGAACCGGAATTCACCCCGACACGGATTACCTTTTTGTTTCGTTTCGCCTCGCTGACAATCCGGCGAATCCCCTCAACCGGAATATTTCCGGGGTTGATTCTGATCGCATCGGCGCCGTTATTCATCGCCATAACCGCAAGATCAGCGCGGAAATGGATATCGGCAATCAGGGGAATGGTTATGCCGGAACGTATTTCTTTTATCGCTGCGGCGGCGGCCTCATCCGGAACAGCCACCCGGACTATTTCGCACCCGGCTTTTTCCAGCATGCGGATCTGCCCCAGCGTGGAGGCGACATCGCGGGTATCGCAAGCTGTCATGGACTGGACAACCACCGGAAAGTTTCCGCCAATCTTTACCCCCCCCACATCGACTACCCTGGTTTTTTTTCTGGGCAAGCTCAAATCCAGGCCTCTATTTTCCGCCTCCGGCAAACAGCGCTTCCCGGATTCTTTCAACACCCTTTTCAATCTTCTCAAGAGATGTGGCATAGGAGAGGCGGAGATGGTCGTCATGGCCGAAATCTGCTCCGGGCACCAGGGCAACGTTCGCCTCCTCAAGCAGGTAAGCCGCCATGCCGGATGAATCGCTGATGACCCTTCCCCCGAAAGACCTGCCGTAGAAAGAAGCGACATGGGGAAATACATAAAAGGCGCCCTGCGGGTTCGGGCAGTTGATCCCCGGTATCTCGTTGAGCTTGCGGACAATAACATCCCGGCGCTGCTGGAATTCCCGTCCCCTCGCCAGGACGCCCTCCTGCGGGCCATTGAGCGCTTCAACCGCCGCCTTCTGGGCTATCGAGGTCGGATTGGAGGTGTTCTGACTCTGGTATTTCGTAATAGCGCCAATTATCTCTTCCGGGCCGGCCGTGTAGCCAATTCGCCAGCCGGTCATCGCATAGCTCTTGGAAACGCCATTGACGACAATCGTATTATTTTTGAGCTCCTCACTGAAAGAGGCCAGGGAATAAAATTCGTTGTCGTCGTAGATTATCTTTTCGTAGATATCGTCCGAGATGATCATGATCCCCTTCCGCAGAAGTATCCCGGCAAGATCCTCCAATTCCTTCCGGCTGTAACAGACCCCGGCAGGGTTTGACGGACAGTTGATGATAATGGCCCGGGTGCGCGGCGTTATCGCCGCTTCCAGTTGCGCGGGCTGAAGCTTGAAACCATCTTGAAGACTGGTTTTTATCACGACCGGTTTGGCCCCGGTCAGATAGACGATATCGGTGTAGGAAACCCAATAGGGCGAGGGGACCAAAACTTCGTCGCCCTCCTCGAAGAGTACGTGGGCAATGTTGAAAAGGGAATGCTTGGCGCCGCAGGAAACAACGACCTCGGAACGCCGATATCGCAATTGGCTGTCCCGTTCCAGCTTGGCAATGACCGCATCTTTAAGCTCATCGATCCCCCCGACCGGCGTATATTTGGTGAACCCCGCCTTTATCGATACAATGGCAGCGTCTTTGATGTGATCCGGCGTGTCAAAATCGGGTTCCCCTGCCCCGAAACTGATTATATCGCGTCCCGCCGCTTTCAGGGCATTTGCCTTTGCCTGGATCGCCAATGTCGGCGACGGCTTTATAAGTCCAATCCTCTTTGCCAATTTATACGGAGCAACGTTCTCTTTCATACTAATACCCCTTTGTTTGAATATTTTTCTATCAGCTTCATGTTCACTATATCCGGGACCAGCCCCTCGACAGAACCGCCCATACTGGCCGCCTCATTAATAATCGTCGAACTGGTGTAGAACCACTGGAACCCCGTCATCAGAAATAACGTCTCCACGTCGCGGTTCAAGCGGCGGTTCATCAGGGCAAGCTGAAACTCGTATTCAAAATCGGAAAGCGCCCTGAGCCCGCGAATAATCACGTTTGCACCCTTTTCTTTAAGATAATTGACAAGCAGTCCGTCAAAACTCTCCACACGGATATTCTTGCAATCGCTTGTAACCTCCCGGATCATCTCCAGGCGTTCCTCCAGGGAAAAGTGTGTTTTCTTGGTTGGATTGTGAGCGATCAAAACGGTTAATTCGTCAAACATATGCAGACTGCGCCTGATAATATCCACGTGACCATTGGTAATCGGGTCAAAAGAACCTGGATATACCGCCATTTTCTTCACGGGCATTCCCCCTTTGAATTTTTTATGGATTTACCAGCCGCGCTGGAACCATTTTCATCATTAAAACCAGCGCCTCTGCAGCCGCCATCGGAAGCTTCCTTACGGAAAAATGATAAAATCGTGTCCCCGTAACGTCTTTTATCCGTCAGAGAAATAGAGCCGGTTTCCAACTCTCCGGTTATTTCCCTCGCGGAGTGCTGCAAGACAAAAACACCATTGGGGGCCATTAACTCTCCATTCTCCATTAAATGAATGGTTTCAATGGCCAATCCTTCGTCATAGGGGGGATCGGCAAAAATTATGTCAAATCTTTTTCCCTTCTGACGGAGGATTTCCAGCGCCTTATAAACAGGAGCGGAAATTACCTCCGCCCTGTTTGCAAACCCGAACCCGCTGATACTTGCCTTCAGCGCGCTTGCAATCCTGAAATCCTTTTCCACAAAGACTGAAAGACCGGCGCCGCGGCTCAACGCCTCCAGGCCGACAATCCCGCTGCCTGCAAATAAATCCAGGAATGATTTTTCCGCAACTGTCGAAAGTATATTAAAAAGCGATTCCCTGGCGCGATCGGTTGTGGGCCGGACACGCCCCCCCGCGGGAACGCGGATCAGCCGGCCCTTCGCCTCCCCTCCGCTTATTCTCATAGATACTTGCTGCTCAAAATCTCGGCGATCTGGACGGCGTTCAGGGCGGCGCCTTTTCTTATATTATCCGCCACAACCCAAAGATTTATCCCATTGGGAATTGACTCATCTTCGCGTATTCTGCCGACAAACGTCTCATCTTTACCGGCGGCGTCAATTGCCAGCGGGTACTCTTTGAAGTCCGGGTTATCGACAACCACAACGCCCGGCGCCCGGGAAAGCAGCTCGCGAACCTGTCCGGCCGTAAGCTTTTTTTCTGTTTCAATATTTACTGCTTCCGAATGGCCGTAAAAGACGGGGACCCGCACCGCTGTGGCAGTTACCCCTATCGATTGATCATTCAAGATCTTTTTGGTCTCATTGACCATCTTCATCTCTTCCTTCGTGTAGCCGTTCTCCATAAAAACATCAATATGAGGCAGGCAGTTGAAGGCTATCCTGTGTGGATATACCTTGACGACCGGTTCATGGAAGCTCAGCAGCGCCTGCGTCTGCAGAGATAGTTCCTCGATGGCCTTCTTCCCCGTTCCCGAAACAGCCTGATAGGTCGCAACCACGATCCTTTTTATGACTGCCGCGTCGTGAATCGGTTTCAACACCACAACCATCTGTATCGTGGAACAGTTCGGGTTGGCGATGATTCCCCGGTTCTTGTAAAGGGCGATCGCCTCGGGATTAACCTCAGGAACAACGAGCGGGATATCCGGAACCATGCGAAAGGCGCTTGTATTGTCGATAACAACACAACCAGCGGCGGCGGCAAGCGGGGCAAATTTTTCGCTGATGCTTCCCCCCGCGGAAAAGAGTCCTATTTCAATTCCACTGAAGGAGTTTTCAGTCAGCACCTCTACCGGAATGGATTTCCCATGGAATGTAAGTTCCTTGCCAATAGACCTGTCCGAGGCAAGAAGCGTCAGTTTCTTAACAGGAAAATTCCGTTGTTCCAAGACCTTGATCATCTCATTGCCAACTGCTCCCGTTGCCCCGACAACCGCAACATTGTAATCTCTCATTTAACACCCCTTATTTTGTAATTTTTCGTTTTAGGACGCCCCCCGTGCATATAAACAACAAGCAAGGCCTGAAACCCAGACGCTCAACATCATGTTTTTTATATTAAACGTGGCCATCGTGAGTTTGGGGTTCGTGTCCAGCCTCAAAATTCTTCCGGTTTCTCCGGAGCAACTTCAGCAATCCCACTAACGGCCCGGTCAGACTGTAACCAAAGGCAAACGTAAAGAGCATAATCTGCGGCTCTGCGGCGACGATAACGAGTATTAAAACAATCATCACAAATGACATGAACGGCTTACGGGAAAAATAATTCAGGTCCTTGAAACTGTAATATTTTATGTTGCTGACCATAAAAATCGCTGTTGCGGTCACCCCGATCATAATCGGGAAACTTGGAAAGCGTCCTTCCCCGCCCAGGTAATAAAAGAGCATAATGAACGTCGCGAGCACCGCAGCGCCGCCGGGAATAGGCAATCCATTGAAGACCCGGCTGTCGATAATCCCCACCTGCACATTGAATCTTGCCAGGCGCAGAGCGCCGCAGACAACAAAAAGAAACGCTACTAACCATCCCCATTTTCCGAAAGAAAAAAGCGACCAGTTATAAATCATGATCGCCGGCGCCACGCCGAAACTCACGAGGTCGCATAACGAATCATATTCACCGCCGAACCGGCTGGTAGTATGGGTCATGCGCGCGATCCTGCCATCCAGACTGTCGAGAACGACCGCAATCAGGATAACTGCAGCCGCTACTTCATACATCCCCTTCATGGCAGCGATAACTGAATAAAAACCGCAAAACAGGTTGGCCGTCGTAAAGAGATTGGGAAGCACATAAACTGCCAAATTCCTTCTATTTTCTCCGTATTGCCTGTTATTTCTCATGTCAATTCTCCAATGGGCGTTTCTCCGGCCCTGACCTTGTCGCCAATATTGACGAGAACGGCAGAACTCAGAGGCATGAAAACCTCGAGCCGTGAACCGAAACGGATCATTCCGAACCGCTCCCCCTTTTGAGCAGTTTCGTTTTCCTTGATCCACCAGACAATTCTTCTGGCAATAAGGCCGGCAATCTGAATCGTTACGATCTCGCGGCCATCGGCCATTCTGATGACAACTGCATTTCTTTCATTAACTTCCGATGCCTTATCCAGGTTGGCGGAAAAAAATTTCCCCGCCCTGTAACGTATCGTTCTTATCTCTCCCGAACAGGGAAACCTGTTGACATGGACATTAAAGACGTTCATGAAGATGCTTACTTTACGCAGGGACTGCCCTGGAATCTCTTCACTTTGGGCCTCTTCTATCCTGATTACTACGCCATCGGCCGGGGAAATGATCAACCTCTTTTCTGCGGGGGTTTTCCTTTCCGGATTCCGAAAAAACCAGGTTATGAAAAGTGCCAGACAGAAGAAGAACAGGGAAATAAATCTGAAACCGGCCAGATAGATCAGGATGGCAACAAGAATGGAAGAAAAAATGAAGGGGATCCCTTCCTCAATTATGTATCTACTGTGCTGATTCCCTTCAGACAATTACTGCCTCCCTCTAACAACGACCCGAACCGCTGTGAAAAACCCCTCTGCACAACAACAGCCCATAGCAAGAAGAATAATCCCTTGGGGCGCTAAATTAGCCTAATTTTGACCCCGTGTCAATCCCGGATTTCGGGGGGGGGGATGGAGGCGCGCAGCTTTAACCACTCTCTTTTTCAGAAGCCTTTTTTTGCTCAGCCTCGGATAGACGCAGATAAGTCGGCAAGAGGGATAGCGGGTCATCAACCACACCATTCTGCTTGTAGCGACCGATGGCTACAATGCCTAAGGACGAGGCGCTGGGATTGTTAATCTTCTTAAGGTTGCTGATGGCTGCCGCAGTAACCTCTGCGCGGACATTCTCCCGGTACCTGAGGGCTCCATCGCCAATGAAATCGACATCTTCATGGGACAGCTTTTTCAGTACCGCTTCTATGTCACCGAGATAATCAGCAACGACGGATTCCGGCAACCCGCCCTCCCCAATGCGGTACAGGCCGGCATAGACCTGATTTTTCCGGGCATCCAGCAGGGGGCATATCAGCCGTTTTGAAAAACTCAGGTTCATCGCCAGCGCGGCGAGGGTGGAAACGCCGACTATCGGCTTTCCGGTGGCAAGAGCCAGTCCCTTGACAGTGGCGATCCCGATGCGCACACCGGTAAATGAGCCAGGCCCTGTCGTGCAGGTTAGAAGATCTATATTTTTGATCGTCAACCCCGTAAGCGCCAGGAGTCTCTCCAGGGCCGGAAGCACGACCACGGAATGATGACTCTCCCCATCCAGGTATATCTCGCCAATCACCTCTTCATCGGAAAGCAGGGCCACACTTGCCGTTTTTGTCGCGCACTCTATTGCCAGAGTAATCATCTTAACCGGTAATATTTCGTATGAAATCGCTTATGAATCTGATGTCAAGTCTCTCTATATCCATTAAAAAGACAAAAATCATAAGCAGGATAAGCAGAGTAAAACCGACCTGCTGGGCCATTTCCCGCCAGCGCAGCTTTACCTCTTTGCCGGTGATAAGCTCGATTCCCATAAAAAAGAGATGCCCTCCATCCAGTACCGGAATCGGGAGCAGATTCAATATCCCCAGATTGATGCTCAACAGGGCCATAAAAAGCAGAAACGGGGCGATCCCCTGTTTTGCCTGCGCTCCGGCAATTTGCGCAATGAAGATCGGCCCACCCATGGTCTTTGGCGAAACAACCCCCTCAAGCATCTTGACTATACTCAAAACCGTGAGTTTGCTTATCCGCCCAGTCTGGTTCAGGCCCTCGACAAATGCAGCGGCCGGGTTCAGCCTCTCAATATGTGTACTCGCTGCCGGGGATATTCCTATTTTGTATGATTCTACCGCTTCCCCAAATATATTTTTTGAGTTCATCCGTTTCGGTGTGACGGAAATCCCCAGGCGGGATGAACCCCTCTGGACGGTAACAAGAAGGGGCTTCCCGTTGCTTTTGGTAACAACAGCAGCGATATCGTCCCATTTTTTCACAGCCCCCTGATCAATTGCGGTTATTTTATCCCCCACCATCAGCCCTGATTCAAAGGCGGCAGAATCAGGCTGGATGGTTCCGACTTCCGACGTCAGCACCGGCATGCCGTATATATTGACGACAGTGAATATCAGCACGGCCAGAAGCAGGTTGAAGACCGGCCCTGCCGCCACAATGGCAATCCTTTTCCAGACGTTCTGCGTCGAAAAAGACCTTTTTTCTTCCTCAGGCGACAATTCCTCGCCCGGCGCCTCCCCGAGGAGTTTTACATAGCCGCCCAGTGGAATCAGGGAGAGCATGTATTCGGTCTCCCCGATTTTCCTGCCGATCAGGCGGGGGCCAAAACCCAGGGAAAATTTCAACACCCCGACTCCCGACCACTTCGCAATTAAAAAATGCCCCAATTCGTGGATGAAGATAAGCACACCCAACAGGACTACTACCGATACAATTCTTGTTCCAATCACTTCGTTATCCCTTTAATAGTATTTAAGGCCTCGACCCTGGCCCATCGGTCGGCTTCAAGAATCTCCTCTATCCGAGGCTCATCCTTACGGTCATGCCGCTCACAAACAGTTTCCGCAACGCGACTGATATCATAAAAGCCGATCTTCTTCTCAAGAAAAGCCGTTACGGCTATCTCGTTTGCCGCGTTGAGAACGGCCGGCATCGTTCCCCCGGCTTTTGCCGCCCTGAATGAAATCTCAAGCGCGGGGAAACGCTCCCGGTCAGGGTTTAAAAAAGTCAGATCTCCTGCCGCGGCGAGATCAAGACGCCCCCCCGACCGGTTGAGCCGCCGCGGATATGAAAGAGCGTAGGCTATCGGAATTCTCATATCCGGAATCCCCAGTTGGGCAATCACGCTTCCATCTTTGTACTCAACAAGGGAATGGACGATGCTTTGCGGGTGAACCATCACATCGATCCCGGTAGCCGGCAACCCGAAAAGCCAGCTTGCCTCGATGATCTCCAGCCCCTTATTCATCATCGTCGCCGAATCTACCGATATCTTCCTGCCCATATTCCAGTTGGGATGTTTCAGTGCCTGCATTGGGGTGGCGGCTTCCATCTCTTCCCTGGTTGCGTGGAGGAAGGGCCCCCCCGATGCCGTCAGTATTATCCGCCGCACAGAAGAGGGGTCGTTGCCCTGCAGACACTGGAAAATGGCACTGTGTTCGCTGTCCACGGGGATGATTCTGACCCCCTTTTCGGCGGCTTTCTGCAACACAACCCCTCCCGCCATAACCAACGTCTCCTTGTTGGCCAAGGCAATATCCTTGCCTGCGTCAATTGCGTCCAAGGTGGGAATTAAACCGGCGGCGCCGACAATCGCGGAGACAACGATATCCGCATCCGCAACAGAGGCCGCCTCCCGATAACCATCCGCCCCTGATAGAATTGAAGTTCTTGAGTTTGTTAAAATATTCTTTAATTCAGCCGCATGTTCCGCGTCGATAACCACCGCCATCTGCGGTTTGAAACGTTCGATCTGCCCTTTCAACAAGGAGATATTGCGCCCCCCGGCAAGGGCCGAAACGACAAACTCCGCCGGATGGGAAGCGACAACATCCAGCGTGCTTACCCCGATCGATCCCGTGGAGCCGAGCAGCGAAATATGCTTCATTTTATGATGAACTCCTTGTAATAAAAAACGAACGGGGCAATGAACAGCAGGCAATCCAGGCGATCGAGAATCCCCCCATGCCCCGGAAGCAAGGCGCCGGAATCCTTGATCCCGGCCTCGCGTTTCAAGGCCGATTCAGTAAGATCGCCCAACTGACCAATTACCCCACCGATCAAACCAAGCATGGCTGCATGCCCAAGCGGCAGAGAAGGAAAAAAATATTTAATGAAAACGATACTGCCGATGGTGCTGCCCATAATCAGGCCAATGGTCCCTTCGACCGTCTTGCCGGGACTTACTTCGACAAGGAGCTTTCCTTTTCCGAGCGACCGTCCGACATAATAGCCGGCAACATCACCGGCAAAGGCAACAACGAGGACATAAAAAATCCATAAATCACCGGCCGGCAGGGCGCGGATCAGGATCAAATGCGAGATCAAAAGCGGGATATAGATGATTCCCAGAACGGCGCGGGCGGGGTAATTCATCTCCAGACCGCCCTTTTTGGTCCGCAGCAGGTTCAAAATAAGCACCGCCATCGCCGAAAAAGCGGTAAGCGCCGGAAGCAGTTCCCTGTCTCCCCCAAAGGCTGCCAGCGGAAAAAGCAGGGCGGCGGCGGTGGTAACGATTTTTTCGACAGAAACCCCGCGGCCGAAAGCCATTCGGTTATATTCAAATATACCCGCGAGCGAGGCAGCTATAATCAAAACGGCGAAAGAAATCCTCCCCCCCAGGGCAATCGTCCAGAACAGAATCGGCGCGGCGATCAGGGCGGTTATCCATCTTTTGGCGTGTGACAACATTTTTTCCTCTTCAGCAGCAATCAGTGGCAATCTTTCCGCAATCAACGTTTCTCCAACTGCTCGCTTATCCGGCCAAAACGCCGCTCCCTTTTCTGGAATTCGGCAATGGCCTCCAACAGTTCCGCCTCGCGAAAATCCGGCCAGAGTACGTTGGAAAAATAGAACTCCGTGTATGCCGCCTGAAACAGCAGAAAGTTGCTGATTCTACGCTCTCCTCCGGTGCGGATCAGCAGATCAGGATCAGGAAGCTCACTTGTGTAGAGATAACTTTGCAGGAGCTGTTCGTTTACATCCTCCGGCTTGATCTTCCCGGCCAAACCGTCCATCAGCATTCTTCTTGCCGCCATCGCCATCTCTTCGCGGCCACCGTAGCTCAAAGCCAGATTAAGGACCATGCCGCCATTTCCAGCGGTTTTTGCCATTGTCTCCCGGAGTTTTTTGAGAACCCCTTCAGAGAGGGAATCAATGCGCCCGATCGCCATGAGCCTGATATCCTGCTCCATCATCTCCTCGGTTTCGCCCTCCAGATACTCCTCAAGAAGCTTCATCAGGGCGCTAACCTCCTCTTGCGGGCGAAACCAGTTTTCCATGGAAAATGCGTACAGCGTCAGAAATTTGATCCCTATCCGGCGGCAGGTTTTCACCGTGACCCGGACGGATTCGGCGCCTTTTCTGTGCCCAAGAACCCTCCCCAGCGCATGGCCTTTCGCCCAGCGACCATTTCCATCCATAATAATAGCAATATGCTGCGGCAGCTTCCCTGAATCAATACTACTCATCATCCACCCTACGCATGTGACCAAGCCCGAATTGACCTTCTTGATTTAATACCTCTCGGGCAATATAGTGCAAAACAAAATAAAACGGGGAGCCGGCAGGCTCCCCAGTAAAGGTTTTACCGAAGAATCAGCCTATATCTCCATAATCTCTTTTTCTTTTACAGCCAGGAGCTTGTCGGTTTGCGCTATATAGCCATCGGTAATCTTCTGAACTTCCTCCTGAATGGCAAATTGCTCATCCTCGGATATGGCACTGTCTTTCTTCAGTTTTTTAATCTGCTCATTGGCATCCCGCCTCAAGTTGCGCTGCTTTATCTTGCACTCCTCGGCAGCCTTGCGAACAACCTTGACCAGTTCCTTGCGTCTCTCCTCGGTCAGAACAGGAATCGCCAACCGGATAAGCTTGCCGTCATTGCTCGGCATCAGCCCCAAATCCGATTTCTGGATCGCCTTTTCGATAGCCCCCAAAACGGAACTGTCCCAGGGAGAAATAAGGATCATCCGGCTTTCCGGCGTGGAAAGAGAAGCTAACTGATTAAGAGGCGTCACCGTACCGTAATATTCGACACGAATCCCATCCAGCAGCGATAAAGAGGCCCTGCCCGTCCTTACCTTGCTGAAGGACTTTTCCAGAGATTGGGTAATTTTCCCCATATTTTCATGAAGTTCCGCAAAAATCGCTTCTTTCATCGCCTTAACCTCCCACAATAGTTCCCACCGTCTGGCCACAAATTACCTTTTTGATGTTGCCGGGTTTCTGCAGGTTGAAAACACACAGCGGCAATCCGTTGGCCCGGCAAAGTGATATGGCGGTTGCGTCCATTACTTTAAGGTCCTTTGTCAATACATCGGTATAACTTATTTTTTCATACATGACCGCGTCGGTATTTTTAACCGGATCGCTATCATAAATACCATCTACCTTCGTGGCCTTCATGATTATCTCGGCCTTTATTTCAACGGCACGGAGTACCGCCGCTGTGTCGGTCGTGAAGTAGGGGTTTCCGGTCCCGGCGGCGAAGATCACCACCCGCCCCTTCTCGAGATGACGCATGGCACGTCTTTGTATGAAAGGTTCGGCGACCGCCCTCATCTCAATGGCCGATTGAACGCGGGTGGTTACACCCGCATGTTCGAGGGCGCTTTGCAAGGCGAGGCTGTTGATAACGGTGGCAAGCATCCCCATATAGTCCGCCGTGGTTCTGTCCATGCTCTTCGCACTTTCCGACATGCCGCGAAAAATGTTGCCGCCCCCGATGACAATGCCCAGTTGTACGCCAAGGGCCACAACATCCCTTATTTCATAGGCAAGGGCGTCAACAACATCCGGGTCTATGCCGCCGGAAAGTTTCCCCATGAAGGTTTCTCCGCTTAGCTTAAGCAAAACCTTTTTATACACGGCCTGTTCCATCGTCGCCCTATTGCAGTTCTTCGCCCAGTTGGAACCTTGAAAATCTTCGGATCACAATATTTTCTCCGGTCTTGGCAATCATGTTGTTGACCAGGGTTTCAACCGTAACATCGGTATTTTTGATGAACTTTTGATTGAGAAGGCAGACCTCTTCATAGTACTTCTTCAGTTTGCCTTCCATGATCTTTTCCCAAATTTTCTCAGGCTTTTTTTCCTCGGCAAGCTGGCTGCGGTAAATATCTTTTTCCCGTTCCAATGCCTCCGCGGGGATCTCCTCCGAGCGTATGTACCGGGGATTGGAAGCAGCCACGTGCATTGCGATATCCCTCGCCATGGTCTGGAAATCATCTGTCTTTGCAACAAAATCTGTCTCGCAGTTGAGTTCCACCATAACCCCTATCTTGCCGCCCATGTGAATGTAAGAGGCTACCGTTCCGTCCTTCGCCGCCTTGGACGAACGCTTTGTGGCGGCAGACATGCCTTTTTTACGAAGAAAATCGATTGCCTTCTCAAAATCTCCCTTTTCAGCAGTCAACGCCTCCTTGCAATCCATCATTCCGGCGCCTGTTTTTACCCTGAGTTCCTTCACCATCGCTGATGTTATTTCCACTTTATCCTCCTTTTTGCACTTTACCGGGCGGCTTCCAGTTCCTCGGCGCCCTCTTCCTGCGCCTCCAAACCTTTGCTTTCCACTATTTCCGGGACATCATTCTCGTCTTTTATGTAAGTGACTATAGGCCCATCCGTCGCAATCTTTTCTTTGTCGCTTTCGGCCTGCAGACGCTCTTCAAAACGTTTCTTGCCTTCCAGCACGGCATCGGCCATCTTGGCGGAAAACAGCTTAATAGCCCTTATGGCATCATCATTCCCGGGGATTATATAATCGATCAGATCAGGATCGCAGTTTGTATCGACCATCGCCACGATCGGTATTTTCAGCTTTCTCGCCTCGGTCACGGCAATATCTTCCCGCTTGGGATCAACGATAAACAGGCAACTGGGCAGTTTTTTCAGTTTCCTGATCCCGCCTAAAACCTTGAGCAGTTTCTCCCTGTCTTTTTGCATCCCCAGAATTTCCTTTTTCGGAAAAGCCTTGATACTGTCATCCTCGAACATCCGATCAAGTTCGTTTAAACGATCAATACTCTTTTTGATCGTTACAAAATTTGTCAGCATGCCACCCAGCCAGCGCTGATTGACATACGGCATCGCGCATCGCGCGGCTTCATCCTGTATCGACTCCTGCGCCTGCTTTTTGGTGCCGACATAGAGAAGCTCTCCACCTCCGGCAACAGCCTCCACGACGAACTTGTACGCCGTCTGGAACAGCCCGACCGTCTGCTGCAGATCAATTATATAGATCCCGTTTCTCGCGCCAAAGATATACGTCTTCATTTTCGGATTCCATTTATTGGTCTGATGACCGAAATGAACCCCCGCCTCAAGCAACAACTTCATTGAAATACTCGCCACTATAAAATCCTCCTCAATTTGTTTTTTTCCTCCACCACCATCATCTTGGCGGGAACCTTTAATAAAGGCAACGCCCGACAATCCGGGGTGTGCGAATTTGCGCGGCTGATAACACAAAGATTAAAAATAAGCAAGGTGAAATCGGCTTCGGCGTTCGGCTGACAGCCGTTTCCTACGTATGATAATGCGCGTTGATCTTGACATAATCTAAGGAAAGATCGGATGTGCAAACCCTCCACGATTTTTTCCCCATGCCGACCGAGATGCGCATTTTTATCTCCGGTCTTTTCATAATTTCGGCAATTTCACCTTCCCTTCCCGACATTCCCCTGCCTTCCGCGAAAAGAGGAATATCCTCCAGAAACAGATTAACCAGTTGGACAGGCAAATCTACGCCAACCGCCCCCGCTGCGGAGATAATCCGCCCCCAGTTTGGATCCTCTCCAAAAAAAGCCGCCTTGACCAGATTGGAGTTGGCAATTGCGTAGGCTATTTTCTCGGCATCTTTCTGTGTGCGCGCCTCCGTCACATTTATCTCGATCACCTTGGTGGCGCCCTCGCCGTCCCGCACCAGACCCCGGGCAAGCTCGAGCATCAAGTCCGCAAGCATCTCGCCGAATAGTTTTGAAGAGCGCGACCCCTTTTTAAAAGGCTTGTTTCCCGCCGCTCCATTGGCCATAATAACGGCCGTGTCATTGGTGCTCATGCAGCCGTCAACCGTTACCGCGTTAAAGGTACCGGCTACTGAGCGGCGAAACAGGGAATCGAGAACTTCCTTTTCTACCGCCGCATCGGTCATCACAAAGGCAAGCATCGTCGCCATATTGGGCTGGATCATTCCGGCCCCCTTGGCTATTCCACAGATGGAAATCTCGCACGGTCCTATAGAGCCGCGGCGAAAGGCGATCTTGGGAAATCTGTCCGTAGTCATGATTCCCGCTTCCGCGTCCCCGATGCCGTTTTCGTTGAGACCGGCAACCAGGTTTTTGATTCCTCCCACGATTCTCTGTACGGGCAAACGACGTCCAATAACGCCAGTAGAGGCAACAAGAATTTTTTCCTCGTCTATAGACAACTCTGCTGAAAGGGCCGCGGAAACGGCCAGTGCGTCGGCAACCCCCTCCTCTCCTGTGGCGGCATTGGCAACACCGCTGTTGATCACAATCGCCTGAATCTGACCGGAGAGGATTCTCTCCATATCTATAAGCACGGGGGCAGCCTTGAAGCAATTCGTCGTAAACACCGCTGCCGCAGTCGCCGGTTGCTGTGAAAAAATCAGCGACAGATCTTTTTCTCCGCCCGTCTTTATTCCGACATGGATTCCATTGGCAAGAAATCCCGGAACTTTATATTCTTCCGCCTCTTTCATAACAACCTCGCCGCAATCCCTCTCCGGCCCTGCGTCCGACTCCCGACCTTTTTCAGCCCCTTCCGCAGCAATTCTTGTATTTTTTACCGCTTCCACACGAACAGGGGTCATTGCGGCCGATTTTCGGTTTGCTTCTTCTGATGGGAGACGAGGCCTGCGGTTCATCCTCGCCCCGGGAAAGCCTGTAGTTCCTGCGCTGCTTTTCCTCAATCCGCTCCACCTCTTCTTCGCGACGGATCTGCACCAGACAGAGCTTCTCCACGCTTTCATACTTGATCCGACCGATCATCTCCATGAACATGTCGTATCCCTCTTTCTGATACTCCCGCACCGGATCCTTCTGGCCGTAGCCCCTGAGCCCTATGCCCTCTTTCAGGTGGTCCATCGCCAGCAGATGATCCTTCCACTGTGAATCAATCGCCTGCAACATGATCACCCTCATCAGATAATCCATCAGGGATTCGCCGAAATCGTTTTCCTTGCTTTTCAGATGCCCTTCCAGAGCCGCTACGATCATATCCTGGATCGCCTCCGGCCCCGCTTCCCGTCCGGTTTTTGCCAAATTAAGCTTAAGCCCGAACCGATGGAAGATTTCGTCATCGAATCCCCCCAGATTCCATTCTTCCGGATGACGTTTTTCATCGATGTAAACCGGGATCATCTCGTCGGCGATCTCTCCGATCATCTGCTTTATGTCTTCCCTGAGCGTACCGCCCTTGAGAACCCTTTTGCGCTGTTCGTAGATCACCTGACGCTGCCGATTCATCACGTCATCATATTCGAGCAGATGTTTGCGGATATCGAAATTCTGCCCCTCGACACGTTTCTGGGCGCCTTCAATCGCCCTGGAAATCAGCTTGTGCTCGATAGGCTCACCCTCTTCCATCCCTATCCTGTCCATAACACTGGCGATCCGTTCAGCGCCGAAAATCCTGAGCAGATCATCCTCCAAAGACAAATAAAAACGGGACGAACCCATATCGCCCTGACGTCCGGAACGCCCCCGGAGCTGATTGTCTATCCGGCGGCTTTCGTGTCTTTCCGTTCCCAGGATATGGAGCCCGCCCAGTTCGGCGACTCCCTCACCCAACTTGATGTCGGTGCCCCTTCCTGCCATATTGGTCGAGATGGTTACCTGCCCCGGCTGCCCTGCCTGGGCAACAATTTCAGCTTCCCGCTCATGGTTCTTCGCATTGAGGACGTGGTGTTTTATGCCGGTGCGGGTAAGGTATTTGCTTAGCAATTCCGATTTTTCTATGGAAATTGTGCCGACCAGAACGGGGCGTTTTGCCTCATGCAGATCTCTTATTTCCTCTATGACCGCCTGAAACTTCTCTTTTTCTGTCTTATAGATAACATCCGAGAAATCCTCGCGGATCATCGGCATGTTTGTCGGGATAATAAGAACCTCAAGATTATAAATCTTGCTGAACTCTTCGGCCTCGGTGTCCGCCGTTCCGGTCATACCCGCCAGTTTTTCGTACATGCGGAAGTAATTCTGAAAGGTGATGGACGCCATGGTCTGGTTTTCCTGCTCGATAGTTACATGCTCCTTGGCCTCGAGCGCTTGATGGAGTCCGTCGCTGTATCTCCTCCCCGGCATTACCCTGCCGGTGAACTCATCGACGATAACAACCTTTCCGTCCTTTACCAGATAGTCAACATCCCGTCTGAAAAGGGTGTGGGCGCGCAGGGCCTGATTGACATGGTGCAGAAGATCTATATTTCCGGGTTCGTAGAGATTCTCCACCTTGAGAAGTCCCTCAAGTCTGGCAACACCCTCTTCCGTGAGAACGACCGTGCGGCTCTTCTCGTCAACCGTATAATCCTTTTCCCTGCGAAGGCTGGGGATAATCCGGTTAACCTGTGCATACTTGTCGGTAGATTCTTCAGAGGGACCCGATATGATGAGCGGCGTTCTCGCCTCATCGATCAGGATGCTGTCCACTTCGTCAACAATGGCGTAGTTGAATTCCCTCTGCACAAACTCCTCTATGTTGAACTTCATGTTGTCGCGCAGGTAGTCGAATCCAAACTCGTTGTTTGTTCCATAAGTAATATCGGCATGATAAGCGGCGCGACGCTCGGTGTCGTCCATTCCGTGCACGATTACGCCCACGTCCATCCCCAGAAAGTTGTATATCGGCCCCATCCAGGCCGCATCCCTTTGGGCAAGGTAGTCGTTCACCGTTACAAGATGCACCCCTTTTCCAGTCAGGGCGTTCAGATAAATGGGCATGGTAGCCGCAAGCGTCTTCCCTTCACCTGTCTTCATCTCTGCGATCTTGCCCTCGTGCAGCGTCAACCCCCCGATAATTTGAACATCAAAAGGCCTCATCCCGAGCGTACGCCAGGAAGCCTCGCGAGCGACGGCAAAAGCCTCGGCCAGAATGTCGTCGAGCCCCGCCCCGTTCTGCAGCTTTTCTTTAAAATACGGCGTCTTGGCTTTCAGCTCCTCATCACTCAAAGCCTTGATTGCTGGTTCGAGACGGTTGACATCATCCAAAATGAGAGAGAGCCTCTTTATCTCCCTGTCATTCTTGCTGCCGAAAATTTTCTTCAGAATCAGACCAAACATAACATCCCTTCAAAAAAAAAACCGACCTCTTCACCGGTCAGTTGACTATTAAACCCATCTTTTTACAAAACCCCATATCTCCCAATAATCAGGCCCGATATTATCAAGTAACTGCCGGAGGAAGATACCATAATGTCCCCCAAAGTCAAGCGACTATTTTATTCCAGATTTATCTTGACTTTGCATTTACGGTTACGCTAATAAACGCACCCTCATATCATCCGTATCTCTGAAAGGAGCATCCATGTCAAAATACGAATCAAAATCTATAAGAAACATGACCATCGTCGGCCACGGCTCAACAGGCAAAACCACCTTGTGTGAATCCTTCCTTTACCTGTCCGGGAAGACCGACCGGCCAGGTCGCGTGGATGACGGATCATCCATTATGGATTATGAACCGGAAGAACAAAAAAAACATGTATCCATTAACTCCGCAACCAACAGTATAGACTGGAACAAAAGCCGGATAAACATCATTGACACGCCGGGTGATTCCAATTTCGCCTTTGACACGAAAAGCTGCCTCCGGGTGTGCGACGGCGCCGTTGTACTTATCGATGCCGTTGGCGGCGTGGAATTTCAGACGGAAAAGGTATGGGAATATGCAAACGAATTTCATCTTCCCCGAATCGTCTTTGTCAACCGCCTGGATCGGGAGCGGTCTGATTTCTTCAAGGCCGTCGCAAGCATCAACAGCCGCCTCGGCGCGAAAGTCACAATCTGCGCGCTGCCTATTGGTGAAGAGGACTCATTTACCGGCGTCGTCGATCTGACTTCGCTGAAGGCCCTGCAGTACGATGAGCAGAAAAAAAGCGCCAAGCTCATCGAGATCCCTGCCGACATGATCGACACCGTACATAAATACAGGGAAATACTCACTGAAGACATCGCCGAAGCCGATGACAATCTCATGAACAAATATCTGGAAAGCGGAGAATTGAGCACTGAGGACATGGAAGAGGGTCTAAAAAAAGGTATCCTGAATGGCTCACTGATTCCGGTTTACTGCGGTTCGGCGCTGAAGCATATCGGCATCCATCCCTTCCTCGATGCAATCGTCCATTACTTCCCCTCCCCCGTTGACCGGGGAAGCGTTTACGGCACAAAACCGGGGAGCGAAGAACAGGAAATCCGGACGCCGGAGGAAGCCGCACCCTTTTCGGCATTTGTTTTCAAAACAATCGCCGATCCCTTCGCCGGCCGCCTGACCCTCTTTCGCGTCTATTCGGGGACTCTCAGTGCTGATCAGGGGCTCTACAATGTTTCCCGCAATGTAACGGAAAGGATCAGCAACATCTTCTTTCTGGAAGGGAAAACCCAGAAACCGGCGGAAAGCCTGGTTCCGGGGGACATTGCCGCCGTTGCAAAGTTGAAGGAAACGGCAACCGGGGACACACTTTGCGCTGAAAAATGGCCGCTTGTTTATCCCCGGCTGATTCCCCCCGTGCCGATCATCTCTTTTGCGGTAGAGGCAAAATCACGCGGCGACGAAGACAAACTCGGCACCTCGATAAACCGTCTGATCGACGAGGATATGACATTATCCTTCCACAGGGACGACCAGACCAACGAGATGATCCTCTCCGGCATGGGACAGATCCATATCGAGGTAGCCGTGGAGAAGATGAAGCGCAAGTTCGGGCTTGAGGTAAACCTGAAAACACCGAAGGTTCCCTACCGGGAAACCATCAAGGGAAAAACAAGAATACAGGGACGTTACAAAAAGCAGTCCGGCGGTCGCGGCCAGTTTGGCGATACCTGGCTGGAGATCGAACCGCTGCCCCGGGGTTCCGGTTTTGAATTTGCCGACAAGATCTTTGGCGGCGTGATTCCTCAGCAGTACCGCCCCGCTGTTGAAAAGGGGATCGTGGATGCCATGACAGAGGGCATCCTTGCCGGCTACCCGGTCGTTGACCTCCGGGTTTCCCTGGTTGATGGCTCTTACCACACGGTTGACTCTTCAGAAATGGCCTTTAAAATAGCTGGTTCGCTCGGCTTTAAAAAGGGCGTGCTTGATTGTCAGCCGATTCTCCTTGAACCAATCGTCAACATCGTCATCGAAATCCCCGATGAATACATGGGCGATGTGATTGGCGATCTGAACTCGCGGCGCGGCAAAGTGCTCGGAATGGATTCCCTGGGCCACAACCAGATCATCAAAGGGCAGGCGCCCCTCGCGGAGATTCTCCGCTACGCCCCCGACCTCCGCTCGATGACAAGCGGCCGCGGCAACTTCACCTATTCTCATTCACACTACGAAGAAGTTCCCCCGTTCATAGCCGAAAAAATAATTGCGGAAGCGAAAAAGACCGATGCCTGAGATAAAATTCCGCGCCGCGGTGGTAACGGTCAGCGACCGCGGATCGCGCGGTGAAAGGGAGGACAAAAGCGGCCCCGAGATTGCCCGCATCCTCGAATCAATCGGAATAGAAATAGTCGCCCGGCGGATAATCCCCGATGAAAAAGAGATTATCCGCCAAACGCTTGTAGAGTTGTGCACAGACAATAAAATCGACCTCCTTCTGACGACCGGCGGGACCGGCGTCAGCCCCCGGGATGTAACCCCCGATGCCACCCGTGATGTCATCGAAAGGGATATCCCCGGCATGGCGGAGGAGATGCGCCGGCAAAGCGGGCTTGTCACCCCCCACGCGATGATCTCGCGCGCCATCGCCGGCATCCGCAATCAGACGCTGATCATCAACCTCCCCGGCAGCCCCCGCGGCGCGCGGGAAAATCTCAATACTGTCTTGCCGGCCCTGAATCATGCGATTGAAAAGATTCAGGGCGATCAAAGTGATTGCGCTACATAAATGATCCTGAATATAGGCTTCATGGAAGCCCCTACCGCTTTATCTCATCCTGATCCTCTTTGCGTTGTCGGCCAAAGACGCTCATGCCGGTGATGAATCCCGCTGTAGTGTCAGCAGGTTATTCTACAATAACGTTTAAAGAGTTTTTTTATTTGCATTATCCAACGAGATGCGCTAATGGAACTGGCTTTGGGGATGGAGTTCCCCCGTACAACCGCCCGGACCGGGCTGATGACTCCTGCCACGCAAGCTTTTTCGGAGTCGTCGCCGTGCGGTCCGGAACCCGCCGTAAAGCGGGTTTTTTGTTTGCGTTATCACAGTGCGCGGTTTGCAGAAGGAGAACTTTATCATGGAACAGATCTACACCGTGGCCAGTCTGTGGCTTACGCTCGCCGTCCTTTCCTCCATCATCGCTTATCACCTGCGCGTATCCATCGCCCTTGTCGAAATCTGCGTGGGCGTGATCGCAGCCGCAGTAGCCTCTTACTTTAACGTCTTCGAGATTTTGCATACCGATTCGGAATGGCTGCGCTTCCTGGCTTCTTCCGGAGCCGTGCTGCTGACCTTCCTGGCCGGGGCCGAACTCGACCCCGTCGTGATGCGCTCAAAAGCCAAAGAGGTGACAATCGTCGGCCTGATCGGTTTTCTGGCGCCTTTTTTGGGTTGCACGGCTATCGCCTATTACGGTATCGGATGGAATATGCAGGCCAGTTTGCTGTGCGGCGTAGCGCTTTCCACAACCTCGATGGCCGTAGTTTACGCAGTTATGCTGGAAACGGGCCTGAACAAGACCGAATTCGGCAAAGGAATATTAGGGGCCTGCTTCATCAATGACCTGGGAACGGTCATCGCCCTCGGCCTGTTGTTCGCACCCTTCACCTATAAAACAATTGTTTTTGTCTTAGCCTGCGTTGCGGCTCTGACTTTATTACCCTACACAACTCACGTCATCACAAGAATTTACGCAAACAGAACGGCTGCGATCAGAACCAAATGGGTAATCCTCATCCTCTTTGGGTTAGGAGCCCTGGCCCTGTGGTCAGGAAGCGAGGCGGTGCTTCCGGCATACCTTACGGGAATGGTTCTGGCCGGCAGTGCGGCCAAGGACACCTTCTGGATGCGGCGGCTGCGCACCCTGACCGTCGGTTTTCTCACTCCGTTTTACTTCCTGCGCGCGGGAACCCTGGTATCCATCGCCGCCCTGATAGCCGCGCCCTTGATATTTGTCATATTGCTGTCGGGCAAGGTTACGACCAAAATTTTCGGCCTCTATCCGTTCATCGCCCACTTTCGCCGCAACAAAAACGAACGCTGGTACTATACGTTGATGATGTCCACCGGATTGACCTTCGGGACAATCTCCGCCCTCTATGGTTTGACCCACGGAATCGTGACACAGGGACAATATTCCTTCCTGGTGGCTTCCGTGATTGCCAGCGCGGTCATTCCTACGCTTATCGCAGGAATGACCTTTTTACCGAGACACCTCTTGGCCACCCCGGAAAAGCTGACGGAACAAAAGGCCGAGCAGATCGAAGAAGGGTAGCTTTCCAATGGAGATTCAACGCTCGACGGAGCTGCGTTTACCCTAAACAGGCGTCTTCACGAGTTTCCGGATTTCACATTCAAGACCCGCAAAGCACGTTTTAATATGCCCGCTCACTACTGTCCGGAATAATCCGTGAATAAGTTCAGTTGGTTATCGATGATGTCCGTTTCGTTTGTGTAGTCGTAAAATGTAAGTAGTTGAAACATGGA
>Ga0208373_1001656_pt1 | contig 28456 bp, 38 predicted proteins | sample RifOxyC2_FD_184036 | JGI IMG/M metagenome (GOLD analysis project Ga0208373, IMG submission 184036) | Soil microbial communities from Rifle, Colorado - Rifle Oxygen_injection C2 (SPAdes) | ecosystem: Environmental > Terrestrial > Deep subsurface > Rock core/Sediment | place: Rifle, Colorado... | reverse complement strand
TATCAGACTTTCGTTGAAACGGCTGTTGCTGTAGGGGAGAAGCAGGCCCGGTTTCGGGGGAAACGAAAGAGGACATAAGGAGGCAACCATGAAGAAGCTCGGTAGAATTATTCCAATTTTATTCCTAGCCGCGCTGTCCGGTTGTCACCCAAAGGTAGGGGACTACTATGAGAACAGGGCGACTCGTGAGCGCGTTAAGATCACACAGATTGGCCAAGGCAAAGACCTCCATAGATTTGCTACTTATCTGATCGGTGAACCGAATGTCATGTTTAGAAAAACGCGCGGCTACGACTTGATGCGCATCGAATATTCCCTTGACGATAGCCTCGCGGATTGCATCTTGTACGACGATCCAAATGAGTTTGCCCTCACATTGCGTGGGATAAAACCATTCGTTCATTACTGGATAGCCCCGGTTTCTAAATTTGAACAGGATTTCGTTCGCGTCGAGTGAACCCCCCATGCTCCCCTCCAAACACCTTCAGGGCTTCGCCTTCGAGATCCGGCTCTCCTACGTCGGCACGCACCTTTGCGGCCGGGAAACCGAGACCGAAGACACTGGCGTGTTCGCCGTGCGGATGCTGAACTGCCCCGCTTGCGGCCTGCCATTCCCAGCGACAAACGTCCGGATGTATGTCGAATTCTCCGGATCAAAGCAACCAGATCTCATCAAAGAGCTCACCCTCGAAGAGTATGACAGGGAGCATCCCCCCAACTGACATGGGACTTGTCTGGAAGTATAAGCGCGGCAGTATCTGGTATCTCTCCTATGCAGCTCACCTGGGACGGCCGGCGAAGTCTCTCCGGACAGAGAATTCCCGGATTGCTGAGGTGATACGCGCGAAAGAAGAGAACGACCTGCTGCTGGGAAGCTATGGCATCAAGTCCGGACCCGTGAAGTCCGTCGCCTGGTCAGAGGCTGTCGGACTGTTCCTGCGTCACAAGCAGGCAGGCTCGATGCGCCCCGGGACTGTGAGGACCTACACCCTCGCGTTCAACGCCCTGGGGGGCTTCCTCGGCAGGGATTTGAGGCTCTCCAAGATCACTCCAGCTCTGCTCGAAGACTATGTCAGGTTCCGGCGCCAGAAGGGAGTCCAGGAGAAGTCGATCCGGAACGATCTTACAACGTTCTCGACACTGTTCGCCTGGGCTGTAAAGGAGGGCTATGCTGGGGGCAATCCGTGTGCGAAGGTGGCCAAACCAAAGGTAGAGAAGCGGCCGCCGGACAATCTCTCTGAGGATGACTACCGGGCACTGCACGCCGGAATCAAGGATCCATTCCTCCGCGAGATCATCGACTTCTACATCCTCACCGGCTGCCGGCGGGAAGAGGGCCTGCAGGTGCAGAGGGGTGATATCGACTTCAGCAGCCGGATCCTCAAAATCCGTCAGTTCAAACAATCGAATTACCGGGCGATCCCGATCAGTGATGAGCTGCGGGGCGTGCTGAAAAGGCTGATAAAACGGGCAGGAAATGACGGCAGGCTGATACCACTCACCGGGAGCGCACTCTACAACCGCTTCAAACGGGCCGTCGCAAAGACGGGCCTCAAACGCAACGTCCGGATCCACTCTCTCCGTCACACCTTCGGCACCTGGTTAGGCAGCCACGGGGCCGCACAGCGCAACCTGCAGGAGCTTATGGGACACTCCAGCTACGCTACCACCCTCAAGTATACTCACCCCGTCAGTGCGTCCATCCGGAGCGACATGAACCTCCTCCATCTCCCCCGTAAAAAGAAGAAACCCTGAAAGCCGCTTGCATATCACTTACAGCAAGCGAAAATCAGGGTTTTTATTAAGGAAAAGTAGTAGCGGGGGCAGGACTTGAACCTATGAAACGTGGTAGAATATGCTAGATTTTATGCAGAAACGCAAGTTCCGCTCGTCCATGAATCACACAAAACGCACATTCTGCCCCGGTTACTTACAAATCACTTACAGTCATTTGAGGGCAAAAAGGGCGATGAGAACGGCCACGAGCGCTGCGCCCACCGTGACGAGCCAGTCGATCTCGTAGACCGTCTCAGTCGTCTTCGTGTAGGCGATTCGAAACTTGCCGTCGTAATATGAGGTGGCCTTCGTGATCTTCTGTGTCGACCCATCCACGTCGATCTTGTGGACCTCGCGCAGGTAGAACGTGCCAAGCGAATCCTTTGCCTCGACGGTATCGGGGAATGTTGCGGAGAAGCTCTGACCGCGCCAGCGAGCGAGAGAATCGAGCCGGTCCCGGTGCTTGAGTTCGGCGATGAGACTATCCTCCCGGGCCCGACGGGAGGTATCGGCGACTAGGACCAGCTTCCCCTGGAGTGTGATAATCTTCGGCGGGACCACAACCGGCCGATCGAGCCAGCGCGTCACCGTGACGGTGCTCGACCTGGAGAAGACGCTGCGCCAGAGGTACGCTCCGGCAACGAGTGCGAGAAGAAGTGAGGCGATCAAAAAGAACAGCGTTGACGGTTTCATAGCAGAGCCCTCCAACGCGCCTCTAAGCGCATCTGTGTGCTAACCAGGGCTATTTTTTCAGCGTAGAGCCTCGGCTCGGGTAAGATTGAAGAACCGATACTCTGCCAGTTTGCTCCATACCTGTTGAGCCTGTCCCTGATCCTGCCTTCTCCGGTGTTGTAGCCAGCCGTTGCGCAGAGCTCCCCGAACTTCCGATCGATCATGAGAGCACGCCGAGCCTTGGGGTTGCGCGTCGTTGCGAGATATCGAGAGATGCCCTTCATATATCGGCACTCGGCTTTGATCGACCAGAGCGGATCGAAGAGCATCTGGACAGAATCAGCACCGTATCGCTTCGCCGTCTGCCAGATGAACTGAGCAAGGCCGCCGGCCCCTTTGCCCGTGAGAAGTGCCGTCAGGGTGTCGAGCTTCGCCTTCTTCCATCCGCCATAATCGGACACCGCTCGAGGATTGAAAGCGCTCTCACAATAAAGCTGCGCGAGCCGATCGAGAGCCCGGTTGTCCGTGATACCGTAAACGGAATCGACGCAGGCTCTGAGGTGAGCATCCCAGCGAAAAGCGAACCGGGCCTCAAAGCGTGATGGCAATACTGAGGAGAAGCAAGCCAGCAAAAACAGCAACGGCAAGCGGGTCATCTTTGATCCTGTTCTGAAGGCCAAGCTTTGGGAAGACGAACGTCATTATGAGCAACCAGCCAGCTACGAGGACGCCTATCCTGGGAATGGCTGTCATGACGACGTGGAGCGTATCCTGGAGCCAAACCGGGTCGGCAAAGATCACGAGCGCCAGGAGTGGAAGGATGAGGATTAGCAAGGGCAGCACATGCCTCTTGCTATCGTAAAGGAACCGCTGGAGCCGGGTATACTCCTTTGAGATGAACGGCATGGTGCCTCCGTGAGGGGCGGTTTATTTAGCAAGATGAATAGCTAGAGCGATGAGTGAGATGACTATACCGATTACCGAGATTACATAGGCAACATTGACGGACTTCTGCGATGCTTTGCCCTCGAGCGTTGCCCGCGAGAGCTTCAAGGCTTCTATGTCTTTGAGAACCGGGCCATGTGCCGAGTGAAATTCGTCCCTTGTGAAGAACCGGGATGCCTGATCTTTGAGGCTGTCCCTGAATTCATTCATCCCCTCAAGACGCTTCTCCATCTGCGTGTTGGCTACATCGACGGCACGCTCTATGGCCTGGAAACGCGCCTCGTTCAGCTTTTCGTGGCCCTTGATGATTGTTTCGATGAACTCTTTGAGGGCGACATGGGTATCTTCTGCCGGCATTGAGACTCCCTTCGTCCTAGTTCGCGGCGTGCTCTTCCACCAGCAGCTCAGCCTTCTGGAACTTCCGAAATAGAGCTATCCAATTCGATTGAGTTGGCAACTTCCCGCTCTTATTCAGACGCTCGAGGTCCGCCTTGATCAAAGGAACCTCAAGCTCAGTCAGATCGAATGCAATTGCTTCGTCCTTCGCCGGATTCAACTGCAGGTTTTCACCCTTTGAGGGGAAATTCTCGACAGCGAGATCCACAATTGTGTCAATCAGGCCGGCCGGTAGATCTTTGAGTTCGGAGATTTTTTCCCTGAAGGTTTCAACATCGGCGAAGACGGTCTTCAGTTCGACCCTTTCGACGTCGCCCTGCGTGAGTTTGAGTTTTTCACGGATGTCCTGAATCACAATGCCCGTCTCAATTTTAGCTTCGCCTGGAAGCCGATTCATGATGGTAAGCCGGTCGAAGACGGTTAACAGAATCCGACATTGACGCATACTCTTCCTCCTTCAATACAGTGAAAGTGCGGTTGGGTGGGCCCACGCTTAGGCGGGGAATTCGAAATCCGCTTCCTCTGAAAACTTACCTCCGGCATCCTTCCACGGCTGCACATCTGCATCCGCGACCTGCAGCGTGATCTCGCCCAGCACACCGGCGCTGGCGCCCCTGCCGACGATTGGCATTGTGGCTGCAGTGGTTGCACCTTCGGAGTCAAAAACGCGAATACGCACGTTGTGGTTTGTATCGGAAGGATTCTCCTTCGACACGCCAACGACATAGAGCTTCAGCTTAAGCATTGGAACCTCCTTTGATTAGGTTGCGATGAGTCCGTGAGTTCGACAAGCACCAAGCAAATCGTTCAGCCTGGCAATGACCGAGGGGGCGTCTGTAGCGTTGGCGATAGCGGCTTGTTGTGCTCCCACTACCTGGTGAGCCGTTCCGCGAGCTCCGCTCGTCATCGTGTAAATAACACCGGTAACGTAGAGATCGGAAGTCACATCATTCGGTGGACTTCCAACTACCACCTTGTTAAGCCCAGCGATTGATCCTTCCAGGATCAAGGGCCAGTTGCCGTATGAGCCAAAATCCTCGCCGTGAAATCCGTAGATCGTTTCCCCGTTAATTGTGTAGGGGCCAACTCCTGTTCCGAGAATGCCTCGCCCATTCTCGTCTATCGCCCAAGGCCTCCGATTATATTGGGAGCTTGTGTAGAACACCAAACAACCGCCGCCGTGTCCCGAGCTGGCATAAGCCTCATTGAGGAGCCTCCATGGAACCTCGTCATTGCGAGAGTTCGAAGTGTCCCAGGACTGACAGATTAGTTCGATGTAGGGCGAGTGTTGGACCTGAGATCCGGCCGTTGAGGCGGTGGGATTTTTAACTATCACACTCCGGACATACGATGCACCGGTCACCGTGAGCACCCCGGTGGTGGTTATTGCGCCGCTCGAGTTGAAGATTGTGCTTCCGCCGATCGTGCCACTAGTTATCGCTCCCCCCGAGACTTTCCCGGCTGTTGAGATCGTATCAAGAAAGCTGTCGGCAAAGGTGCCGCTTGTGATCTTCGAGGCTGGAAGGTTGCCGACGCGTGCAGCAGCTAAGGTCCCCGACCAGGTGACGGTGTGAGTTGTCCCGGCTGAAACTATCGTCACGTTAGTATCATTGACGAACGTCTGAGATGCTCCCGAGAGTCCGTTGAGCGAAGTGATGCCCGTTGCGACTCCGACCCAGGCTCCAGATGTTCGAATGTAGAGACTTGTGCCGGCTGCCCCGTCCCGCCGCATGTACAGACTTCCATTCGGTTCAGCCGCCCCAGGGACACCCGTTCCGCTCGAGAGAGTGCACGATGTTGCGAGGGTTTCTCCATTCAAGAGGCTCACGGCAATCTTCCCGGTCACGTAGAGATCGGAAACGATGCTCTCGGTTGGCCAACCAACCACAACGCGATTGAGTCCGGCAATATCAGCAGCAAGGATGATCGGCCAGTTGCCCGTTCCCGCTCCTCCTCCAGCCCCGAAGTCTTCGCCCGCGAAGCCGTAGATGTTATCACCTTCATAAGCTTTCGGCCCTGCACCGTAGCCAAGAATCATGCGGCCCTGTTCATCCACAGCGATCGGCCGGCGATGATACTGTGCGTTGACACGGAACACCAAGCAGCCACCGCCATGGCCTGGAGAAGCATAGCCTTCTGATCGGATGCGCCATGGCACGTCTTCAGATGAACCGGCACCATCGGTATTCCAAGCGTGGCACGTCAGTGTAAGCCATGGGCTGTGTTGCTGCTGGATGGCAGTGGCAGGTGTCGGATTGTAAACCGTAAAGCCATCAACGCCCATGTCATTTTGAACGGTGGCTAAAGCGTTGAACGTGATGGTTTGCGTTGAAGGTGTCGAATTGAACACACCATAAACCATGGCCTTCAGCCGGCCATCAGCTTCAGAAGCACGCGCTGCATTGTCGATAAAGAGCTTGCCCGCGCCGGTTTCATGGTAGCCAGCACGGAAACCGATGAACACGCCGGCATCTGTGGTGCAATTATAGCCGGCTTCCCTTCCGATGCCTACATTATAGTTTCCGTGCACATTGCTAAGAAGGGCATACATCCCGATCCCCGAATTGCTGGTGGCATCAGTCAGAGAAAAAAGCGCTTGGTGCCCGAAGCCAAGATTGTATGTGCCGCTGGTGATTGAAAACAAAGCCCCAGATCCTCCGCCGAAGTTTCCGCCACCTGTTGCGGTTGTCCTGCCTGCCTGATAACCGATGAAGGCATTTGTGCTTACGTTGTTAGGTGAAAGAGTTAGGATGCGTTCACCATCTTTATACTTTGCGATCCAGCCGCCTGTGGAGTCAGACAGCTGATCGATGAAATTGCTGGCGTCGCAAGCAAGCCGCAGCTGCGTGGAAGTGGATTGGACGTGCATTCCATCGATTGCTGCTATAGTATTTAATCCAATTCCTTTTCCGGCCAAATCGAACCAAAAACTATATGCTCCACCTGAAATGATACCGTGGCCCGTCGCTCCTGTGCCAGTGAATCCCATAAGATAGCGATCTGCGCCTGCTGTCGATCTTCCAATTCCGATATAAGCATCACCAGTTGGATTGATGAATTGTGCTCTACCAAGCGAAGCGTTTACATAGAAAGCAGCCGCTCCCGGCGCTAATCCTATCCCAGTCCTTGTTGAGAGCGTAATCGCGCCGGTCGAGTGAGTGATCGCTGCATTCCCATTGGCGAAGTTGATCACTCCACCGGAAGCAAGAAAAAGATCTGACCATTGATTGGATGTTGTCCCCAACGACGTCAGGTCGTTCGTGTTCGGAATCGGAGCGTCATAGTGATAGGTCTTCCCCGTCACATAGAGGTCCGTCGTGATTGCATTCTCCGGCCATCCGACCACGACCTTGTTCAGGCCGCCGATGTTCGCAGCGAGGATGATCGGCCATTGTCCAAAGTCTTCTCCGTTGAACCCGTAGTACGGCCCGGTGTCTTGATCGCTGAACGGTCCGCTTCCGTAAGCGAGGAGCATGCGTCCCTGCTCATCGATGGCGAACGGCCTCCGGATGTACTGCGACTCGACTTTGAAGACGAGGACTCCGCCCCCATGACCTGGCGAGGCGTATGCCTCATTCCTGATTCTCCAAGGAACCTCCGTGTCCATGCCTCCGCTCGTAGTCGTGTCCCAGGCGTGGCATGTGAGAAGAAGCCATGGCGAGGATTGTTGGATAAGTGCGGTAGAGTCTGTCGGGTTGATGATGCTGAGCGCATCCGTGTCCTTTGCGCGGCGGATCGGCAATTCACTCGTGAGCGCGATTTCAAGCGTCGAGCTGCTGCCGCGAATGTAGTCGTCGGACCCTTTGATGAACTCGAAATCATCCCCGCCGGCAACAATCCAGCCGATGGTGCCAGGTGTGCTAATGTGTCCCGTTCCATCCAGCACACCATCCCAGGAGTTGGAATGGAACTTGTTTACGGCGGCAATGATCGTAACCGCCTCCGAGGAGAAACGATCAAGTATGCTGCCGCCAACTCCGCCTCCGCCTCCAGTTCCTCCGCCTCCAGTTCCTCCGCCTCCGCCAGATTCCTGTTGCCAGAAATCGTCTATGATCGAATCAACCCCATCGTCTTTGATCTCCTGCCAAACACCCTCGCATTCGGCATCGTCAATGATGATCGTGCCGCCTCTGAAGGCATACCGGACTCCATCAACGACTAGAACAGTTGTTGCATACAATTGTGCGATGATGTTGCCAGAGAGGATGCGACAACTATTGTGCTGAGCGCTTGCAATCAAAGAGGTTTGAAGCGAGCTGAGTGGAAGATCGTCGGAGCTGGAAACATTCCGGCGCGTCCAGAGCACGGTATCATCTCCTCCGGAGTGGATCGTCATGCGGGCATTCGATTCGTAGACTGGACCATCGCCATGGTGAACGACTCCGAGATCGTATGCAAAGGTTGATACCGGGGAGTTGAGCGTAGCAACAGTTCGGAGTGTCGTCGGGATTTGCGCTTCGTTATTGGAGAACGGCACAAGCTCGACAGCATCGATGAAAAAGGAATCGACAGTCCGAAGATGCCCTAGGGGAACGCGCTCAATCAGCGTGGTGAAGTAGGCCGTGATCTTGTCTTGTGTCGGAGGTGTGTCGATTGGAACAGTCGCGACCGTGCCCCACCAGAATTCGGAGGGCGAGTAGTGGCACCAGATTGGATTGCCGGAATTTGCCACCCATTCGAAGCCTGAGTAGTCGGGTTTGATCTGAATTGCATAGTCGCCACACACTAGGGCGAAGTAGCCGTCCTTCTGACAAAGAAGATCAGCCCCGCCTAGGAGCGTGTATTTGTGAGCAAAGTTTAATTGAAGTCTGCTCTCGATGTCAGGGGAAATGAGTACGGGCGCGAATGTCATTTGCTCGATTCGAGATACATCTCCAGGGTCAAGCGCAGTACTCGGGTTGTAGGGAGGTCCGTCAACATCGCTCGATATTTGAAATGAGTAGTTGCCGGAGTAGTGATCTGCACTTCGTTGCCAGGCGCCAGAGCCTTTGTCGACAACCGTCCAGACGAGCGGATCAGTCACCGGACCATTCCACCGTTCAAAATCTCCATTGCTCAAATAGTTCTGTAGGATACCATGATCGTAGCTGATACCAGTATTTAGCACGGGCTTCTCAGCGGTCTCGATCGAACCGGCCTCGATGAATTTCGTCACGTTGTCAACATCGAGGGAACGATCTACCGTGAGCTGGGTCAGGGGTGCGCCAGTTTCATCATAACGCCGTTCGGTCAGGTCGGCGTTTGCAACTTCGGGGAGTTGGGTAATGAACCAGGAGCCGATTGATTGAATCAGTTGGAGGGATTTCCGTCTCAGAATGTCGGTGAGAACGTCGTAGCATGACCAGGCGGCATTATTTTTCGAGTCCCAGTAGATCGCCTGGTCGATGTCAGCCTGGCCAAGAGGATCGTCGTTGGCAGTGATCGACATGGTTGTCTCGAACCACTCGTCCGTTGTGACGAAATCCAGCTCATGGCCGAGCTTGTTGATACATTTGACCAGGATGGCAAGTTGCGTGTCCCGTCCGACGTATTGAGGACTTGAGCTAAGTTCATCTTCGAAGGCAATATCCTGGAGCCGGGAGAGGCCATCGGTCGCGACCAGGACAACTTCAAAGGGATAACAGGTTCGTTGCCGTTCGTAAGCATCAGGAAGAAGGTTTCCCCGCCATTTCAAATATTTGTTGACACCGATGACCAGGTTGAGATCGAAACGCCATTCGGTCTCAGAAGCGCTGATCATACCCTCCACTTCGAGCAGGAAGGTATCATCCTGCGCGATGAGCCGAGCTTCCAGGCGTGAGGGTAATATCTGTTTCGAAAACAGGTCGTCGTTTTCGCCCTCGTAGATCAGGGAGAAGGCCGGTGATGCGCCGCGTAGCTCAGTCACACCCGAACCAACGTAGCCCTCCTGGTAGATATCCAGTTCCCAGTGGAGGTCGTTTCGATCAACAGAGAGGGCATAATATTTTAGGCCGTAAGCCATCAGCTCCTCGTGATGCTCTTCTGATAGGATTCCCCAGTCAGATAAATCGTCCTGCCCCTGAGTTTGCCGAAGACTTGAATGCGTTGTGTCTGCGGGATCATCATACTCTGCAAAGAAGACAATGGAGCTATGACTTCAGGATTGCTCGACGCGCCGGGGTTGTCTCCGACCATCGCGAGCATGGGGCCGTAGGCGAGACCGCCGCCGGCGAGTCCCGGTATCAGCGAGGCAGCCTGTATAGTAGCTAATCCGGTTAGATATGCGGCCGTTCCCGCCAAAGCCGCACCTCCAAAAGTTGCAACCGACACAGCATAAGCCGCAGGGGCTGCCGATGCTGCTATGGCGGCCATGCTTGCTACGGTCGCAGCAGTTGCTGCCGCCGTAGCGAGTTGACCTATCACGGCGTTCTGAAGAAGCTGCGCGCCGATGTTAACCAGAGATGAAATCACAGTGTTCTGCATCGCGATCCAGATCGCATCCCAGGTATCTTTGGCCTGACGATGGACCATAAGCATCTCGTCAAACGCAGCAACAACCCCGAATTTCAAACCGTCGAGCAGGCTCATCTCAAACTCATGCGATTGCTTCCATATCTTCATCTCTTCCTGCTTGTTGCGAATCAACGCATCGACGGCAAGCCTGCCCGTTGTGATGCTCTTGAGGGCGAGAGTCTCAGCAGAATCTCCTGTGATCGTTTCGCCTCCGAAGGGCTTTTTGGGTATCGGGTTCTGCCAAGTGAAGATATCGCCGACAGGTTCCGGATTGCGCATGTTGTCCTGAATCTCCAGCTGCATTCGGCGGACAATCTCGTCGTTGATCATCTGCTCGAACGCTAGGCGGGCTTCCAGTGGAACGTTATCACCTCGCGCATTGTCTCGAATTTCCTCTCGACGCTTTCTCTCTTCCATCAAAGCCTTCACCAAGTCCCACTCCGTGTTCACCCTCGACTTGATGATCGCCTCTGATCCCTCGAGCTTCTTCTTGTCTTCATCGCTGGCGGTTGCCAGGAGTGTAGCTATACCGGCAAGATCCTGCTCAAACATGGCGATCGTGCGCAATCGGAGATCAAGCTCGCTCTGGATTCGTTTGTCACTCAAGCCTTTTGTTCGGGCCGCCCTGTTCGCGAGCACCGCATCGGTGTTTCTCAGCGCGGCATTAAGAGCTAACGTCTCGCGCGTGAGATCGGCCGTTTCCTTCTTTGCCGATCCAAGGAAGGTTAGAACGGCCGCCCCGACTCCGACGATGAGCTTGAACGCGGTTGCGACGCCTCCTGTTGAGATCCCGAGAGCTGCCATGGCGAAGTCGGCCGCCTGAAATGTCGAATATCCGGAAACGAGGACGGAATTGAGGCGCTGCATTTCCTTTGAGTTGCTCCCGGTTGCGTTCGACAGCGCAAGCATCGAGAACGTAATAGCACCGATTATGCCGGCGCCCTCGCGGAAGAGGTAATTCTGCTGCCGGCTCTCCGCTCGTTGTGTCCGGATGAAACCCGAAAGATCATCGGTTGTTTTCCCGGCCTGGCCCATGGCGCGGGTGTACCCGCCCGTCGCCTGCTGACCGGCCGCGCCGATCGATGTGCCAAGCTGACGGATTTCCTGGCGGAGCTCACCGATAGCTTTCTCGAATGGGGTTAGATCCGCGCCAATTCCCACCTCTAAGACAGGCATACTCATTGTGCGGCCTCAAAATTTGTCAGAGCAAATTCTCCAAAGATTTTTCGAGCCGCTACATCGTACGCGTGAGCGGCTTCCACATCAGAGACAAAGAGACCAAGATGTTTATTTCGTCCATTTTTTCTTATTTGGGCTTGCCATTTCCCATTGCACCGGTCCCAATGGACCCCCTTGAATTCGGACGACGTGGGGTTCTTTTGCTTTTGACGATTGCGGTTGTTCTCAGACCTTGTGCAACGTCTGATATTGTGTTTCTGATTATCGAGTCCATTGTGATTTTCGTGATCAACCCTCTGACCAGGTTTGCACTTCAGAATCCTGCGATGCATTGATTCGAAGTCTCGTTTGCCATCACAACGCAGCGCGTGTCGGGCATAAAAGGTGAGACCACCTTTTAGCGCATACCACTTGAACTGCGATATATCTGGGAAGTCTTCATCGTCGACGAGGGCCACTTTGCCTTGCGTGAGCGGAATCTCTCTCATTCAGTTCCACCGTTTCTTGAGTTCTTCGAATCGCTGCTTGCTCATGTAGGCTGCGTTCTCTGCTTCATCGCCGGGTAACCTAATGAAGTCACTTTCGCGCATTTTGCGGCGCAGTTGCTTCCCCGACATATTCGCCATCAACGCGCCGAGCCAACGAACGCGCCTCCACTCATTCTCGTCGCGCTTTCTATGACCTCTCACCAATGCATTGAAGTCTGCAACGGTAAGATCCCAAAATTGCGCTGGCATCAGACCGAGTTCTCCGAAGGCGATTGCTCTGACATCAGACCAGCTGAGAGTTTTGCGAGGCTTTTTTTTTCCTCTTCACTCATCCCGATCATCGATGCGTCACTGATTGCCTTGGTGAAGAGGTCCCGAAACTCCCGAACCCTGCGGAAGCCATCGGTATCGAGCCACGCGCCGATATCCTCACGCGTGAAATCAACCGGCGCCTTCATCACCCGGCAGCCCTCCTGCAGACCGATATCGATCATGGCGGTCTGAAACGATGCTGTCAGAGCTGCGCGGGATATCTCCATGGGGTTGAGCGCGTTGACCCCGGTCCGCTCTTCCAGAAGCGCCAGCGTGTTCCAGCCATACTTCACCGGCCGCTTCTTGCCGCCGATCTCGATCTCTTTGAAACCAGTCATCTCGTTCAAGGATCACCTCTAGATGGTTGAGTGTGTTGGTTCGCCGGAGCCTTCGAAGGTCGCATTGAACGTGACCTTGTCTTCCATCGGGGCACCCTTCTTGAGGGATGTGATGATGACCAGACCCTCCTGATAGTACTCGCCGGAGATCTCCGTCGAGATCCGGACCGTGAGAGGCTGTTTGAGCTTCATCGCTGTGAGCAGGTCGTTGTAGCCAAAGGTTGCTGACTCATCGAACACGCCGTCAGCCGAGAAGCCGAAGGAATTCAGGCCGGCAAGGATCTCTTTCCAGCCAGCGGAGTCCTTCGTTGTGACGTCGATCGTCTCGCCGTTGACGTTGAAGTCGTTCGAGGTCAGCCCAGCGATCGCCGTCGGCGTGCTTGAGATATCGATGTAAAGCAACATCTCTGTTCCGTTTCTGGCACCCATTGCAGTATCCTTTCTAGTTAAGTGTGGTTACAACTCTTCGACGTGGTGACGAAACCTCAGCACACGCCGCACTACATTCTTCGGTTCTGTCCTCTGCTCCTCGATCGTCGCGGCCGTCTCAAGTTTCGTTGTGATGATGTGGAACTCGCTCGCACAATCGATCCTGTTATTCCGGTCGTCGATCACCTGTGAGATCAGGCTCCCCATGGCCTCGGCGTCCTTCTTCCCGCCGGCATCACCGGTATATCCAGCGTTCGCGCTCAGTTGCACGATCGCAATCTGGCCGCGCGTGGTCTTCGTCGAGGCATCCTGCGTTGTCACCGATTCGATCAGGATAAATGGCAATGCAGCTGTGCCAGGCGGACGATCGTACACATCCCACAGCCCCGAGGCATTGTGCAGACGCGTGTAATAGGCTTGATGAACTGCGAGAGCAGAATCCCTCATTTGACCCCCAGTATCTTCTTGATGTTGGCGACGAAATTCTGACTCTCTTTCACCCAGGCATTGAAGATGAAGTGCTGGGCGGGAATGTTGACCTGGCGAATCCCTTTGCCTTTGAATTGCAAAGCAAATGCTTCCCAGCCCTCCGGCACGTCGACCAGGGCGCCGGTCCCGAACTCTTGGTACGGGCCGTACGGAACGTCACACCACACACGGCCGCCGTAACCGCCTGCTCCAATCTGTGAGAAGATCCGGGCCCGCAAGATGCCGCCGAATTTTCCCTTGCCTCCGACCGGAGCATTGCGTTTGGCCTCGCTTTCGATTATGAGCGTCGACGTGGCCACTTCCTCTTTGATTGCCTCGCGCTGAATGGCGGTCGCTGCGTTGATCTGTGAGATGACGTTTGCGATCTGCGCGTTGCTCACCGAGAACGATATGTAGTTTCCTGTTGGCATTAGGCTGTGGGTTGGATCTCCGAACATACTGCCACAACGATCTCGCCGTAGTCGAGAATCCCGGCGATCTTGTAGATGTGCGTGCCATAAACGAACCGAAGCAACCGAGAGACGGCCCCCGTTGCCGAGAGCTTGAGCGTCAGGTCCCCCGGGTCACGCATCACCACCTTTGTATCTACCACCGAGCCAACGAGCGCAGCCTGCTGAACCTCATAGAGACTCATCGGCAATATATTCGTCCAGAAGGGCCCGATGTCATCCCAGTGCTGGGTGGTCCCGCCGGCGCCGTCGGGAGTGAGGATCTGCTCCTGGAGCACGGCCCGGCACCGGAAGTCTGATGCACGCATGCGATGTTTGAAGGGAGGCAGCCGGCGTATTTCAATCCCGCTTGACATGGTATCACCTGTAACTCGTTAAGCCACTCAGCAGCTGCGCGGCCGTTGGCGTCATCAGCCCCGTGAGCTCGGCGCCGTCGGCCGTCTTCACCTGGCCGCGGTTATCATAGGCCACGAGTACCATTTCGAGAATTGCCCGGCCGATGCGTTCGTCGACGTGCTGCTCATCGTCTCCCTCGCCAGCCTGAAACTCTACCCGGAATGGATACTCGAGATATGTTGAGGTCGAGAACTTCCGCGACGTGTCGATCCGGAAGCACCTGAGGCCCGTCAACCGATAACCGGATGAGCTGACGGTATTCCAGTTGGTCCCGTCGAACGATTCCACACTCACGATCGACTGATGAGGCGGTCGGGGCAGGATCACGTAGTCGTGCATTCTCTCCCACTGGGCCATGATCGTCTGCGTGATGAACGCCCGGTTTGCGACACGCTCGGCTTCCTTCCTGCAGGCGATGATCAGCTTCTCGAGCTGCGCATCATCGTCCGTGCCGTCGATTCTGCAAAAGGTTTTCGCCTCCTCGAGCGTGACCGGTTCAACCAAGGGCTGCGTGATGACCTTCAGCTCGAGGCCCTCGGCTTCACGCTCAGTCTGGCGCCGTGTCTGATAGAGACTCTTCATTTTTGCCCCCTGCCTCCCGCGACCTTTGTGCGCCTTCCTTCTCCCGCTCCCGGCTTCGTCCGGGGCGCCAGTTCGGCTTTGCCGTCCCGGATGTGCAGACGCGCAACATTATCGTCGACCGTATAGAAGCCGCCGCGCAGGACCATGACGCCGTCGATGTAGATATCTTTTTTCGCTCTGAGCCTTGTCATACCAGTACCGCCCTGCCTTTCCGGATGAGAATGTCTGCATCTCGTCTTGTCTTCAGCATTGTATCGCCCGGCATAATTGTCTCGGCTCCATGCCGCTGCGCCATCGTTGCCCGGAGTTTGACGATGTCTAAGTGTTTTACCGCGTGGATCTCCAGCAACTGCTCGTTGATCTCCTTGGATCGGCCGACGATCTGCGCCATGGCGCCGTCCATCGAAAGCGGGACTGTAGTCGAAGCGAGCAATGCTTTCATATAGGCTTTCGATGTCACCTGATCGTGGCCCGCTTGACCCCCGAGGATTCGGCCGGCGGTCTCGTTGTATCCTGGATAATACCCGTCCTCGTAAAACGAGAAGCCCGTCAGGTACAGCGACTTGATCGGCATCGAGAGCAGATGCGTCACGGCAATAACCCCCGCGTTCGGAGTTTTGCGGACCCGGAGCTTGACCTGCTGAATCAGCGAGAACGGGACACACTCGAAGGGCACCCGCCCCCGGTTGATCCGTTTGAACTGAGGCACCCGGGGCTCACCCTCGTGGCGCGTGCTCACAATGAACCCCACTTTCCCGACACAGGGCTTGAATACCTGCTCGCTCGCTGCCATCCCGACCATAAGGAGATGATAGAGAATGTCCGTCCGCTCGCCGATGTCCTCAACCATGCCTGGCGGGACCGGGAAGCCGCGGTTGATCCGGGCAACCAGGTCGCAGCTCTCGATCCTTGCGCGCTGACGCGACCCCAACAGATATGCAGCTGGGGCGATGATCGCAACCGACTTGCCTGTGACGAGTTCAGTAAAGGTCATGCGTATTTCTTCCAGAGTCTATCCAGTTCTTGATAGCCTGCTTCCGGCGGTGACTGCCAAGGTTTACGTCCGACGAAGTGGATCATGCGCTTATTGTTGCCGACAGCACTCCATATTTGCGGATGATGCCGTTGCACTCGCTTGAGCATCTCGAATTCTATTCCGACGAGATGGACCTCGTCCGGGTGATTGAGCGAGAAGTATTCATTCAAGACTTGCTGGTCGCCAAAAGAAATATCGGCCATCGAAGCAGCATGAGCTTGAAGCTTCTCGAAGAGATCGCTCGAAGATTCAAAGGCGAAGATGCCCGAAGAGAACATCGGGCGACCATTGATCGATGCCGGGAGCGAGATGCCGAAGACAACCGGAGCAGTGAGATGAGTCCATCGCTCTGCTTCTTTGAGCGATCCGATGCAGATCATGTCTGAATCGATATAGAGCCGGACGCCATCAGCCGGGAGATTGAAGATCGCGAGCTTCTGCAATGCCAAGCGCCATGATTGCTTCTTGATCGATTGTCCGCTTCCGAGATGCACTTCACCGACGCTTGATCGATCGATGAAGACTGCATCCGGCTTCAGTTTCAAGATCGATGATCGAGATGCTTCGGATATCATGCCATCGGTCATGATCAAGAACTCAAAAGCGTCGAGCTTCGCATTCGCCAATAATGAAGCGAGCAGCGCACGAGAGCCGATGAGATAATCTTCCGTTGCGAAGGTGATCAACTTCATTCTGCGCCTTTGATGAAGAACCAACTCGGCGTCGATTTGTCTGTCGTGACGTTGATGACGACCTTCCGGCCTTTGATGAATTCATCGACGGCTTGCTTGACACCGTAGATCGTAGCCCGACGACCGCCGTTGAAATAATCATGCCCGGAGAAGAGACCGCCGATCTTGAGCTTCGGCCACCAAGCCCGAAGATCAGCGAGCACGCCTTCGTATGAATGATTCGCGTCGATGTAGATGAAATCGAGCGAGCCATCAGCGAAGCGAGCAGCAGCTTCCGGGCTTCGCTCTCGGATGATCTCCGATCGAGCACCGAATCGGGCAAGCAACTTCTGGCATTCCATCATGACGTGATTCCAGTCATCGAGCGAGTATTCAGTCGAGCGCTTGACGGGCTTGTTTGTCATGAAGAGCGAATCGTCGTAGTCTGGAAGATCAGCCCATGCATCGATGCTGAAGAGCTTGCGGCCTTTCCATGTAGCAAGAAGGACCTCAGAGAAATAGCCGCCGAAAACACCAACCTCGACGCCATCGCCGAGGAGTGAATGAGCGTTCAGAAACTGTGGAATCTCATTGCGTGATTGCATAGTGCGGATCCGAGAGTATTGAGTTTGCCAGTTTCCAATCGGCCGGTTCGTCCAACTCGATCAGAGACTCAAAGCCCATTTCATAACCGACCACAACGCCGCTCAAGATGTCGCCCGTCATCCGGAAGGCCGAACTCCGGAAGATGTAGAAGGCCCCGTTCTCGACGAAGAGGCCCCTTACATTCGCCAGGCCGACCCGACGCAAGGTATCCCGGTTTTCCGGTTCGATCATGACATGGCCGAGCTTCGCATAGAAATACCGTTTCATCAGAACACCCGAGACGACCGAGTCTGCTTTCTGCTCCTCCATCTGTGCGAGAGCCTTCTTCAGGTGGTAGGCCTTCGTGAAGGGGTTTGTTGCCTGGAGGAGCACGACGATATCGCAATCGACGTGCTGCAGGAACTCCCCGATCAAGGATTCCGTCCTCGCCGTGTCTGTCGCACTTTTCTCCGATCGAGGGAAGTATCGGAAGTGTTTCTCTTTCCCCTCGAGCGCTGTCTTCACCTCCGGGTCGTTCGTTGCGACATAGACCGTCTCAATCTCCATCGTCCCGAGTGCAGCGTTCAAGACTCGCAGTGCCGGCGAGAAGCCGCCGATCGGGGTGACGTGCTTGCCGGGGATTCGCTTGCTACCGGCACGCATGGGGATGAGGGCGACGATCTTCATGACTTCTGCTTGTAGTCATCGCATTCGTGCGATGAGCCTGATTCCTTTTTGCCGATACTGATGATCTTCAAATTGCAGCACGCCATTCCCGCCCATCCGAGATGATGGTCGCAGTCAGTCGCAAAGCATTTCAGCTTTACGATAGGCTCGATCTCGTATGTGATTGTCAAATTTTCTGGCGAAGGCATATCACTCTCCTTTGAACTTCTTTCGATTCTCGATCTCGCAGTCCACAAGTCCGGACTCAGGCTTGTACTCCATCGCCTCTGCTGCGTCGGCGAGGTACTTGACCACTTTTCGCATTCCATCAGGCTCAAGACTTGCCGCGTGATCCGTTCCCTTCTGCGTCCGGTCCAGGGTGAAGTGCCGCTCGATATACTGTGCCCCGAGAGCAAAGGCAACCAGGTCGAGAGCGACGCCCTGGTGATGGCCTGAATAACCGATCGGGCAGTCCGTCATCGTCCGCAACTGCTGCAGCTCGAGTAGGCAAGCCTGATCTGATTTGATCGGATAGCCTGTCGTGGTGTGATAGAAGACTGTCTCACTTCCAAACAGCATCTCAAATTCAGTTACCACCATCGCCCGCTCGTGCCTGGCCAACATTCCGAGAGATACATGCAATGGCACATTGATCTTGCCACAGAGCGCTCTCCACATATCTTCCCGTTGATTGACCGCACTCCCGAACTTGATGTATGACGGGCTGAGTGATAGAATCTCATTCACACTCTTGACATCGAACACGCTGCAGCCGTAGTCGACCCCGAATGATGCACAGAGGTCCTGCAGCTCGGCGTGCTGCTCGATCGTGAACTCGAGCGCCTTCCGGTGTCCGTAGTATTCCGGATTGCCACGGTATTGCTCGATGTCACGCTTCTGGAATTTCACAGCATTGACCCCGCAGAAGTCCGCGGCGATTCGGATCATTCGCTTCGCCGTTTCCAGGTCTCCTTGATGATTACATCCTACTTCACATATCACATAGGGTTTCTTCATAGGATCATGTTTCCACACTCAACAACGAATTGCTTGATCACAACATCCGGACGAGTAACCGCGGTCCCAATGCAAATTGAGTGTGCGCCCAACCGTATCGCTTCCCGAAGATCGGATGCTGTCCTATAGCGCCCCTCTGCAATGACCGGGGATGACAGCGTCTCGGAGAGTTCTTTGAGCGCCTTGAAGTCCGGATCCTCTGAGAGGCGTCCCTGAGTTTGTTCTGTGTACCCGTAGAGCGTTGTCGCTATCGCAGCAACTCCGAGATCCTGCGCAACCTTCGAGGTCTCGATGGAATCCGCCTCGTAGATCAGCCTGGACCTGCCGTGGCCGTGATAGTCTCCGATCGCAGCGAGCGACTCGGTTGCCACGTAGTCGGCCCCGACAGAGAAGATCAGATCGCTCAGGCTTTTCTTTGGTGTGATGAGATGCCGGACCGCCTGGCTTCCGCCTTCCTTGATAATACCAATGACAGGTATCTCGATGCGGGTCTTTACGGCTTCGATGCGGCCGATACCTTCGATCTTGACCGCCACGGCGCCAGCATCCTCGGCCATGATTGCAAAATCGCAGACGCTGGGGATTGAGTCGAAGGCTGACCCGGGGGTTGGTTGAATCGAGATGATAATACCGCGCTTGAACATTCATCCTCCTTGTCTTCTAAGGGGATTGGGGGCGACCGCCTGTCAGCCGCCCCCAACGAATGACCTATCCGTTCCCCTTACAAATTAGCTTGACGCCTGCAGCCCGCCGTAGACAAATGCCAGCGGCCGGAAAATCGGAAGCATGATGCGCTCTTCTGCGCGAATCGCGACCATGTTCTGGATGAAGAACTTGTCGTGTGATTCCGAGACTGCGACGTTCGCCTCTTCCCGATCATACAGCGTCGCACCCAGACCGTAGGCACCACAGAGGGCGTTGCCCTGGAGCATGGACTCAGACTGCACAACGGGCAGCCCCCAGATGCGGCTTCCAAGCACTGCGTTGGGGTCGCCGATCAGATAGCGCAGATTGCCATCTTTCTCAAGCTCGACCTCCATCCAGTCCATTCCGTTGACCACAAACCCCGTCGCCGGGAACCGGGCCTGCATTACCTGGCCGATCATCCGGCGCAGTCCATCGATACGGGTCTCGCCGGCAACTGGCGTAAAGACACCGGCAAGGAGCGTGATACCCTCGAGGTTCGGAGCAACACCCGAGCCGTAGAGGATCTGAAGCTCTTCCTCGAGCAACACCGAATACAGCAGCTGTGTGTCGATGAAGTTCCGGAGCAGTGGTGCGTCGGCAAGGATCTGCTTCGACGCCGGCAGCCAGGTCGCAATCGTCGAGGCAACAGCCTGTGCCTCTTCGAACTTCAGATCCGCCTTCGGCTTCTCGCTTCCCTCCGAGACAACACCGGCGTTTCCGGTCAACTGTCCGGATGATCCCGAATCGGAGCCGAAGAACGTCGACCGGACATACTGGAGGAGAGGCGTCGAGATCGGCGTCACTCCGAGCAGATCACGGATACGAAGCTGTTGGTTCGGAACGGGCTGGATGATACCGGGCACACGGAACGGAACAACAAGATCGCCGGCGCTTCCAGTTGTGCCGAGTACGTCTTTCCGGCCGAACGACTTCAGCGGAAAGCTGAGGCGCACTCCGGTCGGAACGTTCTTACCTTGCAGAGCAACGATCGACTCGTGTTTGGCGATAATACTTCCCGCCGTCTCAACAGGTCCAACACCCATAAGCTGACCCGCTTTGATCTTGATCTCGAGCTCGTCGACTCGTTTTGCGAATTCCTTCTTCTGGGCTTCGCGTGCTTCGTCTGCGAGTTTGCCGAAGTCCTTCAGGCGGTCTTCGATTTCCCTTTTCAGATCGGCAGTCGTGATACCTTTTTTCTGTGCCTCTTCGATTTCAGTCAGCTTGACAGAGATATCCGACCATGCCTTCTTCTGCTTTTCCAGCAGTGTCTTGATCTCTGTTTCGTCAATGACCTCGAACGCAAACGGCACAGGGACCCTCCGCACCCAGGTCTTGATGAGAGACCAGACGAAATGGAACTTCGAGGTGAGTGTGGTGTGAATCCAGAACAGCTTCATCGTCTTCGGAAGCTGGTACTCGTGGAACGCTGCGCCCGCCATTGGAACGAAGGCGAGCAGCATGATGAGCAGCAAGATGTACTTCATGACGATACCCCTTTCTGTTTGGTGAATGACTCCATATCGCTTAGTTGCTTGCGAAGCGCTGAAGCGATCTCTGACCGCGTGGCCTTCGATGCGGCGGCGAGTGCAATTGCTTGCGAGTCGTCCGCATTCAGGCTCTGAACGAAATCCTTCATGCTCTGTTGAAATTGTCTGATCCAGATCTCCATCTGCATCGCCGTGTCATCCGTTACCGCGTCGGTGAGCGCCCTGTTGATGCTGTCGATCTGATCAAATGCTTTTGTCCAATCCTGCACAGACTTGAATCCGAGGAACGGCGTCTGATCGTTCGCTCCCCAGGTGACGGCCGAACCGTCCCAGAGTCTGAGCTCGAGCAACCTGGTCGGTTTGTCTTGTGTGCGCTCCTGCTTGACCACATCATAGCCGATACTGTGCTCGTTGATCACCTGATCCTGATAGAGGATCATGGTGTCTTTGCCGTAGCTCGTCTGGCTGATCGTCGATTCGAAATACAGCCCGAACTTGTCTTCCTTCAGCACTGAGGGGCGGCCGAGGAGAAGATCCGGCCGATGCTGGCGAAGAAACGCAACGCGCTTGGAACCGCCGGGCCCCCGCTCCCTGATCGTGCGCCGGAATGCCCCGGGCACCACGATCTCATTGTCGGAGTCGACGTTGTCGAAGGCCGAGAAGTAGCCGGTGATGATCCCGTTCTTTGTGTCGACGTCTTTGACCATGGACTTCAATTCGCAATGCTGATGCGTCGCCATGCCCTTTCGCCGGTAGAGATCGCCCAGTTGCTCGAAACGAGATTGATTCTTCATTGCTCAACCCTTCCTCAAATAACCGATCGTACAACGACAATTGATGATGTTCCCTGCGCTCCCTGTCGGATCCCCGGGGAACTGAAGCTGCTCGACTCCGGAGGGGCGCATCGGCACGTCAAACACTCCGTCCAGCTCCGCTCCCTTCGAGTCCATGTGAAAGTGGTCGAACTCGTCTGTCGGCTTGAGGCCCCGTGTCGCATTGTCCCGGGTCGAGATCCACTGCTTCTTCACGTTCGCACCCGAGGTCTTCGCCCCCATGAGCGATCCCCAGTTGGAGGCCGTGACAGTCTCGGTGTGAGCGATCACCATTGCCCGACCCATGGAGATCTGATCAAGCATCACGTTCGTCCTGATCGCATTCGCAATCTCTATCAGGCTCTTGCCCTGGTTCTCATCGATGACCGTCATGATGCGCCGTTTCGTGACGTCGTTGATTCCGACGATCTTGCTCTCTGTCTCCGGCGATGTCAGATATTCATTCACGAGCCTGTGCCACTGTGACTCCTGTGCCGGCGTTGCCTTGATCGATGCGAGGACCTTGCTGGCGAAGACCGGAGCGATCATCATATACAGCCGGTGATAGACCGCGGTGATGACCGGCTTTGATTTGTCGATTGCTTCTCCGACCGCCTGAGATGCAACATCCGGAGCAACAGCTTTCTCGATCGCATCGGCAGCAAGCTTCGCCTGCGTCCGGAGAGCTTTGCCGATCTTCACCTTCGCCCAGTAGATGTAGCGCTGGCGCTCGGCCTGTGTGCCGAGCCAGAGCATCCGCTTCTGTTCCTCAGATCTGTTTTCGATCGGCGTCCAGATCAAAGCCTGACTCCCGCTTTCTTGAGATATTCGATCGCTAGGGCGAGCTGCTCTTGCGGAGTGCTGCCCTGAGTCCCCGCGAGCAGGTCGCCCGGCCCGAAGATTTGTGCCCCGAGCGGAATGAATCTGACCTCACCCTCGTCTCCGATCTCAGGCTCTCCGATCTTCTTCAGCGCCTGGTTGATCGTGTAGAGTCCGCCGTCGAGTCCCTTCACAGCCCGGTCCATCACAGCCGTCCGCTCTTCCTGCAGGATCTCGATGCCGTTGATGTCGAAGTCCATCCAGATCGTATCCGGCTTCAGCTCCCATTGCGGCACGAGCCACTGATTAAGTCCGTCCCTCAATGCCGCCATCTCGGGGATGATCTTGCCGAAATAGAAATACCGGATCGCTTCGGGCATGCTGTTGTAGGTTTTATGCTCCGAGTCACCGAGCAGCTCCGGAGGCATTTCGAAACCCATGGCGATCTGCTGCGCCGAGATCTTGAAGCCATTGATCCAGTCGACGTCTTTCGGGTTGTAGGCGATATCCTGCCACTTGATATCCGATCCGACGATGACTGGAAGGCCCCGGTTCTCGCCCCCCTGGTCCTCAATGAACTGTTCACGAATCTGCTGTCGCTTGTCCTTGTCGGTTGACTTCAGACCCAGGATGCTGAGGATGCCCGGGATCCGGAAAAGATTCTGCACGAGCGTCGTATTCGTCTCGGTGAACGAGTTGGTCATCGTCACTTGTTTTAGCAGCACCTCGATCGGCGAGAGTCCGATGCGCGTGCCCGTAAGCCGTGGATCGAAGTATCTGAGGTGCAGCACGTCTTCCTTCGGGACCGGCTTGTTGTGGAATTCGTAGCCGTCGATCGGCGCCGGGTACGGCCCCGCCTTTACTTTCACCACCGAGGGCGACATGGGGAAGATCGATTTGATCTTGCCCTTCTCTTCACCCGTGTCGAGACGGCCGCCCCAGATGAACGCGTTGCCCATGATATGCTTGAAGGCAATCACACTCTCCACGAACTCACTCCAATTCTGCAGGTAGTTCGGCTTGTAAAACAGGTCGTTGAGTGGATGTGTGTCGTTGGCTTCGAGTGCCTCATCCTTCAGGCGGCGACCTTCTTCAGACGCTCTTGATTTCCCGTCGAGCGATTTGAACCGGGCGAGCGCTTTCCCATTCGTGATGTTGTAGATCCGCCAGGGGATGGCCGCGCACTTTGTCGTGATCTGCCTGATCGCCGAGAATACGTAGACATTCTCAGCGTAGCCCTTCTCAGCAAACGACTCCGGGTCGCTGTGCATCCAGACAGTATGAAACGTCGGATAGTTGGAGAAGAACGTGAACCGATTCGAAAACGGAATCAGCTCTTTCACTCGTTGCCAGATGCTGCGTGGTTTTTGCATGGTCATCATCCCTTACAGTCGACCGACAAAGATATCTTTTGCCGTTGCCATCCATCCGCGCCGGACAAGATTCCAATACATCACGGCGTCACCCTTGTTCGGGGACCGGCCGAGCCGCTTCTTAATTGCTTCCTTCGCCTCGATGCAGATTTTACCCGAACGGGTTTCCCACGTCGGCGTGCAGAGGTCGTTAAAAAGTTCCTTGTCGTACGGCAGCACGAGGTGAGAGTCGGGCCGTTCGAGATCACGAGCGAGGATCCACCACCCCTGAGAGCGGAGGCAGTTGAAGATCTCGTGCATCTTCTGCTCGGTGTCGGGAAGTTCGATCTGTCCGCCTCCGGACTGGATGTTGACGATCTCTTCGCCAAGCTCATACATCTTGTTCACCGTCGAAGCCCCTACCCCCACGCCATCGATGCCGACATAGCCGGCGTCGATCTTCTTCAGCTGCATCCGGGAGTAGACTTGGCTGGTTGCCAGGAGGTCCGCACGCGGGCAGGGGAAGGCGTCAACCACTTCCAAACAACTACCCACTCCTTCGGCGATAGCAGCGTCATCACCGGCTTCTGAGTTTGCCACGTCAACGCCGAGGGCGCGCTCGCCTTTCAACGCCTGATCCGGATGACGCCGTGATGCTCGTTCGCACCACTCCCACTTGATCAGCGAGTGCGCGCCTTGCGCCGGCGAGATGCCTTTGGCCCGGGAGAGATACAGCGGATGATTCTCGTTCTTGTTGTAGCCGTCGAGCAGCGTCTTCAAACCGATCTCCGTCTGCGCGCCGGGGATGAAATTGGGATCCTTGAGCACGACATTCGGATGATCGAAGCCGGAGATCCGGATCGACTTCACCCGGTCCATCCTGCAGAATTCATGGAGCGTGTCGCCTTGATGATCGGGATTGCCGAAGGCAACGATGATATTGTGGGGTGCGCTCATTCGGTCTTTGATTGCGGTCATGACAGCTTCGGCGACGCCAGGTGTCTCTTCGAAGATGATGAGGAGGTGTTCGCCGTGGATGCCCTGAGCTTTCGTCGCGCTGGTTTGAATCTCTGACGCTTTGACGCCGGCGGTGAACTGTGAAGCCTCCCACACTTCCGGCCGTGGATCGAGCCGGAGTTCCTTCGACATCATCTCGCCCTTGCCGAAGGCCGGGAATTTCAGATTGAGCTCGCGCCAGATCCCTTTCGCAAGCTGGTCTTCTTTCGGCGCGATCGTGATGACCCTCGACTGAAAGAAATTCTCAAGGAACCAGAAGATCAGAGCTGCACCGACGAACGTCTTGCCGACACCGACCGCCGACTCAACGCCGACCCAGTGTGACTCGGCGACGTATTCGAGGATCTTCGCCAGGGGATCGACATCGCCGTCCCATTTGTGTGTTGCATACTGCGGGAGGGTGCTCCACTGAATGGTCTCGCGTCTGATCCTCAAACGATCGACAATGTAATCGATCGGGTGCGTCTGGTAGTAGGTGACTCGTTCACGTTCGGCCGCTTCACGCATCTGGCGATCGAGGTGAGCTGTTTCATTCTCGATCCGTCTCCGCAATTCAAGCTCGGCCGCCGCGCGTACGCGCAGGGTGTCACTTATCTGAATTCTGCTGGAGGACAATACCCGGGTCCTCGCCTGCTCGTATCCGTTCAAGTTGTTCCTTTGAGCATTGGGTAGGATCAAACACTCCGACGAAGCCGCTGTGCTTCATCTGATCGACAAACAAACCTTTGAGCTTTGCGATGCTGTCTTCGATGTCGAGCGCGACTTTGAGCTGTCCCTTTGCCAGAGCTTTCCGGGCCAGACGTTCCCGGCGGGCGATATGCTTCTTGAGTTCTTTGAGGCGGTCCGGTTCATACTCTTCCTCGATCTCTCTTGTCGCTCTGGCGATGTATCGATCGACGATGCGCGGCCTTACTCCATACACTTTCGCACAGTACTGCACGATGAGGTAGCGAGTGTTCCAGGTGAGAAGCAGCTCCTTGACCTTCTCGATACGCTCAAGCATCTGCACTTTTGTTGCTTTGTGGCCCACATCCACTTGTCCTTCCGTACAAAATAAAAACCCCGGTCGTGCCCGTGCACGGGTCCGGGGTTTTAGGAGGAGAATACTGGTTGATGGATCAGATCAACCGATGCAATGATAACGATTTGCTAAAGGTTCGTCAACCTAAGTTTTAGAGTAAGTTCCATTATGCTTCTGTTTGCCATAGTTCTTCCACACTGCGATGAGCTTGATCGTGTCGCGTTTGAGGCACCAAGCCTTGTTTTCTTTGGAGCAAAAGATTGCATCGATCGCATTATCGCTCGTTAGCCCCCTTACCCGACGCAATCTCTCGTATTGTTCACGAATCTCCGCGTTCCGCTTTTCCCTGGCTTCGCTCATTTCGCTTTCCTTTCCCGCCGCCGCATCAAGGGCGGTTGTGCTTCTCGTATCGCACCTCGCGACTGGTTTCCTACTCAGAACAATGCGTTTCACGCATCGGCGGGGATTTTTGGTTTATCTCATTTCCCTTCGCACGGGATCCACAAACCCCATGCCTATCAGATCAAACAGGTCTTCCTCTTCCCGGATGAAGCGGCGATTCCCGTCTTGTGCGATGAGAATCCCGTTCTCGCTCTTGTACCCTTTTCGCTTCCAGCCCCATGCCAGAACCCGGTGCGAGAAGTCTGCGCTCCCGGTCCGTATCGCCAGTATGAGGCCCCAGTTGTCCCGGGTTGCCATGAAGAGGTCGAGCTTGATCCCTTCCGGCAGATACCGCTGCGTGTACTTCCCCGTCGGCTCTCCCTTTGCCTTCTCCAGCTTCCCCACCTCGGTGACGAAACCATACATATCACGACTTCGAGGAATTGCCACTAGTTCAACATCACGGCACTCTTCCCTACGACGTCGAATTGAGCCAGCTATTTCAATTCTCTCGCAAAATGGTGCCAGAATCGCCTTATACTTTTCCGCTATCTGTTTCGCTTCCTCGAATTTCATTTTTGATCGGCTCGAATTTCTTGATCGTATTCGATTTCTTGCGGTTGCAGTCCCCACACAAGGGTTGTATGTTGCCAAAAACATTTAGACCGCCCAATTTCACAGGGATAATGTGATCACGTTGGAGTTTGATCTGGGGCTCGCTCAATCCGCAAGATGGACATGTGAATTCATATATCTGCTTGATCAGTTGCCATTCCTTTGGGCTGACCTTCCCAGGTGCTCCACGTCGGTTGGCTTTCTGATTGGCCAAATGCTGACGGTAGATTTCAGGGTTCTTCGCCCTCCATCTCCTCTCAACGATGTTCCGCTTCTCTCGATTGGCCTTCGTCCAGTCGCGCTGATATTCCTTCCATCTCTCGGGATCGCTCGCATGATATGCCTTCGCCCGACGAAGACAGGCTTCTCTATTCGCCAAATAATGCTTTCTTGACCGCTCGCTAGCTTCGGCCTTGTGAGATGCAGCGTATTCACGCCGACGCATTCTATTTGCCTCAAGATTCTTCTGGTAGCTCTTTGCATTCCTCTCCCGTTCACAATGCTTGCAGGATAGGCTCAAGCCGTCCTTTCGGCTCTTATCCCGGCTGAATTCTGACTCCAGGTAGAGCAACTTGCACATGGAACACTTTCTCATCCCTCACCACCTTTGCCAGTCTCTGAGTTGTTTGTAGTTATCATAGTCCTTTACCAAGAAATACAGTCCTCCCCGTTGCTTCACCGCCCGCTCGTGCAGCTGCTGGGCCGTGCTCTGAGTGTCCTCCCCGGTCTTCACCTCCAGCTCAAGATACAGGCCGCCCTTCAAACAGCAAACGATATCAGCCGTCCCGATCGCAGAGCGGTCCTTGTTCTTTCGGAAGATGTGGCGCTGCGGGTCCCAGATTCCCACCGTGTTGTTACTCCACGCCAGGTGGCCCCGTGCGCCGAGGTCGCTGATGATGAGCCGCTTGAGGAGGTTCGAGGCGGTCATTGCAATGTCTCCCAGAGATTCCAGGCTACCATCGCCAGGAGGTACACGACAACGAGGATGCCGATCACGCTGGCAACCGTTCCGCGGGGGTCTTTCGGTGGGGTGTCAAGGCCGTGCATGACTACTCCGCTTCGATAAATTCGCCTTTTGCGTTGAGCCTGTACCACACATCGGCTTTCAAGCTATCCGGTCCGGCGCCGGTCAGCGCGCATCGCATCTCATATCGCTGATATTTTGCGTTCCACCATGCGAGAGCAACACACCCATACTCACCCGCCTTCGCGCGACCGTTATCTCCGGTGACGATTGCCGCGGACGCTTTGCCCGTCGCTGAACTGGCGGAACTGTAGCCCGTCGCTGAACTGGCGGAACTGTTGCCCGTCGCTGAACTGGCGGACCTGTAGCCCGTCGCTGAACTGGCGGACCTGTCGCCCGTC